>VFQQ010000906.1_pt1 | contig 48978 bp, 79 predicted proteins | sample 3512341 | NCBI WGS metagenome assembly VFQQ01 (sample SAMN10412373, study PRJNA504923) | tailings metagenome | isolation source: Relicate 2 Philex TSF1 revegetated site | place: Philippines: Tuba, Benguet | collected 2017-08-29 | reverse complement strand
GACCACAGCGTGGCGGCTTCCCTTCATCTGCCGCCTCTTTCCGCAGATGTCTCTACCCCTGGGGAGCTCAGGGCAGCATTGATCAGCCATTTCTGGTGTGCTGCTACTGCTGCCTCTCAGCACTGCCAGCCCTGACCCGCCACCTGGCGGGTGGGAGCTCTGCTGCGGCGCCAGGTCGGCAGTACCACAGCGTGCGCACATTGCCGCCCTGCCACTTCCGGCAGGTTTGTGTACTTTACGGCAGCTCACGGCAGCATTGGTCAGTCATTTCCGCTGTGCTGCTGCTGCAGTACCAGCCTGCTGCGCTACGCTGCATGCCAGCTGGCGGGCAGCATGCGGCATGGCCACATCCAGGTCAGGCTGTTTGATCGTCTCTCACTTCCTTTGTTCCGCCACCCTGCAGGTGTTTGTTGCACCAGGCAGCAATGATCAGGTGCTGCCTGTGTGCTGCTGCTGCAATGCCACCCCGCTGCGCTATGCTGCATGCCAGCTGGCCTGCGGCGTGCGCATAGCCGCCGCCAGCTCAGCGCGACCACAGCATGCGTGCTGCCTTTCCTTCCCCGCCCCTTCCTGCAGGTTTGTGTACTTTTGAGCAGCTCGGGGCAGCATTGGTCAGTCATTTCCGCTGTGCTGCTGCTGCAGTACAGCCCCGCTGCGTTATGCTGCGTGCCAGCTGGCGTGCGGCATGCGGCATGGCCGCATCCAGGTCAGCTTGACCACAACATGCACACTGCTCCTTCCCCCCCAGCTCGGCTTGCTTACTCTCCCTCGACTTGCTCTGTAACCCTTTACACAAGTGCTTGCTCAGATCAGATGCTGATGGCATGCAACTAAGGCAGTTTTAAACATGAAGCAGATCACGGGATCAACAAAGGCGGGGCAGCAACTGTGGACTGTGCACATGTCATGACACAAGCCGATCCCACCCACACATTGACAATTAGGGGCGGCCCTTGCTGTTGCGGCCCCTGTGGCCCGTGTCAAAGCCATCAAAGCTGCTGCTGGCATCCATTGAGTCGCAGCTGCCACCAGCCAAGGCATCTGGGCCGTCTGCCGAGCGCAGGCAGTCTCCCTCGTCGAATGCCGCCAGCATGTCGCCGCTAGTGCTGCACAGGCGGATGATGTATACAGGGGAGTCGGTCTGACTGTGCGGGCAGGGCAGGTGCAAAGCGGACAGTGCGCAGCTGGCGGGTGCAAGGGGGGCTCGTTGCACAGGCTGCATTTGGGGTTCAGCATGGCAGCCACGAATGCTGTACATTGTGTTCTCAGTCATTCACGATCACATGCAAAAAGTGCAAGCCCCTTGGTCGCTCACCAGCGTGCTTCATTCCAGCTGCTGTTCTCCTCCTGGCCGCCCTCCTCCGCATTGTCGGCACGGCCTCCGCCACTGCCGCTGCTGCTGGCATGCTGCTCGTCCTCCTCGCCTGCCACTGGCTTGGACTTCTGGATGGGAGGCAGAGAAGGACATATAATGTGAGGGCCTCCAGCAGCTCCACGTTTGCAGCTCAAGAGCTGCACGCAGCGAGCGGAAAGGATACGGACCCCACAGCCATGTCAACCTCCCAACCAGCGGTAGACAGCAATGTCAGGCTCGCACTTGACGCCCAGCGCGCCATGCACCCCAGGCCTGCAGCAGGCCAGGCTCCCCACCTGCAGCGCGCGCTCCAGGGCGGCCGAGTGCTCTTCCAGCATGGCGGCAAACGCGGCGTGGTGGTCCTGGCGCGCCGGCGGCCAGGGGCGGCGGCGGAACAGGCGGTCGAGGCGGGCGCGCTCCTGAGGTGGTGGGACAGTGCGAGAAGGGGCCTTTGGAGTAAGAGCAAGGGGTGGCTCCGCTGAGCAAGGTACACTGCTGTGAAGAGGCAGAAGCGGAGCTGAGGTGGCTGCGAAAGTCCGGGGTGGCCAGGCAACAGCAGGGCAGCAGCAACTGTCTGCGGGCAGGCCGCCCACCCATGCCACCAGGAAACCCAGCAGACCAACATCCCGCAGCCCTGACCCCTCACCTGGTCCAGCACATCCTTCCGCTTGCTGCGGCGCCCACCCATGCCGTGCACCTGGCGCGTGGCCAGGTCTTGGTGGGGACCCTGCGGCAGCCGCGCCTTCTGGGGCCGCCCCTTGCGCGACTCACGCCAGCGCACTGCGCAGAGGGGTTTCGAGATCACAGGTGAGACAGGTCCAGGCCGCCACCAGATTGCAGGTGCCAGGCTAGACGCAGCTGAGAGTGCCGTTGTCCGTTGGCTGTGCAGCCATATGCATATGCATGCGCTGCACCAGGCAGCCAAGCATGGCTGCCCTGCCACCAGCAGTTGCACCATTTGCCTGCCCACATCCCTCTTCCACCTCCCCAGCAGTCACCTGCCAGTGACTCACCGCTGACCAGCTGGCCGCTGGCCAGCCCAGCCAGGTCGGGGGCGCTGAGGCCCAGCCGGCCCAGAGTGGCCTGCGCATTTTGGTGAGAAGGAGGAATTAAGGATACTGCACCGAGCACAACAGCAAGGCAGGTGGCCTGGGCCTGCCGCCCATGCATAGCATGGCTCAGGAGCGGCATGAGTGCGGCCAACGCTCCAAATCAAGATGCGAAAGTCAGCAGTCCTGCAGTCTTGCCTGCAGCTGCTCGGCGGCAGTAAGGGGCGGGGCCAGGGCGCCGTAGCGCAGGCGGTACAGCAGGGCATCCGAGGCCGCCAGCTGCTGCAGGTACCACTCTGCGGAAGCGAGGGAAATGCGATGGTCTGCCACAACCCCTCGATCGCATGTTTCTCAAGCCCCTGAGTATTGCAGCGAGGAAAATGCGGTGGGTAGGGTGGCTAGGTGTTGGGGCATGCCCCCCTGCAATACTCAGGGGCTTGAGAAACATGCGATCGAGGGGTTGTGGCGGCCCTGCAGGCTCGCTCTAAGACCCATACTCCACGCTCGCTCGTGAGTTGCTGGCGCCCATGCCAAAGGGCACAAAGCGAATGCTCACCCGCTCCCATTTCATCATCAATGCCCACCTCCTCCATGCGGGTCACCAGCTTGGCCACCAGGTGCCTGCAATGTCAGAGGTGGTAAGGTGGGAGGCATGAAACGGTTGTTGGGCATGACCCGAGTCCATGTAAGGTGGGAGGCATGAAACGGTTGTTGGGCATGACCCGAGTCCATGGCATGGCACGGCACAGCACGGCAGCCATGGTATGGGCATGAGTAAGTCCCAACATGGCATGGCACAGGCAACCTGCACATGATGACCAGCTTCTAAGGCCCGACTGCACATTGCCTGCCTGCCTGCCTACGAAATGACATCTAACTGCATCTGGCATGGTGCGTGGCATGGCATGGGAATGGGCAGCCCAATTGCTGCAGCAACCGCCCACACCACCCCTCACCTCAGCACATCCTGGCGCGAGGCCAGCAGCTCCGCCAGCTCAGCCTCCCTCGCCCGCCGCAGGTCGTACCACCTGCGAGGGCAGGCCAAAGGTGGAGGCTCCTGGGATACGCAGCGTGACATGTGCATGGCGGTGGATTAGGCCTTCCATCCAAAGCAACACGACTGCCAGCGACCTCATGCCCAGCGACCCGCATGTGCCGTGCCCACAACCCAAACCCGCGTGCCTGGCGGTTGCAAAGCAGAGCGCGCTGCAGACCGCCATGCGCAGCATGTTGGATGCGAGCAGGAACATGACCCATGCCTCAACCGGCATGTCGTCGGGGCGGTTGGCCACCTGCGCGTTGGGTTTTGGGTGTGCATGCAATATTGAACAACAGCCATGCATCAATCTGGCACCAGAGGGGGAGCATTAGTCGGGTTAGCAAGGGTTTGCCATGCGGCAGTGCCATGCAGTTCGACCGAATGCCCAGCCCACCTGGGTGGCCACCTCGTGCACGACGCTCCAATGCGACTGGTGCAGCAGCATGGTGAGCGTGGCAGCACTGGTGCCCAGCACGCTGCACGCCATGAGGGCAGCAGCAGAAGTCGGGCGGGCTCCTGGCACTCACGGGTTTGTGTGTTGTGTCCAAGGGCCAAGCAAGCGCTGAAGCAACAACAGCATGGTGCAGAAGGAAGGCAATCCCAGCCAGGTGCGTGCCGCAGCTCACGTGATTAGAGCGGCACGGCGTTCTACATAGCGCCGCAGCCCAGCGGTGACCACAGTCGCCACCCGCGAGCTGCGCAGCGGCGGCAGCATGGCGGCGGGCGCAGTGGCAGGCGAGCCGAAGGAGCGCTGGGAAGGCTGCCGCAGCAGCGCTGGCGCCGGCGGCTGGCGCTGCCGCAGGGAAGGCGATGCCAGCTGCGGCCTGGTTGACCAGCAGCAGCTCAGGCGGGCAGCACAGGCCATCATCGCCCAGGCTGCGCACAGCCAAGGGTCGGGTTTGGGGTGGCCGCTCTTGGGGCAGGCGAGAAGGCAAAGTTCGGGTGCTTGGAAGCAGACCTGAGTCCCTGTGGAAGCTCACAACCAAGGAAGGAGCTGCATTAGGAACAGAAACGGCGACGGCGGCGCCGCTGAGTCAGCAGCCCGCCGCTGCACTCCCACGTTTCTGTTAAACAGGCCGCACATAGTTTGATCGCCTACATGAACACCAATGCCAGTGCCGATAGTAACAATGTGCAAGCAGCTTGACACATGCGGTTGCGGTTCGCACCCGTTGCCGGAGCCGATGTTCGCAAGCCGTTTGGGGGCAGTGAGCTGGGTTTCAAGTGAGCCGGGCAAGATGCATGTAGCGTGTTTCTTCCGTCCTAGCCGCCTGACTGATCTGAGCCTTGATGCATGAACACCTTGTGCATGAAACGCTGGGCAAGGAGGGCTGCTGAGCGTGCTGCCGCCGCCGCCCCGCATGGGGCCACCGCCGGTGGCGGGCCGCACCGTTTGCACTTGATCGCGCGTTTATGGCAACCTCCGCCGCCATGCCGCCACCTACGGCGGACCAGGTGCGCTGTTCGCCCGGGTTGGCGGGCCCTCCCGCTTAAACTCGCGCTAAGACCGCTTCCCTTGCTCCTCCACCTTTGTTCGCAGGTGCGCGCCGCGCAGAAGATGTGGCGCGAGGCGATGGAGCAGTGAGTAGGCGGGCGGCAGCAGACGCAGGGCGGCGGTGGCGCCAGCGGCAGGCAGTGCGCAGGTCGGCAGCATGCTCTCGAGTCAATATCCTGCCGTGAGGAATAGAGCAGCGTTGTAAGTTGTTACTACATTGTGCAGGGTCAAGTCTGAAGAGCTCGGCGGCGGCTCTACCAAGCGCAGGGACGAGCGGGTACGCCCTGTTGTGTCGCTACAGCGCCATCTTTAGCGGCATGGCCTGTGCCTGCACGATCCAGCCTGCTTTCAATCCAGCTGGCCCGCGCGGGCACAGCAAGGCACAATGTCAGCAACGCTTGCGGATTAAGCTGACGTCGCGCCCACCTTGCCGCAGGCGCATGCGCTGTGCAAGTGGGATTCTCGCAACAACGGCACCGCAGGGCGCGTGTTTGGCCGCGGGCCGCTCCCAGCAGACGTGCTGCCGGTTGGCACCCGGTTCAACTGCCGCTACGAAGCCAAGGCGCTGGGCGTGTGCAGGGAGCACATGGCTGGCATCAAGTGTGTGCAGGAGGAGGATGGAGTGTCGGTGGCGCTCAACCTCTTTGCAAGTGAGTTGGCAGCAGTAGGAGCGGGACCGCGGCAGGCGTCAGCTCACTCTGCCTGCTGCTGCTGCTAGAACCCTTTCAACTCTGCCACATTTGGCAACATTCAATACACACAGGCAAGTTAACTTGCCGAGTTAGCCGGCACTGCGCCCACTTCTTGCACTGCTGCTGACCGCGCTGCCCTCCCCACTTGATTTGCAGGCGGCGAGTACTTGAACAGCATGCACATGCTGGCTCAGGAGGGCTGCCTGGGCCCCGCACGCTGCTACTACTCAGGTACGATGAGGCAGCAGGTTCTGCTGTGCAGCACCATCTGGTGCATGCCACTGTGTCATCCATCCAACCGGGCACGAGCCCGTGCCGGCCTGGTACTGTGCTGCCGCGGCGCCCAGACTTCCGTTGCTGTGGTAAACGCAGCCCCATACCCGCCCACTGCGTTGCCTGCAGGCCAGGGCGGATTCGACACGCGCTCCCGCCAGGACGTGGGCAGCCAGCAGCTGGAGAGCGCGGCAAACGAGGCGCTGAACCAGTGCTACCAACGCAGCCTGCCCGTGCGCCTCTTCATCTCTGTCCTGGGCAGCAATGGCGACCTGAAGAAGGACGAGGTCATTGTGTACGCTGGGCAGTACAAGGTGGGTGGGCCTGAGTGGCGGGTAGATGCGTGGGTGGATGTGTCGGTGGCAAGGGTTACATCCCGCATGCTGGCCTACAATGTGTCACCGCAGTGCAGCCTTGCAGCTGCCACATGCCATGTCTGCTCTGCGTTGCATGCCAACACACTGTTGCCGCCTGCCGTTGATGCCGTCTGCCCGCATGCCCTAGCTTTCATGCGTCACACGGTACATGTTTTGCTGATGCCTTCATGCAGGTGGTAGAGAGGCCGTACACGCACCGCATCGAGTCTCCGCAGCAGGGCGATGCGGCCGCCCCTGCAGCAGACACGGCTGGTGGCAGTGCAGCAGCGGACGGAGAGGGGGCTGACGGCGCTGCGGCCCCAGCCGCTGAGTCGCTTGTGCGCTGCCGCTTTGTGCTGGAGCGGCTGCCCGGCCAGGCCCTGATTCCCCGCGCCAAGGACGGCCGCTGCCTCAAGGTGGGCGCTGTGGGCTGCGGGCTGGACTTTGGCTGTACGGGACGGCGGCTTCAACCAACCTTTCCTCACTGTGTTAGCACCAATGGTCCTTCCCATGCAGGTGGCGATGAAGAAGGGCGATGGCAAGCTGAAGCAGGAGGTAAGAGGCCGCACCGTTCTTCCTATCGCTGCCCTCGGCTGCCCAGCACCACATTACCCTCTGCACACTCCTCCCTGCTGGCTACATGCAAGTTTTTGAACTTTGCAGTAGCTACGCAACATCTCTGCACCTGTCCCCGCTGTCCCCTCTGCAGGCGACTGAGCGGTTTTGGAGCGCAGAGACGGGCGGCGCGAGTGAGTGGGACTCGCCGCTGGGCCCCGACATCTGCGTGTGAGCCTTTTCAGTGGCTTCTCAGCAGGTTGATTTGGAGCAGTGGTACTGCAGTGCACAGCAGGCACTGGTGCCCCAGCACTTGCTGTTCGTGCCTGCTAGATTGGATGCAGCTGCAGTGGTGAAGTGCTACTGCTACTGCGTATGCCATGTTGCAAAACAGCCCCCAACGTTTTGGCACCAGTTCTCATGCCGCTCTTGCTGCCTCACCCACGTGTTGCCAGGGTGTGCAAGCACGACGCGAACGGCGTGCGGATGACGCAGTGCATGGGGAGCGACGGGAGCGGCTGTGCGGCCGACTACGAGATCTGCGCGCGGTGCCTGCCTGAGCAGGAGGACCACCCTTGGTGGGTGTGCGTCTGTATTTGTGTTTGTGCGTGTGTGTCGGTGTGCCGCCCCGCACAGGGACAGCCCGCTTGACGCCTGCCTGCTGTCTGTCTGTCTGGGCGCTCGCTGTGGCGGTGTTTGGTTGGGCCGCGCTGCCTGCACCGCAAGCCGGCTGGCATGTCACCCTTGCAGCCTGGCGGTCTTGTGCGCTCACGTGTGTCGGTGCTGCACGACCTTGCCTCCCCTGCTGAAGGCACCTGGGGCCCGACTGGGTCTGCCCTGTCTGTGCGGCCGGCGGCTACGAGCAGGCTGTGGAGCAGCGGCTGCCCGACTGCGCAGTCATCAGCCCCCTGTGGGTGCACTGGCAGGTGGCAGCACTGGAGCGAGCGCTCAATTCCTACGGTGAACCTGCAGCGGCGGCCCGGCTGGCTCGTGACATTGCGGACGTTGAGGGCTACCGCAGTGACCTGCAGGCACGACTGGACAGGTGGCTCCAGCGACAGCAGGTGCTGCGGCGGGCAGGCCTGACGGTTGCAGTGCGGCCTCCTGCTGGTCAGCCGCAGCAGGCAGGCCCTGCGCCCGGGCAGGCCCCTGCTTTCCAGCCGGCTGGCTCGCCGGCGCAGCTGCCACGCGGCGCGGAGGGGGCGGGGGCGCAGGCAGCAGACGCACAGCAGCAGCAACAGCAGCAGCAGCAGCAGCAGGCTCCCCAAGGCCAGCCTGGGCAGCGGCGGCGGCGGCAGCAGCAGATTAATCTGGTCCCTTCGCGGTTCAATCAGGAGGTTTTGTGCCAGCAGCAGCAGCAGCAGTCGCAGCGGGCTGCCAAGCGGCGGCGCTCGGCTGCAGACCCAGGATCAGGGCTGGAGTTGGCAGCGGAGCTTTGGGCAGCCCCGCCGCCAGCAGCTGATGAGCAGCAGCAGCTGCTGCAGCAGGAGGAGCAGGGCGCACCCCTACAGGAGCAGGTTATGGTGCTGTCGCCCCCTCGGCCGCGGGATCCACGCCGGCAGTCGCAGCCTCAACAGCAGCAGCAGATGCAGCAGCCGGTGGCATCCGAGGCACCGCAGCAGCAGCAGCAGGCACAGCAGCAGGCACAGCAGCAGCAGCAGCAGCAACCACTGGCGCCCCTGGCACCAGAGCAGGCGCAGGCGCAGCAGCTGGAGCCAGCCCAGGCACCACAGCACGCGCAGCAGGCACAGCAACCGGTGGCATGGCAGCAGCAGCAGCAGCAGCAACCGGTTGCACCTCAATCGCCACAGCAGCAGGCGCAGCAGCAGCCGGTGGCACCTCAGGCGCCACAGCAGCAGGGGCAGGCGCCTCAGGCGGTTGCACCTGACGCACCACAGCAGCAGCAGCAGCACCAGCAGGAGCAACTTCACGACGAACAGGAAGCAGCGCGCATCGCAAAGCAGGCGCATGAGCTGAGGGCACGGCGGGCATGCTTGGCTGCAGATCGCAACGGTTCGTGGAGCATGCGGCGGCCATTTGCGCTGCTGCGCCTGGCAGGGCATGGCGGCCAGGCACTCAAGGTGCGCTGATCACCAGGCTTGAGCTGGGAGCCATGACTTGGGTGTGGTCTGGGCGATCTTCTGTTCATGCGGCACATTTTGGCTGATCAACAGCGCGTGAACAATCCCGTGTGCTGCTCCATACACGCTGTCTGCAGGACATCCTGAATGGCTGGGATGGCCTGGAGCTAGAGCAGCAACAAATGCTGATTGATGTGTGGAGGAGCTGCGGACGGCGCAGCTGGTGCTGTGAAGGCCCTGCTGGCAGCGGGTTGTTGTTGTGTGGCTTTCGGTCCGTAGTGGCGGCTGCCACAGCGTGCAATGTTCAGTTTGCCACAGGCCAGCAGGAGCTGCAGCAGCAGTTATGCTTGCTTCCTGCGTGCATCTGCGGAGGCCCTCTGGCTGCTCCAAACCCAATCTGTGTAAACACCCATACTGGCGGGCACAAGGATGCTGGGCAATGAGGCTGTGGACAGGAGCCCGGGCTGAGGAGGCGCGGCACCGATGCCACAACTCCCGCAGTCCGCACCGTGTTACCTCACGGGCCTGCAATCATAGCCTCACCAGTTGTACCAACGATGCAGCTGCTATTGCACACTCCACTTGCTGCTGTCCTGCCACTGCTGGGATACTGGTGGCGGCATCGTCACTAAAGGGACAGAACGGTGCGCTCTGGTGTGCGGAGCCGCTTGTCGCCTCTCTGTCTCCACTGCTTGATTCAATCGCGCCTCTTGACAGTCCACGCTGCACTGCCTCAGCTGTAAAGCAGCTCCACAGGCATGGCTCACCCACTGCTCCTTTTGGAAGGCTGTGCAGGGGCCAGGCGTTCTCTGCCACCATGCTGCTTGTAGTGGAGGTGCTGCCTGAAACAGCCGTCGCTCAGTCTGCACACATTTCCATACTTGTGTGAGCACAGTTTGGGCGCTGCTGCGCAGCGCCACGTTCTGCTGCCGCCGCTGTGAACACATGCCACCGTCCCGTACCTGCCCGCTGGACGACAGGACACCGGCCTTCGCCGGCATCCATGCCAGCCTGGACGTGCCCTTGCAGACTTTGCTGATGTGGACACAATGTCCCTGCTTTTCAGGTGTTTGCTGCAACCCCAGCCCATCTCAGAGCTGCAGCCGGGCTTGCAATGTTAGGCGGTGCCGCCGCATGGGGCGGGGCCGCTGCCGGGGGCGCCGGGGCCACAAGGCTGGCGGCGGACGGGCGAGGCGACCATGCTCACAAATTGATCGTTGCAGTATGCTCACCAACCCTGCCCATCGCGGCGCTGCCGGGTGGGGCGTATTTGTCTGAGCCGGGTGGCCCCGCGTCAGAGGAACGAGCGGCTGCGCAAATCATGTGGCGCTGTGCACTGATCGTTGCGATTCTACTGCTGGGGTCGGCGTGCGAAACCTTGCAGGCAAGCCCTGGCCGGCAAGTCCAGTGGAGGCGCCGCTGCTCCCTCCCGGCTTGCCGCTTTTGCATGAGACGTCTTCAGAGATCTCCGGAAGCGCAGCCTCGCCCGCTGTGCGCAACCCCCCAGCTGCACGAGCGCCACCGCTCTCCCCGCTCCCCCGCACGTGCCCTGCCTTGCAGGGAGCCTCAGCTGCGGCCAGCCCTGGAAACCCGCTACCACAGGACAGCACCTTCACCAAACGGGAAGGAGAGAGCAGTGACGAGGCCCGGTGAGGCGATGATGTTGCATTCATGCCCTCACCAGCGATGCCGGTCGTCAGCTTCGCTCGAGCCTTCGCCGGAACACCTTGTTGAACTGCACACCTGATTCGCACCTCCCCTAGCCAGGCTGATCCCTGATGCCCTCGTACAAGGCCAACCGCTGGGGCCACCGCTGGCTGGCGTAGCAGCTGACGAGGCCTGCAGCACGGCGTGCCGGGCGGAGCAACAATGCCGCTGGTTTGCCTACTGCGGGCTGCCGGTGAGGCTTTCGCTGCTGGTGTGCAAACTGCTATGCTACTTGCAGCATAGCTGCACTGCTCAAGGTGGCAGCTCACGGTGATTGCCATGCACCCGATGAGTGCAGGCTGGCTGTGCGGCGGCCAATGGCACGCAGCTGCTGGCGTACCAAGAGTGCCAGCTGCTGACGAGCGACTGCTCGCTGGTGAGCTTTGGTGCTGTAGGATCCAGATTTTGGGCGTGTTGAGGAAACAGAGTGGCAGGTGGCCCGTGACGATTGTGCGCAGTCAAATGCCATCCCTCAATATACCATTGGCTTGCCCACTCGATGTGCAGCACATCAGCGTCGCTGCGCTGGACGGCATCACCTCGGGTACGGATGTTTGTACAGTGTGCAGGGGCACGCCTGGCAGCTGGCATGCATCCATCCAGCTTGCTGTGCACAACAGGCCTGCTGCTTTGCAGTCACACCTGATCAACCGCAGCCGTGGCCCTGCAGGGTTCCCGGTGCGGCTGCACGATGCGATGCAAACCAGCGGCTTTGTGCGGTTCCCGTCTGATGGCATCCAAGGAGGCGACATGCAGGTGCGAGGGCGGGGCGCATGTGCAGCGGCTGTGGCTGCTGCCTGTGAAGCAGCCAGAGCGGCATGGCTGCCCGGTTGTGTTTGCAACTTGCAAACTCTGGCCTGCCCGGGGCATGAGCGACACGAAGTGTGGCTGCAGATTGCTGTGTTCTGTGTACTGCATTCTGTTCATCCTAGCCCGCCTGGCCAGCTTAAATGACCTGCGCGGTCTTTCTTGCCCTGCTGCAGTGCCCCGACAGCCTAGAAAGCGGCACCTGCTCTTTCCGCTCGCCGCTGGCCGCTGCCTCTACGTGCATTCGCTTGCCGGTGTGCCGTGCCGTGGTTGTGTACCCCAATGGTGCGTCCCACTGCCTACAGCTGGCACCAGCGTGCTGGGGAAGCAGTTGGCAGCAAGGGTTTCAGGTGGCAATGCAGTGGTTGTTTTGCATCTGCCCTTCGCCTTGTGCACACAGCAGTCGTATTGCCTGCCACCTGCCTGCGCTGCAGGGACTGATGGCTGCAGTGACCAGCCGGTGGCCGTGCTGAAGACAGCAGGGCTGAACCCGGCGGATGCATTCGTCAGCGATGCAGTCTACACCCTTCAAGTTGCCAGATACCAGGCGGAAGAGGTGTGCCTGCTGCTGCTGCTGGATCTGCCGCTGTGCCCAGATAATGCATGTGCATTGCAATCTGTGCCTAAGCGCCAGGGCTGGCTGGTGCACCAACCGTAGTCATGGGAGCCTGCACATTATACAGGCATTGCAGCAGGCCTGTGGCATACATGCTCCAATGCTCAACCAATGCAACCCTCCCGCTGGCCAACCTTGCAGAGCTCTTTCTGGCTCACTGCCAGCGAGGGCAACGTGCTGCTGCCAAGCGCCAGCGAGCTTGCGGCAGGAGACCAAGCTCTGGCCTCGCCCGAAGCATGGAAGGGGTGCATTTGGGGCACCAACGCCATTTATGAAGGCCAAGCAAGTGTTTGGGGTTTGGGCTGTCGCAACTTTGCATGCCTGGCTCCATGCTCTGCCGTGGCTGACTTGCCAGGTCAGCTTGTCCCCACCATCAGCCGTGCCTGACAGCTGCAATGCTACCCGACCGCAGGTGGTGGGCACGCTGGACGGGGTGGCATCGCCTGAGGACTGCTGCCGAGCCTGCCATGCCAGCTCAGCCCGCTGCACCGTGCGTAGCTGCATATTGTTCCACGGAACTTTGATGGCGGGGCCGGGAGGTCTTGAAGAGGGGAGGTTGCGTGGCGCCCGCCGCGGCTGCTCATCTTGCTGCCACTCTCGGATATGGGTAGCAGGCAAACTTGCAGCGCTGTTGACCAGGCTGCACGCAGACAACTCCAAAACAATGCCCTGCCCTGGCTCCTCCTCCTGCTGTGCTGCAGGTGTGGAACTGGTGCGACCCTGCGGTAGCTGTCAAGGGCACCTGCTTCTATCAGGACAATGCGCTCACTCGGGAGGCAGTGGTGCTCAATGCCTCGCAATGTGAGTTTCGGGGCTGCCAATCAGTTGACTGGCCTACGCAAGTAGCCAGCTGGACTGTGAGCGTGCCTGAAGCCACAGCAGCAACCCGAAGCAGTACGGCAACCGTGCTTACAGCGCTATGCGTTGAGCTGTTGACCGGCCTGCCCCGCCTCTGCCCATCGGCTTGCAGGCCAGATGCGGTATCAAGAGCTGGCTGCTCCCGAGGTCGGTATCCCTCCAGTCCTCTTAGCAAAGGGTGCAGCAGTGCCCTTCACGGCTGGCGCTCCCATTGCTGTGTGGGCGCCCACGCAGCCCGGCTTCCAGCGCTTCGTGGGGCGCAGCCTCTTCGCCTGGGGCCAGTATGCGTGCGAGGGCTCTCTCAGGTGGGCGCTTGCATGCTTACCAGCTGACTGCTGCATTGCTCACAGCCCGGCATGCAACCTGAAGCGCGCATTGTAAAGCAGACAGGTCGCGGCTTGCTGGTTGCCATGCCATGGGCAAATGCACAGCACCTGCTCATGTCAACCCATCCACTTCCCACCCCCACTCTGGGCGCAGACCGCAAGCGGGGGAGTGCCTGCTGCAGGCTCCGGTTGACCAGCTGGCCAAGCAGTGCGCTGCTAACGACACGTGTGTGGCGTTCTTGCTCAAGCCGGGAGGAATCATCAACGGCACGGCGCAGCTGGCCAGTCTGGCTTACTTCAAGTCGGATGCAAACCCGTCCAAGTGGATCCTGACCCCGACAACCATCATGTACATTGAAGACGCAGTTGCAGCAGGCAGCCCGGCTGCCGCCGACGGCAGCAGCAGCGGCAGAAGTGGCGGCGGCAGCGGCCTCAGCGGCGGCGCAATTGCCGGCATTGTGGTTGGTGCGGTGGCGCTGGCGGCTGCGGTTGTCGCAGCAGCCTGGGTGATGATGCGCCGACGCCGCGCAGCAGCAGATGCAGCGGCGGCAGCCGAGGATGGTAAGAGCCTGGGCACCGGCAGCCCGGGCAGCAAGGCTGCCTGGCAGGGTCGGCTCGATAGCTTAGGCGGCTCGGCCCAGCAGGACGGAAAGGCCCAGCCGCAGCTGTCCAGCGCAGCAGATGACGAAATGCTGTCGCCATTTGGGCTGGTCTCTGCCGCCGCTGTGGGAGGGGGGGAGTCACGCAGCAGCAGCAGCAGGTCCAGCGGCCCGCTGCGGCCGGCAGACACGGCGCATCAAGGCGGCACACTGGCGCGCATTGTCCCGCTGTGTGCCGGCAGTGCACAGCAGCGGCAGCAGCAGCCCAGCAGCTTGCCGCTGGCGGGGCACCATCACCACAGTGCGCCTCCGCCACAAGTCAGCCCGCAGCTGTCTGTTGGCGGGGCGCTGCGACTGCAAGCTGGTAAGCAGCCGCGGCATGGCAGCATACCCGTGCGACCCAGCAGTACCCCTCATCAGCCGGCTCGCTTCAGCAGCTACGGCAGGATTGCGGAGGGCCAGCCCCTTGGCAGCAGCGCACTGCCCTCTGCCATGCTCTCTGCCGGCCTGAGTGCCGCGCTGCCGCCCGCCGGCAGCAGCATGGCGAGCAGCGCGCATGGCATGACCTCGTGTGGCACGCGTACTGGCTGCACCACGCAGCGCAGCAATGAGAGTGCACCCGAAGTGCTGGCAGAGGTGCGGGCGCTGGCTGCGTATTTGCTTGCACAGCACTGCTTGGCCAGCTAGGCGGCAAGGGGCCTCCCTGCTTGCAAGCCCGGATGTGCAGTGCCTGCCGCAAGTCGCTAGCGGCAGTAGCAGACACACCAACCTTCAACGGCCTGCCCACGCCCATCTCCCTGTGCAGCTCATGGGGCACGTGGCAACGCGAGATGCCGCACAGCAGGCCTTTAGCCTGCCCCGCAGCACAGATTCAAGCGAGCCGGGGCAGTGGATGGCGGAGCGCCTGCCGTCACGGCTGCACGAGTGGCTGGTTGATCCCGAGCAAATCGAGTACCTGCGCTGGTGAGGGCGGGGCCGGAATAGGAGCCGGGCAGGCAAGGGTGGGCGCTGCGCCTGTTGTGCCAGGGCAAGGCAATGCACCTGTCCTGCAAGACGGTGCTGCGGTGCTGCTGAGGGGACTGCGCTTCGCCTGGGTGGGGTTGCCGGCTCCGAATTTACTCACCATGCGGGGCTGCAGGCCCCGCCCTGGCTGCTATGTGGGCTAGGCGCTTTGCCTGACCAGCCTCCTGCTGTTGATGCCTGTCAAATCAATTTAGCATTGACACACCTGCGCAGGCCCAACGGCAAGCTGATTGAGTTGGGGCAGGGGGCCAGTGCTCACGTGTATAAAGCGGTGAGGCGGTGCGACCCTCCTCTTGCCTCAAAGCGTGCCGCGGTCAGATGGCCTGCCCCACGCGTCCAGCCGCTGTGCAGTCTACATGGCATGTGGCCTGCTGCAGGCATCACGATGCATGCTCTTTTGAGCCCTAGCAAGTTGGGCATGAGAAACCCACCCATGCACTTGCGCAGATGTACAACGGGGAGGTGGTGGCCTGCAAGGAGATTGACCTGGAGGAGAGCGAGGAGATGCAGGAGGTGCGAAGCATGCCGTTGCGAGCCATGCTGGCCGCCGCTACGGCTGCTGCTGCACGCCACACGGGCTGCATGGAGCTGCCCACCACTGCAATAGCTCACAGCCAGCCCGACTTGGCAACATGTCGCCAGCTTTATCAGCTGTTAAAACCTGCCCACCTTGCTTTGAATCACTTCTTGTGTACCGCCCTGCCTGGACACGCAGGCCTTTGTCACCGAGGCGACGCGACTGCAGGCGCTGCGGCATCCCAACGTCATCGGTGCGTTGATGTTGCAGACCAAGGTCGCTCTTTGAGGCAGGTGCCTCGTCCATTTGCCGTGTCTGCGCTTCTGTTCCTGTTTTGGTGCATAGCAGGTGGCAGACGAGTGTGCAATCGGCCTTCCCTCCGCCTGCAGGCTTCTATGGCGTCAGCGTAACAAACAACAAGGGCATTGTCATTATGGAATACGCAGAGGGCCGGGACCTGCAATCGGCGCTGCAAGTCAGAGCAGCAGGGTCCAGCCAGCGCCTCTTCAGCTGGCAGCGCCGCGGCCGGCGGGTGGCTTTTGAACTTGCCAAGGTGAGGCAGGCATGCGTATGCTGTAGCCAGCTGAGCATGGTGCCAGCGTCTTCATGGAACTACTGCCTTCCTCTCTCTGCTCCCGCCACTCAGGCAATCAACTACCTGCATTCAAAAGAGGTTATCCATTTTGACATCAAGTCGCAAGTGAGCTATCCCGGTACAGCAAGTGTTAGGGTAGCGGGTGGGTGGAGCCGAAATGCGCCAGAGCAGCAGCCACGCGCGCCTGGCACCACCTGACCTCGAGCCCTTTTCACCACCCACACCATGGCTGCTCCCCACAGAACGTGCTCCTCACTGCCAACGGGGCGGTGCGGCTGGGCGACGTGGGGTTCAGCAAGCTGAAGGAAAAGACGTTCATCACCCACGGTAAGACGCAGAGCTCCTGCATGTGCGCTGCAGCGCCCCTGGCCCTGCTTGGTTCTGCCGTCTCCGCATGGCTTCTGACACGTGCTGCTGCACCAATTCCGTTGGCGTCTGCTTCTATGCAGTGCCGCTGGTGGGCACGTTTGCGTACGTTGCACCCGAAGTTCTCCTAGGCAGGGCGCAAGTGGACCAAGCGGCCGACATCTTCAGGTGACCAATGGCTGGCTGGCTGGCTGGCTGGCTGGCTGGCTGGCTGGCTGGCTGGCTGTGAGGGGTGGTGTCATGCCCCCCGCCTGGGAGCAACTGTCTGCTGAGCCCTGTGCATGTGAACACCGCTGCCTGCCAAGCTGAATGTATCATGTTTGTCTGCCCACGTCCACCTCCTTGGTTGCAGCATGGGCGTCGTGCTGTGGGAGGTGAGGCAGCACCTGCATGCACAACCGCTGCCTGACCAGGGGCACGCCTCTGCTGCCTGCGAGCCCCTGCTGCTCCATTCAGATGCTCGCTCTTTAACTACCTGCCAGCCCTGGTGGCCTTGTGTAGATGCAACCTGTACTAGTGCCACTAGGCCATGCAGCCTGCACTCTGCTTCACATACTGGCTGCTCGACGCTTCCACCTCAACCCCCGCAGATTGTGACGGGCGAGCGGCCCCAGCGCGGCTCGTTGCGCCTCCCACACGTGCCTGAAGAGTGCCCGCAGGTGCGCTCCCCACAGATCTGTAATATGCATGGCGGCGTCATGCAGGCTACCTACGCTGCATGGCCGGCATGGGCGGATACATGCTTCAGTTGTGTTCAGCTGGCCCACCACCTGCCAACCCAGGCCTGCTCTGCACCTTGCGTAATCACCCTGCCAGCACTGACCGTCCTTGCCCAATCACACCGACCGCTCCAACCCTTTGCCCCTCCCGCTCGTTCAATTCCGTGTTCCCTGTGCAGGAGGTGTGCGACCTCATCATGCAGTGCCTCTCAGAGGAGCCTTCAGAGCGGCCCACCGCCGCCCAGCTGCTCAAAACTCTGAGCGCCATGCTAGAACAGAGCAGGGCAGCGGCACACAGCGCACACAGCGCACATAGAGCGGCAGCAGCAGCAGCAGCAGCAGCAGGGGCAGGGGCAGGGGCAGGGGCAGGGGCTGGCGGGGAGCAGCAGTCGCCGCCGGTGAGCCCCCATGAGTAACCAGCTGGGTCGAGGGCGCGTCAACTCGTTAGCTCAGCGCGCATCGAAGCCTGCCAAAAGCCCCGCTGCCTACAAACAGCAATGGCCGTAGCAGCGAGGTTCGGCCACACAATGCGATTCAGCCATCCAGCGATGCGGTCTCTGTAGCATCCGCGAGCGATCCGGAACCGCCAATGTGTTAATATAACTTTGATTACTTCAGACCTGCACCTACTCCAGTGCAACGATCGTCATCTCACTCAGTCGCACTGTTACGCGACTCGCGGCTGCAACTGCCCTGTCTCCGCCATCACCAATCACATCCCGCCTTCTCATACCCACAGACGGCAGCCAAGCACCTTCATGCTCCCCAGCGTCACTTGCTACCCTCCTGTTTCATGATGTGCAGTTTGCCCCTTGTCCAGCACACGAGCCATCTGCTACTTTCACTGTTCAATCCATCTCGACCAAGGAGTGAACTATGTACTCAGTTACTTGTAAACCCTCAACGTGCATGGCCAGGATCCAACCGCCCTTCTCTTTCTCAGGTTGTGCGCGTGCGGTGCGTCCGTTCCCTATCACAACATGCAGGCATGCATATAAGCGCTCATTAAAAGCACTACAGGCACATCTCTTCGCGCCGCAGATTCGTGCGGCATCAGGCAGTCAGCGGCACAGGCTGTTTGGCCAGGATGACGAACACAGGCCACTCTAGCCGCACCACTGCCTCGGCGCTGCCACCTGCAGCAATGCCATTTGCTCCAATCTGTAGCCCTGCCAGCAGCTGCTGCTTGAAGCCCAGCAGTGGGTCTGGCGCCTGCGGGTGGCGCCTGCGGTAGGCAGCAAGGGAGCTCCAGCTGCTGATGTAGCCCAGCTGCAGCACGGCGGGGGAGAGGAGCAGGCATTCAGGCACCGAGATACGATGGCTTGCAGCGCTTGAGCAGCGATCAGCAATCAGAGGGCAGGAAAGGCGCCCTTTTCAATGTAGGTGTAAACGCAGCACAGCAGCCAGCAGCAGATGCAGCAAATGCCAGCAGCAGCGGCAGCAGCTCACAAGGGCATCGACGCTCAAGTCCTTGTGCATGCTCAGCTCGGAGCGCTGCACCAGCCCAAAGTGCTCGGGGCCTGGCTCCAGCCCGCGGTAGTGGTTCAGCACGTGCCAGCGCTGCTCATTAGCAAGGAGGTGGCAGGAAGGGTTCAACTGTGGGATGCGGTAGCGCCCAGTGCACATGGCTGAGAAACCGACGATGTGCGTGTGCGCAGTGGCGGACCTGCAAGCATGCAGCTGCCCTCGGGTATATCACCACCCTCGCCGTTTCAGCATGCCTCGCCCACCTGCGGGTCCCAGTATGTGCCCAGCACCCCAGTGTGAAGCTCCTGCAGCGCGTGCTGCAGCGCCGCCAGAGCGGCGGGAGGGTGTGGCACCCGCCCAGGCACGCTCGCAAAACGAGGCATGCCATAGCCTGGAGGCAGGTAGGCGGGTGGATGCAGCTACAGATGTAGGCACAAACATGGTCGATTCGCAAGCCATGGCCTGGATGACACACAAGCAAATGACAAAAGCGGGTATGGTGCTGGTCCCGCCTGCGCACTTAGTCGAGCTCACCCCAGACAGCCAGCGTTCCGCCCGGCTGGAGCACCCGACGGGCCTCCGCATAGAAGGCTGGGCCGTCAAACCTGTGTTGCCGAGGGGAAAGGGGCAGTAAGACCACTGGCTGTCACGCGCAGCAGAGTGCGTTGAGCGGCATTCAACCTAATGCTGCCTGGCCGCCCAACGGCATGCGTGCACTTGCTGCTGCCGACCCAGATTGTTGCTCGACAACCATGCGCCCCTGCACGCACCAGTGCAGGCTCTGTGCTGCAGTCAGCAGGTCGACAGAGGCGGCAGGCACGCAATCCAACCGCTCTGCCGGCGCCAGCAAGTACCGCAGGTTGGGCAGCTGCACCGCATTGTCCAGCTGCGCCTGGGTGCTGTTGGGGCAGGAGGGGTCACAGATGTGCGGTGCTTGGAAGGAAGTGTGCGGTGCACAAGCCGAGCAGCAAGGAATGCGCTACAGCTGCTTTGTGCACAAAACACAACCTCCAACTTCCTCCCAGCAGGATGCACAGCTGCAGGCATCTGCCCCTGCTCATGCAGCCCACCTGTCGCACGCCAGCACGTGCTTGAACCAAGCCGCAAGGGCGGCTGCCACCTGGCCGGTGCCTGTGGCGACATCCAGGGCAGTCCCCAGATGGGGCAGCGCTGCAAACCGCAGAGTCGCTTTGTACAGCTCCTCGGGATAGTCGGGGCGGTAGGCTGCGGCAGCATGGGTAGTGAGACGGGCACCAGGATGTCGAGCGGCGGCAGCAGCTGGGGCGGATCAGTGCGGCCGATTACAATGTTGGAGGAGCAGCAAGAAAGGATAGGCTGAGCTGTACCACACATGCAACCACCTCTTTACACCTGCTACACGCACCGGCATACAGAGCAGCCTGCTGTGAGAACAGCTCCGCGCCCTGGGCGCCTTGGGGCCGCGCAGCCCCTGCCTCCCCAGCCTCGGCACCAGCTGACGCCATGGCGCTGGATCAGGAGGGCAAGCCGCCACGTAAACGCGAAAATTCTCGTTACTTGGCTGCTGCAGGTGGGAGGAGGCGGTGGACAGATGTTGAGCGCACAAAGAATGACAGGGCAGGCAGCGGTGCCGCTCGAACGACCAGTAGCTGCAGGCAGGTGGCGGCTGGGTGGCGGCAGCAGCGGTAATCAAAGCGGGCGGCGCTGCCTCTGGACGATTGAAACCGACTGCACCTCGACTCTCAAGCGCTTGCAGCCGATCAGAAGCGCGCTCCGTGTCCTACGAGCTGCACCACTTCTTAGGGCTCTGCGATTGGATAAGGAGCGCTAGCAGCCTTGCTGACAGATAGATGAGGGCGAGACGTTGCAGGCAACTTTGGCCTGCAGCGGGCCGCGTGCCAACATTCACCCTCCATGCGCCGCCGCTGCTGCCGGCTGCCTGCAGCTGCCACAAGAAGGGTCTGGCTGCTGCGCAGGCCTGATGTCATTGCTGGTCCAATCCTTTTCGTCCCTCGCCGGCATAGATGTGGTTTTCATGCTGCACGACAAGGGGGAATAACTAGCAGCAGAGCAGCATCTCAAGACGACATGCAGGCTCGCCGATCAGGGGGCTGGCTGGTGCTTCGTGAACAGCAGCGCTTCACACCCCAGACAGGTGCCGCTCCAGCAGGGCATCCAGCTCCATTGCACTCGGCTGCCAACTGGTGCGCTCCCTGCGGCCAGCAGGAGGAGCAGGAGCAGCGGCATGGACCAAAGTGTGAGGCCGACGTATTTGCGGCTGACAGCAACAGGTTCGATTGCAGACTGGCGCTCGAGCAGGTGCAGCCACTGCCATGCACCTTTGGCAATACATGCCAATGTATATGTATGTACATGCCAGCCCATGGCCACGCCCACCTGCTCAGCCGTGAGCCCGCTGCGTGCGCCAGGTCGCGCCGCGTCACGATGCCCACCGCATAGTTGTTCTCATCAACCACCACAATGTGCCTGAAATGGGCAAGAGTGGGGCAGCAACATGTTGCAGAGTCAAGCAAGTGGCAGCAGCTGCACATGTCTCTGCTCAGTTGCATGCCAGTGCGGCCGCACCGCACCACACCACACCACAACCCACCTCAGCGACAGGCTGAGCATCATGGAGTGCACGCGGGTGGCTGGCGTCTCCAGGCGCACGGTGGCGGGGGCGCGGTTGAGGAAGGGCGCCAGGTTCAGGTGCGGCTCCACCTCCTGTGCGGTTGTGAGGGCCACATGAAAATCAAACTTGGCAGGTTGTGTGGGCCGGCTAATGCGCAGAGGCAGGCTGACATCTTGACGAGATGAGAAGCAGCTTGAGATGGACCCAACTGAGCGCAGAAGGTCAGGAAACAGTAGTGCCAGCAGCAGCAAACCGCCAGCCGGCCGCACCTGGTTGTCAAACGGCGAGGGGTTGTCGGCCAGCAGCGCCGCCGACCCACTGCTGCCCATGCCGTCGGGGCGCCCCAGGGCGCTGCCGCCGCTGTCGCCCTCGCCGCCTGCGCCCCCCATGCCGCGGCTGGCCAGCCGCAGCAGGCCGCCGGTGCTGCAGTTGGAGTGGCGCTGCAGCTGGGCGGCCATGGCGGTTGCAAGCCGATCTTCCCACTCAAGAGTGTCCAGCCCTTGCGGCGGCGCCTGCAGGTAGCGGCCGTGCCGGTCGCAGTGCACCCGCTCCCGCAGCAGCAGCTCCACCTGGCTGCGCATGATGAAGCCGTCCGTGCGGAAGGAGCCGGCCTGTTGCAGGAGGGAACAAGGCAGGGATGGCGCGGTGGGACAAGGCAGGGATGGCGCAGAGAGTGAAGGGCCAGCTGAGCAGGGAGCATGAAACGTTGCGGCGTACAGCAAACGGCCGCTGAGCTCACCCGCATGTCCACGTGTGCTGGGTCGTAGACTGGGAAGCCGTTGTGCCGTGACCTGTGAACAGGATGCAGCAAAACTGGGGATGGCAGCAATCCAACACTCGTCCACTGACGAAGGAACTGACGCTGGTCCTCTGCAGAGTCTGGCACCACATGGAAGCAGGGCACCCCACTCACCGCTGCAGCAGCGCCTCGGCTGCAGCCACCGGCACGATGCAGGGCAGGCCCTGGGCCGGGGAGCTCATCAGCTGCTCCGCCACCAGCGTGCGCAGCACACGCGGCGGCGCCTGCGGCAGCAGGGCGGCAGGGCAGGTTAGTGTGCACAACCAATGCAGGCTACCAAGGAGATCCCTGCAGCTTTTGTTTGTTTCACAGGCAAGCGCCACCTGGCGAGACATGCAAGCCTGCAGGTGGCCGTGCGAGTAAGTACCATGCGGTACGAACCTCTCGCAACCCACCCCTAGCCCACCTGCGACAGGTAGTTGAGCCCCAGGCTGGCCTCCAGCTCGCTTTCGTATACGCCCTCCGTGCCGCACAGCACCGCTACCGCGTTGGAGGTGCACACTGCGGCGATGACGCCCACCAGCGGCGCCAGCGTGCCTGGTGTTGGGTGGGTGGCGGAGAGTGGCACGTTGCAGAGAGGTACTCTCACAGATGCAGCTAACGATTGTGCACCGACTCTGGTCCACAAGCATGCCATTTGCCAACTAGCAACCCTCCAGCCGTCCTCCACCCTCCTGCCAGCAGTGATAACTAGCCCCATCGCGTCTCACCGCACGACTCTGTGATGAGCACCACAATTGAGATGGAGCTCCGGAAGACGCCACCCAGCACTGCAGTCGCTCCACACAGGGCGTACAGCCCCGGCTGGATGCGCCAGCCCAGCGGGGCAAGGGAGCGCAGGGCGAGGCCGGACAGCGCGCCAAAGCTGCCGCCCAATAGGAAGGAGGGCATGAAGAGGCCTCCAGGGATGGACAGCGCGGCAGACAGGCCCATGAGGGGCAGGTAAGCCAGGCACATGGCCGCCAGGGAGTGAGGGCTGTAGAAGATGGAGGCAGGACCCTGCGAGTGAGTTGTCGGGCGGGTAGGTAGGCGAGTTTGCAGGAGGTCTAGGACAGCAAATGATAAGAGACAGCATCAGGCACCATGCTCGGCAAGCAAGCCCAGCCCAGCAGAGCACAGCATGGCACAGCGCACCTCTGCTGCCAGGGGCTCAGTCTTGGTGCCCAGCGAAATGAAGGTGCGGATGGTCCACACTGCAAAAAGGACATGCAAGGTATGCAGGCCCACTTGCCCAGCAGTTGTAAAGAGGCTGCAGCAGGGTTGCAGACAGCATGCATGCCACAAGCTTCTGCAGGCGGTGGCCCCCGCCGCATTGACCCACCTGCAGGCGCCAGCCAGGCTGTGGCGAGATCGTTGTATTCTCCAGCGGCGCAGGTGTTGCGCACCCACATGGGGTCAGCGGCCCACTCATCAGGCACGGGCAGGCAGCGCCCCACAGTGACCGCCAGCGTGGCGATGGTGGCGGCTGTGAGGGCGGCCACGATTGCCACCTCCCGAACCCGGCCCCCATGGTGCTTTGCCTTGGCCCGCCATGGCCGCATGACCAGGCGCAGCTTGTTGAAACCCGCCCCAAGCAGGCCGCCGCCGGCGCTGACTGCCATGATGGCCGGCAGCTGCTGCAGCCACTCTTGTGGGTGCAGCGGGCGCAGGTCGGCCGAGAGCAGGCCGTTTGCAGAGTGGGGGTTGAGGGTGGAGTGCGTGAGGACAGCGATGGCGCAGGCCAGGAAGCAGCGCCAGGCGATGCGCCGACTCCACACGCTGCAGGCCTCCTCCAGTGAGAAGAGCACGCCGCCGATGGGCGCGCCTGCAAAGGCGGGGAGGGTCATGGCAGGCGGCGAGTTGGTCAGGGCAAATGAGCCATGTCAATGATGGCACGCCAAGCCACAACTGGCATGGCATGTCTTGTCCTGCTTTTGGCGCACGCTCTTCTGCCGCAATGCCACCTGCATGCCATGCCATGCCATGCCGGGTAATGTCTTGGCATGGCATGTCACAGCATGGTTAGTTTCCAACTTTCATCCATGACATGCAAGCCCATGCCATGCGATGCCATGTCATGCCACGCCTTTCATGTTCCCTCATGCCATGCCAGCCACCCATGCCCTGTCCTGCCTGCTCACCAAATGCAGACGCAATGCCTGCTCCCGCGCCGGCGCTCACGGCCTCCCGCCGGTCTACTGCAGTGTGCCGCCCCACCGCCTGCACAGCCAGCTCATCTGCAACCTCTGGCGCTGCCTCGCCGGCTGAGCGGAAGCCAGCCAGGCGCAGCAGCCAGCGCTGACGCAGCAGCAGCGCCACCAGCCCTGCAAGTGGGCATGGCGGCGCGGCCGCATCTGCGACTGGGGAGGCTCATGCACGGAGGTGCTGCTGCATGGCCAATGGCTAGGCCCTAGGGCCTACCTGCCATTCCACCACCACAGACACAGCTGCATGCATGAGCACGTCACTCACGCTGGTCGGCACTGGACGCCGCATTGGCGACTGCCGCCCCTAGGTGCACCATGGGTGCCTCCATGCCCAGGCACATGGCGGCTCCGAGCGCTGCCACTGTGCCCAGGAACTTGACTATAAACACACGCAGTGCAAAGAGGCCTGCATGGCGGTGAAATGCACATGTGATGGAAGCATGAAAGCGAGCATGGGCCATGTCTGCATTGGCTTCCCATGTTGAGTGCACATGCATGGCAGGTTGTGCATGCCAGGCATGTGACATGGCTGTGTGCTCCCGCGGCATGAGCTGCAGCATGGTTTGCGGCTGCTCCAACTCGCCTGGGATGGAGTTGCCATTCAGCCAAGCCATGACCTGCAATGCAGGGCAGCCATGATGCACATGATGAAAGCATCGTTTGCAGGGCCGCTGCATACCGAACAGCAAACTAGCACATCAAGCCCTCACCATTGGCACGCCGCCGCCCGCTGCAAGCGGTGCACCCAGCTGCACCGCCAGGCTGCCGGCAACTGCTAGGCCGCAGCTGATGGCCAGCTGGGCGCCAAACGCCTGCAGCAGGGTAACAGCTTGGATGATTGCTAAACAAGCAAGCACAGGGTACCCTGGCCATCTCGCGGCCCTTCGGAATGACAATAATCAATGCACAGCACCTGGCCAAACCACCTAGGTCACAGCAGTTATGCTCTCATCCCACCCACCTGGGCCAGCCCGTGCTGGAAGAAGGACTGCACCGCCACATTGCGCCACTCAATCAGGGGGTTGATCATCCCGTGCATGGCCGCCGCGGTGGCACCAATCAGCACCCCCGCCATGCAGGTGCTCAGCAGCTTGACCAGCGCCATCAGCCACCTGCGCATGGCAACCCATGGCGTCAGTCGTAGGTCAGTCACAGGCACCAAACAAGCTCGGCTCATGCGTCAAGTGTTTCACGTGGTGCGACATCGGGTGCCCGCCCTCAGCAGCAGGCACACACATGCATGGCATGCGCACGGCACAGCATGGCATGGCATGGCATGGCATGGTACGGCATTGTGAGATACATCCAAGGTCTCACCCCAGCCGGGCCTGGGCAGCCTCCAGGCTCTGCCTGTCCGCACTGGACAGCGAGGTGGAGCGGCGCGGCGCCAACGGCAGCGGCTCTGTTGCAGGGTGATACAGCAGGGGTGGCGAATCGGCAAGGTGCAGGCAGCCAGGGGCACGGACAACTGCTAGACAGTTTTCCGCATGCTGCGCTTTGGATGCCTCAGCTTACTACAAATGGCCGCTGCTCTTTGTCAGTTGCCCCAAACGCAGAACAAATCTTACTCACCATAGTCGATGGCGTTCGCCACCATCGATGGGGCGCCACCAATGAGCGGCGCGCGCGGCATGGCGCCGCCGCTAACAAAGCTGGTGGAAAGCTTTCCAGACCTGAGAGGCAGAAGATTTATCAACACGGAGTGGTTTTCGTTTTGCAGGGCACACAGGCGCCGCCCGTGAAACTGCCTGAGCGGTGGCGGCAAGGCTGTGGCTGTGACGGCGGCGGCGGCGGCGGCGGCGGCAGCGGCGGCCGGTGGGTGGCTCTTAGGGCGGCCTGCTCATTCGAGTGCGCTTGTGTGGCAGTCATCGACGTCAGGCCGCCATGGGGCGGGGCGCCAGCTTGCCTGGACGAAGCGAGCGAACGAAGAACCTGTGGGTCAGCCAGCCGGCAACCTGCACCGCTCCTGAGGGGTCTTGAGCGGTCGACGAGTAGCGGAGACTGGACGGGGATCAGGCTGCCGCCCCGCTGCATCAAGGGGGCAGATGGGCCACCCGCCGCGACTGCGGGCAGATGATTGATTGATGGCCACAGTCTGCTGCATTAAAGTTATTCCACTGCTGCCTGCGGCCTGCAAGTCCATTGTATCCTTGACATAATGAACTGAAATATGCATCTGAACACAAAATCGCAGGATTGGTTTGGTGGCATGGTAATATTGGCGCATGCTGCTGCTTCCGAGGGCGCCGTTCATTCGTTGCGCTGCCCAGGCGCAGCGGCCGACATGGCACATCTGCGAGCTGTCGCTACTATGCAGCTGCAAGGGTCCACAATCGCTGATCGCAGGCGTGGAACTGCCAACAACCGTGCAGTGCTACATGCTCATTGCTCAGGCGGAGTCCTTGGCCGCCGCCGCCGCATCGGCTGCCTTGAGGTCGGCCTTTGCCTTGGCCAGCAGATCCTGCACCTCGCCCGGCCGCAGCTCGCCGTGCTGCACACAGAAATGGGGGTTGGAGGGCACGGTCAGTTTTGTGGCCTGACGGCTGAGAGGGAAGCAAAGCGGCGCAGCCAGCAGCATCGCCGCCACGCAGGACAGGTGTGCTGTTGCTGTACCTGTTTATCGTGCCTGCCACACACCACACACCCCTGCAGCAGCCCCATCCCTTCTGTCTGCCCACCTGCATCTGCTGCACCAGCGCCGTCGCCTCGGGGCGGCGCAGCAGGCCCTTGACGTTGCGCAGGCCGGTGCCAAAGCACACGCCGCAGACACGCACGCCGCGGCCGTAGCACTGCGGGCACTCGGTGAACTCGTACGTGTCCTTGGCGCGCTTCCTGTTAAAACGAAGTGGGGTGCGGGAGGCGGGAGGAAATGGGCATGCTTGGTGAACATGCATGGCGGGCGACAGGAGCGGCAGCAGCGTGCCCAGCTGCCAAGCCATGAGAGAGGTGGCAGGCAGCTGGGGAGGGCTGGTAATCGCGGACGCGGACTTGGACAGATCATCAGCAGCAGCGGTGCAACACAGCAGCAGCACAGCAAGCGGCAAGCCCCAACAAACCTACAACCGCAGGGCGCACTACGCTGCAGCTGTTTGGGACTGCGAACCACTGCAACCGCCAGGACCACCAACTCAGGCGTCGTATCAACCTCACCCACCTGGCATCGTGCAACGCAAACTCTGCCCCACAAAACAAAATCCATGCTGCCTTGCCTGCCCCCCAGCGCACCTGCTCAGGGCGCGCCACTTGCCGGTGCCGCCGCACATGTCGCAGGGCGTCGCCCCCGTGCCGGCGCACTCGCGGCAGGTGTTGGCATCAATCTCTGCGTTTGCGCTGCTGGCGCCCGGGCCGGCCGTGGTAGCTGCTGCCGCTGCCGCCGCGCCGGTGAAGACCAGCAGCTGGCGGCGGGAGGAGACGAGCGGCGGCGGCGGCGGGCGCGCCTGCTGCTGCTGCTCGCCCGCCTCGCCCTGCGCGGCTGCCAGAGGCGTCACGGCATGGCACCGCGCCTGCCGGCGGGCGGGCTGGGCCTGCAGGAGCGGGAAGGGGACGGGCGGGGCGCGGTCACCACACTGGCGCCACTGGATGCGGCTCCCGCTCAGTGCCAAGTGATGCCACAGTGCTCACTTGGTGCGGGGCGCAGCGCGAGGCGCTGCAGGTGCACACGAACTGCATGGTGGCGGGGTTGCCGGCTGTGCGAGGGCTTGGCGGCACCTTGCAATCCGCCGATCGGATGGACAAGGCAACAAGGCTGCGCTGCAGCCGACAACAGTGCTGTGCTGGCCCATGAGATCAGGCCCTTACCTTCGCTCATGAAGGCCCGGCCTGCGAGCCCCCAGCGCAGCTTGCAGCTCCCCGACTCCTTCAGCCAGCCCCTGAAGGTGTAAACACGATGCAGGCCGCCCTCACCCAGCGCTTCACCGCCGTGCGCGGCACTGCCCGCGCTGCCCGCACTTCCGTGCGGGTGCAGGCTGCCGCTCGCCCCACGTGAGCATGGGTTGCGCTCCGGAGGCAGCAGGGCGGGCAGCAGCCAGCTGCGGTGACGGGCGGCGGCGTCGGGGCGGCCGTGCGTGTGCCTGCCGCATCACTTGCGTTGGCCTTGCTGCTCATGCCGCCCTTGTTTCCCTTCCCCATGCTGCAGCTGGTACCCTGGTGCGTGGATCTCGGTTTGGGGGAGCAGCAGAGGCTATGTCGCCATTGGGGGAGGGCACGCGTCGGCAGCTGGCTCAAGCCACAGATATTGCAATTGCGCAGCCCCCAGATGCCCACATGCCTGTCACATGGCTTGCACGAGCCACTCCACTGCCTCAATGTTGCTTGCGTCGCAATTAATGACGCTGTGTTGTGTATTCGTGTGTTGCCCGCTCGTCGCCTGCCCAGCGCACTCCGCCAGCCCGCCGCCGATTCCCACCCCTATCCTGCCCTGCGTTTGCTTGCCCTGGCGCAGGCGCGACCCCGCCCAAGTACCTGGATGGCACGATGCTGGGCGACTACGGCTTTGACCCGCTGCGCCTGGGCTCCAAGGACAAGGCAAGCGCAGCCGCTGCTGTTCTTTGCGTGTCGGGGACTTTTCTTCCAGCTGCAGCCAATGCAAGGCGCTTCTGGGTTCTGTGCCCTGCCTGCACTCATGCTTGCATGCCCTATTGCAATCATATCACCCTTTCGCAGGACGTGCTCAAGTACTACCGCGAGGGCGAGCTGACCAACGGCCGCTGGGCCATGGCTGCCGTGGCGGGCATCCTGTTCACCGACCTGGTGCGTGCTCGCCTGCCTGCCGTGGAAGCTACGCTGTGCATGGAAGATGCTATTTGTGCCAAGTGTTGTCCGGGAATGGTAGCTGGCTGCAGGCATGGCATCCTGTGCATGATCTGCAGCACAGCCCGGTTGCGCGCCTGTCCCTCCTGGATGGTGCTGCTGGCATGCCTGCGCCTGCTTCGTCCTGCACCAACATCTCCCTTGCTGCCTGTGCCTGGTGCCTGCAGGTGGGCCTGGGCCCCTGGTGGGAGGCTGGCGCCAAGGTGGAGTCCTCCTTCGACCTGAAGACCCTCATCATCATTGAGGTGCGGTGTAGCAGCACAGCTTGCGTGGCTGGCATCCACTCGAAACGCAGCTGTCGCCAGCGGGGCAGGAGGCAGCATGTGCTTGGTTTCAGGGCGAACAGCTCCACTCCAGTGCATGAAGACTGCAACAACAGCTGACTGTTGGGTTTGTGCACCAAGGGTGCGCAAGCTGTGCTGGTGGGCCGTACTCAGTGCTGCCGCTCGCTTTGTTTGCTGCTGTGCAGGTGGTGACCTTTGCCATCCTGGAGGGCTTCCGCGTCAAGGCGTACGAGAAGACCGGCGAGGTGCGCAAATGCTGCTGCTGCTGCGCGCTGCTGGCTGGACTAGCGGTGGTGGTGCTGCTGCTGCTGCTGCCGCTGCCGCTGCCACTGCTGCTGCTGGGGCGCCTGCCCCGCAAGTGCACAACCATGTCGCGGTTGTGGCTGCCACCCGCCTGCTCCACCTTGCTCGCTGCCCCCATGCACCCTGACCCTTGCTGCTCACCGCCCCTCCCTGTGCAGACCGGCCTGGGCCCCTTTGCGCCCTTTGACCCCCTGAACATGCGCAGCGACGAGACCCGCCTGAAGGAGCTGAAGAACGGTGAGGGGATGTTGTGGGTGGAAGGCTGGTTGGGTGGTTCCCATGGCAGCAAGCAAAAACGCGGGTTTTGCCTACGGCTTGCGGTCTGTGCGCAGCTGCTGCCTGTGTGCATGCTGCACAGGCCCCGCTGCCACCAGCCTGCTGCTGAGCGATGTGCACCAGCTGACCCACCAGCTGCATCCCCCCCCCCCCCCCCACCCCCACCCCCACAGGCCGCCTCGCCATGCTGGCGTTCCTGGGCTTCAGCAGCCAGGCGGCGGTGCAGGGCAAGGGCCCCATCGAGTGCCTGCAGGCGCACTTGGCCGACCCCGGCCACAACAACAGTGAGCTGCTGCTGCTCGCTGCACGCACTGCACCCTGGACAAGTCACCCTTACTTTGCGAATTTCAGCTTGACATGCCGCCTTGCTGTTTCAGCGGTCTGTTGTTATCGGATCTTGCCTGGTTCAGCAGCTGCCATGCTGCTGATCACACAACACGTGCCCCCTCTCACCCTTTCCTCCCCCCTCCACCCCTGCCGCAGTCTTCACCTCGTCTGTGGGCAACGAGGCCCTGGCTGCCGTGCTGGTGCTGTCCATCACCCCCTGCCTGATCGAGGCCAAGAACCGCCTGCAGGGCACCGACGAGGAGGAGTTCCGGTGAGGCGGGCGAAGTGCTGGCTGCATCTTGTTCATGCATCCATGTGTGACACGTGCTGCGCCTGCTTTTGCTCACGTGTGCTGGGCAGTGCTGTGCAAGCACTGCTGAGGATGTGTTGACATCTGGGCCCACCGCTGGGCGCTGCAGCATGGCGTCACTTGCACCCACCCTGCTCCCCTCCCTGCCCTGCAGCCCCCTGCCCTGGTAAGCGTCTGGCACTGCGCCCCCGGCTCGGCCATAGCTGCTAGCTGACCGGTGACGCGGCGGCGCGCGGCAGCGGCGACGGGGCGCTGGGGGCGCCCGCTCCCTGCCGCTGTATGCTGCCTGTACTCCCGAGCGAGAAAATTTCCACCACCAACTTGTTGTAATCTATGAAATTCCGGGCGAGGCTCACATCACACGCCAGGCCAATGCACAGTGCAGGCAGGCTGCACGTGCACAGCAGCCGACGGCGGGCAGCAACATTAAGCAATGTGCCACAAGCGGGGCAAAAAAGTGATTCTGCGACTGCCTCACTGCATCCTGATTGGGGTCTGCAAGAGCTGTGAGCGATCAAGGGCGCCGCTGCTGCGTGAGGTGGGCGCCACCGGGCGGCCAAGCGTGCCAGGCGGCGCTGCAGCGCTTGCTGCTTGCTGCCAATGCAGCGCTGAGATCGCTGTACGCTCTCAACTGAGCGAAGGCCGCCCCGCACCTGCCACAGCGCAGGCCGCCGCCGCCATGGCGGCTGCCGAGGCGCACATCGAGGATGCCATCAGTGATGGCTGTGCTCCGGCCTCCCAGCTGGGCATTTTGGACCTGGACCGCAGCTCACTCTCCCACATCTTCGCGCTGACTCTGGGCCTGCACCAAGCGGCGCTGCGAGCGGCAGCAGACCAGGAGCGACTGCTAGCTCTGCGGCGGCACGACCCACGCAGGTGTGTTGCCTTGACGGTGGGCAGATGTGTTGTCTCTGTGCAGGACAGCCAGCGATGAATCACCAGATAATCATCACATTGAGTGTGTTGCCACTTCTGAACCTCACCACCCCACCTGCAGGGTGCTGCCGCTGGTGTCACGTGGCTTTGCGCAGGCTGCCGCCGATGCCGACATTCTGTGGCGCCACGTCCAGATCAACCTGCTGACGCTGTCGGCAGAGAGCGTGCCACGCTTTGTGCGCTGGCTGCATGCCCATGCACCCGCCATGCGCAGCCTGGTTCTGTACGGCCGAGCGCTGCCCACTGTAGCTGCAGCACTGGCCAACAATGTGGATGGCCTGGCGGCAGCTGTGCAGCGGGCCGCCGGGCTAGAGCAGCTTGATTTGCCGAGGGCACTGGCAACATCATTGTTGGCACGGCTGCAGCCGGAGCTGCTGCCACGCCTGCGGGCAGCCGGTGCCGACCTGGCCCCCAGCCACAGCAGCAGCAGTAGCAGCAGCAGCAGCGTGCAGAATGGCAGTGCGCCCGGCTGCCGGCAGCGGCGCAGAAGCAGGGACGGCGGCGGCATGAGTGAGGTGGAGCAGGCGACTGTCAACCTGCTGTCCCTGCCAGCGCTGGCGGAGCTGCACATCCAGTCGGCAATCGATGTGCGCGCTGAGGGTGTTGCCTCGCAGCCCCTGAAAACCCTGCTATACTGCTGATTGCATGGCAGAATGCTGCGCTGTCCTGCAACCTGCGGTATTTACGCCCGTCCATCCCCACCCTCGTGCGCAGGCGCAGCTACTGGGCGGCCTGCCAAGCATCCAGTCCCGCCTACGCCGCCTGCACTTTGCCGACGTGCGCGACGTGCCTCGCGGCTGCCTGGTGGCGCCCCTTGCCCGCCTGTCTGCGCTGCGCAGCCTGCGGCTCAGCCAGCGAGACGGCTTCCAGCTGCCCGGCCCGCTGACCGCGCTGGGCCAGCTCACAGCACTGCATGCCGCAGTGAGGTACCAAGATGACCCGCTGGTCGTGTCAGCTGACCTGCCAGCTCTGTCCAGCCTCCAGGCGCTCTGGCTGCAGCACGCAGCGTTCGAGCAGCCCGCTGCCCTGGCCGCCGTGCCGCGCCTGCGCACGCTAGGCCTGGTGGGCAGCGCGGGGCAGTATGCGGCGGTGCTTACAGGCCTGGGGGCCGCGCCTGGGCCCCTGCCATTGGAGCAGCTGCACCTTGAGGCACATGCTTCGGCTGTGGCTGAGGTGCCTCCAGAAACCTGGGAGGCGCTTGCAGCGCTGGCCACCTGCCCACGGCTGCGCCGCCTGGAGCTTCCATACAACCGGCTTGCAGCCCTGCCCGAGGGTGCCTTCCTGGCCGGCCTGCAGGCGAGCATTGCTGCTATTGGTGGGGGAGGGTGAGGGTGTGCAGGCATGCCTGGTGCTGCTGCTGCATGCTGGCTGAGCGTTCTTTGCCCAGTGCTGTTCACCCCGCTGCAGCACTGATAAAAGTTGGTGGCCCCCGCCTTGCTCACCTGTTGGCTATGACACAAACCGCTCAGCCAACTGCTCTGTCTTGCCCTGCAGGTGCTGGATCTGAGTAACAACAGCCTGATGCCGGGCGTGCCGCCTGCGTTGGCCTCCTGCTCCCAGCTGAGCGCGCTTCGATTGGACCAGCAGGAGACAGCAGCCCCTGGCGACACGGTGGCTGATGTCAAAGTGCTTTCAGCCCTGGCAGACCTGCAGTTTCTGGTCACCAGCGCCGGCCACTACAGCGCGAGCCACATGCAGGCCGGCCTGCGATCTGCGGCAGAGGCGGGGCACCTGGAGCGGCTCAGGGCGGTGCTGCCGCCCAGCGTGCGCCTGACCAACAGCCCCGCGGAATGGGAGCGCAGCGTGGGCCGCCTGCAGGCGCTGTTTGAAGTCAACCTACGGCAGGAGCGAATCCGTGCATGATGTGTTTGTTGCATTGCAACTTGCATCTAGTGTCACAGTTCACGTCGCTCCAATAGGGATGGCAGATACAGGGTGCTCGGCGCCGGGTTCAGGAAGCTGTGCCTCTCCAAGTCAATGCTGTCAGTTGTGGGCAGCGGGGCAGACTCGAATCTCAGCAAGATACGGGGCATGAGGCCCACATGGTCCATGTGCGCCGGTGTTGCCCCCAAACAATAAGCTTGCTGCTGCTCTTGGGCGGAGGGCTCATTGCCAGCCATGCCACGCTTGACACATGATGCCAGGTTTCATTGAGTTCACCAGTGAATAGCTCGCAAAGGAGCCACAGGGGCATGCCCAGTCTGCCACCAACCTCGGGCGCTAGGCCCCTCCGCCGCAGGCGGCGGTGGGTCGGGGATGGTCGGCTGGCCGGCGGTGGCTTCTCCTAGCATTATTCATGTGATCAGAAGGCAGTCCAGCCACCATTGCAGCCACAGAGGACGGACGCGGGCCATGCAGCCCATGAGATCAGGGGCCTACCCGCATGAAGGTCGGCACTATCGCCGCCCCGGCGCAGCCTTGCAGCTCCCCGACTCCTTCAGCCAGCCCCTGAAGGTGTAAACACGATGCAGGCCGCCCTGTGCAACACCCGCGTGTTCACCGCGCGCACTCAGAGCCGGAGCGCGTCCCGCCGCTCCGTGCGCGTGCAGGCTGCCGACCGCACCCTGTGGCTGCCGGGTAAGGGGCAGCCAGGCAGCCTGGGTGCCACCACGCCCCCGTGCCCACCCCAGCTCGCCAGCTCTTCTGCACGGGCTGGATCTCGTCTCGGCACCCTCGATGCACGCTGCCAGGCGCATCCGCAGCGGCGATGGGCTGCTAGCCGCCCTGCAGAGCTGCAGCGCCCGCTGCCCGCCCCTGCCCACCCACACCGCACGAGCGCTTGCCCCGCCCCACCTGCTGCAGGAATCCAGGCCCCTAAGCACCTGGACGGCAAGCTCGCTGGCGGTGAGCAGCCAGCGCATGAGGGTGGAGGGCTGATGCAGCGCCCTGCAGCATACAGCTGGCCGAGGATGCACTTGTCTGATTGCTGCCTGTGCCGCTGCCCGATCTGCACCTCATGTCGCACTTGCGCCCTCTCCCTGCCCGCAGACTATGGCTTCGGTGAGCTGCAGTGGCTACACAGGGGAGGGAACCTGGCTGGCAGTGGCAGTGGCGACGGCAACAGCCATTGCTGCATGGCACGAGCTGGGAGGCAGCGCTCCGCAGCTGCGGCCAACCCGGCAGAATCAGCATGTCGGCAATGTTTGCGGGCTCCAGCAGCTGCTGGCCATGGTTGCAGCAGCCATTGTTTTTCATACTCTTGCGTCGCTGCTGCGTGCTGTTGTTCATCAACAGCTGAACGAACGCCGCCATGCCCACCTGTCCTGCCCGCCTGCCTGCAGACCCCCTGGGCCTGGGTGTCGACTCCGACCGCCTGAAGGTGCGCCTAACCCTCAGTATAGTTCTCCAGCTGCTCTATTTTGCCTTGGCGCAGCCGCTGCCTAAAGGGCAGCTGCGTCACGTTGCAGCTGCCAGCTGAGGGGCAGTTGCACCACCCTTGCTGCTGCAGTGCAGCACTGGGTAGCGAGTACAGCTGCCGCTGCTACGGGTGTGCAGGCGCTGATGCGCACTTCCTCCCCGCCTGCTTGCCTCCCCCGCAGTGGTACGCCGAGGCTGAGAAGACCAACGGCCGCTGGGCCATGGCTGCCGTGGCGGGCATCCTGTTCACCGAGATCCTGGGCAAGGCCAAGTGGTTCGAGGTGCGCGCACCTGCTGGCGCCTGTTGGCTCTGTGCTCGTGTTTGGCTCCAGTCGTCTGCCCAGTGCCTGGAAGCGACACGCCTTGTTGATGCTGCTGTCGTGCCTGCTGTGGGAGCGGCAGCAAGGTGCAGGTTATTGAGCCTGGCCTGGCAGCAGCAGGCGCGCGCCCCCACCTCGTTGGGGCACCTGTGCCTCCATTCCGAGGTTGCAACCAGCACTGGCTGAGGACTGCGCACCGCCCACCTTGCCGCTGCCTGCAGGCTGGCGCTCAGGAGTACTGGATGGACAACGGCCCGCTGCTTGCTGTTGAGGTGCGCGCCGCGGCTGCCACCCCAACTACCAGCAGTTGCAGGCCTTGGCTGTGCAGCCGCTCGCCTGGCGTTGCCCCCGCATGCCGCTGCATTAATGTCCAACATGTCCATCTGCAGCTTTCATCTGCCATGGCTGTTGGTGCTGCCCTGTGCTGGGCCTGATGCACCTTGCACCTTCTGCACCCGCCCTCCCCCTCCTGGTGCGCAGGCGGTGATCATGGGCTTCCTGGAGCTGAAGCGCTTCCAGGGCTGGAAGGAGACCGGCACCAGCGGCTTCCTCAACGCCTTCCCCTTCGACCCCGCTGGTGGGCGGCAGGGGTGATTGACTGGGTTGGATTCGGCCGCGCCGGGCAGGCAGGCGCGGCTGGGTGTGCACTGCACATCCACCGCATGGGGTGCCTGCGGTTGGGTGGTGCATACTTGCCACATGCCACATCACCGCATGCCCGCATTGCCTGCTGCTCCTACGCCGGTGTGTGAAGTGTTCCTGCTGCTGCTCGTCCCGACTGCCCAACCACAGGCATGAACTCCCCCTCCATGGCCACCAAGGAGGTGAAGAACGGCCGCCTGGCCATGACCGCCTTTGTGGGCTTCGCGGTGCAGGTGCGCACTGAACGGGGGGAGCGGGAGGAGGGTTGGGGATGGAGTCGAGAAGTGCGGCAGGGCCAGCGCGGTGCTGCAGGCACAGGCCGGCAGAGGAGGCTGTGACGGTGTGGCGCGGTGCAGCGGCTGCGGATGGGATGCTTCCTGCCACCCGGCATGGAGGGGTGCTGTGAGACGCCTGAATGGCGCCACGCATGCGTTTTGGGCGGCAGGGCCTCAGCTGCGCCCTCACGTCCGTCACCATTTCCGCAACCCCTGCCAACTGACTGCACCACATGCTCCCCCTTGCCCGCCGCCAGGCGCTGCTGACGCGCCAGGGCCCCATCGAGGCACTGCAGAGCCACCTGAGCTCCCCCTTCACCAACAACTTCGTGGGCAGCATCAACAACCTGCCCAACGTGATTGGCCAGTGAGCGGCAGCGCCGCAGGCCACGCAGCCGCGGCTCGGACTCCGGCATGATGGCTGCGGCTGCGTGGCGAGGGCGTGCCGGCCGGGGCGGCCGGAGCCCATTCCTTCCGAGAGAATGAAAATTTACGACTTGTGGGGCACCGGCGCACGCCCGGCCCCTGTACCATGTGTAATTTAACACGATTCCGGTGTGGGGCTGCAGAGTTATGGCAGAGTGAGGGGCCAATGACGGCAACATGAGCGGCGACCAGCCGGCGGCAGTGCAGCGGGCGCGCCTTCATGCACGGCGGCCTGCACCCTCTTGTGCCGCAATTGCCCCTCCCGCGCCGTCCGTGGCGCCCTGCTGGGATCGGTTAGCGTGCACAGAGCCCCGCCGGCAGAGCTCCGGCACAAACCAACCTTGTTTCGAGAGCGCCCGCTCCCGCGGCCGCTCCTCCGCCCAGCGGCGGACGCCCGACAGTGCAACCGGCACAGCGGCCGCGCTAGCTGGCGCCGGCCGCAGCCACCGCCGGCCGCCGCCGGCAGCCGTCCGCCGTTGGTGCAGCCACCTCCCCGTGCAGACTCGGCGCCATGGCGGTCGAACAACTCATGGAACAAATCATCGAGCTGGTCACAAACAACAATGTAAGTGCTGTCTGGAGGGTATGGGTTGTTTTGCTTGCTTTGCGAATGGCACCAGTGCGTAGTCGAGTCTTCCTGCTTTTTTTGTTCCCTCCCCCACCCTTCGGCCCGACTGGCCTCAACCGCCCCCTGCCTACCGCCCCTACCGCCCCAAGCAGCTTCCTGCGCTGGAGCTTTGGGAGGTGGAGAAGGCGATTGAGGAAGGGTGGAGCTACAGTGGGGACGAGAGCCGGGGCAAGAACGCGCTGCCAGTGACCACGCTGCCCACACTCGACGCCAAAAGCAATGCGGGCCAGGGCGCAGACATAGGAGGGGGGTGCTTTGGTGAAGTCTTTCTAGGTGAGGCTGGTCTGACCAGGCAACGACAGGCGGCTGTTGTCCTGCTCCCAGGCCTGCCATTCGGATCATGCAGAGCCACATCGCCCCCACCTAATCCCCCTGCCCTCCTGTCGTCTTCCTCCCTGGCAGCCATGTACCGGGGCCGCCTAGTGGCGGTGAAGTTTTTGACGGGCGCAGGAGCCCGGTTCCGGCTGCAGGGCCTGAAGCGGGAGCTGGAAGCAGCCTGCGCAGACAGCACCCGCTGCACCTTTGCGACCGCACAGGCGGTCTTCCTGGGCAGCCGCACCCGGCCGCCTGCTATCGTGTACGAGTGGATGAAGTTCTCCAGCCTGGATGTCAAGGCACGGTGAGCATGCTGGACTTGGGCTGGACGGCTGCAATTGCATGCCAATTGCATGCTTGGCATGCAATTGTTCTGGACGGCTGCAAGTGCCTGCATTCTGGGAGCGTGTGTGCAGGCATGACCATGTGTGCTGGGTGCACACTGCTGACAACTGCGACATTTGTCACACACTGTCAGGCCCTCTGCAAGCAACAGTCACGTGATTCCTCTACCTCGCCTCCCCCCTTACCCTGCAGGGAGATGCTGCCTGACAGCACATTCTTCTTCAAGGCCAAGCAGGTGTGCCCACCAGGCAGCTGTTATGCAGCTCAGCGGCACCACCTTCCTGCGCACAGCCATCACATCCCCAGTCTGTGACCATCTGCTACCCTACTGCCTGCTACCCCACTGCTCTTCCGCAGGTGGTGTGCCTGGGCAGCGAGCTGCTGAAGCTGCTGGCCGGTCTGGAGCACCAAAATCTGGGGCAGTGAGTGGCGGGCGTGGGGCAGGCAGGGTTGCAAAGCGCCTTCTGGTGGCAGATTGCAATGGCGCTGCGAGTGTGGCATTCATTTGTCACTGCCACTTGTCCCCCTACTGCCTGCTTGCATTCTCACCACTACACGGCATCCCTCCCCTCCCCTGGCAAGCAGCCGGGACATCAAGTCGGCCAACCTGCTGCTGGACGGCCAGACCGACGGCACCAACATGATCTTCCGCGTGCGCCTGGGCGACGCTGGCCTGGCGCAGGCACCCGGGCCTCCTTTCGAGCTTGAGGGCGCACCGCCCGGCAGGTGTGCACCAGTCCCCAGGTGTTGATCGGTCGCTTTGGGCCACGCTGTATCTGCTCTGCGAGTGCGCTGCCTGACTGGTTGGCACTGCGGTCCACCTTGCGCTTGTCGCCTCTCAGCCTGCTCACCCTCCTTGCCTGCCCCCGCCCCTGCCCCCCAGCCCCCCGTCCTTCGGCAACTCAGACGCCGTGCCGCCGGAGGCCTTTGTGGAGCACGTGTTTTTCCCCAACAGTGACGTTTGGGGCATGGGCTCCGTGCTGTGGGAGATGACCAACCCGCAGCGCTACGCCCAGCACTGTGAGCGCTTGCGTGCCGCCCGCTGTGCGCTGCCTGCTGCCCCGCATTGGTGGCTGCTACTCGATTTAGTTGCAGCCTGAGCGTGTCACTGGTTGAGCCAGCCTGCAAACCCAGCAAGCGCCACTGCCCCTCACTGCCCCTGCCTCTGGTGCAGGGCCCAAGCTGGCACACAACCTGGGGGCGGCCATGGAGGACCACCTGTCCACGGGCCGCATCATCTTCACCTCGGCCATGGAGGCGCGCGGCTTCCGGCCACAGATTGAGGACCTGCACCAGCTGGTGGGCTTGGAGGGTGGAGGGCTGCCACCTGCCTGCTGTGCCCTGCGTGAGCAGTATGCCTTGCGCACAGCTGCTTGTACAGCTTGCTGGACTAACCTGTGTTGCCTCTATGCCCACCCCCGATGCATTGTGTCCCAGCCCACTGTCGGCTCTAGCTGACCTTTCTCCCCCTGCTGCCCCTGTTGTCCTGGCTGCGCAGGTGCTGTACCTACTGCAGACCTCGATCCGTCTCATGTTCAGCCGTGACCCTAGGCTGCGGGGCCGCGCCTGCGACCATTACAACCTCTGGTCAGCGTGTGCGGAGCTGCTGATCGCATGCGGCAAGGTGAGCAGGCGGAACCTGGTGGAAAGGCTGCCATGCCGTGGGAATGCCTGCAGGCTGCTGCTTGTGACGGCACAGTTCGCTCAATGTCACCTCCCCCAATGCCCCTTTGCAGGCAGACGTGTCGCGGGTGGTGCGGGTGGACGCTGCAGCCAAGGTGCTGTGCATCTTCGCCTCCCCTGAGGTGAGCGGCAGCAGCAGCTGTGCACTGCATGATCTGGTGTGCTGCACTGCCTCTGATGCACAGCAAGGATCAATCTTACTCCAGTCAGCCAGCAGGTGACTGTTGCATTGCGTCAAGCTGAAGGGCGCTGGTGCAGCTGCCTAAATCTGTCGCCTTGTGTTCCTTCCCACCTGCAGTTCGCGCGCCTGGTGCCAGTGGCGCTGCGGCCGCGGCTGGTGCAGCTGCACAAGCAGTACACCAGCGAGCGGCGCCTGCTGACTGAGATGCTGGCAGCCGCGGCCGGCTCCGCAGACACAGTGGTGAGCCCTGTGCTGTGCCTGAGCGAGCCGCGGCGGGGCCGGGCGTGCTGCATGCAGCACTCGCAGCTTGGAGGTGCAGTGCCCTGCACGTGCAGCACATCCAGGGTTTGAGTATGAGCTGACCGCTCGCCCTGCCATGCCTTTGCTTGCCACAGGTGATTCCACCGCTGAAGCTGGTGCTGCGCACGCAGGCGCTGCCCGAGGCGCTCAGCGCAGAGTGAGGGCACCTGGGCGAGTGAGTATTTGGGGTTGCACATAACAAGCTGTCTGACCAGTCCTGCTGGAAAACACAGGCTGTGACAAGCTCCTATGGACGTCTGCCACACTCCAATGGACGTTTGCCACCCACCATCCCCGCCTGCCGCAGGGCGTTTGCGGCGGCGCTGAGCAGCGCGCCCGCTCCGGTGGCGGATGAGCGCTACGCCGCCTTCCGGCAGGTCAGTTTGCCAGCCAAGCTTGCTTGACGTTTGACGATGCCCTGATTGTCACACCGTGCTCCCCAGATGTGCATGCATTGGCAGCCTTTATATGCACCAGCCCCCTCCTGCCTGCAAGCCGCCTGTCGAGCCTCACACCAGCCCGAGCTCCCACCCTTTTGCCTGCGCAGCCGGGCGCCTTCTCCGACAGCCTGCCGCTGATGCCCACCATTCCGGCCATTCTAGTGATGCACAAGCAGCCGCCATGGCTGCCCACCGAGCTGTTCGAGATGTGCTGCGCACCCGTGGGTGAGAGGGCCTCTTGCGAGGGCAGCGCTCCTCATGCCAGGGCTGCGCTCGATCTGCGTCAGCTGTAGGCACCGGCTGCAATGGAGGGCCTGGCTAACGCACAGACCTGACCCTCTACCTTAAACTTGCCACTGCAGGCGAGCGGCTGGGCCGCGCATTTGAGCTGGAGGATGAGCCCTGCCGGGCCTGGCGGGCCGTGCAGGCGAAGGAGGCCAAGGCGAGCGCCGAAGCTGTGGAGGCGCTGAAGAAGGCGGCCAAGGCGGCTGGTGTGGAGGGCGGTTACACTGCTTTGCCTCGCACCGGCCAGGCGGAGATCGAGTCGTGGCAGCTTGGCCAGATGGTCACTCAGGCGCTACCTGTCATCCTGGCCGCCTCCCACGGCCAGCTGCACTTCGCGGCCCAGCCGGGAGGCGGCAACGCGGGCGTGGCGGCGGCGGTGGGGCTGGTGCTGGGCGTGCTGCACGAGCTGCGCCCGCAGCTGCCTGGGGGTCAAGACGGGCTGCAGAGCGTGGAGGCCGCCCTGGCCCTTTGCTACGGCCTGCTGGAGGTCGTCCCCGCGCTGGCGCAGCTGATTCAGGGCCTGCACTCCCAGCAGGACTGCAAAGGTGGGTTGCAACCAAAGCATGCAAAGCACACGTCTAGCTGCACGGGTGCCGCAATGTGTTGCGCCCATGCAAGTGCGTCAGCGCCATGCTAGTGGCTGGGTTTGGTTTTCACCGCTCTTCCCTTTCCGACCCATCCACCCATTGTGCAGTGGCCCTCCTCAAGGTGGTGGGCGTCGTGGGCGCCCTGGAGGCCAGCAAGCGGCAGCTGGAGTATGCGCTGGCTTCCCTCAGCAGCGCCGATGCGTACGAGGGCAGGCTGCTCGACACCCGGCTGCTGGCCAGCTATGTCCAGAGCGCAGCACCGGTGCGCGCCCTCGCCATGCAGGACCGGCTGGCGCCGATGGCGGCAGATGCAGTGATTGCCGGCCTGGCTGCTGGCTGCCGGCAGGTCGTTGAATCGCAGAGCGAGCGCCTGCGCCTGGCTCGGAGCGCAGCGCCAGCTGCTGCAGCCTTTGGTCTGGCGGCACTGCCACCGGCGCTGCAGCCCATGGCGACGGCTGTGCCTGCCGGCCGTCCGGCCCCCCTGCCACCAGCCCTGCCTGCCGCAGCGCCCGCTGGGCAGCAGGCGCAAGTTCGCCGCAGACGCCCTACCGGCTGCTGCCCTGCCGGCTCGCGGCCAGCAGCAGGCGGCGCCGCCCGTGCAGCCCGTGCAGCCGGCTGCCCCAGCGCCGTTTCCCTGGCCACCAGCACCCGCCATGCCGGCAGCACACCCTGCGGCACTGCCAGTGTTGCTGACTGGCACATATGTGCAGCTGGCGCACGCCACTGGCGCCGGACCGATTCCTCAATCGATGCGGTCCTTATTGGACTGCCTGGGCACTCGGCCGGCCGGCCAGCCGCTCTTCCTCACATGCAAAGATATTGAGGACCAGTTGACGCGGCTCAGCGCCCGTGCCGGCCTGCCCACCGCAGCAGCAGCGGCGGCAGCAGCAGCAGCGGCGGGCAGATCAGCGCTGGCGCGCGGCCCGTCCGAGTCCAGTGTGCTGGTGGCGGCTGCGCAGCGTGCCAGCGAGGAGGGCACCAGCAGCGATGACTGCAGCCCCAGCGGCTCGGTGCCGGCCTCCGCTGGCGGCTCGCAGCAGCAGGAGGCGCCTGCAGGCGCAGCTGGCGTGGACGCCCTGCTGGACATCTTTGCCACGAAGCTGAGCCTGGGCCAGGTGCGATGGGAAGGCATGGTTGGCAGGGGCTGGCATGGCTGTTTGGCCTGACCAGCAGCGCTGCTTCTTGCGCCCTGCAAGCTGTGCCGCTGATGTGGCAGACTGATTGCATCTCGCCTCACTGCCGATGGTGTGCCTCCCCTCCTCCCTCCCTCCCGCAGGGCGTGGCTCTGCAGGCGGCTGAGGGGCCTGCCAAGCGAGGGCTGGCTCGCGGCGACGGCGACGAGGCCTACCGCAAGCGGGGGCTGTCCAACCAGCTGTGGCTGAAGGCCGTCGCCAACAGCTACCGCGTGAACCTGCCCCCGCCACCTGCAGCCACGCCTGAGGAGCTGGGCCATGCACCCTCCCCTGCTGCTGGCTCGCCCGCTGCGGCGCCCCGCCCGCTCAGCCCTGCAGCCCCCTGCTCTCCGGCTGCAGCGGCCCACGGGCTGGGCTCGGCAGCAGCCTCGCCAGCAGCCGCCGCCGGCTTTGCATCCCCCCATGCAGCGGCAGGGCCTGCTCGGGCTGGCCTTGCCGCCGCAGCAACAGTGGTCACCCGGCCGGGCAGCAGCGGCGCCGGCGCCAGCAGGCGCTCCAGCTTGGCTGGCGGCAGCGCGAGCCGGGCGTCAAGCGCCAACGTGCTGCAGCTGATCAGCCAGCAGCCTGCAGTCATGCCAGACGAGGTGGGTGGGTGGGGATCAGCCAACCCTGCATGCGGCAGCGTAGGGCTTGGTGTACAGCACTTGGTGTGCAATACTATGCAGCTTCATTTCTAACCGACGTTGATCCCACCTGCTTCTTCCCAATGCTGCAGTGCCTGATTTTCGCCGTGGCCAAGACGAAGGATGTCAAATTTGTGGAGGCCATGCTGCTCCTGCCCAAGGGCGCGCTGCACGGCAAGCACATGAAGCAGGATCGCCTGCAGCACGACCTGGTGAGTGAGGTGTGGCCTGGCTGGCAAGCAACAGCATCATGTGCATGCCTTGAGAAGCGTGTTGACTGCCCTCTGGGGCAGACTATGTCGCTCATGCACGCTTATTGTGTATTATATTACTATGCAGGTGATCGGGACCAAGGGGCTGCTAGGCGGGATCAAGACCAACCTGGAGTCTCCAGGCCCTGTGCGGCAGTTCGCAGCCAGCCAAGGTGTTCCGTACGAGGACATCTGGCTGCTTGCAGGGGCAGGCAAGTCCTCTCTTGACAATGGGTTTCACCTAACTAGTTGCGGTACGATAACCTGGAAATGTATGCTTGATATGCAGCCAGCTGATACATTGTATCAAATGGTTGCAAATAAATAACAAACTGGTGCTTTGTTTCGTGTTCCTGCAGATCTGGCCAACCTGCTGGAGGTGCGGCCGCTGTGCCTGCTGCCCGCAGACTTCCCGGTGGCGGCGCGCCCCACCATCCCCACCTTTGTGCACCGCGACCTGGCTGGGCCAGGCATGCCGGGCGCTGCTGCTGTGGAGCGGCGGCGTGGAGATCTGAACTGGTCCGACTGCTCCGAGCTGGCTGCGGTGGCACGGCAGAGCGCTGCCCAGCTGGCCGCGGCACGCACAGCGCTGCTGCAGTGGCTGAGGGAGCTGCCAGCTGGCGAGGCGGTGCTGCCGCTGGTGCACACCGGCGGCAAGGTGGAGGTGCAGGTCCGGCTGGACCGCCGCCTGCCTGGGGCAAGCGGCGCCAATGGTGCATGGCACACCATGGCGCTCACGCTGCCGCCCTGCCCTGCTGGCGGCAAGTAGCCGAAATGTTCCTGGCTCAACAACACAATTACATCTCCTCATTCTTTTCATCCCTTCCTAGTGATTCACAGCAAAAAACCAAAACAGCAGTCTGTAAGCAGTGAACGCATGCATCACACGCAACCAGTCATTGAGCCAGAGGCAGTATTGCCTGCGCTGAGTTGCCCATGGGATATAAGTACTGATGCAGGGGGCAGGACTATGATGGCAGTCGCCATGCTGTGGTCGTGCTGAGCTGGCTACGATGCTGGCTGCTTCTGTTGCCAAGCACCCACCACTGTTCAGCCGGCGTTCACACCTTGTCCTACATTGTGTCGTACAGTTTAAGATGCGCTACTGCCAGATGACAAAGGGAAGAAGTTGAACAATGTGGCGGCCGCACCGCACACGGCACGCAAGTCTGGTTGTTAGACTATCAGCACCACCAGCATGCCAAGAGTGATATCAGAACACAAAACTGTACAATTACGCCTGCTCATCCGCAGCCCCTGCTGCCTCCGCCGTCTGCCGCCGCGCTGCCTTCTCCGCTGCCCGTGCCGTGGCCAGCGCCTTGCACACGCGACGGTGCCCCGCTCGCCAGTCGGCGTGCGAGCAGGCGGTGCCGCAGTACCACACCGCGCGGCAAGCACTGCAGCAAAGATAAGAGGCAAAGTGCAAAAAATAGTCAGCAGCTAACCGCAGTAACACAGATGCAGCAATTGCAGCTGTGGCATGCCCCAACTCTGCTGCAGTCCCTGACACTGGCCCTCCCTCACCTGCAGCGCAGGCTGTCCTCGCCCTGCCCCGCTGCCGGCCCGCCGCCGCCACCCAGGTTGGCGCAGCCCAGGTAAGCACACGAGCGTGCAGCCGCCGCCTGCGCTGCTTTGAGCAGCACCTCCTGCTGCGCCGAGCGGCGCCGCCACCAGTCCAGCACGGCAGTGGCCAGCTGGCGGGCGGGTGGCAGCATGCACCGCAGGTAGCTTTCTGAGGTACCCTGCCGCGGCACTGATGCCTCCAGCGCAGCAGAAGCCTGGCGAAGCCGCTCTAGCAGGCCTGTCTCTTCGGCTTCGTGTGGGGCTCTGCTGCCGCCGTTGCCGCCAGCTGCTCCCTCTGCTCCCTCAGCCAGCAGCGCTCAGCCGCCGCGACACGTACAATGCGCACGGTTTTCAGCACACTTGGGTGCTGCAGACCAGAGGGGCACACATTCATCTGAGCAGACTACTGTTAACAACATACTGCCTTGAACTGCTGCTGCAGCAAGCCAGTCATGATCTTGGACCTTCCACCCAGCTACCATGATGGTACTGCTCACCATGATGGTACTGCCCAGCATTGCATCCAAGTAGCCGCCAGCAACAAGGACTGCCGCCAGGCGGGGACCCTGCCTTGCAGCCCCCAGCACACGAAGCCAAACCGCCACACAGCTGCTGCTACTCTGCATGGCAGGGGGCGGTATGGCACAAAGAATTTCATGGTGTAACCTTGGAACACTGCACCTTTGCCTGCCCAAACATTTGTCCACTCTCAAACAACTCACCAGCTTCGACACCACAATCCACAGCCGATTGAACAGACGGTGCAGCGATGGGTCGAGGCCGACTGCCGCTGGTCCCTGGCCAATCGTGATGGCCAGGCCCCGCAGTGTGTCCTCAACAGTAGCTGGGTTGCCAAGCTCGGTTACAGGGTGGCGCGTGTCCCAGGCCAGCACGGCCGCAGCATGCGCAGCACAGAGCGCCTGCAGCTGCCTGCGGCTTGGCCAGAACAAGGTAATGCGTGTGTATTTGGAGAGTATTGTGCCCACAAGTGCACGGCTTCAGCTAATCAAGTGGCAAACGCTACAAGCAACTTGGCTGTGCCTGGCTTGTGTGCTGCACTGCAACACCACCGGCAACTCACCTCAGGTCTGAGCCTGCAGTACTGCCCTGCACTGCCTCCGCCGCGGCGGGATCAGTGCGATACAGCTGCGAAGCTGCCCCCACACATGCGTTAAGGGCGGACACCGACATCCAGGGAACGTCTGAAAACGACAGTAAAGGGCTGCCTGCGGTGGCAGCAAAGTGCACCAGCTGTGCCAGCCGGCTGTGCAGCTGCCAGACAGCCAGCCGTGCCTGAGCCTTTGCCGCCGTACTGCAGACCTGCACACATGTTGCCTGCATACGCAAAGCTGCTACATCGGCAAAACAAGCTGCATGGGTCACAAATCTATGCGGCTCTTCATTCTGCTGATCTGACTCGTGCAGCCGCTGTGCGACTGGCACGCACCGCAGTGCACCGCACGCTGCGTCAGTCCAGGCTGCAGCGTCTGCCCAGCCGCCAGGCAAGGGGGGTGGGGACTGCGCGCCACTGCTGCTGCCTCCGCCGCTTGCATTGCTGTTTAATACATCAACTAGGCAAGCCACAGTACCGCGAGCCGCTGCTAGCATATTCCGCTCTAGTTCTGGGTGGCCGCGGCTGATAGACAGCAGCAGCAGCTGTGGCAGCCGGCTGACGGCCAGCATCAACTGAGAGGGGAGGCGCTGCCGCTGGTGGCTGTCCAGCCGCTGCAGCGCGGTAGCTACTTCCCTCTGCAATCCACTCTTGCAGAAGCTGCTCAGCAGCACCAGCAGCAGATGCCGAGCATCAATCCGCTGCTTGTCATCTCCAGACAGTGACTCGTCCAGCGCCAGCTGCTGCGCCAGCTGTGCAGCAGTGGCCATGCCTGCTACTATGCTGGAGCTGCTGGCTGCCAGCAGATATGCTCTCAGAGTCGGCCTGAGGCATTCCGGGTCCACCATGATGACTGTGGCCTGTGCCACAGCCAGCCAAGAGCAGCACTTGGGGCGGTGCTGCGGCGGCAAAGCCATTGCCACAGCCAGCAACCCCAAACAGGACAGGCAGAGCTGCAGAATGTCTTGCGCCAGCGGCTCTTGGGCTGCCACAGCAGCCGCGTGTGCAGCCCAAGCGGGCCTTTTGAGCAGGCCGGAGCAGGCATCTGTGAAGAGCAGCAGCAACTCCCTCTCAAGGCGAGCTGCAAGTAAGGGAACGACAGCTTGCAGTAAACGCGAGCTGCAGGGAAAGTTGGGTCAGCTCCGTCCTGCTGCCGCCCCGTGCAGGCAGCAGCCCCAAGGCCCGATGCACCCACCTGTCCTGCTGTCGACACTCAACGCCTTCCATGCATGGACCGCAGCAGCCAGCCATGCGGCAAGCTGCTCTGGCTGCACTGCCTCACTCGCCGCAGCAGCACTGGCTGGCACATGCCAGCACAGCGCAGCGAGCTCCAGCTGCACCGACAGCAGGGCCCGCAGGCCGCCGGCGGCTGCCTCCTCATTCGATGAGCTGCCTACGCGCGATGCAGCCGCCGTAAGCTGTGTGTGGCCGCGAGAAGCCAGCCATCCCACAGTCGCTTGCATCAGCTGCACTGCTGCAGGGCTGGCAAGGCTGCTGAACTGCGACAGTCGTAGGCAGGCGGTCAGCACATGTACCGCTGCCGCTCCATGCAGGTCTGCAGGAAGCTCCTCAGGCAACCCATGCAGCCAAGAACTCAGGGGCTCTACAGCCCCGCTTATCACCCTGCAGATGAGAACAACCATTGCATCTTAAGGTTGTGCATGCTCGCTGATCGCAACATTACGCCGCACATCCTTCCGCAACTCCAACCGCACCTCACCTTCGCAACTCTGTTGTCTGCTGCTCGCTGTGCTCGAGTGCATGCCAAGTCATCGCCAGCTGCCTGGCAGCATCTGCACATGCAGCAGCCAGACAGGCTGCCTCCTCCGTACAAGTGCCGCCAGCCAGCTGCGACACCACCCTCTCCAGCTGGGCTGCCAGGGACGCCATGAATGCAGGCTGGGACCAGAGGTCTTTCAAGCCTGCTGGATCCAATGAGGGTTAGAAGGGTGTCCAAGCTTGGATCAGAGCTGTAGACGGGGCGCCTGGCAGTGGCAGCGGGCACGCTCCTTGGTTGCAGCTGTCCGGCGCGGGCCTCCTCCTGTGCGTTTGCCTCACACACTCACCACAAAACAAGCTCGCACGTCCCTAATGGCCTGAAGCCTGCAACCAGCACGAGCGGTGATCCCGTGAGAGAGGGAGGGTGGCAGACTGCGCCTGCTGCGTCGCAGCCTGGGGAGCGGCGACGGCGGTGGGGTTGAGGGTCTGAGGCGTTGTAGGTCGTATAACAGCCCGCCTGCGTACCTTGTGAACCGCTGCAGGGCCCTACGAGGCACGAAGCGACCGAGGCCCGCCGCTCAGCGCTGGTTGCCGCCTGCTACACCTCGGAGGCGGTCAGCGCAGTTGCAGTTGACAGCCTCAGATTGTGACCAGAATGATCAGCCGCCAGGCGCTGGTTGCCGGCGGCCCGTGGCCCATGCGACGGCCGCTCGCAGCATGGCGGACTCTTTTCTGCTGCACGGCCAACTACATCTGGCATCTTCTTCTTGTCTTTTTCACATCTGGTTGGACATGGTGATCAAGCATGGCTTGTTTCGTTGAGTCAGAAGAACATGTTTGCAGCTGCATGAGCTGGCTGACTGAACAGCTCGGCCGCCGCCCGTGCCATGCGTCTTGCACACGGGGCGGTGCCCTGCTGCGGCGTGCGGGCAGGCTGTGTCGAAGGACCACCGCGCGGCAAGCGCTGCAGCAAGGCTAAGAGCAAAGCGAGAACGAGACAACAATGCAGCAGCTGTGGCATGCGGAAGTTTGGTGCAGTTCATGGACTGGCCCTCGCTTGAGTCATGCTGACCTGGCGCAGCAGCAGAGCTCCGGCCTGCCAGCTGGCGGGTGAGAGGTGGCAGTGCTGAGGTGCAGCAGCAGCACCACACCAGAAATGACTGATCAATGCTGCCCTGAGCTCCCAGGGGGTAGAGACATCTGCGGGAAGAGGCGGCAGGTGAAGGGAAGTCGCCATGCTGTGGTCATGCTGGCCGCAGCAGAGCTCTGGCCTGCCAGGTGGCGGGTGAGGGCTGGCAACGATGAGGTGCACCAGTAGTGGCACACAAGAATAGGCAGGTTAAAGCTGTGCTGAGCTTCCAAGAGTGATAGAAAGCTGTGGCGAGGGGCAGGGTTGCAA
>VFQQ010000905.1_pt1 | contig 49073 bp, 91 predicted proteins | sample 3512341 | NCBI WGS metagenome assembly VFQQ01 (sample SAMN10412373, study PRJNA504923) | tailings metagenome | isolation source: Relicate 2 Philex TSF1 revegetated site | place: Philippines: Tuba, Benguet | collected 2017-08-29 | reverse complement strand
CTTGGCTGCTGCCCTGCTGCAGTGAAGAGCCCCAACCTGCTGGTGGACGAGCACTTTCGTGTCAAGGTCTCAGGCAAGGCTGCAGTAGTAATATTAGTATCAATGTATGCTGCAGTATCGATGCGTGCTGTGCCCACGCCAGCTGCAGTTGCACTTGCATACTTGACTGATCCTGTCTTTCCACCCCACCCCGGCTTAAGACTTCAACCTGTCCAAGATCCTCGAGGGCGCTCAGCTGGAGAGCAGCGTGACATCGGGCGGAGCCACAAACCCCATCTGGCTGGTCTGTTGCTGGCTGGGTGGTTGTGTGGCCCTCTTTGGCATTGCATGAGGGGGTGGCAACTTGGCAGCCACGTCCTCATTCAAATATGCCCCTCCCGCCCTGCAGGCGCCCGAGGTTCTGGAGGGCGAGAAGGCCACGGCAGCCAGCGACGTGTACAGCTTTGGCATGGTGCGGCAGCGCACAATGCTTGCGTGAATAGCGGGAACACGCAGCAATTTAACCAGCAGGCAGGACAGCATGCTTGCTTGCTCAATATGCTGTGTCCCCGCCACAGCGCAGGTGCTGTTTGAGCTGCTGACCTGGCGCCTGCCCTGGACCTTTGCAGACATGTCGCCATTCAAGGTGGGGGCAGCGGGCACTGGCTGTCTAAGGCCTGGCCTTTTCAGCTGCACACTTGCTGACGGCGCACGTCCAACCCATTTTCACGGTTGTAGGTCGGAGCCATTGTTCGGCGGGGCGGGCGGCCCGAGGTGCCACCAAGACAGCAGCTGCCCGGCGCCGACACCGCTGGCTGGGCAGGACTGGTCGCCTATGTGCAGCTGATGCGGTGAGGAGGCTGGACGGTTTGGGCTGAGCTCAACTGGGACACAAATGGAGACGCCTGATCATGACTGTGAATGCCGCCCTGCCGTGCTGAGTGTGCACTTCCTGCATGTCCACCACTTGTGCAGGGACTGCTGGGCGCAGCAGCCGCAGGAGCGCCCCTCGTTTGACGAGGTGGTGGGGTGCCTGCAGGGGCTGCTGGACGCCACGCCAACCAGCTGAGCAGTCCTTGAATCACCACCTACAATGCTTATTGTATGCATGTTCCAAGCAATACGCCTGCCATGTTATGTGTTGTAAACTATGTGCTGCCTCACGTCAGCTGGATACGGCAGAGAGCATACGATAGCTGCAATACGCATACCGGGGCAGCTTTGTTGAGAGCAACCTGCAGGGTGTTGCCGGGATTGTGAGGGCGAAGTGGTCGAACACGCAGTGTAACGAAAAACAGCAGGAGTGAATCAGGTCGGCTGTTGTCATATCCGTGAGGCATGCCACGTGCCGCCAAGGTCTCTCTTGCAGGTTGCTGCATTCTGACCAAGTAGCTGAGGATTCTGAGCTGAAAAAGCGCCAGGTCTGCCACAGCATTTCAATGCAAGCTAGATGATGGCCATCATGCGCCGCCGCCGCCGCCGCCTGCTGCCTGCACACGCCCCGTGTCGCCCGATCAATCGATGCATCTCTTCTCAACATTCACGTTATCAGTTTTGCAGCCCCAGCAGGCCGCAGCGTCGCCTGAACTGAACCAGTCGCAGCGGCTTGAAGTCTGTAGGCGCCTGGTGAGCCTCTGCCGCGCCTCGCTGCTTTGTCTGACCCGTCTGAAAGCGATCCGAGCCGCATCCCTCCCATCCGTCGCCGCTGACCTAGCCGCCGCTGCTGCCGCCAGTGCCGCCTCCCTGCACAGGCTCCCCAGCCATGTCGGAAGCGGGCCGCATCCTGGTGGTGGGCGACAGCGCAGTGGCCAAGCACCAGCTGCTGGCAGCCATTGGCGCCAGCCCTGCCAGCGAGCAGAGCGGCACCGGCACCGCCGCTGCCGACGCGCTGCTGCAGCTCGACACCAAGTATTACACAGCCGACGCTGATGTGGAGCTGCGCCACATTGACGAATGTGCCAGCCTGCATCTGGGGGACGGCGCCTACGAGGCGGTGCTGCTGGTGTTTGATGCCAGCCGCCAGCCCAGCTTTGAGGCGGTGCAGGCGTGGTTTGAGGGCGCCGGCGGCGCCGCTGCCGACCTGCCCATCCGCCTGGCGGTTGCCACGGGGCTGCACCGCCTGCCGCGCCGCCCAGACGGCCACGCTGACAAGCCCCTCTGGCTGGCCGAGGCGGAGGAATGGTGCGCGGAGCAGCTGATGGAGTTTGTGGAGGTGGGAGAGGAGGCGGCGGGAGAGGCTGAGGCTGCTGCAGAGGCGGCGCGCGGCGGCGAGGGCGCCACGGGAGCCGCCCGCGTGCGCGAGGCTCTGGAGGCCCACATGTGGCCGGGCATGCGCCTCAAGGCGGCGCCGCGCCATCGTGCCGCCGCCATCGCAGCAGCAGCAGCGGCAGAGGCAGACGAGGCCGAGGCAGCAGCTGCGGCGGCACTGCGCCAGCGGCAGCAGCAGGACCGGCAGCAGGGCCAGGGAGCGGCACAGGCCAACGGTGCTGCCGCTATTCCAGAGGCCAATGGGGCCCCTGCTGATGGTCAGGCAGCAGCGGCGGCGGCGGACGAGGAGGACTTTAGCTTCTCCCGCTACCTCCAGGCTCCCGGGACAGCTGCTGGCGGGCCGGGCAGCGGCGCAGCAGGTGCAGGTGCAGGCGCGGCGGCAGCAGGCGGTGAGGAGGCTGAGGTGGAGCAGCTGGAGCGGCTGTTTGCCCAGGTGGCAGGTGCGCTGGCCGGCAGCCCCCGCTCTGTGCCTGGCATGGCACAGCTGAGCAGTGCTGGATGCCGGCACGCAGCAGCCATCCAAACATGTCCTCACATGTCATGCCACAATTTGGCTGCCCATGCCTGCTGTCGATAAACACCATCTCACGACGCCCCTCCCACATGCCCCCCACAGGCCAGCGTGAGCGGCTGGCAGCGCTGCCCGACGCGCAGAGGCGGGAGCAGGCGGCGGCGCTGGTGATGCAGCTGATGGCGGCCATGGGGCTCGAGGAGGAGGAGGGAGAGGAGGAGGGGGATGAAGCATAGGCTGGCCAGGCACAGCTGGGCTGCATTGCTTACATGGCCAATGCAACATGTCCTATGACTGCAGCTGTAAATCAAATGAGATGTGTGCGCTGACGAATGAAATGGAAGAGCAGCGGCGCCTGCACCAGGCTGCAACATGGCTGCCGTGCTGTCACTCCTTGAACACAAACTCCAGGCCCGGCGGCGGCCAGCGCACGGGGTCGTACCCCTTGCTGCTGCTGAAGGGCTGGCAGCGCAGCAGGCGCCAGGCGGTCAGCACAAAGCCCTTGCCCACGCCGTACCGCTGGAACGCCTCCATGGAGTAGACTGCAGGGGCGGGAGGGCGGGAGGAGAGGAGGGAGAGGTGGGGCAGGGGCAGCAGCAGATGGGGCACACCAATATGAAGCAAAGCTAGCATCCCCGCAAGCTGCGAGGTATGCATCGGGCACTCCCGCATGACGGATTGGCGGACCACCCATGCTAAACGAGCAGCTGCCGGGCCCAACGTAAGACCCCCACACTGTGCTCACCGCTGCATGTGGGCAGGAAGCGGCAAGCGGGTGGCAGCAGCGGCGAGATGACGCCCTTGTAGAACCGTAGCGCCGCCAGTGCCGCCTTCACGCCCACGCCATCCTGCTGCTCCTCTCCTGCCTGGGCAGGCGGCGCCGCTCCTTGCTGTAGCTGGTCAGCGGCACTGCTGTCGCCTTCCTGCTGCTGCTGCTGCTGCTGCTGCTGCTGCTGCTGTGATGCAGTCTCAGCACCCTCTTTCACAGCTGCTGCGGAGGCGGGGCCCCTACCGCTCAGCTGCTGCAAGGCCGGCACCAGCGGCCTGGCGGCACCGGCGGCCAAGCAGCGGGCGCAGGCGGTGACCTCCAGTCGTCGCCTGGCGGTACGCGGGGGAGCTGCTGCTGCTTGGGTACGCCGCGCCGTGCTGCTGAGGGGGCCGCTGGCGCGGCAGGGTGGCGCTGCGCTCAGAACGAGAGCCGCCATGGCTATTGCTTGCACGGCAGGACCCGCGCTCGCTTCGGGCAGTCGAGCATCGTCCAATTGATGCCAAGCCACACCGTGTGGCTGGTAATGCAGCAGGCAGTGCAGTGCCCTGCATGAGGCCCTGTCAGCCCCCCGTCGCACCGTGAGCTGACAGACGACACCGATCGAAACTGAGCTGCGTTCAGAGGCATAGCTGGCTCTCCAGCGGCCACCGATGCGCGCCTTCGCTCCTAGGTTTCTCAATAGCAGGCCGTACACCCGCTGTCCGCGCGCCAGGATGTCGTCGCCGATCACATCAGGCCAGGGCAGGCGGCGCAGCAGCAGCGGTGCAGCCGAGGTACCGCCAGCCGCCGTTGCCGCCGCCGTCGCCGCCAGCCGTCGTGCCTTTTACCGAGACGCCGCAGCTCAGCTGAGCAGCGGCTCCGTGCCGCTGTCCAGCCCGTACGACTTTGAGATCTCCAAGCTGTTTGCACCGGCGATGGTGGCGGGGCTGCTGGAGCCGGTGCAGATGACGGCCGAGAGCATTTGTGTTGGGCGACTGGGCGTGGCTCAGGTGACTGTGGCGGCTGCTGGGTGGTGTGCTCAAGCCCGTGGGTGAGCACAGCAATCATGCAAGGTGGCTGGGCACGCTACATGTGGCTTGCCAAGCGTATGGCAGTGGAATCTATGCATGTCTACATGTATGCATGTCTACCTGGATGTGAACTTGTGCCCCTCGGTCCCCTCCCCTTCAACCGCCGCAGCTGGGCATGCATCTCGCAGTGCGCGCATCTTATGTGATTGCGCCCCTCGCTCCCCTCCCCTTAAACTACCGCAGCTGGGCGCCTTAGGGCTGGGCACTGTGCTCTTCCAGTTTGCCGTCGGCTTCTTTGCACCGCTCATCATCGCAACGACACCACGCGTTGCCGCCGCCCATGCCGAGAGCGGGCACCTGGTGAGGGCCCTTGTGCGGGGCAGGGACGTTGCTCAGCTCTCCAGATGATACAGCACATGTTGGTGCATAAAAATGCATCTGTGTGGAACCCCACCCATTTTTGTGAGCAGGCATCCCGGGCCACGGCTCAGGGCATGTGGGTCGCGCTGCTGACTGGAGCGGCGCTGCAGGCGGCGGTGTGGGCCAAGGCGCCCGACATTGTGGCATGTGAGGAGGGCGCTTTGGGGGACGATCACGTCACCAATGCCAAGCCGTGGGCAGCAACATCTGTCAGCAAGTCCTTCCGCGCCAACTGTACCCTGCCATCACTCTAGCACCCCCACAATTTTGCAGACATGAGCGGCAGCGACGTGGCGGTGGCCTCGTTTGCGGTGCTCTACCTGCGCGCCCGCTCCTGGGGCCTGCCCGCTGCCCTGGTGATGATGGCGGCCATCGGGGCGGCCAGGTGGGCTGCACTGGGGCGCGCAGCTGGGCAGAGCAGGTCCTTATGGGCCACAGGTGGTGTGCCACCTGCAGCTGGTTGCATTGCAGGGAGCATTGGTTTGCACCCCGCCACTGCCCACTCGACACCTGCCACTGCAGAGCGCCTATTGCAGAGCACCTATGCGGCCCTAATTGTGGTTGCCGGCTCTGTTCACTCCCACTGGGCTGATCTGGCAAACATCCCTCACCACTGCGCACCACAGGGGCGTGAAGGATCTGAACATCCCGTTGCTTGGCAGCTTGGCCTACCTGATCGGCCTGGTTGCCTTTGATGTGCTGCTGCTGTTTGGGCCGCCAGCCATGGGCATGGAGGGCGCCGGCTATGCTGCCAGCGCAGCGCAGTGGGTGGGAGCCGCCACCGTCGTCTGGCTGCTGGCCCGCAAACAGGTGGGCCTGGATGAGTATGTATGGGGAGGGTGGATGAAAGGAACTGCGTACTTGCTCTGCGTTGTGATGCCCAGCCTGTCGTGCGGCTATGCAAGCGCCTGCTCGGCTGCACCAACTGCTGTGCCACGCACTGAATGCTTGCCAGATTTTCGATGTGCGCGACATGAGCGCGCTGCCCGGCCCTGCTGACGTGGCGCCCTACGCCCGCATGACCGCCCCGCTGGCCGTCAACAACCTGTCTGCGCTGCTGCCCACGCTGGTGGCCACCAGGTGAGGGGCTGGGTGACATGGGCAGATGTCATTGGAAGGGGACATCATGCTGCACCACTTGTGCCAGCCCATGCGTGCAGCGTGTGGTGCTGCACAGCTGTCTGACCTCGTTGCACTGTGCCACCAGCTGATCTGTATTACCCCCTCCAATGCAATGCACCACGATCCCATGCTTCCTGCCCCTCAGCCTGGCCACGGGACTGGGCGTGCAGCACTTGGGGGCCCATACTATCCTGCGCCAGCTTATGGGCTTTTGGCTACAGGTGGGCATTCAAGGGTCGGGGCTGTTGTGGTTTGCCTGGCCCACTCGAAACGCACTGCACGGCGGAGCGTGCGTATCCTGCATCGCAACCCACAGCTAAGCAGCACCCCTCACACATGCCCGCTCTCTTCCTGAGCCCCACCTCGCCCCCTCTCCACTCTGCTCACCAGCTCTTCCTGGCCTTCAACGCCACCGCCCACTCGCTGGTGGCCAACAGCCTGTCGCGCCGCGCTGAGGGGCGCGCTGCCGAGGTGCTGGCGCGCCTGGCCCAGCTGGCGGTGGCGCTGTCCATCCCCGTGGCAGTGGCACTGTTTGTGGGGCGGGGCCTGCTGCCAGACCTGTTCACAGGTGCGGTTTGTGTAGGGGGGAGTGCCTGGACGTGTAGAGACTGCAGGAGGGCAGGGGCCACTTGTGCACATCGCAGCTGTATGGCAGTTGCAGGTGGCTTGTCACACTCTGGAGCTGCAGGCGGTTCCGTGACCGCTACCGGCCCCCTCCTGCTTACTGTCTGGCACTCCCTGTGTGCAGAGGACGTGCTGGTGCGCCACGAGGTCGCGGATGTGCTGCCCCTGCTGCTCCTCATCATGGTGAGCCGCCAGGCCTGCAGCACCGGTGCAGGATCCAGCAAGCTCGCAGCACGACAGCACACTTTGGCGGCGTCACGATTCCCTGCCGCTGACCTTCCCCTGCCTTCCTCATTCCCTCATTCCCACAGCCGCTGGACGCGCTGGGCACCGTGCTGGAGGGCGGCATCCTGGGCGCCAGCGACACCGGGTTAGCCCTGCCTTGCGCTGGTCATGGTGCTGCCCTGCCGCCCCCCGTGCACATCTCTGGCATGTTGTGGGGTGCATGTGCTCATGCACTCGATCCCCTGTGTCAATTGTACTCCGCGCCCTCAACACCATTTCCAGGTACCTGGGAGCACGCACAGCTGCGTCATGCGGCATCTCCCTGCTCGTCCTCATCGGCTCCTTCTTCCTGCACGGAAGTCTGCTGTCGGTGTGGCTCGGGATGAAGGTGAGGCTGCTGTGTTCAGCAGCAGGGAAGGGCACTGGTGTGGCATAGCAGGATAATGCAGCGCTCACCTTCTGAGGCGCCTATGATCCAGGCTACCAGCTTGCTCTGGGTACATGCACGTTTCGCCGCCCTTTGCCAACCGCAGGCCATCAACGTCACCGCCCTGGCGCTCGACCTGGCCAGGTTCCTGTGGCAGCCCAAGTCGGAAGGGACGGCTGAGCAGGCAGGCTCGCCAGCGGCACCGCCCTCCAAGGAGCACCAAAAATGAGGCCGCCAGCCGTGCGGCTGCCATGCGCCTCTTCTGCAATTTTGGAGTGAGCGGCCTGACCGTATTTCAGGCCATTTCCGCCCTCTCATGCCTTGCCATACGATACATAGCCCCCCTCTGCCACCCTTCCTGATACACCCCTGTGCATTGCTCTTCCCCTCTCAGCCAGCCCTGCTGCCCTCCTGCCACGCTTCCAGCACCTGCAACTGCTCTGGCCCCAAGCTGGATACTGTTACATTGCAGACAACAAGAGCCCAGGCACAGGGGCAGACATACAAGGCTCAAAACCGGTATCCGTCAGTGCACCACATCACAGGATAGGCAGGGACACGCTTGCACGCTGTTGCGCAAGCCGCGTTGTTTCACACCTCCTGCAAGGGCCTGCAGGCAGCAGCAGCCGCCTCACGCCACGTACTCCCCCGCAGGCTCATGCAGCATGTCGGCCACAAATGCGGCGGCGTTGCGCCCCGCGCGCCGCCCAAACACCACGCACTCGAGCAGCGAGTTGCCGCCCAGGCGGTTGGCGCCGTGCAGGCCTCCCGCCACCTGCGGGTGGGGCAGTCGGCGGGGGCAGAGTGGACTGTGTGGGCAGGGCCGCGGACGCTGCAGAAAATCTGCATCCTCTCCTCCCAGCATTCAGTGGTACATGCGCCCAACTGCAACCAGTCCTGCTCTGTGCCCCCGGACCACCGCCCCATTTGCTGCCGCCCACCTCGCCGGCCGCAAAGAGGCCGGGGACGGGCACGCCATTTGCATCCAGCGCCTGGGCCTCTGGGTTGATGGCCACGCCGCCCTGCAGGGGGAGGGTGGAGGGCAGCGAGAGCATGCTTTGTTGGCAGCAGTGTGGTGCAGGCTGGGCTAGGACAGGCGAGAGGTGAGCAGGGCGGCGCAGTGGCAGCACACTTGACACCCCCCGCTGCCCAGCCAGCCAGTTGGCCGCCAAACCGCCCCAAGCGCAACCCACCATGGTGTAGTGCACCACGGGGGTGATGCGGGCCACGTGCAGCGGCGCCGCCGGGTCCACGGTGGCCGGGAACACGCTCTTGCCAAACACGTCCTTTCCAGCCGCAGCCGCCGCATTGTATGCCTCCAGCTCAGACGCCAGGGTGGCCTCTGGCACGCCCATGGCTGCCGCCGCGGCCGCCAGGCTGTCGTGCTTCACAAACAGCTGCTTGCCCAGGTAGAAGCCCATGGCGGGCCCAAACTGCTGCACCGACGCCGCGCCCAGCACCAGGAACGCCTGCCGCCCCTGCTGCTGCATGATGGCCTGTATCGCGTGGCAGGGAGAGGGAGGGAGCTTGTGGGCATGTTCCCATGCATGTCGCGCCAGTGATGTTGGTTAGTCGGCACACCCACACCAAGCAGACATGCCAGCGTACGCGGCCGCCATGCACATCCCTCGCCCTGCACCCGGCCCTGTGCCCAGCCCACCTGCGTGGCCTTGTCGCGTGTGGTCAGCTCGTCCACAAAGCGGCGCCCCTCGCCGTTCAGCAGGATGCCGCCCACGCCCCGCAGCTTCTCGGGCGCCAAGAACTGTGGGGGCAGATGGAGTGACAGATGAAGAGCACGCGCAGATTGGATACTGTATGTGTGTAGGAACGTAACAACGGCCGAGCTTGCTGCCCATCACTGATGCAATACATTCCCACTCTGGGCACCCCAGGCCGCACCTTGGTGCCGCTCGAGGGGTCTGCGGGGTCCACAAACCCAGTGGGGTGCACCTGCGGAGACATGTTGCATTGCGCACGCGGCTCAGAACCACAGGAATGCTGGCACACGCACAAAGTGCACCATACAGGAGGACAAGTCTGCATGCCACCCCGTATCAGCAGTATGCAGGCAGCCATGTGCGCGCGCCTGCACTTGGTCCAGGTGCAGCAGCGACGCGCCGGCGGAGCGCGCCAGCGCCAGCCCCTCGCCCTGCGCCCACGGCCCGTTGGTGGTGGGCAGCTCCGCAGTCTGAGGAGGGAGGCGACAGGGGGGAGCTCTCGGGAGGTGGTGGTGTAGGCTGAGGAGGCATTGAGCCGCAAGGGGCACAGTGCGGTCACAGGCAGGACCGTGTTGCCGCCTCGTGCCCCAACCACCACCACACCCTAACTGCTTCCGACTTTCCCACCCAACACTAACACCACCACCCCGCCACCCTGCCCACCTGCGGCGCGTACTGGCGGAGCAGGTGGGCGGAGGCGCCAAAGCCGCCGGTGGCCAGTATGACGGCCGAGGCCTCCAGGCGCTGCCGCTCGCCGCGCTGGTCTGTGTACTCCACACCCTCCACCCGGCTGCCCGCGTGCAGCAGCGAGGTGGCCTGGGGTGTGGGAGGGATGTGGTGGAAGGATGTGCTGGGTAGGAACAAAGAGGGGACAAGCATGTCATGACATGGGGCCTGATTGCTGCAAGCAGGCATGTGCCAACCGTGCAGCATGCCGCATGCACTGCCTCTGCCCTGCCCAACCAACCAGTTGCCACCCAGTTGCCGCCCAGTCCACAGTCCCTCAGCACACAGCCCTCACATTGGCGCTGGCGATGACCTCAATGCGCTCGCTGGCCGCCTGCTTGTCCAGCAGCGCCTTCATGATGGAGAAGCCCACGGGCCCCCGGGCGCTCGTGTGCGTGCGCTTGCGGCTGTGGCCCCCCAGCTGCACCAGCCCGCTGAGGTCGATGCCCTGGCCCTCCAGCCAGCCCACCGCGTCGCGGCTGTCGGCCTGCAGGCGCAGGGTTGGTGTAGTGGTGTAATGACAGAGCGCACACACGCTTCGGCAGAAGATCCTGAGATGAGATGTTTTTACTGAACAAAAGAGCTGTATCCGCAACTGCCTTCCTTTGCTGTGGTTGGCATCACAACTCAAGTAACGCTACCCCACCCCACCCCACCCACTCCGCACAGCACCCACATGTCCACTCATCGGAGGTATTGATTGATGCTTTCCAGGGCCTACGCACACCAGACAGCCCAGCAGCAAGCCAAGGAGGCAGGCCGGCGCACCACCAGCGTGTCCACCAGCTCCGGCACGCTGAGCCCGCCCCCGCTGCGCAGCGTGTCGTCGCGGAACGCCTCCGGCGAGTCGCTCTGCTCGGGCGCCAGAGCATTGATGCCGCTGGACGCCTTCATGCTGTTGCCGCCTGCACGGGGACGGGGCGGGGTGGGTGGGCATGAACGGGATGCCAGGTGGGCTGGGGAGGTCCCGTGACGCAGCCTCTGCATAGCACTCTGACCTCCGCTCCTGCTATTTCCTTTCAACCCCACTGGATCTATACCAACACGCACCTGGCCGGCCCTCCTTCTCCAGAACAACCACCTCAGTGTGTGGGCCAGCCGCCTCTGCCGCCGCCAGCGCAGCAGCGGTGCCGGCCAGGCCGCTGCCCACCACAACGATGCGAGGCACGTGCCGAGCCATCAGGCCCGGCATCTCGCTGGGCTTGGGTGAGTAGAGAACGCCTGCGGGGCAGGAAAGGAGCCTGGGGCTGCTCATCGTACGGTGGCGATGGCGGCAGCGGCGACGGCGGCTTGACTCAAGGGTGCTGCGTGCAAGCCGCAAGTATCGGATCGTCTAGTGATCACTTCGTCGAACGCGCCTGTGAGGAAGAGGACCCCGCCCGCTATCAACACGCACAGCGCGAACAGCCTCTGCATAAACAAGGCACCGCCTGCAGCTGGCATGACATCCAGTCCAGAGCAGAAACGCTGTACAGGCGCAGAGCGTAGGGGGCGCCAGGTTTGGCTGCTGCCGCCGACCGCCACCCTGCGCCAGCTCGGCGGTGCTGAGTCCTCCCTGCACATGCCTTCTGCGCACCGCCTGGCTGTCTTGATGACTTGATGCCGTCCAAAAGTTAATACTCAGAGCGGCCATCACCCGTAAACCCACAAGAAGCCGGAAGGGCAAGGGGCAGCGAGCACTGTCTCGCCCCTCAGCGCGCCTGACACCCGCAGAAGAGACGCCGCTGTCCTAGCGACTGCCCTCATGCCTCCTCCTCGCCGGCTGGAGGTGCAGAACGCCTTCCATGAGCAGGCAAGCCGCGGGGCTCCTGCTGCCGCTGCCGCTCACTGGCTCACTGCACATCTGCTTTTGCTGATTGATTCATGTGGTGACACCCATGCCACATGATCTTCCACCCATGCTCCCTCATGCCAGGTGCATGTGTCCAAAGTGACCGCCCTCAGCTTCTCGCCGGGGGGCGCTGCGCTGTGGAGTGGCTGCGACGCTGCTGCACCCAAAGTTGTGCAAGACAGCAGCCCAGAGCCGCCAGTCGCCGTGCTGAGCACCTCGGTGGGTTGCAAGGACGCTTGATTTAACCTGCACAGTAGTAGCATGCACAAGCTTACGTCCGGCTGCTGCTCGGCTTTGCTGTCATGCCTGCTCACCTCCTGCCTTGTTCTCTTGGCCCATGCAGGACGGCACGACCTTGGGCCATGCCACAGGCCTGCCCACCTGCAATGTGCGCCTGCTGGTGCCGCTGCCTGCTGCAGCCGGTGCAGGCATGCTGTGCGCTGCGGGAGATGGTGCGTTGTGGGCACTGAACCAGGATGGCAGCACCGTGCTCAGCAGCGCAGCCCTGCCCGGCACACCCGCTGCATCTGCAGCGGCAGCGGTAGAGATGGAGCAGCAGAGCACAGCTTCCCCAGAAGCAGCAGGGCAAGATGCAGCAGATGGCAGCGCCGCAGCGGATGCAGAGGGCGCAGGGCCCGAGTTTGTGCCTGACCATGGCTACCGGGGGCACAGGTGTGCTGCCAATTGCAGCGGCGGGAGGGACGTGCATGCCTGCTCCTTCAAGGGGTGCTGTGGCCGGTTGCTATTGGCTCAAAATGAGGTTTGACCTGCTTGTGCTCACCCCCCCATTCCCTGCCGCAGGGAAGGCTTCCTCTTTCGCAACGGCTCCCTGGGCCGTGGCTACTACCGCAAGGATGTGGTGCGCCGCTACTGCGCCTCAGCCGCAGCAGAGTCGCCAGCCACGCCTCCGCCTGAGGAAGACAGCAGCAGGGCGGCAGGGTCCAGCCAGGGGCAGCCAGGCGGTGAGGCGGCGCGGCAGTACATTCAGCGGCTCCTGGCGGCCCCGCCCAGCATGCACAGCGTTGTGGCGGACGCAGCGGCCGGCCTGCTGTTCACCTCGTCCCTGGGCTCGTCTGACTGCGCCGCTCGTGTCTGGCGCCTGTGGGATCCTCGCGGCATGGCTGGCACTGGCGGCAGCGGCAGCCTGCTGCAGCCAGCGCTGGCCCACACGCTGAGCGGCCACACCGCCCCGGTGCTGTCGCTGGCCCTCAGCCCCGACCGCCGCCTGCTGTTCACAGGTTCCCACGACTACACCATTCGGGTGTGGAGCACCGCAGACTGGCACTGCCTGCGGGTGCTCAAGGGCCACGGCGGCGGCGTGAGGGCGCTGGTGGTGGCACCCGACGGTGCCACGCTCTACAGCGCAGCGGCAGACAACACAGTCCGGGTGAGAGCGAGCTGCCTGGGTGGCTGTTGTCCTGTGCGCTGTCAATAGTTGCGAAGCTGCTGATTTGCAGCAGGCTTGAAGGTTGTGTCTGCACACCAGTGGCTCTCACCCGCTCTGCCAATATGAACCTTTATCACCGCTCCACTCCCCATGTTGCCAGGCCTGGTCCACCCGGCACTGGGTGTGCCTGCGCACGCTGCATGGGCGGCACGAAGATGCCACATGGCCCGCCTGCCTGGCGCTGTCCCCTGATGGCAGCCTGCTGGCCAGCGGGTCCACCGGACCCTTTGGCGCCAGCACCATCAAGGCGAGCCCCTACTAGGGGGTGGGTGGAATGCAGCGGGGAGGGCGTAGCCAACGTCAACCAGCCACGGCCAGCAACCCTGCTTGAGTGCCTCTCCATCTTTCTTTGGGCAACACTCAACAACCAACACAGTCACGCGTGTGCGCTGTGTGTGCTCCCCATCTGCTCCGCAGGTGTTCCAGACGGGCGGCGGCGGGGGGCGGGACGCGGGCGACTGCCTGGCCACCTTTGCACAGCTGGGCTACCGCGACAAGGGAGGCATCTCTGCCCTGCTCTTCTCTCCTGACGCCCGCACCCTGTACAGCGGAGCGAGCGACGGCACCCTGGCGGCCTGGCACCTGCGGTGGAGCGAGCCAGCGGCAGCCGGCGCTGGGGGCAGCACCGCCGGCGGCTTGAGGCGCGGCTTCCTGTGAGGGGCCAGGCAGGCTGCATGTGGTGGCCTTACAGTTGGGCGGTGACAGTTGCACCTGTAAATGTCTGTCTGGCTAACCTAGAATGAAACAAGTGCTATGTTGGCAGCTAACCTAAAGTAAACAATCATAGCTGCTGGCTGGCTGGCTGGCTACAGAGGCAGGCGGCTGGCTCCAGGCTGTCAAGCGGAGCGGAGAAGCGGTTGAGACAAATCAGGGGCAGTTCTGTAGAAAGGGGCTGGGGGGGGAGGCAATGAAAACAGCGCGCAATGTTTGAAACAGGGAAACCAAGGCAGGGAGTTGTAGGTTGTGTACACGTGGGGGCTTGGGGCTGTGCTTGAATGAATGGCCAGCGACCGCGGTGATCGTACAGCAATCGTACAGTACACATAGGGCGCCCAGCGGGCCCTTGTTGCCCGCTCACTTCTGCGGCGAGCTGTGCTGCATGCGCATGGTCATGGTGCCGGGCGCAAAGGAGGGGTGCGGCTTGGTCATGACGAACAGGGGGGCTGCAGCTGGCTTGGGCGGAGATGCCGCGGCTGCAGGCAAGGAGGTGCCGGCAAAGGAGAGGAGTGGGCAGCTGGACCACGGATGCCACTGGGGTGAGATGGAAGCAGGCAGCATGGCAGCTCAACGTGCGAACCATCTTGCACTCACTCTCATGTTGGTTCAGTGCCACCACTCACCCTGGAACAGCAGGGTGCCGGCATTGGGCGCCGCCGACGAGGGTGCCAACGGGCGGGCGGCGGCGGTGGCGTCAGCTGCCAGCATCTGGGCGGCAGTAGCGGCCGCACCGGCAGCCTTGCTGGGACTGCCGAAATACTGCGACAGGGCAGGGGGGCGGGGAGCTTGTGTGTGCCGCCCGGCAACTAACAAACTTGCCCTAGGTCAACTAGTGCGGCCGCCCTCCAGCGGCCGTCTGCAGCGCCCAGCAGCCATTTCCAGCGCCCCGGCTTACCCGCGCGATCATGGGCTGCAGGCCCGCAAACTCTTGGGCGGCCTTGGCCATGGTTTGCTCGCTTGACTGCTGTCTGTGGCTTGCAAATGCACGCAGGGGAACGAGGATCAGTCAAGTGTGCGAGATCTGTGCCTGGGAACCGACCTCCACAATTGCATCTGGGGGCCGCGGCGCCAGCGCCCTCTGCACAGCGCGGCGTGCGGCCGCCGCCGCAGCAGGGGACACAGCATGCCCGACACATCCTCTCTCGAGAGGCTATGAATCTTACAGCCCTAGGAAGCAACACGTCAATGCAACAGTGCTGCCGCTACGCCGGCTGCGCCACCGGGTCCTCCTCCATGGGCGCGCCGCCCTCGCCCTCCTCATTCTTGGCTGACACCATGTCGGCCGGCCCGCCCTCGCCGCCGTCTGCCCCATCCGCTGCACCAGCCGCTGGGACGCCCTCTGTGGGTGCGGCGCCGCCCTCCTCGGGCCGCAGGTGGCCGCGGGCGGAGCGCAGGCGCAGGCGCAGCGCGTCGTACATGCGCTGGTCCTTGCGGCTCACGCTGGGCTGCACCCGCTGCGCCGCCGCCGCAAAGTGCGCCGCGCTGACCAGCGGCGGCCCCGCCGCGGCCGACCGAGCAGCCAGCCCGGCGCCGGCGCCGGCGCCAGAGGCCAAGCTGCCCGCGATGCTCTGCTTGAGTGCCAGCACGCAGGCCTCGCGCACCAGTGCCGCCAGATCGGCGCCTGAGAAGCCGGTGAGGGCGGGTGAAGCACCCAGCGCTTCCAGGTCCACGCCCGGCGCCAGCGGCGTGCGGCGCGTGAGGGCGGCCAGGATGGAAGCGCGGCCCTCGGGCGGCGGCAGCGGCACGTACAGAATCTTGTCCAGGCGGCCGGGGCGCAGCAGCGCGGGGTCAATCATGTCGGGCCGGTTGGTGGCGGCCACCAGGTACACGCCCGCACGCCCCTCGATGCCGTCCATCTCAGTCAGCAGCTGTGTGGGGGGAGGGTGTGGGGAAGGAGAGGCAGACATTGGGATGCAGGGAGGGCTGAGCTGGCGGGCAGCAGGTTCAGGCAGGCGCAAGGTTTGAAGGGCAGTGGGCACCTTGACCTGACCCCCAGCCAGCTGGCTGCTGCTCTTCCCACCTGCTGCCCTTCCAAACTCCTCACTGCCCGCCACCACTGCTCACCACCGCCCACCTGGTTGACCACGCGCTCCGAGGACTGGTTGACGTCGGAGCCGCGGCGCGGTGCCAGCGCATCCATCTCATCGAAGAAGAGCACGCAGGGGGCGGCGGCGCGGGCGCGCGAGAACAGCTGGCGCACCGCCCGCTCGCTCTCACCCACGTACCTGGAGCGGGGGAGGCAGCAGCGGGATTGTATTGGGTGAGGGAGGGCAGGATGAAGGAGCAGGCTGGTGTGAGGGCTTGCACAGCAGGTGAGGCAGGACAGCGCTGGCCACTCCGCCTCCCACACTGCTGTTTGGGCTTGAAACTGCCACCGAAGTGCTGCCCCAAACTCCCTCAACAACAGCAGCAGCGCACTTGTTGAGCAGCTCGGGGCCCTTGATGGAGATGAAGTTGGCGCCGCTCTCCGCAGCAGCGGCCTTGGCCACCAGCGTCTTGCCGCAGCCTGGAGGCAGGAGGCGAAGGGCATCAGAGCTGGTTTTGCAGCAGTGAGCTGTGCTCTGTGCCTACACAACAAGCAGCTGCTCCCAAACCACACAGCAGCAACTCGCAGCACACGAGCAGGACCCTGCGCCCAGCCCTCCGGCTTACCAGGGGGCCCAAAGAGCAGCACTCCTGTGGCTGCACGCAGGCCCATGGCCTCGAAAACCTCGGGGTGCTGGATGGGCTGCGTGATGGCAAACGCCAGCTCCTCACGCACCTGCACCAGGGGCAGGCAGGCAGGTGGGTGAAATGGATGCGTGAGGAACAGGGCGTGTGGGGGAGCCTAGAGGTGTGTATGTGCTGGATGGGTCGAGTGCTGGCTGAGTGCAGGCTGACCGCGTTGCCCCTGGCAACCCTTTGGTCACAGCAAAGGCAAGCTGCACTGACGCTTGGGAACATGCAACCACCACCAAGCCGTCATCCCTCACACATGTGCCAGGCTCACTCCACACAGGCGCGCTTAAACCCACCTCTCCCAGCGAGCCGACATCGTCCCAGGTGACGTCGGGGGTGGTGGCAAAGCCCTCCCGCCGCACCGAGGGCTGCACCTTGGGCACAGCCTCCTCAAAGTCGGCCATGGTGATGGCCAGGCCCGCCAGCTCAGCGCTGCTCAGCGCGCCTGCACCCAGCCGCCGCTGCTGCGCGGCGCCGCCGCCTGCGGCTGTTGCCTGCTGCTCTCCACCCGCCGCGGGCTGCTGCACATCCTGCTGCGCGGCCTCAAGCTGCTCAGGCGCGGGGCCAGGGGTGACCGGCGGCTGCTGCGCTGCAGCTGCGCCCTCAGCCAGGCCCGCAGCCTCTGCTGCTGCGCTGTCTGCCGCTCGAGCCGCCTCCTCGGCCTCTGCTGCCACCTCCAGCTGCTGGAAGATGCGCTTGACGGCCAGGGCAGCACTCTCCTTCATCAGCGCCGCCAGGTCAGCACCCACAAAGCCGGGCGTGCGCTTGGCCACCACGCGGAAGTCAAAGTCGCCCGACAGGCGCAGCCGGCGCGACAGCACCTGCGGCAGCAGAGGGAGGTGGGGAGTGGGTGCGAGGGTGAGTAGGAGGCAGCACAGCTTGCTGCCGCAGCGCAGCTGCTACTGTTGCATGCAAGAGGCAGCAGAGCCAGCAGCATCCACCAGCCCCTCAGCATTACCCCCCAACCCCCGACCCACCTGCAGGATCTTGAGGCGCGCCTCCTCCGTGGGGATGCCCATGCTGATCTCGCGGTCAAACCGCCCCGCCCGCCGCAGCGCCGAGTCCAGCGCATCCGGCCGGTTGGTGGCGCCTATCACCACCACATGCTTGCCCTCCAGCAGGGAGGAGGCCGCAGCGCCGCCCTCCACTGCGCCGGCCGCCGCCGCCTCGACGCAGGCGGCGGCAGCGCCGGCTGTGCCTCCATCCTCGCCCCGTGACTGAGTGTACAGCGAGGACAGGTCGTCCATGCAGGTCAGCATCTGGGCCACGATGCGGCGCTCCATCTCGCGCTGCGCCGTGTCGCGCTTGGGGGCAATGGCGTCGATCTCGTCTGAGTGGCAGATGGGGAGGGTGGGAGGCAGGGGGGCAGGGTGAGGCGCATGCACAGGTTGCGCTCAGGACGCCCTTCCAGCGGATGCGCCATGCCGTCATCCATGCCGCCCTCTCCAGGCAAGTGCAGCTGCCTGCCGGCTTGCACACTCCTGCCAGCCTCCGCCGCACCTATGAAGACGATGGAGGGCGCCAGGGAGGCGGCCTCCTGGAACAGCTGCCGGGTCTTGGCCTCGCTCGCCCCGCTCATGCCGCTCACAATCTCGGGGGCCGACACACGCAGGAAGGGCACCCCGCACCTGGCACAGAGCAGATGGGTTGCGAGCAGGGAAGTGAAGCGGTGTGTGGACAACCAGTCCTGTAGAAACCGCAGTTGCAGCTTCTGTCTTGCTGCAAATAACATAGATGCGGCTTAAGGCAACGCTGCACTGCACCTTCTCATAGCAGGGCAGTGGCAGACGTGCAGCCCAACAGATTGTGCTCACTCGTTGGCAATGGCATTGGCAAGAGCCGTTTTGCCGCAGCCGGGCGGGCCATGCAGCAGGACGCCGCGTGGTGGCTCCACACCCAGCCAGCCATACACCTGCAAGCGGCACAGGCATCTGGGTGTGAGGTTGAAGTCTCTGCCAATCAGCTGTGGAGGGCCATTGCATCAAAAACAGCAGTGCTCACAAGCCCGGTGGCCGTACCTGGTAGAGGCAGGCTGCACCCCACGCCTGCCCGCCAGCCCAGCATTTCGCAGCACACACACAGCCGCACCTCTGGGTGCTTGAGCGGGTACTCGATCAACTCGCGGATGTCGTCCAGGATGGGCTCAATGCCTCCCAGGTCGGCGTAGGTGACGGGCTTGGGGGGCGTGAGGGTGGATCCCACGCCGCGCCCGCCGCCAGCCGTGCGCGGCCGCTTGCTGGTGGCCGCCCTGTGGCAGGGGCATGAAAGGGTGGCATCCTGAGCTGTCATGGTGATGGCAGCTGTGCCAGGTGCAGCATGCCGTGGACATGGTACTGGCTGTGGTACTGTGGGACAGCTGCACGGGACAAGGTTGCACACACATGGAACATGACGCAACCCCCACCCTGCTCACCGCTCTGCCGGCGTGGTGCCGCCACCCCGCTTGTTCTTGACAGCTGTACCAGGAGCAGGTCGGCCACTGGTGCTGGGTGCCGCATCTGCCTGCTGCTCCTGCTGCTGGCGGCCAGAGGCGGCTGCGGGGCCGGCTGCCCGCTGGCCTGCTGCAGCTGCCGCCGCCGTGTCACCCTGAGAGCAGACCTCCATGCTGGCACTGGCGGCTGCACCCTGCTGCCGTCCTGCACCAGGCTTCTGCTGCTGCTGCGCAGCTGCTGCCTCCTTGGCCGCACGGGCTGCTGCAGCCGCAATCACGTGCGGCGGCGCAAACGCGGGCCCGTCACCCTCCGCCGCCTCGCCGCCCGCGGCCGCCTCTGGTGGCGCGCCCGCTGAGTCTGCTTTGGGCGCTGTGCCGTAAAGGCTCATCATGGAGCGGTTCATGCCGGTACCAGGGGTGGCCTGCCCCTCGCCTGGTATCACCGCCGCCCCACTATCCAGTTCAAGTTCGCTGCTGCCCTCGCTGTCGCTGCCGCTGCCGCTGCTGGTGTCTGAGTCGTCGGAGCCGCCACCGGCAGTGCTGCCCGCCTCGCGGCTGCGGGTACTGGCGTGCTGGCGCTCAGTTGCCTGCAGGCCAGAGCAACACAGAGATTGGTGGCAAGCAGCAGAGCGGGCGGCAGCAATGAACGGCATAGCCAAAACCGCCCCATCCTGCTGCCGCCATCCGTCCAAGAACCCCGGCAAGCACGCAGCGCATCATACCCTGCCACAGCACCCACCTGCAGGCGCAGCTCGGCCTTGGTGACGCCGCCCTTGCGTGCAATGGCCTCCACGGCTCGCTCCACCTGCTGGCGGAACACGGGCAGCTTGGTGCGCGTGTACTCCCGGTAGTTGCGCCTCAGGTACTCGCACACAGCCTCTGCGGCAAGCAGGGGGAGGTGCAGAGAGAACAGTGCTTCATCGCTGCAGCCAAACTCCATTGACTGCATCTAGAAACTGAGCTTGCACTGGTCAGTGGAACGGCTGATCAGCAGCAGCCAGCCAGCCGCCGCACCCGTGTCGGTGATGTCATTGTTGGTGCCGTAGTTCTCGATGCGCGGCACCAGCAGCTTGTCAAACAGGCCCGAACCCGAGGTGCGCTTCTGCTTCATCGCTCCATGCTAGCTGCAGAGCAGCGGGCGTGGAGGAGCAGGCCGGCACGTTGAGCATTCGCGAGCGGCGGCAGGCGGCAGGCGGCGGCGGCGGCGGGCGGGCAAGTGCAGCTGTGCAGCGTTTCGGTGTTGCAAATTACTTGCAATCCAACCAGTTAGCTGTTGTCAGCCCTGCTGCCGCGCCAGCGCAGGCAAAGGAGTGCACGCTTTGCGACCGACTCACAGGCGCTGTCCAAGCCGGCCACGACCTCGTTCACAGGTTCTGCACTGTGGCTGCAAGCAGAAATGCACCGCTGCTCATGCATGCAGGGCCGGCTGTGTGGGGTTAAATGCAGGCGACCAATGGTTGCCGCTGCTCTTGCTCTCCATCGCGAGTTGGGACATTCCGGTGCACATTTCGGTGCACAATTGGCAGCATACACTCTGATCGACTGCGTTTCAGCTGTCCCGCTGCCCACACTAGCAGAGCGCAATGCAACTATCGCGAGCACCGCTTGGCGCGGCGTGCAGCTTTGCCAGGCGGCGGAGTAGCTTAGCTGAGTGCTCACAAAGGCTCCAGAGAGCTGCGGCACCGCGACCAGGTCGGCCCGCCGCTGCCGCCACGCCGCCGCCGCCGCCGCCCAGCGACAGCAGCGACCAGGCACGGCGAGCAGAGGCCCAGGAGGCGCTGCTGGCAGCGGTGAGAGGTGCTTGTGGGTCTCAAGTTGGCAGGACTGACTGAGGGGCTGTTTGCATGACCTGAAGCCACTCAGCATCATCACCGCCCCACCCGCTGCTGCAGCTGCGGGAGAGCGGCGTGCCGCTGGCCAACATCCAGCTGGGGCGGGCAGAGGATGACGACGAGGAGTGGCTGGATGTGCTGGATGCTGAGTCGGACGAATGGATGCGCAAGCCCCAGGCGCGCCGGGCGACTGCCATGTGCTGGGTGGGGCACGGCTGTCGCGGCATTTCAGCTAGGAGCAGCAGAACGTGCTGTCCAGGGCGCGCAGGCTGCACTGCACTCACGGTCAACCAACATGTCCCCTCCAACCAAGTTTTTGCAGGTGCCTGAAATTGTGGAGGAGCTGCTGGGCGGGGACGTGGCGGTGGCGGCGCGACAGCTGGACGAGGAGCAGCAGCGGCGGCGCGAGGAGCGTCAGCGGCAGCAGCAGCAGTCGGGAGGGCCGGAGTAGACCGAAAACTTCACGCTATATAGTTGGCCAGGAAATGTACTGTATGCCAGGAGCACATGTAAACAGCAAAGCCGAACATAAGCACGGCGGCGGCCGCCATGTAGCACAGGCGGCATCGGCGGCAGCGCCCTCAACCGTGCAATCGGCGGCTTGCCGGACTGCACACGTCACGCGCATCCATTCACTGAAACTTTGGAACAAACGCCAGCAGCATTCGCTCGCTCTTCAGGCAGCTGCCGCCGTGCGAACCGGGGGCAGGACTCTGACTTGACGTGCGCTTTGCAGGTGTGTAGGGTGGGGGTCGGGAAGGCGGATGCCCACCTCCGTAGGCCTGAAAAAGCAGAGCTGAGCTTGCCGCCGCTGCCGCCGCAGTTGCCACCGCCCGCCGGCATGGCGGGCTGCACTGTTGCTGTCCCATTGCAAACAGCCAGTGATTAAGAGGTGGCATTCCAAACGGTATGCAGGTTGCAGGCCACGAGGTCACTCACAAACCCGGGCAGCCGGCGTGTAGCGGCGGTTATGCAGGCGCAGCGGCGGCAGTGACAGCGGCTTAATTGGCGGTGCCGCCATGAGCCTGCGCTACGTGCTGCTGCTGCAGCGCGACCTGCCCAAGGCTCTGCGGTTCTACGAGCAGGGCCTGGGCTTGCCGGTCAAAGTGGTGACGGAGCGCTGGGCTGAGCTGACGGCGGGGCGCTCCACGCTGGCCCTCAAAGCGGCCGACGGGTGAGCAGGGGGGCGCTTGGGACAGTGCTGTCCTTCAGAGTTTCTTTAGCAGATCAGTATGCGGGAGCTGGTCCTTCCGACTGAGAAGCGAACTGTCGTGTGTTGCAGCCCACAAGGCACCGAGTCTGCACCTTGCGCTGCCCCAGCCCACTTCCGGTTGCTCTGCACCCTGCAGGGAGGCATACTGCACCACCGGCTACTCGCCTGTGCTGACATTTGATGTGGAGGACCTGCAGGTGGGGCAACACGGTGCCTTGAGTTTGCTGCCCCTTGGGTTGGCGGGCAGGCGTGCCACAGAGTGTAGGCCTGCAGCCGCAGGAGCTAGCAAGTTGGACTAGGACGTTGTGTCAAGGGTGCACTGCCCTCTGCTGGCGAATTAGCATGCGCTGTGCGCGGCGTGCCCTGCATCCGCCCGCAGTCCACTCTGGTGCGGTGCCTGGAGCGGGGGGCCACGATGGACGGAGCCATCCAGCACAGCCCGCACGGCAAGGTGAGCAGGGGAGCAGGGGGTGCATGAAGGGGAGCATGATCTCATACGATTGACAGTTGCGTGTCTTATATAATGGTTAGAGGGTGCAAGCAATAAAAGGTGACTCCAGGGCAAGCAGCAGCAAATTACGGGTTGCCCCGGAGGGGCTCTGCCCAACCCTGGCTCGCTCATGCTTCCCACTCACATGCTCTGCACCAAACCGCAGGTTGCGGCGCTACGGGGTCCTGATGGTGTGATGATCTCCCTGGTCGAGACGGGGGGCGGCGAGAGCGGCAACGAGGACTGACAGCCCCTGCTTCTGTTGTATTCGCGGCCCGCCGGGGCAGGCCTGGCTGCCGGCCGGCGCCGGCGCCGCAGACGAGGACCGCCTTGCCTGCACCGTGCGCTATTTTTTTGTAAACTATTGTTTGACACGTACATCCCGCCCTTGACAGTCTGCGCCGTTGGCTTAGCATGTGCGAGATGGCGGCTTCCAAGCAAAGATGCTTCACCAGAGCAGGCATGATGGCCGCTGGCGCAGCGTCGCCTCGGCGCTGAAGTCATGAAGGGGCCCCGGCCTGCCCACGTTGCCGATCTTTCTGCGCTCCAACCACCGATCTTTCTGTTCTAGGTGCCGCAGCCTTCGTATTTGCAGCCCACGCGTGCCGGCAGGGCTGCTCAAGGCGTGCCGAGTGGCGGAGCGACTCGGGCGTGGCCTCGCAGCACGTTGGAACTGACTGGAGCTGCGTGAGGGCCGCTCGCGCGGCAGCAGCGGGCCAGGGCGACACTGAGCACTATGCGACTGCCCCAGCTCGACCCGACGCAGCTGGCCTTCGACCTGCCCGACTGGTGGTGCGTGATGATGCCGCAACAGGGCGCAGCCGTGCGGGGGAGGCCGGCCAAGGGCTTGCTCGTCCGTGCTTGCAGCCCTCGCTGGCTCCCAGCTGTGCCCGTGCCTGGCATCGGCACGGCGTGATCGATGGCGAGCGTGTGCCGGTGCAACCGGAGCTAGGGGGGAGCGGGCCGCACCCGCCGCTCTTGCCGCTTGTCGAACGCCGTCGCCACGGCCTGCCCTGCCTCACTGCCTCTGGGTATTGCTGCCTTGCAGGCGGGAAATAGATGCATCGCCGGCGTGGCAGCGAGGGGCCTTTGATGGGCTGGCGGTAGCATACGGCGCACTGGCGATCGTTGCGCTGGTGAGGCGGCTGTATGGCCGTGGCCTGGCAGGGTGGCCGCAGTTGGGCGAAAGTTCATGTCAGCCTGTGCTCGTTGTACACCTGCACTGCGCAGTTTAGCCCCTGGTAGGTTCGCTTCGGGTGCTCACCACGCTGTCGGCTACGGCGCCCGCTGCCCTGCCGCAGGTCCAGATTGTGCGCATCCAGCTGCGGGTGCCCGAGTACGGCTGGACCACGCAAAAGGTGGGCGCTGCTGGTCCAGACGCAGCTGATGCAGCGCCCTGTGCGCTTGGTTGTGCTGTCGAATCCTGGTATGCGCACTCAGAAGCAGGTGTATCGCCCGCACTATCTCCACCCACCCTCCACCCACCGCGTCCATGCTGCTGCCCCCACCCCACCTCCACAGGTCTTCCACCTGCTCAACTTCTTGGTGTGCGGCCTGCGCAGCGGCGTGTTTGCCTTCCGCTACCAGGTGCAGGAGCTGCCTTACGCGGTGGTGCAGGCGGGGCTACTGGACCTGCCGGGTGAGCGCGGCTGCAGGGTGTGGTGGGGCTGGCATTGTTCGGGGCCTCGCGGTGGTGCGGGGAAACTGTTGGGTGCGGGCTGCATAATCTGCACTAATTTCCGGCTTGCATCCTGTGCAATGCTGCCCGCCCGCCTGCTGGCGCATGCCATGGCTTACCCGCTGGCTGCAATACATTCACCCACCCCTCCGCACCCCCTCTGCCCACCCCCGCAACAGGCCTGCTGTTCTTCTCCACCTACACCCTGCTGGTGCTGTTCTGGGCGGAGATTTACTACCAGGCCCGCTCGCTGCCCACCGGCTCGCTGCGCCCCGCGTTTGTGGTCATGAACCTGGCGGTGTACGCCATCCAGGTGCGCCTGACCGTGCGCAGCACTATGGTGGGCCGTGCCAGCCGGCAGGAGTCCTGCCTGCCGCACTCCTCGCCTGCAGTGTCGTGTGCCCTGGCGGCATGGCGCTGCTCTGTTTCATTATTTGAAGCTACATCGTTAGCTCACAGCAGCGCGCCCTCCCACCCTGCCGCCTACCTGCTCAGGCCGCGCTGTGGGTGTTTTGCTCGGTGGAGACGGGCGGGGAGGGCACGCAGCTGGGGCGGGAGCTCAGCGGCTGCTTCCTCGCCTTTGTGTCGGCGGCCGCGGCCTTTGCCTTCCTGCTGTACGGCGGCCGCCTCTGGCTCATGCTGCGGCGCTTCCCCATCGAGAGCCGCGGGCGGTGAGTCGCCACTGCTGCTCGTTCAAATGCCACTGCTGCTCTGGGCAATGTGCCACACCTGCGTATCTGTGGCTTGGTGGGATCGCAGTGCTCGGTGGTGCAGGCTGAGGCCTGTTCATGCTGCACCCGCTCCTTGTGTGAATGACACGTCCCTGCTCCATCTGCCTCCCCTCACCCGCAGGCGCAAGAAGCTGCGGGAGGTGGGCCTGGTCACCACCATCTGCGCCACCTGCTTCCTGTTCAGGTGCGGAGCAGCTGGGGCGGGCTGTGGTGGGCGCTGCTTCTCGAGGATGTGCTCTGGTTTCACCCCTGGCTGGGGCAGCAGTTGGACATCCACCCCTTCTGCTTTCATCCCCCCACACCCTGCCCCTGCCACCACCGTCAATCCAACGTCGCCCTCTGCCCCTGTCCCCCCCTGCTGCAGGAGCGTGATTGTGGCGTGGTCCACCTTTGACTACGAGGACGCCGACCTGGATGTGATGGGCCACCCCCTGCTCAACATCATCTACTACAGGTGTGTGGTGGGAGTGCCGCTGTTTCTGGCTTACTGGGTAAGTGGAGCCACAGACTGTACCTGACGAGGGTACTCTCAAAACATTCTGCTCTCCGCCATTTTTTCCTGCCCACACCTGCCCGCAGCGGCGCGGAGATCATCCCCTCGGCGCTGGTGCTGTACATCCTGCGCAAGCTGCCCCCCAAGCGCACGCAGCAGGGCTACCAGCAGATCCCGCAGCAGTGAGGGCTGGCGGCGAGGGTTCACGCAGCGCGCCCGTTCAAACGAACCCTTGCAGCCCTGGCGGCCACGCACCCTTCCGATGCACCTGTCGTCTGCTTGTGTCGATGTGCGTGTGCATGTGTTCCTTGCCGTGCATCTGTGCATGTGCAGAAAATCGCCCCTTGCGTGCACTCTGCAAGGCACTCGAATGTTTTGTGCCTGTCTCCTGCGCTCTCCCTCACCTGCCCGCTCCACACCCTTTTTGGCATTTTGCAAGCCGCCGCCCGCCCCACGTGCCCAGGCCTGACTTGCAAGCGGCGGGCCACCCCCCTGAATCCCCCTCTCCCTATGAAGCAGCTGTCCAGCTGCGCAAGTTTTCAGTGTAAAGTACAATGCGCAACTGTCTTGGCAGCCAAAAACACCCAGCAAAGGTGGAGCGGCGGCGGCGTGCCCGCTGTAGGCGGCCATTGATGCCGGGCACGAGAGGGCCCTTGTAGGTCTGCCTGTGCATCCCACGCGCATACAAGCTTCGTCTTCTCTTATTTCTGGCAATCAGCCGCGCCAACTCCTTGCCCGCCCGCCACAAACTCGCTTCTGCCGCGCCGTGGCTCACCAGCCATGGCGCATGCCGGCGATTTCGAGGATGCGCCCCTGCTGCTGCACGCCGAGGCGGTGGGGCCGTCGTCGCCTGGTCCAGCGGCGGCGGCACCGCCGCCGACTGCCGGGCAGGCCCAGTGGGCGTCTGGTGGCAACGCCAAGGCCGAGCCTGGCGGCGCGCTGCGTGTGGAGGCACGCTCTGGCAGCGCAGCAGCGGCCCTGCATGCGGCTGCCACGGGCATGCCCTGGGGTGTCACGGCAGGTGAGGGGCCCACTGGGCATTGCCGTCCGCTGCCCGTGTCGTTTCAGTCGCCCATCCAAACCACCGCTGACAACCGCCTGCTGCTTCGACATGCAGGCCTGCTGCTCACCGATATGGTTGGAATTGGCGCCCTGGCCATGCCCAGCGTCTTTGCCCGCCTTGGCTGGCTGGTGAGTGGCAGCTGTGATGCGGCTGTCCATGCCGCTACATGCATCCTTGCATCCTCCATCTGCCTTGATTCACATCCAACGAAGTCCTGCAATCTGCAGATCTCGCTGCTGCTGCTCCTGCTGCTGTCCCTGGGCTACGGCTACCTGGGCGTGCTGTTCAGCCGGCTGGCGGTGGCAGTGCCCACAGCCGAGACGATGGACCAGCTGGGCGAGGCGGCGGGCGGCAAGTGGGGCAAGCGAGCCGTGTATGCAGTCTTCTACACCAGCGTGGTGGCCGACCCAGTGGCGCTGCACATCACGTGCCTCCTGGCGCTGCAGCAGGTGTGGTTCCAATACAAGTGTGCTCGTTACCGGGTTGATAGGCCATACACTGGCTTGGATTTGCATGACGGTTGCTGCTCGGCACTTTGTAAATCAATCTCTTGGTATACCGATCCGTGCAGGTGGTGCCGGGCCTGTCTACCCTGACCGCCTCCGGCATTGTCGCGATCATCATGCTGCCGCTGTCACAGATCCAGGTGATGCGGGGGTACATCTTACATAGTCGGGGATTCCTGCAGGCCTTGACATCAGCAGCCACCAGCAGTGGTGGGCACGCTGCACTGCCATGCATCAACTACAGCAAACCCCTCACCTCCATGCCACCACCCGCAGAACGTGCACGACATTGGGTGGCTGGCGCTCGTGGCCACGGGATGCATGTTTGGCGCGGTTGCCACCACCCTTATTAAGCTGCTGGCCATCACTGGGGACAGCCTGGACGCCACCTCGCTGGTGCCGCCGCACAGCACGCGCACCATCGAGGCCCTGATCGCTGTGCTCAACTGCTTCTTTGCGTTTGGAGGCCAGGTGGGCGGTCCGGTGGCTTTGTGTGGCCATCATTTATGGACCTCAGATGAATGAAGGGTCCTGAGATGCATCCTTACAGACACCAATGTACACACCTGCAGTATGCTTGCTGTCTCCCGCCAGGTCAACTGGTACCGGTACCTGACCAACATGGCGCACCGGGAGGAGTTCAAGTACGCTGCAGAGCTGGCGGACAGCGCCATGACGGTCATCTATCTGCTGCTGGGCATTGTGGCATGTGAGTGGAATGAGGCGAACGCCATAAAGGGACCCGGGGTGCAGCCACAAAGCAGCAGCCAAGGGTGCCTGGCAGGCTGGGCGCACCAAGACGCATTGCTTGCGGAGGCCCCTGCCACGTGCTCAGTATCTGGCTGTATCCCTGCCGCAGACTGCAAGCTGGGCGACAGCTTTGACAAATCGCTGCCCATCACCTCGGTGCTGCCACCGGATGCGTGGAAGCGCCTCATCAACCTGGCCCTGCTCATCCGCTGCCTGGTGGCCTGTGCGTGGGTGGGAGGCTGGCACTTCTGCTGGCACAAGGGGCCTCTGCCTGTTTGCGCCACCGCCCACCACCTTGCTTATCGTCCCCCCAATGGTGCCAGGAGGCCACCAGGCACTCTGTCGCTCATGGGCTGTCATTCTTGAGCGACCTGCCAACCGCCTCTGTGACGCTCCTGCCGTCCCCTTACCCGCCCTCCAGACACGCTGAATGCGAATGTGTTCACCGACCTGGCTTTGAAGCTGGGGCGCCCGTGGCTGGAGCGTGTGGAGGGGGCGTGGCCACGCCTGGGCCGCGCCGCGTCCTGGGCCCTCGTCTCAACCTGCTGCATTGCCACCAGCTTTGTGGTGGCCTGGATTGTTCCCGAGTTCGACCTGGTGAGCCCCAGGGCGGCATGGTGGGAGGCACCTGCAAAGATACAGGTATTGACGCGAACTCCCACCAAAGCACCCGGCATTCAACCCCTCAACTGCATTCTCCCCAATGATTCATTTATGACTGCAGGTGATTGCGGTGATTGCTGCAGTGGGGAGCGTGGCCGCCCCGTACATGCTGCCAGCCCTGTTTGGCCTGGCGCTCCTGCCCGACCTGCACCCCGTCGAGCGCTGGCTGCTCAAAACCATCGTTCCCGTCAGGTGGGCCTGGGCACCGCCCCGCACTGGGGCTAAATGCCTGCGTGTGAGGTTGCGGTCCTCCTCCCATGCTTGTGTTCGGTGCCATGCTGCCAACACCGCCTCTGAGGATTCACCTCCGCTGCCTTCGCCCTGTGCCGCAGCGCGCTGCTGGCACTGGCAGGCTTGTATGCCAGCTGCTACCGCCTTGTGGAGGTTCTGGGAGGCTGAAGGCCCCTGCCCAGCTGGGACATGAGCAGGCTTGAGGGCGTCAGTGATCTTGAACGAACCCGCTTTTCACAGCCTCCAGGCTGCCCGCCCAACGTGCCTTGTTGCACTGCGATTTTGTTGCCCTGTACTGCCAACCCCACGCAGCTTTTGCCTTGTGCTGAGGGGGAGTGTAACACCAGCATGCGGTTGGGAGAAAAAGTGATCTGAGAGCGGCACGCAGACTGTGAGGCAGAGCGGGGCTGGAAGAAATGGTTTAATAACAAAATGCGGTCAAGCTGGCGAAATATACGTGCGACGCTGGGGCGGGCTGCACCGCCCTATGATTCCATGTCGCCGGCGGCGCCTACTGCTACTGCATCATGGCCAGCTGCTCGGGCGTCAGCGGCACCAGGTCGGGCTGCAGGGGTGAGGGTGGTGTGGGGCCAGTGCAAGTTGAGGATAGATATGCTCAGAGACGGGCTGCTGAGGCACCAGTGCATCAACAACCCCACACACAGATGGGCAGCCCACCTGGAACTGCCGGCCGACGGTGAAGAAGACGCAGGCGCCGCAGAGCACAATCAGCAGGACGGCCTGCACACGGGTAGTGGAGCCGGCAACGAGGTTGGCAGGGGCAGCAAACCGCAGGTGTGGTAGGTCTACCGACGCCAATGCACATGCACAGCAACCACAGCCGAACACCGCAGTTAGCCAGCGTGCCAAGCTGTCTCACCATGAGAGCGTTGCCGACCGGGCCCAGGGCGTCAGGCTGGGACTGCACGTTGAAAGGAAGCGGCATTGCAAGGACAGCGTTCAGACCCTGTGCAAGAACACACAACTAAGCAAGGCGAATGATTGCAAAAAATGCAGCCTACACCAGCTCTTGTTTTCTTCCATGTCTGCAAGGAGCTCACTCACCGCCATGTCAATTTGCCGCGGCGCACGATCCCAGGGGGCAACCTCGCCACGCATTGGGGGAGGCGGTGGCGTGGGAGTGCTGGTTTCCGCCGCCGCTGGCTCGCCGCTGGTGCTGCCGCTGCTGGGCTGCTGCTCTGCCCGCACCCGCAGGGCGATGCGCTGCTGGCCCAGCGAGGGCAGGCCCGCTGGCTGCCGCCTAGCAGCCTGGCAAAAAGCCAGAGCCGGCCTGCAGTGAGCTGCTGAGCTGCACAGCATTTCTTGAGCTGGTTTCTGCGCCTACGAGAAATAATGACCAGTCAAATGGCGCAATGCGTGGCGCGGGAAGGCCTTGCGCAGAAAATGCACGTGCTGCGCCCCTGCTGGGCAAGCGTGGTGCTTGTTGGAGCGCGATCAGGGGCATTGAGGGTGCCCCGCAGCCAAAAGGAAGTGCAGCCCTGCCTTGCAAGCGCCTCCGATTCCCAGAGGCTCGGTGTGAACTCGCGCTTCGCTATGAGCGCTTCTGCGGCTGCCATCGCTACCCCAGCGATGGCGGCACGGCAGGTGTGATCGCGCAGCAGGCAAAAGAGGGCTCCTTGCAGCCTCCCGCCGACACTCCAGGGCTCTCACCTCCCTGTGGTCTTCTTCTGCTGCTGCAGAGCAGCCACCGGCTGGCCACCACATCTATGCGACCCAGCCCGGTCGTGCTGCAGCACCGCGGTCGGCTCAGGGGTGGCCCAGCGGCGGCAACGGCGGCGGCGGCACTGGGCGGGCGCCGCCTGCGAGCGCCGCAGAATGGCAGCCGGTGGACGTGTGCGCAGTGGCTGGAGAGCAGGTGGGTGTGGTGTGAAATGGAGGGGGTTATGAGGCAAGTGTGTGACTGAATTCACGAGGTTTCAATCGTGCCGGTTGTGCTGCGTGCTGTCGCGATGTGTAGGCGATCAGCAGTTGCTGCCTGCCCCCGCCCTGCCTCTGCAGCGCCATGATAGAGTGCGACGTGCCGCTTGAGCTGGCATTCGCTCTGTGGGAGGACCGCGGCCGCATCCCGCAGTGGATGCCCTGGATCACGTCTGTCGTGGTGCGTCCCGCCTGCACCCACGCTTCTTCTCCTTTCTGCTTGCAGCACAATGTGCAGGCCTGGTGGGCATGGGCATGCAGACCTGTGTGCTGCGCTGTGACCGCTGATGTGGCAGACAGATGCCCAGATTGCCCGTCAGCTGCGCACCTGAGCACCAGCCGCTGCCTCTATTACCTAATTACCTACACGCAGGTCCAGGAGGAGGACCCGCGGCTGTCCCGCTGGACGCTGTCCACCTTCCAGTTTGGGCGGCAGTGGGAGTTCAGCTGGCTGGCCCTCAACCTCACGCCGCTGCGCAACCAAAAGATCCACTGGCGCTCTGTGCCCGGATCCACCGCCGGCAGCCTGGGCGGCGCGCTGGACGTGCAAAACAGGTGCGGTTGGGGGGCCAGAGAGGTTAAGAGCTGAATGCTGGGGCGGAGGGCAAGTGGCCGCTTCCGCACTGCTGGCTTGCGCTTGCCGAAACTCTGAACTTATCTGTGCCTGCCCTTCTGCCTGCCTGGCTGCAGGGGCCAGATCCGCTTCCTGCGCAAGGGCCCGCAGCGCTGCCAGGTCAAGCTGACCATCAGCTACGAGGTGCCCAGCGCTATGGCGCCCTTTGCAAGCGTGAGTGGGGGGTGGAGGGGTGGGGCATTGACTGGTGACAATGATTGCCTCACTGGCTGCATCCTGTGGCTGCACTACTCTCAAGTTCATCTACGCCAGCCGCTCCATCAGCCGTCCCATCCCTCAATTTCGCCGCCCTACTTTCCCTGCTGCGCAGCTGCTCAACCCGGTGGTGGAGGGCATCCTGCAGGCAGACATGGTTCGTTTCAAGGACTACGCAGCAGCCCACCTTGCCAACACGAAGGCTGCCTGACGTAGCAGCTGCAGCTGGCACAGTTGAGCTGCGCTCCCCTCCCTTGTATTGAAAAGCCAGAGGACTCTGTGACAACCCTCCATGTGTAAATGGTTTTGCCCTCCCCCTTGCTGTCCCTGCCACGTACCCTTCCCTCTGACGACTTGCAGAACTGCCTACTACCCTGTAATAAGTCACTGCACATTTACAACGGGGCAGGGCAAAGGTGATGGCACACAAACAAGCCACCGAGCCGGCGCTCTGGCACAGACAGCTCAAAGGGGACGCACAAGCAAGGGGGTCCTTGGGATGAAATGAGCACAGGGAGGGGCCAGTGGGGGTCATGGCAGGGGAGCATGCATGTCACAAACGCATACGGGGGCTTGCGGCGGGCTGCAAGGCTGCCGTCACTGGGCAGCCATGCAGCTGGCGCGCAACAACAATGTTTGGCACGGGCCAAGGCATGCAGGTGAAATGAAAGCAAGCGTTTGCAAGGCAACCACTGCGTCGGTGGGCAATGTACAGCAGAGGGGGAGCACAGGCAGCATGCATGTCACAGGCTGTTTGCAGGGCAGCATGCATCAGGGGAGGGGGCAGGAAAAATCAGGCGTGGTGCACAACACGCATGCGGGGCTCAGAGGCCACTGAGCAACAGACAGGTGCACAGGTTGGTATGTATGCCACCACGAGGTGGGTTTGAACAGCAGATGTGGCACCCCAGTGGGGGAGTCACAACAGGGGCAGCCACCCCGGCTGGGCGGCTGCAAGGATTGGTACAGCTGCCACGGCGTCACAGCCTTCACAGCCGGCTGGAGGGCTGCGGGGCGGCAGGCTCGGCTGCGGCAGGCTTGGCGCAGCAGGATGACGGTGCAGCTCGCGAGGCGCTGCTGCACTCGCCCCCGGCGCAGGCGCAGGCGCCGGGCTGGCAGGTGCAAGCGCCACCCCCGCCGCAGCAGGTGCGGGCGGTGGCGGCGCAGCAGGATGCGGCCAGGCCGCCGCCGCCGCCCGCCTTGGCGCCGCCGCCCCGGTCAAAGTCGATGGTGCGCTTGTTGGGGATGGGCGACAGGTCCAGCGTGGGGTTCTGTGCCATGGGCAGGGAGGTTTGGGTGGGGGGAGGGATGCCGCATGAGCTGCCGCTGGAATGGCTGCATGGCGCAGTGCAGCAGGGGCATGCACCATCAAATACCCTGCGCTTTCCCCGCCTAACCTGGGTGAAGAAGTCCCAGGGCTTCAGGTGGAAGTTGAGCACCTCCACAGGCATCACCGGCCAGTCCTGCAGAGCGGCGGTGGGCAGGGGGGGGTGCAGCGGCGCAAGCAGAGTGGGCACTGGTTGCGGGAACAGGCTGGGCCGCATACTGCTGTACCGCGTGCAGGGTTCCCTCAGCTCGAATTAGCTGCCTGCTGCACGCACCTCGGTGCGCACGACGTGTGTGAGGCCCAGCGTGTACCACAGCACGCAGTCCGCGCCGTCCAGGTTGCGGTCCGCCTGCGAGTTGCGTGGGGTGGTTACGAGGAGATTGGTGGGTCGCCGGCAACGGTTTGTGGAGACAGAAGCTGCCATGTGGCCAATTCGCCGAGCAGCCAAGCTGCATACCCCCGGCCGGTCCGCACCTGCACCCACTGCGCGATGCCGCGGTTCTGCTCGGGGTCGGGGTGCAGCGGGTAGTCGCCTGCGGTGGGAAATGGGGAATAGTTGCTGGGCAGGCCGCTGGTGGCATGTGGAGCCTATATTAACCTCATTGCCTAGCACACATCACCTCCCTTCAGACACACATGCACAGGGGAGGCCCACCGCTCACCCGCCGGGTTCATCTCCTTGGGGTGGTACGGAGTCACAACCAGGTGCTTGGTGGCAAAGGCGCCGCGCGTGGCGTGCGATGACGTGGCCTACAGAGGGGCAAAGGACGGGTTAAAATCAGTCGGTGGCAGAAGCTGCGAGGGCGGCTGGCCTGCGCATAGAAGTCCCACACCGTCCTCCTCCGCTCCACCCCCAAAACTGGCCCCCTCCTCACGTGCGCCAGCAGGGGCGGGCAGGGCGTGCCGGGCATCAGCTTCCAGGCCACCGGCTTGCCCGTCACCGGATTGAGCACGCGCGCGTTCTGGACCTGTTGCAGGCAACAGCACAGGAAGCAGCAGCGCGGGAAGGGTATTAGTTGACGCAAGTGCGCCATCGCAGCAGTGCATGCATGTCAGTGCAGCCCACGGGGTGTGATGTTCCAAGGCCCCTCCCATCCCCCCGCCCACCTTCCAGACGCGGGAGCGCTCGGGGGCGCACATGCGTTGCGCCTCGCTCTCCCGCTGCAGCACGCGCTGGGTGATATCAAAGCCCACGCCGTGCGGGTTGGCGGGGCCCAGCGGCATGGGCGCCGACTCCACCTCCACCACCTGGGGAGGAGGGCACACAGGGGACTGGTGGGTTAGGGAGGCATGTGTGAGTGGGCGGGTGGGCGGGAGGGAGGGAGGCATTCACACACAACAACATCACCTTGTGGAAGGTGTGTTTGAATAGTCTGCCAGATGGCAAGCCAAAAGGATCCCAGCCCAGCCCTGCGCACAGCCACCCACCTGCAGGCAGGCGCCTCCATCGGGGTCGTCCACCGCCATGTCCATGCGCACCTGAAGCAGCGAAGAGCAGCTCAGCGTGGGCATGTGTGGCAGGGCATGAAGCAAGGCTGGAACTGCTGCACGATTGCATGGCATGGCAAACGCTTCAGGCACCGGCCGGCCCTCTACTGCGCAGGCGCCCCACCCCACCTCAGCCCCACCTGGAAGAAGTGCTGGTGGATGTGCGCATTCACCCCGGGGCTGACCAGGGTGCCCCACTGCGGCTGCCCGCCCGCGGCGTGCTCCTCTGCATAGCGGCAGGGTGGGAAGAGGGTGATTGACAATGTGCGCATGTGGTGTTTAAAGGTCCTGCTGGACTTCCACATGGCATGTGAACTAGTTGACATGCAGCAATGACTGCACGCATTGCCTGCTCACCGGGAAAGAGGGCGTGGGTGGACACGATGCCGGTCAGGCCCGCTTCAAAGCCAATCGTGCCATCCAGGTGCAGAATCCAGGAGAACGAATATTCGTAATTGGCTGCACACATATCATAGTTAAGAGGGGAAGAGGAGAGAAGAGTGAGGGACAGTGCTTCATCCAGGCAGGCGCTACTGCGTCCGCTATGCGACTTGGCATGGAGCACTCCAGCTTCCCGCTCCAGCATGGCTGCCATACTCACCGATCGTGGCGATGAACTTGAGGGCAAGTCGCCTGTTGCGCCGCACCTCGGTGTGTCCTGCATGCCAGGGCGCAGGCCGCCACATGAGCCACGCCAACATGTACGCTGCGCTCCATGTGGCTGTGACCAGCTGTGACCGCCACCTGGACCAATCGAGGTCCCTCAAGGAGCAATCCCATTTCCTCGCCCCAACTCCGCCCGCACCATTTCTGTATTCGTAGTGCTTCCAGGCCATGCCCGCGTCCTCCTCCTTCATGCACACCGCGCGCCGAATGGTGTGCGGCCGCCCGCGGCTGTCGCTCACCACTGCGGCCGGGGGCAGCAGGGCAGAGGGCATGAGCAAGTGAGCGCATATGGGAAGCACACCAGGCAGTAGCCGGCACATGCTGGCAGGGAGTCAAGCCAGACTTTAGAACGCAACACACCTGTTGTGTAATCCCCACCTGCCCTGCACCTCCCCACTCACCCGCATCAAAGTACTTGATGAGTCCCAGGCAGTCGCAGCCCACCTCCAGCGGGTTGGCGCACAGGCCCAGGCCCTGCAGTGGGGTGGGCAGGCGGAGGGTGGGGTGTGAGGACTGGCTTACTTGTTTTTAGAGTGGACCCACCGGCGCCTTGGCGGCAGCTGATGTGCCCCATCCCCTTGGGTGATGAAGGCAATTCCAGCACGCTGCATAGATTATTCAACACTCACGTAGTCAACAATGTCGTACGCGCACTTGAGCTCAAACGGCGGGCGCGGCTCGCCGTACCTGCACAGGGTGGGCATTGCAGCGCAGCGTTACCTAGGAGGGCCGCCTTGCAAAACGGGGTTTCCACCTTTCCGCCAATGGCAATGTGGGCCGCATTGCACCACTCCCGGGACAATGATTTCTGCCAGAGCTCCGCGATACATGACAGGGCGCATGCGGCCCTGGTCGCAGAACTGCAGCAGGCAAGGAGGCAGCAGGCCTTGGATGGTGAGGGAGCAACGTCATTCAGCATCTCAAACTTCTTGCCTCAAACACCACATCCCACCACCTTGCCGTGTGACCCAAACAGAGCACGACAGGTGACGCAGCACAGGCAGCAGGCACAGCGGCCGCGTGCCTTGAGGTCGTTGATGATGAGGCCCTCGCGCCACGAGAAGCCCAGGTGGAATTGCCAGCCCTCCCACGTCACCACGTTGCCCTCCACGCTCCAGCTGGGGCCCTCGGGCTGCGGGGGCGAGCGAGTGGGGAACGGGGAACAAAAAGTTGCAAATGTAGCGATGCCAAGGAGGCATCTTGGCCAGCCCTGGCAGAGAAGGTGCATCTGCTCAAAAAACGCTGCCCGCAGCAGCAAACATGCCTCATGGCAGCCGCAGCCTTGCCCGGCATGTAGGGCCCCAAGCTCCCAGCGTGTACCCGTTGCCACCACTGCGTCAACCCACCTGCACCACATCCAGAGGCTTGAGGGAGGTGCGCCATGGGCGGTCCACCAGGGAGCGGTGGAAGTTGGCGTCCTGCGGGAGCGAGCACCACAGGGCACTTGACGCTGCATGTTTGAACCATGAGCTGCTGCCTGCTGCGACACGATGGGCACGGGCTGCCAAAGCCACACCTGTGTGGGGATGTTGCGGCCCTGCTCGCCGCCATGGAACACAATGTCGTGGATCCTGTGCAACAAATCAGAGCAAGCCATGTGGGTGGATTTGCTCCTTCAGCAGCTTGTTTGCAACAGCAGCTTCATTCGGTGTGCTGCTGCCTTCCTTCCCACCCCGCTTTGTACATGCCCTCAGCCAAGCCACCAGCATGACTGCGCAGCCTCACTTGTCTGTGTGGAAGTCGTACATGATGATGCAGTCCACTGCGGCACATTTAGGGAGCAGAGTAATGAGCTGCCATAGCTTTTTGTGCAACCCGGCCATGGCAAGTGTGAGCAAGCCACTTGGAGAGCCCGGCAGCACCTGCAGGCGGGCATGTGAACATCCGCACATGCAGGTCACACCCTCCATGCAGGCAACCCAGCCCGCCTCCGCACGTGGGTGGGCATAGTGGTTGTCGTCGGGGCTGGAGCGCTTGTACAGCAGGCACTGCAGGACGCGGCCCTCGGGGGAGCCGTACCGGAAGCCAGAGTACCTGCGGCACAGCGGCATGTGAGTGGCAGAGCAGCATGAGTAAGCACGATGGCACGCTCCGCTGCCTCGACCATCCTGCCACCGCCACCCTGGCGCTGTTGCCGCCGCAGTCACAACAGCATCCATTGTCTGCAAGTGCAGCCCCACCATGGGTCCACGGCCAGCTCCGTGTCCACATCACTGATGCCGTAGCGCTGGGCCATGATGGCCCGGAAGCGCGGGTTGCGCTTCAGCACCGCCTCGCACTCGAGCACATCATCGGGCGTGAGCGCCGCCTGCACGCCGTCCAGCTGTGGTCGTGCATGGGGCGAGGGAGGGAGCAGAGAGGGTGTTTTTGGGGTTGATCTGAGGTGGCTGCAACAGCTTATCTCAAACCCAGCTGCCAAGCGCTGCTGTGCACTTCTCTGCATGTGCACAACCCATCCAGCTTGGCGGGTGTGTTGCGGCTGCGCACCTGCTTCCAGGCTGTTACGCAGGGCGGGTGGGCCTCCAGGTCAATCACCGCCTCCACCACAGCGTTCTGCAGGACCGACAAGACATGCAGGCTGGGGCGAGTGAGCTGGCGCTGGCGCTGATGTATGCATGCTTAGGGATACCAAGTCATGCCTTGGCAGCATGTGCCTTGTTCCAGCGGCACTGCTCTGGCTGCGCTGCCAGCCGCCTATTTCGCAGCGCTAGCCGCCCTACCTGCGCAAACAGCTCCAGAATGGCCATTGCGGTGCGGCGCGGGCGGAGGCCCTCGCCCCGCAGAAACGCCAGCACCTCGTACTTGACCGGCTCCTGGGCAGGGTAAAAACGCAGGCAAACGATGCGGGGTGTGCACGGAATGCTGAGACGAGCCACACATGGCCCTGGCCTGACGCTGCTGACAACCAGCACCACAGCACCACAGCAGCACCTGCGCGTTCACGCCGTTGAAGCGCAGGATGTCGGGGTCCAGCCCCAGGGAAGCCGCGTGCTCCTTGCACGCCCGCGCCACCTGCAAACCAAGGCAGCACCGGCGGGTTGGCAGCGGCACTTCAGCAGTGGAGTGTCCGCTGACTTGCCGCTCCGCCCGTAACCTCATCTCAATTTTTGCAATCAACAATCACGCTTGCCTGCTCGTACTCCAGGGCACAGAGCGGATCGAGGGGATGCTCCGGCAGGCGGGCGAGGCCGCCCTCGGGGCGCGAGGGCAACCCTAGCTCCTCCACCAGCACCGCGGCGGCTTGCTGCATCCTGCTGCTTGCGTCCCGTCACACGCGCGTGGTCTCAGCAAAGAACTCGGGTCTCCAGCAGCCGTAGCGGAGCCCGTGGAGCGTTTGCTGGGAGGCGAGGGCTGTGGCGCGTGTTGAGCGCGTCTCCATACCGGTGTGGCTGCCAGTCTCAGCACATTCGTGGCTGAGTTCACGGGGGAGTGGCTGGAGGCGGTGCAAGCTCCTGGTGAAAGCCCTAGGAATGCCCAATTGCATGAGCCCGGGGGGCAGCCATCTCTCTCTGCAAGCGAGCCATCGGTGTTTCATAACGACTGAACTTTGAGCTGGAGCGCTCAGGGCCCGCAAGCAGCGCCAGCGCCGGCACTGTCCCCTCTCCCTCCCCTCGACCCGAAGCTGCCAACCCAAACCCGGCCCTGATAATCTGCAGCTCATTGGCGCAATGCTGAGAGCTGGTGGCTCGCTCGCTCGGCTAGCGGGCCTGCTCGATGCGGCTGCCGCCTCCACCAGCGGCAGGGGGCTGCTGGAGGGCGCTGCAGCGGCTGCAGCAGTGCGCAGCAGCTCCATCTGGCAGCAGGCAGCCGCCGGGCAGCGCAGCTACGCGCAGCCGGCACTAGCCGAGGCCGGAGGCGGTGGCGGCGCGGCGGCGGCAGCGGCGGCCTTGCAGCAGAGCATCCTGAGCGGCAGCACGCGGCGCACCGGCCTGGTGGCGGTGAAAGTGGGCATGACGCAGGAGTGGGACGCCTGGGGCGTGCGCGTGCCGCTCACCGTGCTGTGGGTGGACGACTGCCAGGTGCGCTGCCATGCTGAGCCGGCATGGCGCTGTGCTGCACTGCTGCATGGCATTTCATTGGCATGCCTTGGTGGTGCGCAATGCCAGCCTGGTGTGCCGTGATGTTCTGAGATGCTGCTGCTCATTACCCATCTGCTCTCACATGTCTGCTGCTGTTTATCAGCTCTCATCCGACTCCTCCTGCCTGTCATGCTGCAGGTGGTGCAAGTCAAGACGGACGAGCGGGAGGGCTACACCGCGCTGCAGCTGGGGGCAGGCGCCAAGCGGCCAAAGCAGCTGCGCGGCTCGCTTCGCGGCCACTTTGAGGCAGCAGGTCAGGGCCATGCGGCAGGGGCGGCATGCAGCCTGCAGGCTGTGCTGCAAGGTTGAAGGCCAACTGCTTGCTGTTTCAGCAGCTCGCGGTCGCCACAGCAAGCTTGGAGATTGCAGGATGCTGCAGATTGGTGCCTCACCCCCGCCTGCTGCTCCCGAATCTCCCCGTTGCCTCTGCCCAGGCGTGCCGCTCAAGCGCAAGGTGGCCGAGTTCCGGGTGACGCCCGACGCGCTGCTGCCCGTGGGCCACGAGCTGCGGGCCTCCCACTTTGTGGCCGGCCAGTTTGTGGATGTGTCGGGCACCTCCATCGGCAAGGGCTTCCAGGTGGGCGCAATTTTGTGGAGCAGAGCAGACGGGCGGGCGGTTGGCCGTGGTGCAGCGGCTGGATATTTCTATGCTCAGCTGCTGCTACTGCTCGCTGCTGCTGCCCCCGCAATGCTCTGGGCTGCCACTTGCTGCGCCTGACGTGTAAGCGGCCTGCTGAGCCGCCGGGGCCCCCCACAACCTTGTCTGCCGCAGGGCGTGATGAAGCGGTGGGGCTTCTCCGGCCAGCCCGCCTCGCACGGCAACTCGCTGGCGCACCGCGCAGCCGGCTCCACTGGCGCCTGCCAGGTGCGGCTGGGCATTGCTGCTCCACTGTGCTCACTGCAATGCATGCGCCTGCATGCAGGCTCCCCCTCGCCGCTGTTCTCACTGTTGCCCTCAGACCCACAGCCTTGCCTGCCTCTGGTGCTGCCCTGCCAGCCCGCCAATGCCTGACCACTTCCCCAATCCCCGCGCTTGCACCTGCCTACCCGCCACCCTGGCTGTCGCAGGACCCGGGCAAGGTGTTCAAGGGCAAGAAGATGCCTGGGCGCATGGGCGGCGAGCGCGTGACGGTGCAGAACTGCCAGGTGCGCTTGGAAGGGCAGGGTGGGGTGGGCATGGATACTACCCAGGCAGCAGCATGGCAGGGGCGCGCTTGTGCTCAATGCGTGTTGCTGCTGTCTCATTGAATCGCCCTCCACTCCTGGACCCGCCCGCAGGTGTTCCGGGTGGACCCCGTGCGCAACCTGCTGTATGTGCGGGGCCAGGTGCCGGGCCACAAGGGCAACTGGGTGCTCGTCAAAGACAGGTGCGCGGCGAGTTGATCGGGGCAGGCAGCTTCCTGTGACCCGTAGCTGCTGGTAAAACATGTATGAGGCGTTCATGGCGTTGGGGCCAACTCTCAACCTCCTCCAGCAACTTGGCGTGCACCCATCCTGACTTGCTGGCTGCGCGCCCCTGCCACGATGCAGTGTCAAGAAGTCCACGGCGCAGCAGCCGCCCCTGCCAGTGCCCACCATGTTGGAGGCGACGGCCGAGGTGACGGTGGCGCCCAAGGCGGAGGGCGACCCGTACGCGTACCGGGAGTAGGGCAGAGCTGCCTCCCTGCTGCGCGATTGCACTGCATGATTCATCGAATGACGGGCTGCCTTGCTGCAGCATGACATGCAACAAACACTCAAGGAAACTCGTCACAGACGCAATGGCATCAAGTGATTGGGAGAAGGCAGCAGCAGCCTGTGACGAGCTGCTGGAGACGTTCAGCGGAACTCGAATGCGACCGACGGCGGCACGGTCCCTGTGCAGCCCAGCGGCTAGGCCCCCGTGTCACACAGCCGATCAATGACTCCTGAGCTCGATCAAGGGCGTTATTGGCCACGGAGACGAGCTCAAAGTAGCCATGCAGAAAATGCGCGCGGTCGGGTGCCCTTGTGCGCACAGGCGGCGCCCACGGCACTTGTTCGCGCCCTCCTCGCCCCGGAAAAGGTCTCTGGCTGCTGCTGCCGCCCTGCTGCTGCCCCTTCAGCGTTGCTTGCACCTGTGGCCTGCCTGCTTGCCGCCCCAGCCGCCGCTGCTGCCTGCTTGCGCCGCCGCAACAGCAAGGGCCCCAGGTAAGCGCTTCCGGGCCCAGTCAGCCGCCGTTCGCAGCCCTTCCCGCCCCGCCCCCTTCCCCTCTCCACCTTCCCACCCCACCCGCGCCACACCGCTAGCCATGCACGCCTTGCTGCGCGCCTGCGACCGGCATCACCGCCGCTCTGCACCCCCGCCGCTCGCCGCGCGGCGAGCAGCAGCGGCGCCGTCCCGGCACAGAGCTGAGCGACTCCGGTGGTGTTCACTTGCAGACTGCCACCCGCACGGCAGCTCAAGGCCTTCCTGGAGGTGTGCTGAGGGGGCAGCAACAAGCCGCTTCACGGGCTAGGGGTGTGAGCGGCGGCGGCCGTCTTGCAGTTTCTGCTGACTCGCTGGCCTCCTCTGCCCCTGCTCTCTTCACCGCACAGACTGAAGAGCTGACGGCGCGGACATGCAGCCTTTCGACACACGGAGCTTTGTGGACTGCGCGTACTTCCTTCGTGGAGCATGCAACCGAGGCAGCCTCTGCCCCTTCAAACATGACCCGGTGCGTTGCAGGAGCTGGCAGAAGCCTGCGAGGCGTCTTGCCAGGGCAGCTTGCTTCTGCTGTAAGCTCACTGCGACAGTGCTCACCATTGGCACCTGCAACCCGCTCACCCGCCCCCACATGCTCCACCACCTGGTGCAGACCAAGGTGAACAGCATCAACCTGCGGGAGCAGCAGGGCCAGCAGGACTGCATCTTCTTCCTGCAGGGCCGCTGCTCCAAGGGCTCGCTCTGCCCCTTCCGGCACGACGAGGTGGGTGCTGGCTGAAGCGGTGCCAGGGTTGGAGTTTAAATCACAAGATGCAAGGCAGCGGGAGAGGTTGCCTGAAGCCCAGTCCTTGAATCGTGCAGATGACCGACTCAACTGATGTCTAGGTTTGGTTGCGTGTCCTGCCGCCTGCAGAGCAAACTGCCTGCCCACCTGAGGCCGGCAGCGGCGGCAGCCAGCGGCGGCGCGCAACCACAGCAGCCGCAGCAGCCTGCCTCCATCACTGTCGACTTTGGCTCGCCCGACTCGCAGCAGCAGCCGCAGCAGCGGCCGCCGCCACCAGCAGCCGTGCCGGCGCCGGTACGAGCTGCCCCTGCAGCTGCACCTGCCGCACCCAAGGCAGTTGCTGTCAAGCCTGCAGCAGCCGCAGCGGCGCCACCTGCACGAGCCGCCGCCAAGTCTGCTCCGGCAGCCGGCACACGGGTAGCAGGGGCTGCAGCACCAGCAGCAGGCGGCAGCTCGGGCGGCCTCCCCTCCCGCCTAGCTGGCCGGCTGGGCCCACCTCTAGCTGCAGCAGCAGGAGAGCAGCCCGACTCCCGGCGGCAGGTGCGCATCAAGATACAGGGCTTGCTGTATGGCTGCTTAGCTGCGATGAAGCCTGTGCCCCTTCAGTAATTTGCATGTCCTCTCTGCTAAAATCATGCACTCCTCGCCAACCCTGTCTCCTCCGCAGGCCGCAAAGCGGCCAGAGCGGGAGTCGGAGGCTTCTGAAGGCGGCAGCCGCGCCCCGCGGCGGCGCGCCGGCGGCGCGCTCGGCTTTGTGGTGTCCGCCCTGCACGATGCACTGGGCGCTGACGCATCTGTAGAGACCGCTGCGGCGGCAGCCAGGGTGAGCTATGCATGTCGTTGAATAAGGCATGAAACCGCGAGCAGAGCTGTTGCATTGCCTGGCTGGCTGCCAATATCGGCTACTCACAGAACCACTGCGCCATCTGTTCGGGCACTTGTTGTGCAGGCTTCCAGCGGCCCGGTCTCGCAGCAGCGCAAGCGGCGGCTGGGCAGCGGTTCTGACGAGGGCTCGGCCGGGGAGGAAAGTGAGCGGCGGCAGCAGGTAGCGGCTCAGCCACCTGCTGCCAAGCGCGCCGCCGGCGCAGCCAGCAGCGGCGGGCCGGCGCGGCAGCAGGCAGCTGCAGTTGCACCTGCCGAGCCAGCCATCCCTGCACCCATGAGCATTGAGGACATTCGCAAGGTGGGCAGCGCTTGGGCTGCCTTGGAAGTGCTTGCAGGACCACTCCGCATGCACATGTGTGTCGCTGTTGGTTGCTGCGCCTTTGCTGACCTTATGTGTGATGGCCTCCTTTGTTTCTTCGCAGAAGAAGTTTGCACCCCTGGCGAGCAGCGGCAGCAAGTCCAGCGCCGCGGCACCAGCCCAGGCTCCCGCTGCCTCCAGGGTGAGTGGTGGCTCGCAATTCTGATTCAGCGAGTTCACAGCTGCTCGTATCCTGTGCGTGCTGGGCTTTATACTGCCTGGCCATGTACGCCGTTCCTCAAAGCTTGCCGCCTACCCCCCTGTGTTGCAGCCACGCAAGCACGCGCCCATCGTGTTCCAGCCAGAGGCAGGCGCGGCAGCAGCCCCTGCGCCCGCAGCAGCAGCACCGGCAGCAGCACCAGCAGCAGCAGCGCCTGCAGCCCGTGCAGTCAAGCCGGCAGCAGCTAAGCCGGCAGCAGCCAAGCCGGCTGCCGCACCAGCAGCCAAGCCGGCCGCAGCACAGCCTAAGCAGCAACCCAAGCAGCAGCAGATGGCCGCACCTGCGGCTGCACAAGAGCAGCGGCAGGCGGCGGAGCCCGCCACGCAGCCCGCCGCCCTGGAGCCGAAGCCGGCTGCCGCTGAAGAGGCCGCTGACCTGGACGTGAGTGCTGGTCACTTCAGCTTTTGCAGGGTCTGCTAGTATGCTTTGAGTCGTGTCTGGGCACGGTGCCTGTGGAAGCAAGCCAGCTGACCCCGACACCTTTTCACATCGCTGTTCACCGGTCCCCTTTCAATCCCTGCTGCAGCTCGACTTTGAGGGCCTGGACGGCGGCGACGGCATGGAGGAGGAGGGCGGCGGCGATGACGAGGACGACTTTGAGGCGCAGATGCGGGCGCTGGAGGAGGGTCTGTGACCAGCGGCAGCACACTTGTGAACAACCGCCAGAGAGCCTTGCGGCCGGCGGCTCCCCTGCTGGCAGCCTAGCAGCAAGCTCTATATGTGTCGATCTGGGCTGGGCATTGACAATTGCTGCCCCACAGCCATTTTGCATGGAATACCACGTTGTCTCGCAATCGTGCTACTCTTGCAGTTTCACTGCGCTCACTGTCACCTCATGCCCCATGCGCTATTCTCACCCTTCCGAACATCCCTGCATGCATTCCCTTCCTCAGTGGGGCACTGCAGCCACATGCTCATGTGTAAGCTTGTGACAATTGACACTTGTGCTCGCCAATAAAGGCAGAATCAGGTTACAAACCAAGCGTACAAATAAATCATACTAAAGGTAGCAGGCCATTCATGCACTGTGCCGCGCGTCGCGCTCGAAGTGCAGTTCATCGGTTTCGCTCATCTGCGCCGTGACCAGCGAGGCATCCTCGGTGCCGTCAGCATCACCAGCATACTGCTGCCTGCGGTGGTGTGCCGGCGGCGCTGCAGGCGGCGCATGGTGATACAGCACAAACAGGCCTGTGGCCAGCAGCAGCAGCTGGATGAGGCCAGGCAGCCACATGCGCGGCTCGTACAGCGAGGCCGGCTTGCCGTAGGCCTGCACGAAAGTTTGCTTCTCCTGAATTCCCACCTGGGAAGAAAGGAGGGAGGGAACAGCACAGGCGGCAATGAGTGGGCGGTTGATTGATCTTTAGTGCAGGTTTCTTTGGCACAGAACGCGTGGTCCATTGTCCCTTTGCAGCAAGTGCCTTCCATCTGTCGTGCAACTTCTCACTCCCACCCAAACACCGCCTCACCGCCATTGTGGCCAGACCCGCCACCAGGATGCCCTTTCCGAGGTACGAGTGCAGCGGGCCAAGCGCCCGCCGCCTTGCAAGCGTCAGCTTGGGGAACAGGTAGCTGTACGCCGCTAGTAAGTACTGGAACCCCAGCAGGCTCAGCGTGGCCAGGCCCAGGTAGGAATGGCTGCTGTACCTGCAGCATGATGGGGGAGGGGCAACAGCTGGGTAGGGATGGTGAGCAAGGTTGCCAGCCGGAACCCCGGCTGGCAGTTCGGGGCATCAACAGAAAAGGCATGCTGCAGCGGGAATCGTTCATTACTGCGCCGGAAAGGAGCGAGCGAGCCTGCAACGAGATGCAATCGCATCTTGGTGGTAGGAGAGCACCGTGGCACCAGCTGCTCTGCTACTGCTCATTATGGAAGCTCACAGGTCAGCCATGGGTGTGGGCTTCTTCAGTGTGTGCGATTTGAAGGCCGCCACCACGCCCAGCACAGTGCACGCGAGGGCTAGGGTATGCAGCACCAGATGGTACAGCTTGGCATGCGGCCTGCTGGGGGAAGGGCAGGGGGCACTGCACTGGTCAGGCACAATGTGGCGCCCGGCTGGCAGCAGCCCGCAAACATGCAGTGTGACTGAAGGCAGGCATCTCGACCCCAGCATCCAGCAACGGAGGGAGCCTCCGTCCCCTTGGCCTCTGCCCTCCCGCCCACCTGTCCTGCATGGAAACCAGAGGGGCCTTGTAGGCCAGAATCGCTTCTGCCATGAGCACTGGAAACGCCACGGTGATCAGCAGCGGGTGCCAGTTGAACAGCTGTGAGGTGTCGTTGGCCGAGCCGTCTGGTGCAGTGGGCTGGGGGCTGAGCCGCAGGCCGCCCAGGAAACCAAACACCCAGGTGACCATGGCGCAAAGGGCGCCCAGCTGCAGCACGCGGGTGAGGCGCGTGACGGCCAGCGGCGGTGGCGGGCCGATCCACCAGACCACTGGTGGTTCCGCCATGCTGCGCAGGGCGAGCAGGGAGGGCGGCATGTGGCGTTCAAGGGAAGCGCCGTGCACCGGCGATTGGCGCCAGCGGCGACTGGCGCCAGCGGCGGCAACGCAGCAGGAGGCACCATCCCTGGGAGCATCTGCAAAGCTACAGGGCATTGAAGTATCAATACCTTGCTGCCGGGACGTGGCCAGCTCTTTATAAGCACCCCAAGACGCGGGACTGCGAGGCAGCGGCGTCTCGGGGCTACGCCGGCTGATGGAAGCCTTCAGATCGCAGTCTGTGCTATCGATCGAGCAACTCCCAACGAATTGCTCGACAATCGGGGGCTCCCGGCCTCTCATTGCCGCGAGCACTCCCCATGCAGGCTTGCAGGGCTTGCAAGCGCACCCCAGACAGCCGGCACTGATTGATCGACACTGCAGGAGCGCAGCGGAGCAGCAGGAGACGCGAGCATAGAGCAGTGATCGTCTTTGCACGTTAGCAGGCTGCCAGCAGGCCCCACCAGCATCTGAAACTTCTGCAGGCAGCAGTCAGCAGCCGCCATGGCGCGCTACGACCGCGCCATCACCGTTTTCTCGCCAGACGGCCACCTCTTTCAGGCAAGACCGCGACGCTGGACCTGCGGGCGTCCTTGAACAGCCTGCACCGCGATCCATGACCATAGACGGCCGATCGAGAGCCGCCAGCCCGCGCAGCTGCCGCAGGGGCTTGCAGCGGTGACCGCCGCCGCCGCCGCCGACTGCCCTTTCCCGTTGCCCGCCTTCACCTCGTGCTTCCCGCCCTTGATCCCCGTTCAGGTGGAGTATGCGCTAGAGGCGGTGCGCAAGGGCGCGCTGGCAGTGGGCGTGCGGGGCAGCGACACCATTGTGCTGGCGGTGGAGAAGAAGGCGGTGGCCAAGCTGCAGGTGCGGGGGTGCCACAATGCACAGATGTGGGCGCAATGCTGCTGTCAACTGCTGCAAACTGTATGTGCCATACAGTAGCAATGCATGAATGCTGGTTGTAGCGTGCTGTGCTGATTCATGCTGCTGCTGGGCATGGCAAGGCTGCCATGTCTTCAACATGCAAGATGCCTGTCGGCGCCGCTGCATTCACCCACATGCACGGTTGCCAGCGTTTGACTGTCATGCACCCGTTTCATCATGCGCGCTGCAGGTGGCCCAGACGGTGCGCAAGATTGCCCAGATTGACGACCACATCTGCCTGGCGTTTGCGGGCCTGACGGCGGATGCGCGCGTGCTCATCAACAAGGCGCGCATAGAGGCGCAGAGCCACAGGTGGGGCAGCAAAGGGCCTGGGAGCAGGGGCTTGGGCAGGGTTGCACCGCACGTGGCCAGAACATCTCCCCTGGCGGCTAGCAAGCTGCTGCTGAGCAAATGGAATCATTGTTTGGTGTGCACAGCTCCCCAATCCCTTGCGGCCGGCTGCATGTCTCACTGCTGCGTTCATGCACGCTGGCCGCTCCCGCCCCCGCCCCAGGCTGACGCTGGACGAGCGGGCGAGCGTGGAGCACATGACGCGGTATATTGCGGGGGTACAGCAGCGCTACACGCAGAGCGGCGGCGTGCGGCCCTTTGGCATCTCCACGCTCATCGTTGGGTTTGACCCGCTGGGCCGCCCCGCGCTGTACCAGGTGGGGGTTTTGGAGAGTTTTGTGGAGAGGGAGGCAGGGGGCAGTGGGCGGGGAATGAGGGGGCGGGGAGCTGCAGGGCACGGTGGTGGCGTGGGAGAGCATGGCGCCCGCTGGCTGGAAGCAGCACATGCATGTGTGTGGCAATGGTGGTAGCTGGACCGCTTCAACATTCCCCATTGAGGGTCATGCTGCTGACCAACTCTGCTGCCGTGTCCACCCTCCTTTCACCCCACAGACCGACCCCTCGGGCACCTACTCTGCCTGGAAGGCAAACGCCATCGGCCGCAACTCCAAGACCGTGCGGTGCGTGCGGGGGGTGGCAGGCGCATTTTGCATTGCCTCTTGCAATTTTGTAAGTGCACGCCGTGCTGCTTTGCACACCCTGCTGGTGCAACGGTGCTTGGTGCCCTAAGGGTTTTTTGGACTTGGCGGGCTCCGCCAAACTGGCGGAATTTACGAAAAATTCAGGAAAACTGGCGGTCTGGCCGAAGGCCGGCAGAACGGTGCCTGGAAACGGCACCGGTACCGCCAAGTTTCAAGGTACAAGCGCCCCCCAAACGCCCGTTTTGAGTGTTTCTTGCAGCAAAAAGCTCACTTTTAGCGCAACTGGTGGCTCAGGCTTCCGCTGCGCGGCTAAACAGAAAGCCGAAACCATCTGGCAATGAACTGGAGCACACTTCGTCGGCGCCAGCCTGGCACCACCAAGGCGAACGCCCCCCACCGCCAAATTTCCTGCCGCCAAATCGGCTGACTCCACCGCCAAACACCGCCAAGCCTCTCAACCCCTAAAAAAACCCTGGTGCCCTTCACTGGTCTTAGTGCTGTCCCAGGCGCTGCGTCCTTGCGCTAGTCGGCATCGCAACTGTTAGTCCCACCCCACCATCCCCTCCCCGCAGCGAGTACCTGGAGAAGAACCACGCGGAGACGAGCGGGCGGGACACGCTGAAGCTGGCGCTGCGTGCGCTGACCGAGGTGGGCACGCTGTGCTGTGCCGCCTGGGCAGGGCCTGCTGGACAGCACGCATGCGGATAGCCCCTCTTGTGCCCTCCCGCCCTCCAACCACACTGTCCCTGCTGTCCTCTCCCCCGCTCACCACAGGTGGTTGAGGGCAGCAGCAAGAACATCGAGGTGGCGGTGGTGGAGAAGGAGGCGGGGCTGCGCTTCCTCACAGGCAAGCCCGCATTCAGCCTGCACGCACTCATGGCCCCTTGACGTTTGCTCTCCCACTTTGTTTGTTGCCAATCCTGCAGTGCCCACAGACAAGTGACTGCCCAGCTCCCTTCACACCTTGCCCCTTTGCTTGCAGACGAGGATGTGGACGGGCTGGTCAAGGAGATTGAGGAGGAGAAGGCGGCGGCGCAGCCCCAGAGGCCAGCGCAGCAACAGTAGCGCGCCCGGCATGCCATCCTGCTGTCGCATGCCAGCTATGCAATTGCCGAGCCCCCTTGTACCACTCTCCCCGGCAGCCCTGACAGGTTGTAACCGATGCCTGAAATGCTAGGATGCCACACGTGTTCACATGGCTGAGAGAAAGAAGGGGGACTGCAGCGCTCAACTCATCAGCACATCAACCGGGTGCTGCAGGCTCTACTGCTGCTGCTGAGTCTGCCGCCGGCTGCTGCTGCTGCTGCTGCTGCTGCTGCTGCTGCTGCTGCTGCTGCTGCTGCTG
>VFQQ010000904.1_pt1 | contig 49133 bp, 74 predicted proteins | sample 3512341 | NCBI WGS metagenome assembly VFQQ01 (sample SAMN10412373, study PRJNA504923) | tailings metagenome | isolation source: Relicate 2 Philex TSF1 revegetated site | place: Philippines: Tuba, Benguet | collected 2017-08-29 | reverse complement strand
TTCATGCTGCTCAAGCCGCGCCAGCAAATCGCCGATCTGACGCCTTCAGTCTTTGATTTACCTTGTCCTTAACCTCAACACTGCAGGGACGTGTACCTGCTGCTCAAGCCGCGCCAGCACATTGCCGACTTCCACGCTCGCACCCCGCTGGAGTGGGGGGCTGGTGGACAGCTCACCATCGCCAAGTGAGCATCGGTAGTTTAAGAGATTGGCCTGAGCAGAATAGCTGGCTTGGTTCGCATTGATCTGCTGAAATCGGGGCCAGATGGCCAGCTCACCAGCGCTATTGAGAGCAGTTGCGCTTGCTTCTTGCTTCTGTGCTTGGGTGCTCCACAGCTCAGAGCGCCAACCGCTTGCAAGTTGTCATGCACACTCTCCCTCGCATGGCTTGTTTTCAGTCAGCCCACCCATGCACCTACCCAACTTGCAGGCTAGAACTGGAGGTGCAGGTGGAGGGCGACAGCTCAGCGGCGCTCGAGCGCCTGGCGGTACGGGCGCAGCTGTACCGCTGCAACGCGGCAGGCGAGGTAGACACGGCAGGTGAGGGTTGTCGATTTCCCAGGTTAGGAGAAGGCGGTGGGAAGTTCAGCAGAATGAGGGCGCAGCTGTACCGCTGCAACGCGGAGTAGCATTTGACCTATGAGATGTCGAGCAGCGCAAGTCCAGCAACTGATTGCACCCGGCCGCCTGCCTTCCCTGTGCAGACGCACCTTCGACGCTGGTGGCGGAGGCCGGCAGCAGCCTGCAGCCTTCTTGGACGGCAGCAGACACCAGCGGGCGGCGCGCGGGCAGCGAGGCGTTTGGGGGCGCTAGGGCTCAGGTGCGTGCTTGCTGCTTATTGCATTTCTGCCGCTGTTTTTCTCTTCCTCTGGGGCGCAGCCTGCCTGCTGCGGTGCGCTGGGGAGCACATAAGAAGAGATCAGGTGCAGATGTGTCGGCTGCCGCAGGGGTGATTGGGCACAGCCAGGGGGCAGCCTGCGCGCTGCCCGCCGGCCATGCTGCAACACACCTGAGTGCCGAGCATGCACCTGTCCTCTTCATGGGCCCTCATGCGCTTTGCGATCGGCAGTCCAAGGTCCTTGAGGGTGCTGTGGTTTGCACAGCGTGCCCCGGGCTGTGCTAGCGTCCACATCTCGTGCACAGCCATCTGGCCTACGAATGCGGGCTGGGCTGCCTTACCTTGAGAATCTGCTGAGAATGTCTTGTCTGCCCATAAGCCAGCAAGCAAGTCCGTCTCCTTCTGGGCTCCCACGCTTGACCGCTGCAGCCTGTGGCCAGCCGGCCGCGGGCTGCGGGTGCCAGGCTGGGGAGCGCCCAGCAGGCCGGCCGGCGAATGTGCTCTTTTTGGTTCACCTACTCATAGCCTCAATGGCACACGTCCAGTTAGATGTTTGGCAGACTAATGGCATGCCTGAGGGGGCGTGGTGCATCCCGGCGCTTTGGCGCACGTGACTCCGGGCAGCCGGCTGGCAGCCAGCTCGCTGCCTGCCGGCTGTGGGAGCGGCGCGTACGAGCGCCCAGCAGGCACCCGATCCTCCTCACAGGCATGCATGTGCGTGCACCTGGCACATCACAGTGCAGCTTCTTAGGGTGCCTGTGCCTCAACAGGTTGGTGCAACTTGCCGCGCCTGCCCAGCGCGCTGCAAGTTGCTGCACCTCGACAGATTGCGGCAAGTCTGCGCTGGGGCAAACCCTCCAAGTTTGGCGGGATGCCCCTCCTGCCCACTCCGCACCTTCAAGTAAAGGGTGCGGAGCGGGCAGGAAGGCATCCTGCCAAAGTTGGTTGGTTGGCCCCAGCGCAGGTTTGCAGTTTGCTGCCAGATATCCTCTTGCACGCACCTGCTCTGGTGTCTGGGCTCTTGGGTGACGACTCCTGCAGCCTGCCGCCAGCCGGCCGCCGGTTGCGAGTGCCAGCCTGGGGAGTGCCCAGCTGAGCAGGCGAATGTTCTTGCTCGAGCCCGCATACTCATTGCCCGAGCGGCACACTTCCAAGTGGATTTTTGGCAGACTACTGGCATGTCTGAGGGCGCGTGGTGCAGCCCGGCGCTTTGCCGCACGTGACTCCCGGCAGCCGGCTGGCAGCCAGCTCGCTGCCTGCCGGCTGTGGGAGCGGTGCGTACAAGTGCCCAGCAGATGCCTTGTCCCCTTTGCGTGCATGCCCGCTGCATCCGCCCTGCAAACCACAGTGCAGTGCTTCAGGGCGGCTGCGCCTGCCCAGCTTGCTGCAAGTCTTCGCTGGGGCACACCCACCCAGTTTGGAGGGTGCCCTCCTGCCCACTCATCAACTTGAACTTGCTGGGAGATATCCTCATGCATGCACCTGCTCTGTTGCCTGGGCTCTCTGCTAGCGTCATCAGCAGCAGCCTGCCGCCAGTCGGCCGCTGGCTGCGGGTGAACGGCTGCCAAGCGCCCAGCAGACATGACGCCTTCATTGCAACATGCTAAGTTAGTGCGGCGGCGCGCATGCGTTCTGCTGGGCCGCTGAGTGGCGTCGTAGCATGGCACCTGCCGCCGTTTGTAGCCTGCACTGTACAGTACAGTGCTGGCCGCACAGTGCTGCCTGCACTGCGCTCTCCGCGCGCAGCTGCCGATGCAGCCAGCTGGCAGCGAGCTGCCTGCCGGCTGCACATGCAGCTCAGCGTAGCGCTGAGCAGGCAGCCTTGCTGTCGGGACTGCACCGCTGTGCTTGGCAGATCGTCTTCGAGTTGGAAACCAATTGTGCGGCAAGCAAACTGCTGCCTTTGGGGGCTACACGCTGCCCCGCGCCTCTCGCGTGTGGCGTCAACATGCGGCGAGGCTGCCCAAGTTGCCCACAGCAGGCAGTGTGGCTCAATATGAAGTATGAAGCAGACCTTGCGAAACTGTGCTTTCCCCGGCTGATCAGTACGCCTTGTGTGCCGCCAAGCATGCTCCGCCCCGCCTCTGCGGTCCTGCGCCTTTAGTGCCAGCTGGTCCAATCCTGCCGGGTCCTCTAGGCCAGAGGCTGACCATGGCGGGTGCTGTGCAGCAGCGCACGACGCTGCTGCATGGCAGGGGTGCACCACTGGGCGCCCTGCACCCCGCCAGCTGCATGCACCTGCATAGATTGCGGCGTGCTTGCCTGACACACAGCACCCCGCCGCTGTCGCCGGCGCCGTGTGGTGGATTCCGTCGGGCAATTTCGCACGCTCGACAGGGGCCAGCATGTGCACGCTTGCTTCTGGGCTGTTCCGGCGGCTGTCTACAGCCTGCGGCCAACTCGCCGTTGGCTGCGGGCATTTGCCTGGCAAGAGCCCAGCAGTGAGTGGCACGGTGCAGGCGGCTGCTCCAGTCATACCCAGTGCCGCCTGCTGGGCTGTGCATGTGTTTCCGCTCTGTGCGGCACTGCATGGCACGGCCTGCATCTAGAGAGGGTTTGCGCTGCCTGGCCCTCCATAAAACTTGCGATAGGTTGGTTGACTCCTCACCTGTTCTCCTGGTGCACTGCCTCCTGGCGCTCAGCGGTACCAGGACATCAGGCGAGGCGGGCCACCAAGCCTTTGCTGGATGTGGAGCAGAACGGGCACGAAGGCTGCTGTGCACCGCCGCAAGGGCTCCTTGACACCGACTCACCCTGCCAAGGGATGGCATGTTGATGCATCTTTGTAAGTAGCCTGCTCTGCGCCCCCTCTCCTTGCGATCATGCTGGGGGCTTTCAAAGGGAGAGCGAGTGCAGCAGACTAATGAAGTGTCGCATGGCGTGCCACAGCGAGCTCGCGGCCGTGCTTGCTTGCACTGCACCCAAATGTTGGGCTGTGATGCTGCCGGAACGTGCAGCCTATGGCCAGCCGGCTGCCGTCTGCAGGCTGTCCGAGTGCCAAGCGCCCAGCATGGGGTGGCAAGCGCCACCACGGCCGCTCAACTCGGCCTCGCTGCTTGCACTGCCCTGCTTGCACTGCCCTGCCCCCATTGCTGCTGAGCCTTGCTGCTGGGGTCAATTTTGTATTCGAGTCCCGAGCGCGTTTGTGTCTTCTGATAAGAGTTGATGACGACCGTTCTACTTCATGGCCTTCTGCGGCTGAAGCTCAGTGAAGTGGAACGGGCACCGCAACTTGTACGAAGCAACGCAGGAGTGCTGGGAGGCGAGTGCGGCTGATGACACATGTTTTGAGTTAACTAGTGTCGAGATCACGTGCGATCTGGGTACACATGTCTGCTTCTGGACTCACCATACTCTTGAACCACAGCCTGCCGCGACCCGGCTGCTGGCTGTGGTTCAATGGCCGTGGAGTGCCCAGCTTGCATGGCGGGTGTACAGCCTGAGGCCCTGAGTGTGCGCCACCGCAGCCGCTCCACTGTGGCTTTGCGATTAAGTGCAACCGACTGTGGTTTTTTTTTTCGCTGAACACACTGCTCAGCCAAGTGGTTGGGAGTTCTTGATTCATGCAGGCCGCGCCGTTTTGGGCGCTCGCCATTGCGTGTGCCAGCAGCCTGCTAGCGTCATCATCAGCAGCCTGCCGCCAGTCGGCTGCTGGCTGCAGGTGAGCGGGTGGCCAGCGCCCAGCAGGCACGGCATGTGCGTAGCTAGCGTAGTCTAGTCTTGTTTATATTTGGCATGTGCTTGGCCAGGGCTGCAACGCGAGTGACGTGGCTTGGCAGGCCAGTCTTCAGCTGGGTGAGCACAAGTCTTCTGCTCGCCTACGCCCAGCGATCCTTCAATGCCACCGCAAACAACAGCGGGTATCTCGAAGCGTCGCGGGCTGCGAGGGCGAGACGCCTTGTGCTTTCTCGGCATCAGGCTGACCTGCCGGCCTGCAGCACCAATCGAGTGAGCGGCCCATACGAAGCTTGTGCTTGGGACATTGCATGTACGAAGCGTAGCTCGAGCTCTCGCAGAAGCCAAGTGGGCCCTCACAGAGTCTGCCCAGCTGCACATTCTGTGGAGCGCCCGCTGGATTCTGCAGCACGCCGCCTCGTGCACGCCTGCAAGCACTTGCAAGCCGGCCTTCTGCCGCTGGGCTGCCAGCATGCACCTGCACAGTCTTGTGACTGGCGCACACATTTGCGACCATGCTGTTCTGGGCGCTTAAGCACCTCCACCTGCTGCCTGCGGCCAGGCGGCTGCCGGCTGCGGGCCGGTGGCTGCCAAGCGTCCACAGCAGGCGAGCGCGAGTCCTTATTTAGTGGGTGTCAGCGAGCGCGAGTGTGCGTCTGCTCGTAGGCTCTCGAGCACGGGGATCCCCTGCAGGCTGCAGCCATCTGGCTGCCGGCTGCAGGTGAGCAACGCTGCCATGAGCCCAGCAGGCATGACGCACCCTCGCCTTCTGAGGCACAGCTAAGCCACCTGGGCCCTTGCCGCCCCTTTCAAACGGCAGACAGGGCTGGGCGGAGGTGTCACTTCCTGCCAGGAAGTCGGCTTGATAGATCACTAGACAGTGTCAGCCTTGGCATGTCTCGCAAGCGGGCTTTCTCGTTGCGCTTGTTCGCAGGCGCTTGCCTCCTGTGCGTCAGGTTGAAGATAACGGTGCGCCTGTTCTCCTTCATGGCACTCTACCAGGAGTTGCTTGGAGGAGAGCCGGCGTGCCGCCTTCTACTTACCATCGCACAGACCAGCGAGGGCCTGCGTTTCGCGACAACCGAGGACCAGAACAAGTTGTGCATGCTTTTTAGCGACTACGCACGTCAACCGCTGCGGTGCCTGACCACTTGACCTACCGCTGCCCCTGGCTTCTCCCCCCTTGCAGCTCTCCATTGACATGCTGGCCCTTCCAGGCGGTGCGGATGCTCTGCGCCTGTGGTCGGCAGAGGAGCCCCACCTCTACCTGCTGCTGCTCAGCCTGGTGGACAGTAGGAGAGGCGGTGATGGCGGCGGGGGCAGCAGCGCAAGTGCGAGCGGCAATGGCGCGGTCGGCAGTGGCGGGGAAGAGGTGCTGGAGATTGAAGCGTGCCAGGCGAGCTGGCCGTCTTGCAGACGGTGCTGCTGCCGCGGATGTGGCTGTTAATGCTAGTTGCTGGTGCATCTGCTGCTGTTGCTGCTGCTGCTGCTGATGCAAACAGTTGCATGAGGGCTGGCTGCCTTATCGGTTCGCAGACTGCTGCTGTTTGCAGGCGCTGTCGTTGTGCTGATGCTGCCTGCACCAGTTGCTGCAGGTCGGCTTTCGGCACGCGCAGGTCAAGGGCCGCCAGCTGCTGCACAACAACCAGCCGGTCATGATCAAGGGTGCGGTTGGTGCGCCACGCATGCGGAAAAGTTGCAGATGACAGCCGCCGCGTGCACGGAAAACAAAGTGCTTATGCTGACCATGCGCATCAACGTTTTGAACAGTTGTGCCCTTCTTTGCAGGCGTGAACCGGCACGAGCACGACCCGCGGCGTGGCAAGACGGTCAGCCTGGAAAGCATGGTGCAGGCAAGCGCTTGCCCGGGATTTGCTGAAATATATTCAGGTTTGCTTTTGGGGGATCTGGTGGATGAAACAGGAAGACTCAACAGCATGCCGTGCGCGCGCGCCCCTCACATTTCTAACCTGCCGTGCATTGTCTGCCCATCCACATCGCAACCCGCAGGACATCCGGCTGATGAAGCAGCTGTACTGCAGTGCATTGCGGTGCATCAACTGCAACAGCTTGCTGACCTTTGCCGTATCTGCAAATTGCCACTGATGCAGGACATCCGGCTGATGAAGCAGCTGAACTTCAACGCGGTGCGGTGCAGCCACTACCCCAACCACCCGCTCTGGTATGAGCTGTGCGCCAAGCTGGGGCTGTATGTCGTAGGTGAGTGTACAGCCAACTTTTGACACGGTTTGCACGTTCTGTAGTCGCGCTGCAAGCACTGTGGTATCAGCTGTGCGCCAAGTTTGGCACAGACCCAGCTCAAGCTGGGGCTGTGTGTTGTAGGTGAGTACCATTTTGTATCCGGCACTGCTTCACACCTCCTGTGCGCTGTGACATTTCAGCAGCTCTGCTACGAGCTGTGCGCCAAGCTGGGGCTCTGTGTCGTAGGTGAGTCCAACGTTTCTTTTCTACTGCTGCCTGGCTTACACTTTCCTGTGCTGCAGCCATTGCTACCGCTGTGTACGAGCTGTGTCGAGCTGTAGGCCCCAACTTGTCTTTGCGTTGAGCTTATGATTGGTTATGTTGTGCACTGTGGCAGCCGCTAGCCCCCGCACACTTGCTCAGCACACCAGCGAACCCACTGCATCCCTCTATTTGCTGCCAGCTGCTTGCACAGCCTTGAGGCGAATGGCTGCCTGCGCACTGTGAGCACCACCACGGCAATCTGCGTCACTGCGGGGGCAGCTCTCCAGCTGTCCCCGCAGCGGCGCAGCGCTGCGGCATGCTCACTGTGCGCGGGCGGCCTGCCGCCGGGGCATGCTGGTGCCATGCAGCAACCAGCCGGTATTAGAGGAGTTGTGCTCCTGCTAAACACCCATTGTGTGCACTGCTCCTTGGCCGTAGCGACACATGCCGCCACGCTCATGTGTGCTCCCAATAGACCAGCTGCCCAGCCTGCAGTTGTGTTCTGCTCTTATGCGGGTGCTGACGTCTGTTTGCGTGGAAGGCCTTGGGGAACGCCCTCGCACCACGCAGTGGTCAATGTCCGTGGCAATGCGTCACTGCGGGGCACAGCCAATGTGCCCGCAGCGGCACAATGCAGCGGCGTGCTCACTGAGTGCCGCCAGCCTGCCTCCAGTGCATTTGCCACCATTCAGGAGGACTTCAGCTAGGATTGATAGTCGCTGCTGGATTGGTGGTGAATCTGAGATTAGCTGCTGCTGCTGCTGCTGCTGCTGCTGGCGTTGGCGGTTGCTGAGGGGCTCCGCCACACAAAGAAAGCAGTGCGCAGTGTACAGCCCCCACTGTCCACTGGTACATGCCAGCATGGCCTGGTGAACCGCCGTGTCGCACAGTCAGCTGCATGCTGTTCATGTGCGTCGCTGCGGGGCAAAGTATCCCTGCCCTCAGCGGCGCACGGAAGACGCACGCAGACTGTGTGGCAACAGCGGGCCACCAGTGCATGCGCTGCCCATTGAGCACGCTGCTGCAGAGATTGGCGAATGGTGACCATTAGGCAAGCTGCTCACCGTGGATTGCTGCTGCTGCGGCTGCAGTGGAGGGAGGCCGCCCTCACCCATTCAGTAAAAGCAGAGGCCTAACTGCGTCACTGCGGGGGACACAGCAGGTGTTCCTGCAGCGGCGCAGCGCAGCCGTGCTCTGACTGGGTGCTGACTTCCTGCATACTAGAGCACGCTGCTCATCGGGTTGATGCGTGATGGGCGGCTTTGACCAGCCGACAAGTCCGATTTGAAATCACATGCGCCTAGGAGAGGGCAGCCAGTGGCACCTGCCCTTTGTCACCCACGGGCGGTTGACAGCCAAACCGGGCGCACCCTCAGACCGTCAAACTGGGCGCACCCCCCAGCCGGGCCTGCAGTCACACCAGCGACATCTCTCTGACCCATCGTGTTTGCTGCAAGTGGTGCCGATTCTTTGTCCACGGTGCTGCTGGCGTGGCGGGTGATGGCAGGCAGCTGGCAGGCAACACGAGCACACTTGAGAACGCCAGCCGGACGTGCCATGGACGCAGGATCTCCTTCACTCTCACACTCCTTGGCACGGCAGCGCTGCCTTTCTGTGTGTGTCCAACGCCCCTGCGGCGCTCTGCCCTTACAGCACTGCACGTGCTGCCACATGAGTGCGTGCTCAGTATGCCAGCAGCTGCATGGCCTGGCTCTTGCTGCTGCTGCTGCTGCTGCGTGCTGGCATGCCATGGTAGAACGGGGGCGGCACCCAGTCGTCCCACATTACTTCGCTGTGTCACTGTGGGGGCGCAGCAAGCGGGCCCGCAGCGGCGCAGCGAGCTAATGTGGGCCGACTGCGTGAGACCAGCAGACATAGACTGGCTGCGTACAGGCGCTGTCAGTCGGGTTGTCCTGGCACGGCTGGGTCGGCGGTTTTTGGTGCGGGGCTAGTGGCTGCACCGGTGCTTTCACTGTGTTACTGTGCGTAAGGGGCTTGGCAAAAGTGTGGCACTGGCCGCGCTCCGTCGACTTCGGCGCACGCTGGTGCCGGCCGAGCGCGCCGCCTGGCTGCTTTGCCTAGCCCCCTAGAGGCACAGTTGTTGCTCAGCGCACCGGCCGTGTGCGGCCCAGCGCTCGCCGCAGCCGCTTGCATGCAGTGGGGGATGACGACGGCGCCTGGCACACAGTGAAGTGAGGCCGGCCCAACTGCGACACTGCGGAGGCACACCTTGCGGGTCCGCAGCGGCGCAGCGCGACCGCACGCTCACTGTGTGCTGGCGGCCGGCCGCCAGTGCATGCGCTGCCCTTCAGGAGGCTTCAACACGTTGCTGCGGTACGCAGTGTCCATGTCATGGTCAGGCGGGCGTGCCCTGGCATAAACAAAGCAGCCCACAGTCGCATCAAAGACTTGCTCTGCGTCACTGCGGGGGCATAGCAGCCGTGGGCCCGCAGCGGCGCAGCTCAGTCTTGACACGACTGTGTGCGACCAGGCTGCCTCCAGCATGTGCACATGCATTGTCATTTGAATCTGAACAGCCGTCGCGGCAAGTCAGCGGTGGCTGTACTGTTAAGGCAGCCATGCTTGGCAGTGTTTTCTGTTGCTGTGGGTATTGGCAGCGGCTGCCGGTGCCCCGCCGCCCTGCATGTGTTGGCAATGTGGACTGCAAAGGCACACAGATGGAGTGGTCAGTCAAAGGCACGCTGGTTTTGGCCGGACACTCCATTTGACTGCCTTGGCAAGCCACTGTCTGCCCAACACTCAGCCCGCTCGGCATTGTTCCTCTGAAGCAATGCCATGTGCATTACCATACTAAATCCCCTCTCCCCCATTTCCTGCTCCCGATGAAGCGGATGTGGAGACCCACGGCTTTGACCCCGCGCTTCGTTTTGAGGCGCTATGCATCCCCCCTTCCTGCTGCAGACGAAGCGAATGTGGAGACCCACGGCTTTGACCCCGCGCTTCGTTTTGAGGCGCGATACACCCCCCCTTCCTGCTGCAGACGAAGCGAATGTGGAGACCCACGGCTTTGACCCCGCGCTGTGCAACAACCACCTCAACCCCGCCTGCTCGCCGCTCTGGCTCAACGCAATCGTGGGTGCGTGTGGGAGGAGGGGGAACAGAGCTTTCTGTGTACAGATGCACATGCACATGTACATGTGCTACTCTTTCTCCACGTGTGCGGCCGCAACAGCCGGGGTGCAGCAGCTGCGCCAGCAAGGAAGCAAGCATGCCTCAGCGCTGTGCCCGCTCAGCTCCCTGCTGCCGCTGCGCACCCACCTGCTACGCTGGTTCACGGCCCCAGTTTGTTTCAACCATTCCATAATGCAACACTCCATTTCATGCAGACCGCGGCGTGCGCATGTTTGAGCGGGACAAGAACAGCCCCGCCATCCTGCTGTGGTCGCTGGGCAACGAGTCAGGTAAGTTGAACGCATGCGGAGCGGCGACAGTGATGGTTGGGCGGCATTGTTGTAGCAGGCGGCTGGAGCAGGGCAGTATGCTGCCTTGTTCGCAATTTGATATCATCATCCGCATCCCATTCCGACAGGTTATGGAGCTGCCCATCTGGCAATGGCTGGCTACCTGCGGGCGCGAGACACGAGCCGGCCGGTGCGTTTCCTCTGCAGGGCACCCTTTGCTTCCCCGCGGCGGCTTAAGCAAGCTTGCTGATACAACCGGGTTGTAGTCGTTCGAAAACAGTCTTCTTCTTCTCTCTGGTTCTTGTTCCAACCTTGTAGATTCACTACGAGGGCAGAGCCAGCTGCACAGCAGCATCGCACAGGTGCCCCTTGGGAACTAATCGGCAGCAGCTCTTTCCTGTTGCCCACACTGCAGATTCACTACGAGGGCGGGGGCAGCCGCACGGCAGCCACCGACATCATCTGCCCGATGTATGCCCGCGTGCACCAAATCCTGAAGCTGGCGGACATGCCGGGTGCGTACCTTTGCTTGAGCGTGGATTGGTCAGTTCGCTGTGTTGGTGCAGCGATGATGCGTGCACCAGGCTTGAAAGTGGCAGACATGCAGGTTGTGTGCTGGGTACCTTTCTGTGCTTTGTGTGGGGTCTGTCCAGTATGCATGCGGTGAACGCACACGTGCTGAAATGCTGTAGTGTTGTGGGCAACCCTCTTCCATCTGCTTCCACGCATATAATCACCCATGTTTTTCCGATGCAGGCGAGACGCGTCCCGTCATCCTCTGTGAGTACTCCCATTCAATGGGCAACTCCACCGGCAACATCCACAAGTACTGGGAGGCGTTTGAGTCGCACCCGCACTTGCAGGTGGGGCAGGGAGGGAGGGCCATATGGGGAGTGGCAATCGCTTGCTGTGCACATTCTGACCATGCGGTTGCTTGCTGTTCAGTTGCGCTGCACCACCTGCCGCGATCTGCATGGCTAGGTCGCCTGCGCTTTCTAAGGTGCAGCAGCCTATGATGCATTGCCTACCTCTTGCAGGGCGGCTTCATTTGGGACTGGGTGGGTCAAGCAAGCTCTTCGCCGCAGTCTACTTGCTCTGCAACCAATGACACTCCTATCCTCGCCTTTTCCTGCTTTGCAGGGCGGCTTTATCTGGGACTGGGTGGACCAAGCCCTGCTCAAGCGCGAGACGCTGCCGGATGGCCGAGAGGTGGAGTACTGGGCGTATGGCGGCGACTATGGCGACCAGCCGAACGATGCCCAGGTGAGGCGGCTGCGCTCAGTTTCGGTAAGGGAGGTTGTTGGGTATGAAAGTGGTCCTGTTGAGCGCATGGGATGCGGATGGGATACTGTGGCCGCTGTGTCGTGTTCTTTGGCATGCTGTGTCTGATGATCGGTTCCTGCTGCCCCTTGCCACCTTCACTAGCTGCCCGGCACACTCATTGGCCCTCCCGCCTTTTCTGCCCTTCCCTGCCGCAGTTTGTGTGCAACGGCCTGCTGTGGCCCGACCGCTCCCTGCACCCTGCCGCGTATGAAGTGAAGCAGCTGCAGGCGCCGCTGGGCGTCAGCCTAGCAGGCACAGCGGGCACAGCGGCAGGCGCAGCAGTGGGGGTAACCGCAGGTGGCGAGGGGCAGGGCGGTGCCCAGCAGCCGCAACCGCAGCAGCAGCAGCAGCAGCAGCAACAGCAGGCATTAGAGCCAGGCAGCGAGGTGCGCCTGCTGCTGCGCAACAAGCAGCAGTTCAGCAGCACAGCGGGCCTGGCGCTGCACTGGCGTTTGCTGGCTGATGGCCTGCCTGTGGCGGCAGGCACAGCAGGCGCAGCGGCAAGCGCGGAGGGCACAGCAGCAGGTGCAGGAGCAGGCGGCAATGCCGATTCAGAGGGATGGCAGCCGCTGCAGCTGCCACAGCATCTGGGGGCGCAGCAGGAGGCAGCAGTGGGCCTAGGAGTCAGCTGGGCTGAGCTGGCGCAGTGGGCACAGCAGGGCGCCGAGGCAACCTTGGAAGTGCAAGCGCAGGTGGGATGGGCAGCTGCTGGATGGTTAGCAGTGCATTGGTGTACCTGCTGCGGAACGCTTTCGAGTAAAGGGCGGGGTTGGATGCCGTGCTGCTGTGTCCTGGGCCCCACGTGCTGTTTCTGCTGGCGTCCACCCCTGCAATTTCAACCCCGTGCAAACCCGACCCCTGCAAACTCACCCCCCTCCAAAGTCAACCCCCTGCAAACTCAACCCCCTGCAAACCCAACCCCTGCCAAAACTCAACCCCCGCCATCTCAACCCCATGCAAAGTCAACCCCCAACCCGCCTGCCCTGCGGCCCGCCAATCTCGCCCCTCCCTCCCTCCCCTCCTCTCTTCGTAGCTCTCAGCCGACCAGCTGTGGGCACCCGCTGGGCACGAAGTGCAGACCGTGCAGCTGCCGCTGACCGAGCTGCTGCGCAGCACGCACAGCACGCCGCAGCAGGAACAGCAACACGGCCTGCCGCCGCTCGCCGTGCAAGAGGAGGGCGGCACAGTGTGCGTCAGCAGCGGCGCCGGTTGGGAGCTGCGCTTTTCGCAAGCAGCAGGTGGCCTGGTGGGCTGGACAGACGCAGCCGGGCGGCAGCTGCTGGCTGCACCAATGGGCCTGTGCTGCTACCGAGCGCCCACAGACAATGACCGAGGCGGCAGCGGTGGCAGCAGCTATGCAGCCAGGTGGGCTGGCTGGGGGTTCGGGGGTGCGCTCCGGCCAGGGGTGTGGCGCTGGTGTGTGTGTGTGTGTCTGGCTGTAAATGAAGCCAGTGGCCGGCTGGAGTGTGATTTGCATGCACCGACGGGCAAACACCGCAACACCGCATGCACATGCGTTTGAAGCACCCAACTGCCTGTTGTGATCCATTCGCCTCTGCAGGTGGAAGGCAGCGGGGCTGGATCGGCTTGAAATCGGTGCCCTCCAGCGCTCGCCTGCCTGCTGCCTGCCGACTGCTGCTGTGAACTTTTTGTACGACCCTTTGCGCAGGTGGAAGGCGGCAGGGCTGGATCGCCTCGAGATTGATCCCTCCAGTACCTGCCTGCAGCACCGCAGCCAGCCAGACGGCTGCGTGCAGATTGAGTGCAGCTTCCGGCTGCGCCCTGGGGAGCGGCAGGCGGAGGCAGCTGATGCGGCGGCAGCGGAGGGCGTGGGAGTCGGAGAGGTGAGCTATTGTACTGGTTTCCTGGGGTTTTCCTGGGGTGCTAAGCTCGTCTGGGCTGGTGCTTGCGCAGGTGGCATAGCGTTTTGTGGGCACCTCTTGCTTGCCCATTGCAGCTGCAGTTTGATCGTTTGGCTCCTGAGAGATCCCTCCACCTCCAGTCAGCTGTGCCTCTACCTACATCTTTCTGCTTTCTGCAGGTCGGCGGTGCGCACTGGCTGTCCGAGAGCCAGCCCACCGTTGTGAACGTGGCAGCAGCAGAGCAAGAGGGCGGCGATCGCATACAGGGCAGCATTGCCTGCACCGTCACCTTCACAGGTGGGGCCAGGGCATGGCTTGGCACCTGGCTTGGTTGCGCAGGTTAGCAGCTGCGGCGGCGCAGCCTGCTTGAGTTTGGAACAGCTTGCAAGCCAAGTAAGCAGATGGACCTGTGCTCCGTTGTCCAACAAGCATGATTGGTGCCTGCGCCCATCTGGCCTTGCTGCACAACTGGCCTTGCTGCACATCTGGCCTTGCTGCACATACCACCCACTTTGCCTGCCATGCGCTCGCTCCTCCTTGCCCAAACCGCAGTGCACCCCGACGGTAGCCTGCAGTCGGCCTGGGCGGTGGATGCCAGCGACGCGCTGCCCGCTCGCCTGGCCCCTGGGCTGTTCAAGTGAGGCGGGCGCCGTACTGGGCTATGATTCACAGCTTCTGTGGGTAGATACTTTGTTATGGACCGCTTTGCTAAGCACAAGCACATACTGCCCTGCCAAGCAACGCAAACCCTCCCAACCATCCTGCCTGCTGCCCCTGCTGCCCACCGCAGGTCGCTGCCCCGAGTGGGTGTTTGCTTTGGCGTTCCATCAGCCCTGGATGCGGTACAGTGGTACGGGCGGGGGCCGCACGAGTGCTACCCAGGTGCGCTGAACCGGTATCCTTCCATTCGTGATGATTTAGTGCACTGGGTTGATCTTTGCAGGGACCAATCGCACTCCCCCTGGTTGCGTTAAAAGCGACACATGCCATACACCGCCCCGCCTGCAACCTGACTGAACTACACATCCTGCATGCTCATCCACCTGATGATCTGCAGACCGCAAGGCTGGGGCGCTGCTGCGCTGCCACGCCGCGGCATCAGTGGCAGACCTGCACGTGCCCTATATCTTCCCAAGTAGGCTGTGGGTCCTGTTATTGCTTTCTTAGTTGGTCGAATTGGCTCGGCTTGCAGTGTGCTGTAGGATACATGCACACGTGTCGCAGCAGCGCCGCTGCCCTCTGGAACACGCTCTCAAAGCCTTGTAAGCTTTTGTCTTGAACACCCCACCACCTCACTGCACCAACATGCAGGCGAGAGCGGCGGGCACGCTGACGTGCGCTGGCTGGTGCTTGCCGAACCGGACGGCGGCGGCGCCGGCCTGCTGGCGACGGCGGTCGGGCCGGGCAGCTGCATGCAGGTGGGCTTAGAGGGCAGGCCTTTAGCGTGAATGGCGGCAAGTGCAGGGAGGTTTCCTGTCGGGCTGGCTGCACCTTTCCTTCCCTGTCGAACACTGCACTAGCAGGCGCGACCCTGCTCGGCAGGGTGAAGCGGCTCCACAATGGCATCTTTCTCTACCACAACCTTTCAAGCTTGCACTGCTGCACCACAGGCCTCTGTGAGCCCCTTCAGCGTGGCTGCATTTGAGTGGGCCAAGCACGACCATGAGCTGCAGGTGAGACGAGGAGGCTTGGCTGTGTGGATGGGTGCTGTTGTGGCCTCGCTACTAATGCCATGTAACCATGCTTGCTGGCTGCCCCCTCACGCCATGCATGCTGCGTGTGCCTTCTCCCTTCCTGCACCGCAGCCCTCTGGCTTGCCCCGAGTGTTGTGCTATGCCGTTCACCCTCTGCTGTTCTGCCTTCAACCTTGGTGCTGCAGCCCTCCGGCTTCAACTGGGTGCACCTGGACCACCGCCACATGGGGGTTGGCGGCGACGACAGCTGGAGCCCCACAGGTGGGCATTTGAGTCTTTGTTCTGTGCATGCTGTGCATGAGTTCCCTGTGCACGGGCAGCGTTGCATTGCTGCGCTCATTGCCGTCTGTGGCATCCCCTGGTGTCTTTGGCGTTGCTCATTTGCTCTTGGCCTCGCACACATGCATGCCACGCTGTTCATCTGAGCTGGCAACCGCTCAAAACTGTCCATATTTTCTCTCAACCTACTGCCACGCAGTACACGAGGAGTATCTGGTGCCGCCAGCGCACTACAGCTTCAGCCTGTTGCTCAAGCCATTAGATGCGGCAGCGGCCAGCGCCGAGGGCGGCACACAGTCGCTCGCAGAACGTGCGAATGCAGAGTGGCGGGCGCACTTGTAGTGTCAAGTGAAAGTTCAGTTTTCACAAAATTCCAACGCATGCGTTGGGTCATGTTGCGCGCCTTGGTACCTGTGCTATGCTGCTGCATTGCTGCTCCCACTATGCCTTCTGGATCAATATTTCTGTTCCCTTGTTTATTGCAATGTTCAACACGATGCAAGTTGCAATGCCAGTTGTGCAAAGAGGCCAAGCAAACACAAGCACATTGCCAGAGGCAGTTATCGGCCGCTTGTGCATGCCCTCAACTTGAGCAACGCTTTGCTGCTGCTGCTGGCCGCATGCTTGCCCCTGTTGCTCATTTGCTTTTGACTGCTCCAGCCGCTCAGTCGCCACCGCTCACAGCATGGCGGCGGTTGCTGCTGCTCACTCAGCCTGCGGTGCTCTCAACATGGCAGCTGATGCTGCTGCTCACAGGATTTCTGGCCGCCCTCGCTTGTTTGATGGCGGCTGCCGCTGCTCACTGGGCCGGCGGAGCCATCTTCTTCAGCCTGCGCAGCGTGCACATCAGAGGGCCACGTGATAAGTCAACAGGTGCGCAGCGCCAACTGACCATAGCCAAAGTGAAAGTGAAAGTGAAAGTGCGGGCCAAAGTGAAAGTGAAAGTGAAAGTGCGAGCGCCAAACTGAAACTGAAAGTGAAAGTGCGAGCGCCAAAGTGAACGTCACAGCCGCCGTGCAAAGTGAAAGTGAAAGTGAAAGTGTGAGCCCCAAACAGCACAGCGCAGCGCAACTGGACCCAGTATGGCACAACGCACTCTCCACCTCAGCATGTCCAAGCAGCAGCACAGCACAACTGAACACAGCACAGCACAGCACAGCAGGCACAGCGCACCTCTCCACCTCAGCATCCGCCTCCTCCTTGCCATGGCTTCACACATAGCGCAGCACAGCACAGCGGACCACAGCAGGCACAGCGCGCCTCTCCACCTCAGCGTCTGCCTCCTCCTTGCTCATCGGCTCGCCGGGCGCCTGCACAGCAGGATGCATCAGCAGCGAGCACCGGTGAGCTCAGCGGAGTCGTGAGTTGAGCCACGTGGCACAGGCCGGTCCTAGGCTGTGCCCATGCAGTGCCCATGCGCATCCATGCCGTCCCCTGGCTCACCACGTGCTTGTCAAACATGCTGCTCAGCATGGGCAGCTCCGGGTCCTCCACACTGCTCAGCAACGAAGGAACAGCAACGGCATTCGATCAAATCTGCAACTGCGACCAGCGGTGCAGGTCAACAGATGCACAGCTTGGCACAGCAGGAACGACCCCGCCGCCGCCGCCGCCGCTGCTGTGCTGCCAAACATACAGCGGTTGCTGCTGCTCAACAGCCACGATGCGGTGCAACCGCATCTCATGCTCACCGGTCGTGCTCCGCCTCCAGGTTGACGGTCACCGGCTCCTCCACCTTCTTGTGCTCCTCCCTGCATGGACAGAAGCGTTAACAGCTCACTGCACGCAACAGCACTCTCGATACATTCAATCACCCGCAGAATCGACACGCTGCACTGTGAGAGCAGGCATTGGTGCGCTCACTGTGGGAAGGCCTTGTCCACGTCCAGCGGCTCCCCCAGCATCTCCTCGCCCTGCAACGATTGTAACGCAAGACTTAGTTCTATTGGTAGGAAAGCACTCTATACCAGCGGGCATGCGAGGCCAGCAGGGGCCTAGAAAGCCCTGCCTGCCGCCCGGCAGCGCTCGAGCGCCGCCAAGTCGGAGCGGCGGCAGCGGCGGGCGCCTGTGCAATGGGGCGGTCCAGCCAGCTGCTGCTGCGCCTTCAGACCGCCTTGGGTGGTTCTCTGGTGCAGGCCATGCCTTTGGAAGCCTCCCCCTGGTGGGCAGCCCACTCTCTCAGCCGGCTGCATCCAGAACTACCCCCACCTTGATCTTAGCAGCGGCTGGGGTGCTGCCCAGCCAGCGTGGGGCCTGGCTCAGCCCCAGGGGCCGGCCGCACAGCCGGAGGGAGCGGGCTGCCTGCAGCATGGCCTTGGACACGGTGTAGACAAGCTGGGGACGAAGCAGAGAGGGCAGAGAAAGCTGGCTGGACTTAACAGTGCCACCAGCTGCGCCGCCAACCGCGGGTGCCCCCCTGTAGCGCCGCATGCCCAGCGCCCATGCCACCTGCCGCCAGCAAATATAATGGCGAATTCTCATCGCTGCTGTGTCCATTGAGCATGCCTACACTCAGTTGCACTCATATACAGGGAGGGGTGCATGCACTGGCAGAGGTGCATTGCGGGATTGGTGGTCTAAAAAGGGAGAGCCATGCCCCTATGACCAATGTCAGGCATGCCAGCATGAGCGCCAGCCCATGCTTTCATGTTTCATGCCAACTGCAGCGCCATGCAGCCCAGTTGCTGTTGCTGCGCCCGCTGTGTTCGGCGGCTCACGTATGGCTGTCATTGCAGCAGCTGCTCAGGCCTCCAAGTGCACCACATACTCAGCCAGCCGCTGCAGGCTGCGCTGCGCCGCCGCATCGCCCGCCCCGCCGCCCGGCACCGGCGGCTGCACCTCAATCAGCCCATCTGCCGCCGTCCAGCCGCGCGCCGCTGCCGCTGCACCGGGAAGGGAGGCATGCACGGCAACAGGGCTCAGCATGATGCAGCTTGAAGGCGTGCAACTCAGCGCACATGGGCCATGGAACGAGTCATGGTCTGCAACTGGCATGAAACCGAGCGACGCAACTCCAACCTTTCACAGCCTCTGCATGCCACCCCAACCCGCAATCAGTAGCACCCACTCCCCGCCACGCACCTGCCGCCGCCTCCTCTGCTGAGCAGCCCAGCAGCACTCCCAGCTTGGCTGGCGAGATGTTGCTGTAGGCTCGCGACACCAAATCCAGCATGCGCCCCCTCAGCCGCTCCCCTAGCGCTGCTGCCAGCGGCTGCACTGGCTCGCTCCAACCAAACTGCAAGGCGGCGGCGGGGCGGGGTAGGGCAGGGAGGTTTCGGAACGGGCATGGGATGGCATGGTGGGCATAAGAAGGCACGAGCGAGCGCACAAGGACGCTGAGAGGGCATGGAAGGGCATGGCAGGGATGTGAAGGGCATGACAGCGCCTGGGGAGTGCTGAGCTGAGCTGGGCACGGCATGGCATGCCAGGCCAGGCCAGCACACACACGCTCGACTCTTCATCACCAATATGCCATCGCCACTGCTGCACCGCAAAAGCAAGCTCTGCTCTTCGGCTAACAAAGACAGCACTGCCCTGTCGCCCACCACCCACCGCCCCACCACTCATTCTGCTCCTCACCTGCAGAGCCGCCCACACGTGCTGGTAGTCCTTGCACCACAGCCGCTGCAGCAGCGCAAAGGCGGCTTGGAGCTCGGGGCTGGCTGCCTTGGCTGCATCTGGCGTGCGCTTGTACAGGAAGCGAGCATCCTCTCTGCAAGGAGTGAGTGCAGGCAGATGATAATCGCTCGCCTTCTGTGCAGACAGCATCAGCGGGCAGGGAGCAAGCGGTAGCGCCACATGGGAGGTGAGCAGGCAATGGCTGCAGAGCCGCTGCTGTAGCAAAGCATGCCATGGGAGCAGTTGAGCGGCAATAGTGCAACATGATAATGAGGACTCAATGCAGACTGCTGCAGCAGAGTCGACCGCAGGCAGCGTCGAGACACGGCGACGGCAGCGGCGAGCGAGCGGCGGCGCTCACAGTCGGCCGGCGTAGATGTGGGCTAACAGGTGCAGGGCGTGCGGCCACTGCTCGGACGACAGCGCGGTGGGCTCCTGCGGTGCGGCAGCAGCGAGAGAGAGGTGAGGAGGGCCGGAGGTCGACCTGGTTAGGGCCTGGGCGGGATCCAACCCCTGATCGGCACACCTCCAGCTCCGCCTCATCCATAGCAGCGCCCAGCTGGTCGTACGCCCGCTCCTCGAGCAGGGAGGTGACTTTGGCGAGCGCCGTGCCCTCTGCCGCCTCCATCGTGCTGCTACTGTTGGTATTGGAGGTGCTGAGGTTGCAAATAATCGCTCAGAAGCGCGATCGGCGGCATGGCGGTGCGAGCGCGGAAATGCTATACGCGAGCATGAGCGTGAAACAGAACAGAGGCCCTTGCAAGCGCATTGGAAGTTGCCGCGGGCATTGTAGGGGCGCTCGCAAGCAGCCCCCGCTGCTGTTCGCGCGCCCACTCTGCCCTTCCTTGGCTGGGCACTTCCCGCTTCGCCATCGCCCAGCTATGACACCGCATTAGGCCACCCAGCTTTGACCGCGCTAGCGCAGCCGGCATCGCCGTCCAGCGGCTGAATATGGCTGCCGACCGGCCCACAAGGCAGGCTGCGCTCAACGCCAGGGAGCGCAATGCCTACAATTCGCAGGTGCGCATTGCCTGGTTGCAGCGCCACCCGGGACCGGGCTGCACAGTCGACTGCTGGGCGCGCGCGCGCGCCCCTCCCGTGCCGCCGCACCCTGCTGCCGCCCGCCGTCCGCTAGCCATTGTTTCAACCTGCCGTGCCCGCCGCGTTCACAGCTGGTGCTGGACGACCCCTACGCCGTACGAGGCGCCCCTATGAACCCCCAAGAGTGGCGCCACACCTACACAGACGGCACCAGGTGCGCCGAGGGCGGCGCTGCGGACGTTTCATTCTGGCGTTGTCTTTCCCTCTCTGGCATGTCGAAGGCCCCCAGACCCTCCACCGCTGCTCGCCACCCCTGCCCGCCCTCTGCAGTAGCCTAGTCAACTCTGGGGGGGCCAAGCAGGGCCGCCGGCACAGCGGCGGCAGCAGCGGGCGGCTGCCCGCGGCGGCGCCCGGCAGCGGCAGCAAGCGGCGGTCGCCGCCAACCGTGCGGTGCACAGCTCAGAGCTGTGCGCATGCTGCAGGCACTCCACAGCAGGGCGCCAGGCGTGCTCAGGAAGCTGTGGCACGCCGTGCTGCCGCTGGTGCTTCCACAGCGGCGGCGACGGCGGCAGCGTGGCAGGCGGGCGGGCGGCCGGCCAAGCGGCAGCGTGGCGCAGGCCATGCCCGTGGCGATGCTGCAGCAGGCCCCAGCAGTGCAGCAGAAGCAGAGGCAGCAGCGGCTGCAGAGCCAGAGCCTCTGGTGGCCGCGGCAGAGGGCGGCTGGAGTGATGAGGCCGCAGAGGGTGGGAGCGAGGAGTCCGCAGCGGCCCAGAGCGGCGCAGCGGCGCATGGGTCAGCAGCAGAAGAGGAGGAAGCAGAGGTGGTGGACCTGATTTCCAGCGATGAAGAGGAGGACGAACAGGAGGAGGAGGACAGTGCAGCAGCAGGAGCAGATGCGCCACTGGTAGCAGCAGCAGCGGCAGTGGCAGGCGCAGAAAGCAACGCTGCAGCCGAGGGCAGCGGCGCAGCTGCAGCGGCGGCGGCAGGGTCTGGCGGCGAGCCGTCCTGGGGTGGCAGTGAACCGCTGCCTGCCACAGAGGAGCTCCGCGCTGGCAGCAGCGATGGTGAGGAGGCAGAGGGCCCGAGTGGAGGCAGTGGCGGCGAGGAAGCAGAGGGGCCCAGTGCAGGCAGCGGTGGTGAGGAAGCAGAGGGGCCGACTGGAGGCAGCACTGATGAAGCAGAGGGGCCGAGTGGCGGCCCCAGCAGCGGCAGCGGCAGTGGCAGCTTGGAGGGCGGCCCGGCGCTTGCAGCCCGGCGCCGCCGGCTGAGCGGCAGCAGGGGGCTGGCGCACAGCAGCAGGGGGCGAGCACACAGCGAGCCACAGCAGCAGGAGGAGGAGGATGGAGAAGACGGTGGTTCGGAGGGTGCAGATGCGGCAACCGCGGCGGCAACGGCAGCAGGGGCAGCCACGCAGCGTGCCGGCAGCAGCGGCGGCGGCCCTCGCCAGGGCGGCAGGGGCCGCAGGGCCGCAGCTGCGGCGCAGGCTGCCGGCGAGCTGGCAGAAGCGTTGAAGAGCCAGCAGAAGTTGAAGCTGGAGTGCCTGGATGAGGACAGAAGCGAGTGAGTGGGCCGGTTGAGTGAAGCCAGCTGGTGCGGTGTTGGTTGGGAAAAGTGGCAGCTGCCCCTGCTTCGAAGCTCCTTCTCTGCCTTTGTGATCCATCAAGGAAGTTGAATTAAACAGCAGACTGGTCATAGCCACACTATACTCTGCTCACAGCTGCCCCTCCCTCCCCTGCGTATGCTCAGCCAAGCGCGGGCCATCGCCGCCCTCATGCGCGCCAACGACTATACGGCAGGCTTCAAGCTGTGGAGGGAGGTGCGCATGGCGCCCGATGAAGAGACAGCCGCCGATGAAGAGGAGCGGCAGGTCTTCAGGTGAGGCTGGCCTGTGATGTTGGCCTGTGAGGTTGGCCTGTGAGGCTGCCTGTGTTGGCCCTGTGGCCATGCGCCGAATGGCGGCAGCGGCACCAGCGTGCACAGGGCTGCGTACAATGCTGAGCTTTGTAGAACCCGCTCTCCTGCCACAGGGCTGGCGAGTGGGTACTGTTTGACTACTCATGCCGCCCATACGACCCTGAGCGAGACTTGGCGGCCGCCCGCATCCTCACCTTTGTCGAGGCGAGCTGGAAGGGCTGGTGGGATGGCAGCAGCACAAGCATGTTGCTGTCTGGCTGGTTCAAGCAGCAGGCGCTGCACAGCGGAAACTGCATGCACGGCTCGCCGACACACTGCTGCCCAGCCTGAAGAAACAAAGTTGTGTGCCTTGCATTGCCCGGCAGCTGCCCGATGGGCCAGTGCTGCCCTGCATTATTCCAGAGTCATGCGCCACAACCACGTCTGTCCTGTTTCCTCGTTGCCTTTGCTTCAGATGGACACAGGGCTGGTGCTGCCGTGCGTGCAATGGACGGAGCTGTGGGAAGACATTGTGGGGCGGCCCAGCGAGCGCATCCCTGGAGGTGAGAAGACAGATTAGATTGCGGGCCAACAAACTGCTGCAGCCCAGTATGTGGCAAGACGTGGTGGGGCGGCCCAGCGAGCGCATCCCCCGGGGTAAGAGAGAATAGCGAATGCTTCAGACCCATTGACTTATTGTTGCAGCACGTAGCTGTGGGATTGTGGTGGGGCAGTCAAACGAGGGCATTCCTATAGGAACTGCCCCGTTGCAGCCGCCCATTGGTAAGGCAGACCCTGCCCAGTCCGATAGATCACCACGCGCTCGCTTCTTCCTGCCCTGCAGACGAGGCACTGCGTGGCCAGAACAGGGTGTGGCTGCGCAGCCTGGACCTCACAAACCGTGAGCCGCCGCTTTGTTTTGTGCCGCTGCACTGCGTGTTGGCACTACTGTTTGGCGGCCTTTCGTGGCGGAGCCGCATGCACGCGTGCCGCCAACCTCGGCTCTTGCCTTGCACTTCCCGTTTTCTGCTCTGCAGCCCGGCACTTGGACTCCATGCTGTGTGACGGCACCAGAGCTGTGGACATCCTGCGCCACTGCACGTGAGTGGTTCCAGTACACAGCAGTTACAGTTGTGGACTGTCCCGCCGAACGCCTCTTAGTTTAAACGCACTCTGGTCTGCTGTGCATCGTCCCAGGGCAGCATCTCAGCATGTGCATGCATTGAGGCGTTTCCCACGCTTTGCTGGCTGCGCGCCTTGACCTCAACCATGCACTGGTGAAGCAGCAGCCCCATGCTCGGCCCGATGTGTGCAGTGTGCGGCACGAGCGCGAGATCCTGCAGCAGTTTGGAGGGCCGTATGCCAGCATTGAGGCGTATGAAGCCGCAGAGGGTGCGCTGCACTTTTTCTGGGCAGTTTGGATGTACCGCCCTTTCAGTATACACAACAGGGGATACCTGTGTGCCTTGGGCTGCTGTGGCACCTTCCGTTGTGCCTAGGATGGCCTGCACAGCACTGGCCTATACAACGTGGCTGATCGAACGTGTCGGGCTGCGTGAACCCCTGCCCTTGTGTTGTCTCTGAAAATGCCCCTCTGCACCACCCACGCGCCCCTCCGGCCCCTCAGGCAAGGACGCGTTCTGGTACAACAGCCAGCGCGTGCCTGAGCTGCTGCGGTTTGAGGACGCTCCAGTGCCTGGCGCGCCACCAACTCCTCCCAAGCGTGTGGACGGTGCGCTATACCCTGCAAAGCAGCATGCTCCATGCATGCATGTGCCTGCGCACGGGCCCAGGGGTCAGCAGTAGCTGGCTGCGTGCCACACCAACCTGACCAATGCCCTCCTGTGCGGCCGCCTCATGTGTTCGCTACTCACGCTGTCTCATGAGCTCACTGGTCGTGCTATGTCCCTCCTGCCTGTTGCCACAGTGGATGCCCCGGGAGTGGCAGACCTGTTCGCCGGCATTGGCAACGTGCTGTGGGGCTTTGCAAAGGCGGGCTTCCAGGTATGCGCCGTTGTGCTCTTGATCGGTACAAACACACACCTGTTTGTCCAGCTGCCTGCGCTGGGGCAAGTCGGGCGCGCCACCTGCTGTGCGCTGCGTGTCTGCGTGGTTAGCCTGCTGCACTTCGTAATCAAGCCTGTCGCCCTGTGTCTCTTGTTTCCATCAGGAAAAGCTGGCCGTGGAGCAGAGTCCGCCCGCCTTCACTGCGCTGAGCAACAACTTTGCGCAAGCCGTGCCGGCCAAGCTGCAGCCGGAGAGCCTGGCAGAGGTGCGTGCTTTGCGCGCTTTGCATGCTGTGCATGCTTTGCAAGGGAGGGTAGGAGAGGGAGCTGCCAGATCCGCAGCGAATTTCTTGGTTCTTGTGCTGCGCATCAATGGGTGAGGGTCCGGTCTGCTGGCCGCACATCTGGTATAGTAACCCGCCTCGGTCCGCGGCGGCCAGCAGCCACAACCCCAACCTTGCAACCCCCCAACGAGCATGCAGGCGCTCGCGGCGGCAAAGGCGGGAGAACCGGGATACCCCAGTGAGTGGCATTCCCGGTTGCGCTTGCCGGCTGGTCTGCTGCCTACACACGCAAGCTGTGCAGTGCTCAATGGTGCAAACATTGCATGGGCCTGTCTCCTCGATGCACACCCTGTTGTTTGTGTCCCTCCCTCACAGAGCCCGGAGAGCTGCACCACCTACACTTCTCGCCGCCCTGCCAGTCGCTGTCCGGCATGAACGGCTCAGGAACGGCTGCCGAGGCACGCACGATACTGAAGGACCTGTGCAGCCAGGCAAGTGCTGCGCTGTGCTGTGTGTTGTGATCATTCGTGCTGGGTCCGCCGTGCTGGGATTGGGGTTTGATATGAAGCCAGCAGGACCCCGCCTGCTTGCGAAATGAACAGCCTCCTGAGATTTCGTTCCTTCCTGCTGCAGATGCTGGAGTGGATCGAGTACTACTCTCCGGTCACCATCAGCTTGGAGGAGGTGGTGCAGGTAGGTGCCGCAATATTGCACCATTAATGGCCGCAATATTGCACCGCTGCAGTATCTGTGCCATCTCTGCACCCTTGCCGGTCAACAGCATGATGATGACCAGCCTAGGCATTGGCTGTTGATAAAACTGCGGCTGGCACGGTGCCCTGGGAAGCAATCAACCTTGCTGCTCCCTTCCCCCACCCCGGGTTGGGGCCCAACGCAGTTCATGTTTGCCAAGCTGCGCCGCAACCCGCCCCCTCGCATGGGGCGCAAGCCCAAGGGCGCCGCTGCTGCCGCCGCAGCAGCGGCAGCGCCATCCGACGGCGATGCAGACTTGGATGCGGACCAAGAGTTTTTTGAGGACGGCACTTCGGCGGCGGACGAGGCAGAGGACGCGGCAGAGTGTGCGGCAGGCGGCGGCGGCAAGGCGGCCAACGGCAGGGGCAAGAAGGGAGCGGCGTGCGGCAGAGCAGAGGGCAGAGCAGAGAAGGAGGAGCTGCGGCCCTGGCTCTACCTCATGCCCGGCCTGATCCGGCTGGGATACCAGGTGGGCCGGGTTTGGAGGTCCCAGAGCTGGTTGGTTGTACGACTTGCCAGCAGCCATCGCCCAACCTGCGCATCGCCTGCTAGCTTCCCTGCCGGCCGCCCGGCTTGTGCCGGCAAGTGAAGGATTGGATTGCCCCTATCCCGGTCTCAAAGCGGCTATCAGAGTAGGGCAACATAACACACATAGGTTTGCACTGCAATTTCACAACAACTGCGTGGGTGCAGGTGGACTGGCGGTTGATGCCTAGGCTCGGGGGACCTTGTTAAGAGCATTGCAGCAGCTGGAGCGCTATTGGGGACTGCAGTTGGATTTGATCATCCATCGGATGCCCAGCCAGTCGTGCATCGTGACTTTTTCTGCGCAGGTGGACTGGCGGTTGATGCCGGCTGGAGCGTACGGCGCGGCCAACCCCCGCTTTGTGAGTGGGCTCTCAGGGCTGCGGTTGATGGCAACGCTTTTCAGACTCCCTGACTGCTGCAAAAGATGTGCTGCTAGCACAAAGGGGCGCCTGCCGAGCTTGGTTTGCTTGAGGCCCGGTCTCAGCCTGCATGGTGCCCTGCGCGTGCACGCTCTGCTCTGCGCTGTGGTCACCCCCGGTTCTGCGCTAAGGCCAGTAACGCCTCCGATTTGCAGCGCTGCTGGATGCTGGCCGCCAAGAGTGGGTATGAGCTGCCGCAGCCGCCCCAGCCCAAGTATTATGTGGAGATCAAGCAGGGTGAGTGGCACTTTTGAAGTACGTGCACATTTTGCTGGTGAGCCTCTTGTTACGGCTGGCTAGCCATGCATGCTCAACACGCGCGAGCAAAGCACTACGTTGAGATCAAGCAGGGTTAGTGAGGTGTAAGATGGGGATTACTGCCGGCTCTCGCTGACGAACACAGCTCAGGTGCAGCGGCATGATCACGCAGAGGGGCAGCTGCGTGGTTGGCTTGGGCCGCCACAGCCCAGCTCCCACCCTGTGTTAGTGCGGTTCTACCCCCTGTGCAGCGGGCGTGCTGGGCAGCGAAGGACCGAACCCGCGTTGCTTGCTCGATCACCTGCCCAGCTCGTTCTTACTTGTGTGTGCGCTTCTGCTTCCCATGCAGCGGGCGTGCTGGGCAGCGACGACCACGTGACCCACTGAGGCTCTTATAAATGTACATGAATATACTAATAATGAAATATCCTTGCCCTGCTGTGCAGCGGGCGTGCTGTGCAGCGATGACCGGCTGAATGACTCGCTTGGGGCGAGCGGCAACGGGCGGGGCTGCAACCTGCAGCGCCTGGTGGTGCAGCCCCTGGTGAGCCGGCCTGCATGTGAACCTTTTTGCAACAATTTGCAAGCAAACTGGTCTTCAGGCCACACAGCTCCAGGTGCCTGCTGCCATTGTGCTGCCGCAGGACAACCTGCCCTGGTCGCCCAACATGTGAGATAGGCTGCAGCTGCCCTGGTTGCAAGTTCCAGGCAGCATTGAACAATTACGTGCCAGCTGCCATTGTACCTATGCAGGACAACCTGCCCTGGTCGCCCAACATGCGGGAGGCGATCGGCGGCCTGCCGCCCCTGCTGATGGACCACCCAACCAACAAGTATGGCTGGGAGGAGATGGCGATGCCGCAAGGTGCGCCAGGCCGGTTTCACACTCAAATATGCACAGCTGGGCTGCCACTGGATGCCTTTCAGAAGGGGGCTTGCAATGGGCTGCTGATCGCTGGCGCAGCTGGGTGGCAAGGCGCACACCAGGCTGCATGCCTTGCCACCCAGTTGCATATTGCAGGAGCCAGCACTTGTGTGCACTCCATGCATCTGCATATGCACCTGCACCATGCTTACTCGTACCGCCCTGACTGTCCATGCACAGATGAGCCCGGCCGCCCCGTCAGCCGGTACCAGCAGTGGGCCCGCAGCGTGACGCTGCCTCGGGAGGGCGGCTATCGCTGGCACCCCCATCGACTGTACGGCCACCACCGGCGCAAGAGCGACAGCAAGCGTGAGTCATGGGGGAGACCATAAGGACTGCGAGTCTGCACGTTGCGGGTCATGGAAGGGGTGGAGTGCTCTACCGCCCCGCTTCTGCCCACTGCCACGCTGCTCTGCAGCCCCCCTTTCGTCCCGTTGGCATGCTCCAAAGCAGTTCTCGTTCCAATCGCTGCTATGCTGCCTGCAGAGGGCAAGCAGATGAGCTGGGACAAGCCGGCCGGCACGGTGTGCCGCGGTGACGATGTGAACCGCAGCGCGCACCTGCACCCCGAGCAGCTGCGCCCGCTCACAGTGCTAGGTGCGATCAGGGCGGCCTAGAGCTGGGGCTCCCTTGCACAGCTGGTGCAGGCCGCGAGGTGCACAGACCTGCTCTCTGTCTCTCCCTCCCTCCCATCCGCCTTCTTTCCACACCCGGTTCCCCACTTACTCTTGTCAATGTGCAGAGAAGAAGCTGGCGCAGGCCATCCCGTACCAGCTGATGCTGTCGGGCAGCACCGAGGAGCAGTACCGCCAAGTCGGTGAGCCAGTTTGTGTGTTTAAAGCTACGTAGTCACAAGGCCGGTTCTTGGAAAAGCAGCAGCACCGAGGAGCAGTACCGCCAAGTCGGTGAGCCAGTTTGTGTGTTTAAAGCTACGTAGTCACAAGGCCGGTTCTTGGAAAAGCAGCAGCACCGAGGAGCAGTACCGCCAAGTCGGTGAGCCAGTTTGTGTGTTTAAAGCTACGTAGTCACAAGGCCGGTTCTTGGAAAAGCAGCAGCACCGAGGAGCAGTACCGCCAAGTCCGTAAGCAAGCTGATGTGATTTACGTATTCAAGTCTATTGGAAATACCAAGTCGCTGCTGCTACTGCGTGGTCTACTCCATCACTGCCTCCATGGCGTGCTCCTCTCGGCAGCATCGTCCCTCTACTTTCAACCCATCGCCGTCCCCCATCCGCACTCAACTCGCACTTGCAGGCAACGCGGTGCCGCCGCCCATGGCGTTTGAAATTGCGGCCGTCTGCTACCGCAGCCTGACAGGCCGTGAGCCAGCCTACCAGCTGCCGCTGCTGGTGGGGAACGTTGGTGAGGGCCGCCCAGAGACGGCAAGGGAGTGGTCGGATCGGCAGAAGGTCCGAGGTCGCCAGGGCGAGCGGCGGCTTCCGGCGGAGGGGCCGCCGGGTGGCTGGGGCGCGGCACAGCGGGCGCAGCAGGAGCAGGAGTCTGGGCAAGACCCGGGCAGCTCTGGCCAGCTGGGCGGTGGCGGCAGCTTGCAGGCGACCGATGAGGAGGAGGAGGAGGAGCAGCTGCGATGGCCACGCAAGCAGCTGCAGCGGCAGCCGCCAGCCCGCCGCCAACCGCCAAGGGCGGCAGCGACGCAGCAGCAGCAGCAGCAGCAGCAACGGCAGCAGCCACAATCACAACCACAGCAGCAGCAGCAGCAGCAACAGCAGCGGCGGCAGCCACAACCACAGCAGCAGCAGCAAGGGCCATCGCCGGGCCGGCAGCTGCGGTTGCAGGAGGTTGTGCGGCGCGCTGCGCCTGCTGAGCCCCCTGCTGATGTCATCTTGCCGGCCTGGGCGGCTGCTGGAGAAGCCGAGCAGCCAGTGGCCGAGGAGGAGGAGGATGTTGAGCAGCAGGAGCAGCAGCAGGAACAGGAGGAGCAGCAGCAGGAGGAGGAGCAGCAGCAAGTGCAGCAGCAGGGCAGCGAGGGCTCCCGAGCGGCTGCTGTTGCAGCAGCCGCGGCGGCGGCAGCAGCGCAGCAGGTGGCGGCGACTGTTGCTGCCTTAGATGTTGCAGCAAAGCAGGCAGCAGCAGCAGCAGCAGCAGCAGCAGCAGCCGCGCGCAAGCGCGGCGCCGACCAGCCGGCTGCGGGCGAGTCGCCGGCTAAGCGGCAGGCTGGGGCGGCCGAGGTGTGCGCTGAGCAGCAGGGCGAGCAGCAGCAGCAGCAGCAGCAGCAGCAGCAGCAGCAGCAGCAGCAGCAGCAGCAGCCTGCTGTGGCGGTGAAGCAGGAGCAGGCAAACGGCCCCGCGTGCTCAGGGCCGCAGCAGCCGCAGCAGGCGCAGCAGGCGCAGCAGGAGCCAGAGGTGATTGACTTGCTGTCGGACAGCGAAGGGGAGGAGGAGGAGCAGCAGGCGGCTGCAGCCTTGGGCCCAATAGCAGCAGCAGCGTATGCGCCTCAGTCGAGTGACGCCGAGCGAGAGAGCGGCGACAAAGAGGCGGCGGCCGAGGCTGCTGCCGGCGGCTCTCAGCAGCAGCAGCACCAGCCGCAGCAGCAGCGGCAGCAGCAGCCGGCGGACGAATCGTTTGAGGTTGACCTCAGCGGCAGCGGCGCAACTGACCTGCGGGTTGCCGGCGGGGACACAGCTGCCTCGCCGCGTGCGGCCGGCGCAGCAGGCGCAGCGGCGCCGCTGCAGCCGGCGGCGGCGGCGGCGGCCGCTGACGATTATGAGGGTGCTTACGATTTTCCAGACGATGGAGTGAGCCCTGAGCAGGGCGGCCAGCTGCCTGCGCACCAGCGCTTCTCGCCGGCTCAGTGCGGCGATGCGGCGCGGCAGCGTGTGCTGCGTACGGCGGGCCGCCTGTATTTCAAGTGATGCACACTGCACCTCTGACACCCAATTTTCACGCCATCTGTACTTATCTTCTCTCTACATTGTTAGCAAACCTGTGAATTGGCGGCAGCTGCGTCGGAAGGAGAGGCTGCGCCGGTTGGCAAGATGCCCTCTCGTCACTTTTCACTTCACGCCCTGGGCTGCGCTCCGCACCACTCTTCACAGCTCCGCAAATCAACTGACAGCACTTGGGGCAAACGCGGCCAGCGGGAGGGGACTGAGGCAAAATGATGAAGGGCGAGCTGAGCAGGGAGGACAGCAAGCGAACGTTCGATGCCAAGGCCAAGGCACGGTGATCCGGGATCGCGGGCGGGTCGGTTCGTGGATGGGTTCAACCCTAGCGGCGACGGCGGCGGCGGCGACAGCGGCAGCTGTTGCCTGCTCTCGATGGCTCCAGCCGCCTGCCCTGCTGAAGCTGGCATTGGCTTCCCCGCTATACCCCAACCGCAGGAGTTCGACACTAACCCTGTGCTGCTGGCATGCGTGGACGCCGCCTCCCGGGTGTGCAGGCTGGGCGGCTGCGGCTGCTGCTGCTCACCGCCGATCTGCTGCCGCGCTGTCCAAGCTGTTTTGCTAAGGTGCTGGCCACAAGGCCACCCTGTCCCTGTGCATCCTGTCCCAGCATGCTGCCCTGCCCGCTGGCCCCATGCTTCCTATGCCTATTCCTTCCCCGCCGCCGCAGGCGCTGAAGGACGGCGGCCTGCTGCAGCCGGGCGCAGCGGTGCTGGACTTTGGGTGCGGCACCGGCCTGCTGGCGCTGGCCGTTGCGGACAGCGTGGGCAGCGTGCTGGGCGTGGACAGCAGCCAGGGCATGGTGCAGGTGGGCAAATAGCTTTAGTGTTTTGTGTTGCATTATCCCACAGCGCACAGCGTGGGCAGCGTGCTGGGCGTGGACAGCAGCCAGGGCATGGTGCAGGTGGGCTGGCTGTACTTGATCACCAGGTCCTGGCATTTGGGGGTTCCTTGAGTGGGCGGCAGCTAGGGCATGGAGGTGCGGGTCCAGGGTTTGGCAAGCGGCATGTAGGCATCTTTTGGCTTGGTGCGTCTGCCCATCAACCTGTATTGACAGCGTCAACGCACCATTTCATCGCCACCCTCCCTGCATCTGCCGTGCAGTTCCTGCGGCAAAAGGTGGAGGCGCGCGGCCCTGGCTGCAACGTGCGGGCGGCCTGCTGCGAGGTGACCAGCCCATCGTCGCTGCACGAGGCAAACGACCCAGCCGACCCATTTTCGGAGCAGTTTGAACTGATCATCAGGTATGATGAGGCCATCAGTGCAGCTGGTCGGCTTGTGCAGTTTGCAGCGGACAGGGCGCCGGTTGCATGTGCAACTGACGTCCATGCCTTGCCGTTGAATGCCACTACCCCAGCGGTTTCGAACAGTCAGATGGCTTGTTCGCTCCTGCACACGCACCCTTGCAGCTCGCTGACGTTCCATCACGTGGAGCACATCCCGGGTGAGCTAGTCTTTGCGCTTGCCATTTGCCACTAGTGTTGCATTGCACGCCATGCTTAGCAGTGCTACAGCTTAGCAGCGCGCTGAAGCAGCTTGTAGCACTACAAGCTGGCCTGCGAGTCAGGGCTTGCGTGACGGCCTCCTGTGCATGCATCCCAGCTGGTGCTGATCATGTACTTACTCAGCGGGCCATCTACTCGCCTCCCTTTGTGCAGACCTGCTGCGCCTGCTGGTGGGCCACCTGAAGCCCGGCGGGCGGCTGGCCGTGTTTGATTACCAGAAGAGCGCGGTGTCCGACCAGTGAGCCATTGGTGGCTGGAGTTGCATTTGTGGCTTGGCATCGCTGCGTTTGCATGGCTGGGCTAGCATGGCTGGGTTTCAGGCTCGAAATTCCGCAGTGTCCGACCAGTGAGCCCTTGCAGTTGGTGATTGCACGTGCGCGGCTGCATGTCATGGCTAGGATTCGCAAGGCGGCGTGCTGCACGGGCAGCTTGCTATTGGCTCAAGTTAAAATGACGGCGCATCCTGCGTGTTCGTTATTGTGCTTGTCGCAGGTTCCACCCGCATGAGATGCTGCACACGGTGTTCCACCCCGCCGGCTTTGCGCAGCAGGACCTGTGCGCATACTTTGAGGGTGAGAGCTGTGCTGTGCCAGAACAATGTAGCAGAGACGGTGGGAGGCTGCTGCTGGCCTCCGGTCATAAGCTTTGACAAGTTTCATGTGCACACATTACAGCTGTACCATCTCGCTTGTTACCCAATCGCCCTTTCGCTGTGTTTCAACCACCCACCCACAGGCGCAGGCCTGGCAGACGTGAGCTGCCGCGTGATCGGCGAGTTTGAGAAGCCCAGCGGAACCAAGCCGCCTGAGCGCATGCCGTACGAGCTGCTGATGGCGCTGGGCACCAAGCCGACGCAGTGAGGTGGCAAGCGCAGCGCAGCGCGTGGCGGCAGCAGCAGCAGCAGCGGCAGCAGCGAGCAGCAGCATGGGGTCGGAGCAGCAATGCGGCAACCACTGCCGCCAACCCACTGTGTCGTAATGCTGCTCTGGCTGCAGTCGACATCTGCTTATGCCCACGCTGTCACCTAGCCCCTGTGTCACATGCTGGCATCTAACTGGCCGCTGCTGTTGTTACACGCTGGAAAGTGGGGGTCGATCACGAGCTAATCATCGGGGCCGCTTACAGCCGGGGGCGCTTGCATCTAGTTTGCACACCGCTGCTTGCAAGCCCGCCAGCTGCTCTTGCAGGTCCCCCAGCTGGTTTTGCTGCTTTAAAACGAGTCGAGACAGCTCTGCTAGCTCCTGCCGGGTGGCCGCTAGCTCGTGCTGCTCCTGCTGCTGCATGGCTGCGGGGCCTGTCATGCTGCTGCCGGATGCGCTAGTTGATGGCTGTGTATGCTCTCCTGCTGCCAGACCTGCAGTGGGGGAGTGGGCACGAGACGGCAATGAGCAGTGCGCACCGCATGCCAGGCCCAGGCATCAGGTGCAGGGCCAGACGAAGCTAGATACAGCACGAGCTGCATGTATTCCTGAAACAACCAGGGCAAAAAGTGCCAGCTGCTGCAGACAACCACACCCCCAGCTTACCTTGCTGGTGCTGCTGCAAGTCCTGCAAGCCCAGTGCTGTGCTGCTGGCTGCGGTGCTGCCCAAGCCCGCAGCCGGAGCCCCCGTGGCTATTGGCCCCCAGCCGCCTGCTGCCTGCTGCTGCGCTTGCCGCTGCGCCAGCGCCGCCTGCATCGGCTGCGGCAGGCGCTCCACTACTGCCCGTCCTGCTGACTGGAGCGTGGCCGTCAGGCTGGTCAGTGCGGACGGCTTGAGCATGAGGCCAGCGCCCCAGCCGTAGCCAAGCATGACGCCGCAGCCAAAGCCAACGTCGAGGCCGGGCACGCCCAGCGACCGCACGCGCCGCCGCGCTGCGCTCGTCACGCCGCCGGTGGCGGAGTTGAGAGTGGACAGCGAGGTGGACAGGCTGGCGGCCTGCAGGGGAGTCAAGAGGAGAGAGTGGCAGGGATGGAGGCACTGAGCGGAGAGGAACGGCTTGGGCGGCAGCGGCGGCGACGGCAACAAGCTGAGCGGCGGCGCGCGATCTGCATTCTACGGCTCGTCTGTAGTGCAGTGATGGGGTGAGCGAGGCGCGGGAACGCCCCCAGCGTCCGCGCCGGTTAGCAGCTCGCTCTGCACTTACCAGCTGGCCGAGCACGGGCACTGCATGCAAGCTGAGCGGCGTCACGATGCCGATGCCGGCGCCGCAGCCCACGAAGAGGCCCGCGCCAGTGCTGCCCACCCGCAGCTCGACCGGCATGGCTGCCGCGGAATAATTGCAGTTGTTTGTGATCCTCTGAGTCCCGATCAAAAGCAGCAAATCCCTTGCAGCCCTGACCCATGCCCGCTGCCTGCCTTGGACGGCCAGCTCTTCACCACAACAGCTCCCCATCCAATTCTGCATTTTCACAGTGATCACTGCGCCTCACAAAGCCATTTCGTCAGCTGCAGCCCCCACCCAGCCGCCTTCGAAACGCAACTGACCGCGGCCGAGCCCACGGCGCTCCTGCACCTCGCCAGATGCGCAGCGGGCGAGCCACGCCCCGCGCGACCGGCGAGGCGCAGCCGCTGGGCGCCGCCTCCCCCGCGGCGGCGCGGCCCCGCTCCGCCGCTGCCTCGCCGGCCAGCACCACCGCCCCCGCCTACTGCGTGGTCTACAGCTCCGACGACTCGCTCAGCGATGGCGAGCTGCATGTGGAGCGGCGGACGGGCAGCGTGAGCGCCTGGTACCAGCGTGGCAGCGGGCCGCGACCGACTCGCTCGCCGACGCACGCCAGCGGCGGCCATGCTGACCGCCCACACAGCTCGCTGCGGGTGGTGGTGCACGACCATGTGGGTGCTGAGGAGGGCCCTGAAGAGGAGGAGGAGGAGGCTGGCGAAATGCAGGCCCCAGGCCGCAGCGGCAGCCGCAGCACAGCCTGGCAGGCGGAGGGCGAGGGGCAGCCACCTGCGGGCGTCAACTGGGAGACAAACAACCTGTTTGACTACCTGAAGGGCCTGTACCAGCAGGGCGTGGAGGACGCACAGCAGGGCGCCGAGTTTGACAGGTGGGCGGGAGCGGCAGCAATGGAGCGGAGTGAATGATGCCGGCTGCAGGGTGGGCAGTATCATGATGTGCTCTCTCCAGCCCCTGACCTGCTTCCTGCCTGTCTCTTATACCTGCCGCAGCGAGGAGTGGGCGCGGCGCACAGCCGCGCTGCGCGGACTGCTGCGCGAGCGCGATGCTGAGGTGGCGCAGCTGCAGCGGCTGCTGGACGAGCGAGGGCGCCAGCTGGCGGGGCATGAGGCGGAGGCAGCACAGCAGGCGCAGCGCATCGCGGCACTGGAGCAGCGGATCGCGGCGCTGGAGCAGCGCATACGTGCGCTGCTGGGCCAGCTGGAGGCGGCGCAGGCGGCTGCAGCAGGGGCGGCGGACAGAGGTGAGGGGTGGTCTTGGAGGTGGGCGGGGGACCGTGTTGCTTTGCAATGCCGCCTCCGGTTTGCCTCTACCAAGCCGCTGTCAATTACCTTGCCCTCTGCCGGATGCCCTTGCCCGCCTGCAGGCGAGCTGATAGGCACCTCCCGCAGCCCTTACGCCGCGCCGACGCTCCAGCAGAAGAGCCAGCTGGCGGTGGCGTACCAGCAGTACGCAGCGCCCGCCGCCGACAGCTACTTTGTGCAGCTGCCTGCGCAGTCATATGTGGAGCACCAGGGCTGCGGGTTCTGGGAGGGGCTGTGCGGCGGCCTACAGCGGCGCCCCTGGCGCTGGGCCACCGCTGGTGCGGCTCTGCTGCTGCTGCTGCTCATCATTCTGTGCGCCACGCTCATCCCCGCTGCGCGGCGGCGCGCCGAGCGGCCGCAGTTTGTGGCAGCACCCACAGTGGCGGCGGCCGGCGCCAGCTGGGTGGACCTCACAGTGCAGCTAGACAGGCCTGGGCTGGTCAGCTGGATGGCCTTCCGCCAGGCCGACCTGGACCAGCAGGTGCCCGGGGAGGGGCGCACCCTGCTGGAGCTCATCCAGGACAGCGCAGTGGAGGGGGCAGCTGTGTTTGGAGCCTCAGCACCCAGCTCCAGCCTGGACCCAGCAGGCCTGCCGAAGGCCGGCCTGCAGCACCTAGCGGTGGGCTGCGGCTGGGCGCCCGTCCCTAGCGCCTCTGGCCGGGTGTCTCTGCTGTCCGCTTCGGGCGGCGCGTCTGCCGCCTGCACGGCGGCCACCGCCGACAGCCCCGGCCGCTGCGCACACTGCCCCAAGCTGGAGGACAGCACCGCTTACACATTGCTGCTGGTGCCTGCCACCGCCGGCGCCCGCGGCAGCCGCGGCGTGGGCGGGGAGGTGGCAGTTGTGAACGCAGCCACAGGGGACGCCTCGGTCAACGTCAACGGCCTGGAGCCGCCGTTTGCGGACAACGCCACCTCCACCGCCTTTGACCTGCACTTCAAGCTCAACACGCCAGGTGGGTGTGGTTGCTATGGGGTCAATGACTTCGGGGTTTTTCGCTGTCTTGCCGACTGTGGTCACTAAAGGTGCAACTCAGCAGGCTGCGCAGTTCCCCAAACTTCTTGCATCTCGCATGCCCTTAGCTGCTCCACCTGCCTTTGCCCGCAGGCACGCTGTACTACGCTGTGACATATGACACGCTGCTGGCCCCGCTGGGCGCGTCCCAGCTGGCCTTCCGGGCCGCCACACCACCCAGCTCAGCAGTCCTTGCTGCTGCGCCTGCCGCCTTTGTGGGCGGCCTGGTGGCTGCCGGCAACGTCTCGGTCGGCGAGGCAGGGCAGTGGGTCACGGCGCGGGTGGAGCCGCCATGCGTTGGAGAGCTGTGCAGGCTCAGCGTGCACGCCTTGCAGGGCGGCACAGCGTACCGCATCTTCCTTGTGGCAGTGGACAGCTTTGGTGTGGCAGACCCAGCTCCAGCGGTGGCCACGGTCACCACAGCCGCCGCCACAGCTCCTGCACTGCTACCGGGCACCGGCCCTTCCGACATCAGCAACACCAGCTGTGCGGCGGCGGCCAGCATGGATGCAGCGGGAGGGCTCTACTATCTGCTGGCCGCGCCCAAGCCAGGCAGCACTGCGGCGCCTGCAGCTGACGTGGCGCCCGGCGAGTGGGCAGCTGTGGACAGCTGGGTGGAGAGCGGCAGCCGCCGCCGGCTGTTCAGCCAGGCTGGGCCAGGAATCAGCAGGGCTGGGGGATGGAGGGGAGCGCTCACCAGCCAGCTGCCGGCAGGCCGCCACCTGCTGGACAACAGCACTGCCCCTGCTGTTGCCCCTGGCTCCCTGGTCGCCCCAGTGTGCTACCCAGCAAACCGTACGTGCAGCCTGGCGGCAGCCACAGCCTTTGCGGGCGTGCAGCCGCTGGCAGATGGGCAGTGGGACGTGCTTGCCTCCGGGTGCCTGCCTGTGCCGCAGGCGGGCGCCGCCCAGGCGCTGCCGCCCTTCTCCGGCCTACAGAATAACACCCTCTACTATCTGCTGCTCGGCAGCGAGGACAGCGGGGTGCCGCAGCCCAACAGGGCGGCGCCGGCGGCGGCCTATGCCGTTCGCACCGTTGACCTGTCGGCGCCAGCAGTGGCCTGCGGCTTCCCGGTGGCAACCAACATCACAGCCACCAGCTTTGCACTGTCTGCCCTGCTCACCAAGCCGGGCGCCTCAGTCTGGTATGTGGTGCTGCCTGCGGCGGCAGCAGGCACCATTCCTTCGGCCCAGGAGGTGCTGCAAGGCAAGGGTGCTGGCGGCGCCGCGCCAGCGGCGGCAGGCAACCTCACCCGCTGGGGCTCCCTGCCCTGGGAGGCAGAGCCCGGTGCAGACGGCAGCAGGGATGCCCACAAGCTGTGGGCGACAGTGGGCGGCCTGCAGGGCGGCGGCAACTACACCGCCTTCCTGGCGGTCAGCCTGGACGGCTCGGCACCTGCGCCTGGGGCGGCTGTGATAACGCTCAGGTGGGACGGGCATGGGTGTGCTTGGAGCAGGCTGAGGCAGAGAACTGCCGAATGCGTTGCAGCTCAGCGGCGTAGCTACCCTGCTGGCTAACCAACCCAAGATCCAAGAGCCAAGATCTGCCGCCATGATCACCCTTGTGCAGCGGCATCCTCACGCCGGCTGTGGCGCCACCCACCTTCACGCGCCTCAAGGGCCTGAACGCCAGGTGGGCGGACTGAAGTGCATGCATTGCACATGGACAGCATTGTGCGGCGGCCAGCGGCCGCTCTCGTCTGCTGGCTACCGCTTCCCGCTGCTGTTCACAACCCTGCCTGTTCCTGCTCCTTTGTACCGTCCTGCTGCCGCAGCATGGATGAAGGCAGGGGCACCTTCTCAGTCCAGCTTTCTGCTGATCTGGACCGCGCTGGCCAGGTGTACTACGCGCTGTACAGGTGCGGTGATGGCTGGTGTTGCACCGTGTTGCTGCTGTCTGTCGCACCGTGCAGATCCAAGGTAACTTGTGCAGAAGGGAATGAAGCAGGGATGGAGTGCAGCCACACGATGCCGCCGGTCTTCCTGACCACCCATCTGGTCATCCCCTCAATCCACTACTGCCAACCTTGCACCACCCTTTTCCCCACATCATCATCGCTAATGCAGGAACTACTCGTGCATCCAGGGAGACAACTGCTGCCAACCTTGCACTGGCCACTTCCCTCCTCCCCATGCAAGCAGGAACTACTCGTGCATCCAGGGAGAGCCGTCAGCCGCCGACGTGGTGGCGGGCGCCACCCTGCCGCCCTCCATCTGCAAGTGCGAGGACCGCTCCTACTGCGCCCTGGTCACTGCCGGCAACTTCAGCGTACCAGCGCAGGTCGGCTGGGTGGATGGGAGGGAAGGTTGCGGCAGGGCTGGGCGGCTAACTCTGGCCATCGACCTGCATGCTGCTTGCAGCGTGCACTTGTTTCTGGCACGTAGCAGGCTGGGTCTCATTGGTGTCACCTCCATAGCCCTGCTGTCCCTGTCCCGATCCCACCTAGCAGACGCTGGGCGCCGTGCATGGCCTGGGCGGCGACCTGTCGGCCCTGCCCTTCCAGTCGCTGTGGAACGCCAGCGATGACCAGCTCAAGTGCTTCCAGGGCGGGCTGGGTCAGGCCGCCGACACGTATAATGTGAGTTGGATTTGGGGATGTAGTTGCGACGTGCAGTGCGCAATGTGGTCGTGTGTGTGATGCAGCCACTACGATGACCTGAGGGTGCATGCATACTGCTGTAAGACTGCTGCGGACACACGTATGGCCATGCTTTCCTTCCACAAACCATGCAAACCGCTCCCCATCTGCAGATATACTTGGTAGCCGCCAATGCGCTGCCCACCTACACAGGCCTGGCGCCGCAGTGCAGCAACTTTGCGCAGGCGGCAGCAGTTGCGGCAGCAGCCGCGCAGGGCGGCGCCCCGGATGCCGCCTGCCCTGCGTCACGCCAGCTGGCATGCTCTCAGGCACAGGTGCGCCCCGACACGCAGGCCCTGCAGAGCGGCGCCTTTGCGCAGTGGCCAGTGAATGACACCGGCAGCAGTGCGGGCAGCCCTGTGGTGTGGCGGCCTCCCGGCGGCAGCATTACTGGCCGGCCAGCCAAGGTGCAGCTCAGCCTGGAGGGCGGCACCCCGCCGGCCTTCACATACGGGCCTGCTTTCCCGGCTGAGATGCGCGCCGGCAGCAGCTTTGGCATGCGGTTTGCGCTGGACAAGCCGGCGCTGCTCATCTACGCAGGTGGGGCTGCGGGGCGGGAAAATGGTGCGAGGAAGCTGCTTCTGCGTATGCCTGCCCACCACCTGCAATCCGAGCGGCACTCAAGGGCCTCTGATGTCACCATCACAGCTTGTTGTTGCTGACCATATCGTCAGCCTGCCTGCTCCCCTTGCCTCCCATGCCTCCAGTGTTCCGAGTTCAGCCAATTGACTCGAGCGGCAAGGGGCAGCCCCCGGTGCTCATCGCCACTGGGCGCGTGCCGGTATTTGATGCCGCCAACAATGCGACCACCGGCGCTATCTCTGCCTGCCCCTGGGCTCCCGGTGGGGCCATGACCTCCTCTGACCAGGTAAGAGAGGCAGTGTGCTGGGAAGCCCTGCGACCGTTTTGCAGCATCTTGTCTTTTGGGAGGAAGCGGTGGAAAGGAATGGCACACAGCCAGCAGCAACGGCCTCTTGAAGTTGCAAGGTGTCTGCCAGCCAGATCCTGCCTGCCCCCTCCTCTCCTACCGCCTCTCCGCTTCCGACCTGTCCTTGCAGCTGCTCGTCACATACGTGGCTCGAGACAAGTACGGCAGGATGGACGGCCTGTGCCCGGGCCAGGCAGCGGGCGATGCGCCGCGTGTCTGCACCCAGCTGACTTTCCCTTAGCCCGCGTTGCTTGGCAACGAATGGCCACGAAGGCTGCCTTGCGGCTGGGATGCCGAAGGTGTGCTGCAAGGCTGCATCTTATTTGACTGACTTGTAGCTCTAGATAGCTTGACCGACTGACTCTGTAACATTTTTTCATCAGAGGACTGTGCTGGGAGAGCTTGCATGAAATGGGTATCGAGGCAAGTGCACGGCAGGCGGCACTTGCTGTCAAGTCAACGGCAGCTGGCAGGCAGCCACATCACAGCAGTGGCACACCACGGAAGCAGCATGCCTGGTTTAATCAAGCGCCCACGCTGCCGCAGGGTTGGGAACCACTGCCGCCGCTGCTGCCGCCGCCGCCGCCGCCGCTGCTGTTGGTCGCTGGCATTTATTGCGGTGCTGGTCACTTCTTGTACTCTCGCGCGCCAAAGATGGTGCTGCCCACCCGCACGTTGGTGCTGCCCATCTCAACCGCTTGCTCAAAGTCGCCGCTCATGCCCATGCTGCGGGCAGGGGGTTGTTTGGAGAGCAGAGTTGAGGTGTTGAGGTGTGGTGTTGGGCGGAGACGGGAAGGGGTGGAGGGTGGGCGGGGCGGCGGTCAGCCGCCCTCAGCGTGTAGCGGGTACGTTGCGCCGCAGCCGGGGCCGCAGCAGCAGCCGCAGCAGCAGCAGCATGGCAGGCCCCGGCTGCTTGCCGAGTGGCTGGGCCAACAAAAGCAGGGGCGTATTGCTGCCAAAATCCCACCTGAGCTCCACATCAGCCTCTGCAAGCCCCAGCGCCTCGCAGACAGCTTTGCGGCACTCGGACAAGCACTGGAAGTTCTCCGGCCGCGATGAGTAGTCTGCTTTTGGGCAAGGAGGGTGCAGGCGTGGTGGTGATTAGCAGGTAGAGCCGGTGTCAAGGCAGTGTTGCGGCCGCAAGCAGGCGCAAATGTTCAGACGCCGCCCGCACCTCACATCCGCATGCCAAACCCCAACCCAGCACAGCACAGCTGCGCACAGCTCCACGCAACAAAGCTCAGCACAGCACAGCACAGCACAGCACAGCGCACCCGGCATGCCTATCGTCATGAGTCCCGCCAGCCGCAGGTTGCTGCAGCCCTGCTGGATGTGCCGGGCTAGCGCCACGCAGTCCTGCTCAAATGGAAAAGCAGCTGGCGCTTTGCAAGTGCCATGTGATGCACTGGCCAGGTGCATCCGCACACGCCAGGTGAAACCGTGTGGCGCAACATTTCGGTTGTGACCGCCCCTCCTGCCTCTCGACCCAATTTCAGTCACCATACAGCTGAAACACACCTGCGGCTCCACGCCATACTTGCTTTCCTCCCCGCTCGTGTTGACCTGCACAAACACAGCCAGCGGCGGCCGCCCCAGCGCCGCAACTGCAGGGGGCCGCGGTGGCGGGGCGGGCAGGGCATTTGCTTCTCGGTGGGCAAGAAGGCCGGACAGGGCCCGTGATTCCCAGCTTGATGGCCCTGCCCAGCAACTGCACTAGCCCTGCACCCAACCCACACAGCTCCCCAGCCCCACCTGTGCTGTCTAGCTTGTTGGCCAGCTTCTCGCTGTCCACGGTTTCCAGCAGCGACAGGTTGGGCACCGCCTCCAGCAGCGCCTGCATTCCATTGTTAGGGACGGCAGCACTGGTGAATTGTTGAAAGGATGCGAACAACCCGCTGTCCACGGTCTCCAGCAGCGGCAGATTGGGTACCGCCTCCAGCAGCGCCTGCACGAGGTGGGGATCACACCATGGGCTGCGGTGCACAGCGCAGCCCAGCACAGCCCAGCACGGTGTGCAGCTTGCCCCCAGCATGATTTGCCCCAGCAAAAAGTGGTATGAGCCTGTCCACTCCCCGTGTCTCCCTCTGCTGGCAATGCCACGCCCGCAAGCAGCGTTGAATCAGACTCTCCACAGCAGTGTACAGCACAGCTCAGCCCAGCATGCGCTCAGCTTGCCTTGACCTTGTTGGACTGCAGGTGGCCGATGAAGTGCCAGGTGATGTCTGCGGGCAGCTGCGGCGCCTTCTCCACAAGCTCCTGAATCAGACAAATCATGTTTAATTCTGCTTCAGTAATCACTCGCCATGGCGCCGGAAGCAATCAAGCACGGCCAACCCAGGCCAACCAACACAACCGCTGGGCTCGTGTCACATCGGTGCTGCTGTCCAGGCCCCTGCCCAGCACCCACCTGCACGTAGTTCTCGCCAAACGCCCGGTGACCGGCATCGTAGGCCTCCTGAACAGCCTCCACTGGTTTGGTTTTGCTGACCGCCACCAGGCGCGGCAGGCGGTCGGCGCGCCCCGCCCGCGCCGCCGCCGCCTGCAGCCGCGCTGTCACCTGCGACGGGGTGTATGAATCGATGATAGGCTGTTGATCACCTTATAGTGGGTGTAAGGGGCGGCAAGACCCTGTGCGGGCCCGTGGCTCGCGGCTCGCCGCACCTCCTGCAGCGCGGTGGCCACCTCGCCGCCCATTGCTGCCGTTGCGGATGCGCGAGTTTGAACGGCACGCGCCACTGTCAAAAGGCGCCCGGCGCGAGCGGTGCAAGACAGCATACGACGCTGTGGGTCTGCTGTGGGGCCACTCGGTAGCTGAAAGTGCTGTGTAGTGGGCAAGGATCGCCAGAGTAGGACAAATATGCTGCGATGGACTCCGCAATTGCTCAGCTGGGCAGGCGGCAGCGGCGGCGGCAGCGGAGCGCAGCAGGCAGATGCTCTAGCCCCTCTTGTCTGCACTCAATCCAGTCCCAGCAGCACATCGACCCAGTACCTTGTCTCATTCAGCAGCCGTACGAGTGCCGTACAGTTGCAGGCTGCACACTGCATGTGTTACCAGGCATCAGCTGCTGCTGCCACCCCAGTGACCCGAACGCTCCGAACGCTGCACTCAACCAATGGCATTACATGCCGGAAAAGTTGGCGAAAGGGCTGAAGGAGAGCAGTCAAAATCGGAATATGCTGAAATCAAGTCAATCATAATGAACAAAGCTGCGGGCAACAGCCCACCTATCGAAGGCGCAAGCTGGCTGGCAGGCACATGCTCGCACCCGGCGTGCTTGCTCGCATGCAGCCGTGCAACGCCACAGCAGCTGCTGCCATGCCTCGTCGCTGGCAGCATGGGCTCGTTGGGCAGGGGCTGCAACTAGCCCGCAGCCTGCAAGCGCGCTCAAGGCAGGTACGCTTCGGGCGGCGGCGGCAGCAGCTCGCCGCCCCGCATGTCCAGGAAGGACACGAGCGCGAGGTAGATGACCTGCACAACAACAGACAACACAATTCAGGAGTGAGTTGGCACGAAGGTGGGTTGAGAGGTGCATAGGCCCGCCATAAAAGGGGGTGCCCAACTTGGGCAGAAGCATGTGCCGCACCAGTCAGCGGCATGCAGGCAACTGCAGCACAGGCTGGAGGTATGGCAGCTGGCTGCCAACATTCAACAGAGCAAGCATCTACAAGCGGCAGCTGCACTGTGGCGGACCGCCACAAGGGTGGGGGCAGCAGCCAACGAGCGCACACCAGGCACTGCTCCCCAGGGCCCCAAAACCTGCGCACCCCAAAGATGATGGAGATGGCGCCGGTGATGATGGCCGTGCGCTGGCCCTTGGCAATCGAGGGGTCCTCCACCGCTGGCCGCTTCAGCTGCTCCTGGCTGCTGCCGCCGGCGCCGACGCTGCCAGCCGCCGGTGGGGCGGCCTCCGCTGCGTTGCTCTGCTGCTGCTGGCCCTCGCCGTCCGCTGCACGGCAAAGCAGGGAGCGCCGGCTGGGCGTGGTAGTGGGCAGCCAGGCCCTCCGCGCCAGGAGGGCCGCAGGCCGAGCAGCCGCAAGGTGGATGGATGGATGTGCTGTCGAGGACGCCATGCTGGCGGTGGCAGGCGCCAAGGCCCGGCGGGCTGCAAGCGAGCTGGCGGCCATGGCTGCAGGGGGCTCGGATGCGTCTGTGCTATTGATGAACGCAACTGGGACACTCCAGCAAGTGTCGGAGACGAACACATTGCGGGCTGCACCAGCCTTTCGGGCGGTGCTCCACATGCAGGTCGCATCGGCCTGCTATTTGCACAGCCAGCGTGCTCGCCGCATTGCGATCGCTTTGTAGCTATCGCTGGAGCCCTGCTGGCTGCTCCCAGCCCGCCGCTGCGATGGCGGGGCCCCAGCTGCCTCCCAGGCCCAAGCCCCGGCCCAGGGCGCCTGGCAGCGGACCTGCGGTGAGATCTGGACGCCCTGGCAATGGCACCGCCCTGCGCAAAGCACACAAGCCCTCAGCTGCTTGCTCAACTTTGCCTGCTCGTTGCTGTGCGTCCTGCTGCAGCCTCAGGGACTTGGAACTAGTCAGCCCCAGCCAAGTAGCCCGCCCCAGGGCACCGAGATCGAGCCTGCAGCCGAGGGGGCACCGCCGCCGCCAGCGGCGCCGGGAGCGGCGGCGGGAGTGGCAGCGCCCCACCCGCCCCAGCAGCAGCAGCAGGCGGCCGCGGCTGGCCCTCTTGGCATGCTGCCTCCCCAGCATGCAGCGGCCATGCAGGCGGCCATGGCGGCGCTGGCCTCGGGGCAGCACCCACAGCTGTTGGAGGCGGTGAGCGGCAAGATGGGGGTGGGCCCGGATCAGCTGCGGCAGACGGCGGCTGCCATTGCGGCAGGCGAGAGCAATGCCATACCAGCAGAGGTCGTGCAACAGGCCATGCAGCTGCAGTGGGCGCTGCGGCAGGGCGCGGTACCGCCTATGGGGCCTGCCGCGGCAGCGGCAGTGCCCCCCGGCATGCCGCCTGGCCTGCTGGGCAACGGCATGCCGGGCCTGCTGCCGGGGCCAGCGGCGGCAGCAGCCGGAGCGGCAGCAGCCGGAGCAGCGCCCGCTGGCGGCATGCCAGGCATGCCGCACATGCCTGGCTTCCCGCCCGGGGCAGGCGGGCCGCCCGCTAGCCCAACCCCAGCGGCAGGCAGCCGGCTGGTGTTGGACGGCGAGGAGCAGCAGGGCTGCATTGAGCTGTACCGGCGAGCCTACGGCCGCCACCTCGACCTTGTGTACCCTCCCATCTTCATCGCGGCGGCCGCCCTGGCCCTGTCCTCTGGAGCGGTGCCCTTCTGGGCCGCGCTGCTGCTGCTGCCGCTCTGCTTCATTCTGGGGCTCAACTTCATCATGGTCAAAGGTAAGGAACAGGGTCAAAGGTGGGCGGGGACTGCACAGAAATGAAGTTGGCTTGCAGTGGCATGGGCCGGCACTGGCTGTGTTTGGATGGGAATGCAGTGGCATGGGCTGCACTGGTGGGTGTGCATGGCAGCAGCAAGTCGCTCATGCTTTGTTCAGTTGCATGGGCTGCAGATCAGCGGCTGAAGGCGCTCTATCTTGATTACCAGTGCCTTTGTTTTCAACCACGTGCACATGCAGGCTCGGGCATGCCGCCCGGCCTGGTGCCCTTTTCGCGCTTCCCGGCTGCCATGGTTGCTAGCCTGGAGGTGCTGGTAGTGGCGACCTTCTTCTTGCAGGCAAGTCCGGCTGTGTTGCAGGGTTGGATTGCTGCCCTGATTGCTAGCCTGGAGGTGCTGGTGGTGGCGACCTTCTCCGCAGGCAAGTCCGGTTGTGGACAGCTTGACTTGAGGGTTGGAATTTCTGACCCCGGGGACACTCAAGTACAGTGGTCTGCGCACGTAGCACCCGGAAACCCACAGTTTTTCCAACCACTGGCTTGGGCACTCATGGCAGACAGCGAAAGTGCAACCCCCGCCCACTGCCCACCTGCAGATGCTGCCGTGGCTCACCGAGCTGCGCTGGAGCTGCTTGGTGTTTGCAGCGCTCTGCATCGCCTTCCTTGCGCTGCACTACAGGTCAGGGCTGAATTAGAGGGCAGTGGGGTTCACCTTGAGCAAGCGCAGTGGCTTTACTTGTGCGTTTGGAGTCGCACTGTCTTGCAACCCCACATGGCAGCCATGGTGCGCCCCGCCGGAACGTGCTGCTGTTGCTGCTGCTGCTGCTGCTGCTGCTGCTGGTGGTGGTGGTGGTGGTGGTGGTGAAGGCACCATGATGCTGTCCTGCTTGCTACACAGGTGACCCCGGCTTCCTTGTTGGCCAAGGTTTCGCTGCTGGACTCAATTTGGTGGCGTGCCTGTTGTGCTGCCCCGCAGGTGCTACAAGCTGGACCCCAGTTTCCTGGGCGAAGCCTGCCTGCTGTGCATGCTGAGCGATACATTCTGCTGCACATGTTTCTCCAACTGCTGCACAGGTGCTACAAGCTGGACCCCGGTTTCCTGGAGGCACGCGGCACGCCCGTGCCGCTGGCGCCAGCGCAGCGCATGATGCTTGCCGCGCAGGTGCGCTCACATAGGAGCGCCCTGCAGGCACACTGCATGTTGAGAACTGCGCCTGTGCCCTTGCTCGCATGCATGCTGCCTCAGCTGCCCAACTTGTGCAGTGCACCCAGCAGCACCAGCAGCAGCAGCAGCAGCAGCAGATGCTCAGATGTGCGTGCACACCTGCGCCACGCCAACCTTGCTCCTTGGAACCTGTTACCTCCGCAGAACCCCTCGTGGTGCTACACCTGCAACATCTACAAACCCATCCGCACCAAGCACTGCAGCAACTGCGACCGGTGCGCATCTGCGGGCATATCACTGATCGACTGGATGACTATTTGACTAGTGCCACCAACTGCTGGGCTGCATGGCTGAGTTTGCTCCGCGCGTGCATCCAATGCCGTTGCAGTTGCGTGGCCGAGTTTGACCACCATTGCCCCGTGGTGGGCAACTGTGTGGGCGTGGGCAACCGCCGCTCCTTCCTGGGATACCTTCTGCTGCTGTGGGCCGCTGAGCTGGGATTCTTCCGGCTCGCAGACCGCTTCTGGCGCCGGTGAGTTGGATTGCCCGTTGCTGCATTGTCAGAACTGCTTGCAATGGCGGTTTGACAGTGGGAGAGGGAGCTGTAGCGGCAGCGGTGACACCAGCAGCAACAGCAGCAGCCGCAGCCCTTGCAATCACGCAAACCTGTTGGCTGCTTCCCACGTGCTCACCCACATCGCACATCTCCCCTGCTTCACCTTCAACCCGCAGCGTGCTGGCCGTGCAAGTGCTGGGCAGCCATGCGCTGCCGGGCACGCTGGCCGTGCTGCGCCACGCTGGCGCGCTCGCCCGCCTCTGGCCCGGAACGCTGCTCGTCTGCCTCCTTACGGTGAGCATGCTTGACGGAATGAAGGGCTGTCCGGCAGCAACAGTGCAATGTGCCAGCTGCATTGCAACGCTGCTGCCCCTGCTGCTGCTGCAATGCAATCGGGCTGTCAAGCGCCTGGCCCTTTGGCATGCAGGTGTTCATCCTTGCCGGTACCACCTTCCTGCTGGCTCGCCAGCTGTTCCTGGCTGCCGCCAACCTGACCACCAATGAGCTGCTGCTGCGGCAAAAGTAAGCAATGAACAGCAGAGAAGGGTGTGTTAGCTGGTGCTGTTGCTGTTGCTGTTGCTGCTGTGGCACTAGTGCGCTGTGCGCAGCAGGACAGTGCAGGCTGGCCCGGCTTTGCGTGGGCTTGAGATGCCCCAACCCAATGCTACCGAGCATGCACCCACCCTGTGCCCTCCCATTCCAGGTATGGCTACCTGCAAGCCGCAGATCGCAGCTACAGAAATCCATTCGACGAGGGGCCCGCCAGCAACTGCATACAGGTGCAAATGTGGTGGGCTTTGAGATTCACAGCCAGATGTCGAATGGTGTGTGAGCCAGTGGCCACCTGATGCCTCTTCGCTTCTGACCTTTGGTCGTGGCATTGCACCCTCCCGCCGCCATCTCGCCCAACTCAGTCATTGCCCTACCTCCAATGCAGTTTTGGAGCGAGGCGCGGCCAGACTGGTACGCGCTCTATGCCCAGCGCCTGCCCGCCGAGCAGCGGCAGCGGCTGCAGCAGGAGCAAGGCGGGGATGAGGAGCAGGGCGGCGGCGGCGGCGGCAACGATAGCAGGCCAACTGGCGGTCCCAGCAGCGGCGCCGGTCCCCGCGGCGGCAGTGGCAGCAGCAGTGACGGCGGCAGCAGTGGAAGCGGCACCTGGGAGCCCCCCGGATTTAGCGCGACCTCGCTGCTGCGTAAGTGGGAGGCGTCTCGGCGGGCGCTTGCCCAAGCGCGGCTGCGCAAGCGGCAGCGGCGGGAGGCCTGGCTGCTGCAGCAGTATGGAGGGGTGAAGCCCGAGACGGCAGAGGGACAGCAGCTGCTGGCGAATGGCGGCGGCGGCGGCTGCTCGCACGCCGGCTGCGCCAGCTGCCAGTCGCATGCCTAGCAGCGGGGGTTTTGCTGCCATTTGCTAGGTGAGCTGTTGTGTGTTGTCCTGTTTTGTAACAGCCCCCGGCCAGTGCACGCCACCAGGGCAGGCCGCTGCAGTTGAAGAGTGTGTGGGGCGGCCGGCACGGGGCCTGTTATGCGCCTGGGCGGCCCCGGCAGTGTGAGGCAGGGTGTGCTGTTCAGGGCGTGTGGCGGAGCTTTCGGGCTGCCCTGCTCCCGCTCCCGCTTCCAGCACCTTGAGTGGGCAGGTCACATGTGTGTGGGCTTGATGCCCAACAACTCAGCCGTGCTGGCACCTAGTGTGTTGGTGGGGGCGCCCCTTGGTGCGCATCCCATTTGCGTTGGCACCGCCAGGCGCTGATGTGTGCCTGCCGACGTGCAAACTGATCACCTTCGACCAGCCGCAGCTCAGCCCGCGGGTGTCTCGCCTCGGCCATGCGCAAAGGAGCGCAGTTTTCGGGGGCAAGGCAGCAACGTGTGTGTGTGTGTGTGCTTACAAAGGCGATGCCCGTTAACGGGCTGGGGACACATTGGAACAATGAATCCACTAGCTCTGCTGCCCCGAAGGGCGATGCAAACCGACTGGCTGGGAAAGGCATGTGGGGGTGAATCACAGCGGGGCTGGGGTCGGGCGCAGAGGGCGGGAGGAGAGCGGCGGGCGCCTGGTAACATGCTTGCCCAGCCAGCGGCTGGGGGAGAAAATGGGGAGGCGGCGGGGCCGCAAGTGGGGCAGACCTGGGGCAGCCGGCGACCAGGCATCGGCGCCCGTACTTGACTTTGACTTTGTGTGGCTTACATGCCAGTCAGCACAATCCTGTGCTGCCTACTGCAACATTAAAATGAATCCAATGCAACAGCGGGGAGCGAGCGCAAAGCATCGCACGGGCGGGTACAGCACGGCTTACCCAAGGCCGGCCGAAACAGGGAGATGAGCAGGCGCAGCTGCA
>VFQQ010000903.1_pt1 | contig 49264 bp, 90 predicted proteins | sample 3512341 | NCBI WGS metagenome assembly VFQQ01 (sample SAMN10412373, study PRJNA504923) | tailings metagenome | isolation source: Relicate 2 Philex TSF1 revegetated site | place: Philippines: Tuba, Benguet | collected 2017-08-29 | reverse complement strand
TCAAACGAAGACGACCAAGCCAGTAGCCAGCCGCGCACCTAGGTACATCTGCTTGTGGTCCATCCACACGTTGGCCTCGTAGCGCTTGGTGCGCCTGCAGCGAGCGAAAGGTGTGTGTGATAAACAGCATGAAGTGTGCAAGGCCAGGCACCAAGAGCAGCAATGCATCCAGCCCCCTCCCACTGCGCCTGCGCCAAACCACCAGCGCTGAGCTAGCTCAAGCGGTTCATCCACCCCAAGCACCTGCACAACGCCAGGCAGCCCCAATCCCCTCACTTGTGCTGTGTGACTCCGCGGAAGCCGGTGACGCCCTTGGGCCCCGAGTGCTGCATGCGCGAGGTGCCCAGCCCGCTGCCGTCCACGGAGGGGCTGGCGCGCCCCGCACCCTCGTTTGGGGTGGCCTCCGTCTCCATGCACCGCTTCAGCGCGGCCTGGGGCACAAAATAAAGGATAGAGAAGCGGGTGATCGAGTGGGTTTGATTGCTTGGGTGGCAGCGCTCGGCAGGTGGGACCAGCAGCGGCATCAGGACGACCACCCCTCTCCTTGCAAGCCCTGCCTAGAGGCGATTGCAAGGCAGGGGAAAGCTCCTGCCACAGCAGCAGCAGCCCGGCTCACCGTGAACGTGTCCAGCTCGCTCTGCCAGGCGGCCATGTTGGACAGCAGGTCTGCCGCCAGAGCATCATCCTCCCCAGGAGGGCCGTCCTCGCCAGCAGCAGCTGCATCTGAGGGAGCACCCGCATCCGCACCGCCCTGCGAGGGGTCCGCCGCCGCGGGCTCGGGCGCCGGCGCGCCGTCTGCTGCGGGCGCTGCGGCGGCATCGCCCGCCGCCTCGGCGTCGGCCATTTCGGCGTCGGCCGCGCCCTGCTGCTGCTGCTGCTGCTGCTCTTGCTGCTGCTCCTGCTGCTGCTGCTCGCCCGGCTGCTCATCTGCCTCCTGCTTGGAGGGCGCAGTCAGCCAGCTGGGTGCCTCCCCTGCAAGCAGCGCCTGGAGGTCATCAAGGGGGCCGGCTGGTGGTGCCGCCTCATCCTGGGGCTCTGCTGCCGCCAAATCCTCCTCAGCCTTCACTCCCAGCTCCAATGGCTCCAGGAGCGGAAGCTCTGCCGCCACCTCTGCGGCAGGGGAACGGGGGCGCGGGTGGGGCAGGCGAGGCAGGGCAGGGTAGCCAGTGATCTGGCCCCCAGTTAACAGCACGGCGTGCAGTTGCAAGCAGTGTGGCAGGGCTCGGGCCAGCCACGCACCGATCTCCATCGCGTGCTAACTAATGCAACTCGGGCGCCGAGGCTGGTGCGCCGCGTGCGCGGCGCTTGCGATCGTGCCGCTTCCACTCCCTGGGCAGGCTAGATACCTGCACAAGATAGGATGGGGAACAATGGGGGGCTGTTAGGAACCCTGGCAAACGCCCGCTCGACGGAGGGCCGCGCGGCCCCTTGCGCAGCAGCGACCGCCGTTAAGGTGGCCGACGTCGCGGCGCCGCCCAGCCTCGGGCCCTCCGCAGCGCTGCTCTTGGACTGCGACGCCCTTGACAGCAGGATGGGCGGCGCCCGGGGCGGCAGCGTGACGCGGGGGAAGTCCCCCTCGGACGGGGCCGCCTGAGCAGAGGGCCGGGGCGCCCCAGCAGCGTGGCGCGAGCCCTTACAGCCACGATGGATGCGTTGAGGGACCTGAGAGCCCTTGCAAGGCGCGCAAGAACGCCCACAGCCCGCCCTCGGCGAACCAAACGCGGGCTCTGCTGCCAAGCCACCCCCGCCCCCCTCGCGCCTGCTCTGGATGTGCGTGGCTAGCTGGTGCCGGCGGAACAATGTTGGCCCCCGCCCCAGCTCCAAGCTTGCAGCCAGCGACCTTGGCAGGGCACTGGGAGCCTTGCGCGCGCGTCCAGGTGCTGCTAGCACACCACCGATACGTGAGCACTGGCTCACGAGGCGCAGGAGGGCTGCAACAGGCAGGGGCGGGCACAATCACCCCTGATGCAGCTGCAACTTGGTGGCGCCCCAAGCCCCCGGCAGGAGGTGGAAACCCCTCCACACAACCTCATCGACAGCGGCGGGGCGCCGCCCGGCCCAACCATGCTGCCACCCGCCGCCGACCGCCGCTGCCGCCGTTTTTGCCGCTTGCGCAGGGCCGACCATCTTCCAGCTGCGTCCCAGCCCTCGCAGACTGCCGCACCCTACTGTGCAGAGCATAAAGGAGGCACAGAAGCAGCTGCACAAGCGTCCTGCCACCGCCGGCGTGCCCTGCCGCCTGCACCCATGTCGCACCGCTGCCAAGGTTCCTCGAGGATCCTTTACAAATCGGGTGATCGGGCTGGGCAGCAAAGAAAGAGTGCAAACAGCGGGCAGGCCGTCAGACCAGCTTTCAAATGAAGAATAATACGTGAAGCAAAGTCGAGCGTCATGGAAATGGGAGCAAGAAGGGGGCAGGGGCACGGTTGGAGCAGCATTCGAAAACCGGCAGGCACAAAGGAACCTCGGCGGCATGCACGGATCAGGCCGGCCGCAGTCAGCAGCGCTGCCGCTCAGTCCTCGCGCGCCGGCAGCACGGTGACCTTGCAGTTGGCCATCAGCCAATCCATCACCTTGTTGCCCTGCACAGTCTCCATCACCTGCACACGCAAGGGACATGGGACAAAGACACATTGGACAATCAGGGGCGCAGGTCGGGCTGGGTGGGGGACGCAGGCTGGGCAGCGGCAGGTGCACCAGTTGCGACGCCTGTAGCCCTGCCGGCTGTGCTGACCTCAAGATCAGCTGCACCAAGGCGCTGCTGGCATCGCAGCTCCGCCGCAGCATGCTATATAACCTCACCTGCTCCCGCAGCCGGGCGGCGTCAAACTCCTGGCCGTGCTTGGTGAAGTCGCTGGCTGCCGCCTTGAACTCGGACTGCGGCACGCCACAAACTATTGTGGATCAGTCAGCGTGCGGTGCGGTGAGCAAGCAGCTGGGTTCTGCGTCAGCAAGGCAGCCAGCATTGCGGGCTGGCGTCAAGCTGGCCACCCACCCACAACCCCCACATTCACAACCAGCCACACCAGCTGCCCCCCACCTCAATCTCGGCCTCGCTGGGCTTGAGCCGACATGACACCATTCAACCACCCGCTCCGTGTTTCTCCGCCCACCCACCAGCTGCCACCCTCCTCGATCTCGGCCTCGCTGGGCTTGAGCCTGCCACCAACCAGCCACCCGTATCACCCTTGCTGGCATCCATGTATTCACACCCACAACTGCCCCCCACCCACCTCGATCTCGGCCTCGCTGGGCTTGAGCCTGCCACCAACCAGCCACCTGTATCACCCTTGCTGGCATCCACGTATTCACACCCACAACTGCCCCCCACCCACCTCGATCTCGGCCTCGCTGGGCTTGAGCCCCTCCTGCACCGCAATGTCCTCCATGCCCAGCAGCGTGCGCTGCAGCTCCAGCAGCTCCTCCCGCCGGCTCTGCGCAAACTGGGCCGCCTGCGGGCAGTACGGAAGAGCAGAGATAACGAGGCTGGGTGCGTCAGTGCAGCAACCGGAGGTCAGCATGGGAGCTCCAGCTCTTCCCGTCGGCGCTGCGCAAACTGGGCCGCCTGCGGAGCAGAGCAAAGGAAAGCAGAAAGGCGGGGGGTGTCAGTGCATCAACCAGAGGTCAGCATGGCACCTCCAGCAGCTCCTGCCGGCTCGCCGCAAACTGGGCCGCCTGCGGAGCAGAGGAAACGATGCCGAGGAACATGAAAATCAGCACCAGAGCAAGCAGCGACTGGACGGGCTCGCCGCAAACTGGGCCGCCTGCGGAGCAGGAGGGACGGGAGAACAGACACGGGGACGCAGGTTGACGCCACAGCGGCCCTGAGTTGCAACAAAGCTTGGGTCACTGCCACCCTTTCCAACCGCACGCATCCCCACCCTCTCCTCCACCCCACCCTGTTCAAACCCCTCACCAGCTCGGGCGTGGCCAGCTGCTGCACGGTGTTGTAGTCCATGCGCCCGCTGGACAGCAGCCGCGTGAGCTCCACCTGTGCAGAGCAAATACACGGGGAAATGAATGGGCAAAGGACACTGAACGGCGCCAGCTGGGGATGCAACAAGGTGCCCATATCATGCCGGCAGGTGCCTGGGTGCCCTTAAAAGGTCCCTGTTCAAGCCATGCCAGGCGCACCTGGTACTGCTGCGCCCCGAGCTCGTTGATGAGGCTCTCGGGGATGTCGCACTCGACGGCGCGGCCCACTGCACAGGGCAGACGGACGGGTGGTGTGGGGTGACAGGTGTGGGGTGTGGGGTGTGGGTTGAACCCAGTAGGAACTGGGTTCCACAGCCGGTCGGGAACCACGCGCGGCGCACACCGAGGGCTGCACTGGGCAGGCAGGCCGCCAAACTGAGTGGCAAGCGAGCTGGAGAGTTCAGGAGACGCTGCGATTTCAGCAGCTTCTGCGGCGCGGCGCACCTGCGGCGCTGAAGGCGTCGGCGATGCGCTCCCGCTGCTCCCGCTCCCGGTCGAATCGCTGCAGCACAGGGCAGGGGGCAAGGTAGGGGGCGGTGTTGAGGGGCTGAGGTGAGTTGTAGGGCTGTGGTGGGCAGCAGGCACAGCTCGCGTCATGCAACGCTGCGTGCTGTTTGGCTGGTAACTATGCAGCCTGGTGCGCAGCGCATGCGCACTTGGATCTGTGGCAGGATCGGCCGAGCTGCTGCTCAAGACAGAGTGTCTTTGGACTCCACAACCAGCCCAGAGATTAGACTCCTCAGCAGCACCCCACCTGCGCCTCCAGCAGCTTGTCCCGCAGCCCCGCCAGCCCCGCGCCCGGCAGCAGGCTGTTGGCAAACTCGTCAGTGAGCTGCAGGGGGCAAGGAGGAGGAGTAACACAGGGGTTAAGGGAGGAGTAGCACAGGGGGCAAGGAGGATGAGACAAACAGATGGGCAGGGGAGCATCAGGGCACCAGAGCTCGAGAGGAGACCTTGGGCACTGCTTGGCAGGTTGTAGGTACCCCTCTACCACCTGCGGCTGCTTGCCAGCCAGTGCTCCGATCCCACCCCAGCTGAAACAAATTGCGTGCATGCAATCTACCACAACCCACCTCGGGCAGGTCGTAGCTGAACAGCTCCGTCATCTTGAGCGTCACGGTCGCCTCCACGCCGCGCAGCATGGGCGGCTGGAACGACTCTGCAGGGTGGTGAAGATGAGCACGAAGCGGCGGCTTGAGGGAGTTCTATTTGCAGGGCAGCAGGCTGTGGGTATGGCGACGCGTGCTTTGGTCGGAGCAGGACACCCAGCATTCATACGTTCCAGCTCAGCGTGCAGACCGCACCCAGCGCAGCGCAGCGCACCGTCTGAGGGGAAGCGCAGCGGTGCCACCTTCTCCTCCCCTGGCTTCATGTCCATCATGATGGCCACAATGCCTGCTATAAAAAAAAGGATGGATTGGACAGCAGTGTCAATAATGAATCAACGCCCAACAGGATGGCCACAATGCGTGCAAGGTAAGAGGAAATGAGGCGGGTTGCACAGTAGCACAGGCACTGAGCAGCGGGGATGACCAAGGGCGCGGCGGGCTTGCGAGGCGGAAGCAGCCCAGAGCAGCAAAGGAACTCAGGCCGGCCAGAGGTGCACGTGAAGGGCCACCTAGCCAGTGTCGGGTGCCAGAAGCAACCTCTCCCACCTGGCAGGAAGGTGGTGTCGGCATCGTCAGTGTCCAGCCGCATGGAGTTGCGGGTGGCGCCCGGCAGCTCCTCCCCAGTGTCGGCGCGCTTGGCCGAGAAGTTGACGATGGCCAGGTCGCCCTGCTGCAGGCCGCGGTCCGCCACAACCTGCGGAGAGAGCAGGACACAGCCAAGGCAGCTTGTGAGGCTGCTTTTGGGGGGTGGCAATGGCCAGGTCGCCCTGCTGCAGGCCGCGGTACGCCACGACCTGCAGAGAGTTAGGAGAGACAGCAAGCGACAGGTTTACGCTACGTGGGCCTAAGGGGCAAGGCGCAGCGAAGGCCAGACTGCTCATGTGCGCCACGAAGCTCGGAAGGCCCGGGCTGCCGGCTGCGCTGCACCGGATGGCGTCACAGCTGACAAGCAAGCGCAACCAGCAGAAGGAATGGGACCGGCTGTTGGCTTGCCTTGAGCTTGGCCTTGGATTTGAGCAGGGACAGCAGCTGCTTCTCCACCTGGGCCGCATCACCAGACTCGTCGCCCGTCGACTCAACAGCCACCTGCAGGTTCAGGTGATGGGAGAAGAGCGGAGCAGACGCATGTGGGATGCGGGCGGCAGCGCAGGGTTGCAAGCGGTCTGTGGGGAACACTGCAGGGTGCTCCTGCCGTGCCTTGCAGCGCCCGATCCATCCTTGTGCGGTCCATTCTCCCACGGCGGCATGCACATGTCCCAGCCTGGTACGGCGTCTTCCAGGTCAGCGGCGGCAATCGACAGATGCCAACCCAGCCCTTGCCCATACTGAAACTCCTGCACATTGCATGTTCGCCTGTTCACCTGCAGCTCGCGGTACGGCGTCTTCCAGGTCAGCGGCGGCACCGCGTCAAAGCGGATGGTGAAGCTGAACCCGCTCTCCAGGCTGCGCAGCAGGCACAGCATGGGATGGCTTGCTGGGGTGAGAGAGCGGTTGGGGGTGCGATCGAGCTGTGCCCCAATTTCGGACGGCTGCGCACACAACCGAACAGCGCTCACCCTCGCACAGCTCAGCAGCTTGGCACGAGGTGACACGTAAACCACATTCGCAGCTGGCCAGCAGCTGCAGCACAACGCAGCACCACAGCAGCTCCCACAGCTAACCAACTGGTCAGCCGCTGCAACACAACTACAGCACCCACACACCTGAAGCGCGACTCCAGCTCCTCCGCGTTCTGCTCAATGCGCTCCGACTCAATCACGGCCACGCCCTCGTAGGGCGCCATGGCCTGCAGTAGGGCGGCAGCGTGACGATTAGTTGAGGACCAGAACAGCGTGTGAGTGCAACTCGATGACAGCCACGCCCTCGTGGGGCGCCATGACCTGCAGCGGGGCGGCACACAGTCGAGTTGCACAAGAGCAAGCTGCATGATGCACCTCTCAAACCTGCAAAATCAAATATCCTCCATGCTCGCAGCGCGCGTCGCTGCGCCCATCTGCTGTCCATCACCACAGCTTGCCAAGGGAAACTTTCTGGCCCAAATCAGCACACCTTTGCCACTAGCGGCTCCAGCATCTCGGACAGCACGCTGTTCCTGCCCCAACCAAGGGTGCACTTGATCAACCAATCATAAGCACGCACCTTTGCCACCATCGGCTCCAGCATCTCGGACAGCACGCTGTTGTACACACGCTGCACGCCGCCCACGTGCGCAATCAGCGCGGCGTCAGGCGCCTGGGCAGCGGGTGCAGGGGGGAGGCGGCAGGGAGCAGGGACTGTGAGCGGGGTGTGTGTGCGGGGTGTGTGCCAGTGACTGGGTGTGCAGCACCCAAATGAACTGCAAGAGATGCACAGCTGCCTCAAGGTCTGGCTATGTCGGCAGTATTTTTCCTGCTCCATTTGAAGTCCTACACCCAACCTCAGCACCCCAAAACCGCCCGCCCACACCACACCACACCAGCCCACCAACGGCATGCGCACCTTGCCCTTGCGGAAGCCCTGCACCGTGGTCGCCTCCCGCAGCTCCTTCATCAGCTTGTTGTACGCCTTCTGGCACTGCTCCGCGGGCACTGACACGTGCAGGCGCACGCCAGCACCCATCAGCTTCTCCTCCTCAACCGACACATCGCCGGCAGGCGCCGCCACCGCCACAACCGCGCGGCGCGGCGCCGCCGCCAGCCGCTGCTGCCGCCGGCTCTGCTGCTGCTGGGGCGCCCAGCGGGGTGCCGTACCCCGTGCAGCCTGTGCAGGGCAAAGGGAGCATGGGAAGAGGCAAGGCTGAGGCCCACATGGCCGGCATGGTGGCTGGCGGCGAGTGGCGGCAGGCGGGGATAAGCCCCGCCGGCGGCGGTGGGGCAGGCCACATGCATGTGGCGACTGCAGCCACAAACGCTGTCCTGCTGTCGTTCTCATGCTCCTGCCGTGCTGCTCACCTTGGCAGGCTGCGCGGCGGGCCGGGCTGCCACCGGGGCGGCGAGCGCCGCGCGCTGGGGGGCTAGGGCCTGCATCGACATGGTTGTTGTGTGCCGAAGAGCGCGGGGAGCAAGCTAGATGCGCCATGCAGGAAGCGGCTGCATGAGGACGGGTCCCCAGGGCGGGAGCGCCCTGAGAAGCAGCCTGGTGGTTGATCGCCCGTGCACAGTTTCGGATTCAGTTTGTGCGCACGGCAGGAGCCCCGCTACACTCTTGATGCACCCTTGCGCGCCGCCGGCGGTGCCTCGTCTCCTGCAGCTCGCCCTCTTGCAAGAGGCAATTGCTTCGTTTCCTTGGCCACATCCTTTCGTGGCAGGCATGGCATGGAGTAAGAGCATCACACATGTCATGAGACTGCGCGTGAAATGCTCTGGAGTAAATGACGCGACCTCCCAGTGCTCGCCGCTGCAGCCGTGCCTGCCGCGCTGCTGCATCTATTGGTGTCCTGCCATTATTGCCATCCTTTCACAGTCTCCAAGAGCAACTAGCTCACGGGAGTGTGCCTGCGCTCTCATCAGTAAGCTGCCAGGTAATGTGGTGTCATGGCTGCCAACCGCATTGCGGGAAGAATGCGTGGCAACAGGAGATTTAGATCGTGTCTTTTACATGTCACCAACCAACTAACTAGAACGCCTCACCGGGCGAGAGGGTGATATATCACGACCAGCTTCAGGCAAGGGGATGGTACAGGGATCATTGGGCCAGAGCGAACGGCATGAGAACAGCGTACATTGCATCAGCAGCAGTTCAAGCAGTCATCTATGCTGGAAATAATGGGGAGAATGTACCTATAACTTATTATGAAGATGACAGGAATTGCAAGATAGTTAAGGTAACTCAAGATCAATCTGTACCAGTCGTATGTGACAAAAGCAGCAGGGATACACGGGCACTTGCCTTGAAGAGCAGATGGAGGGAAGGCGAGATCGTCTTTGGATTCATACCGCAAATGCCACCCTCGCATGTCCCAAGAAATGCACGCACATACGCCGAGTAGCGTTGCACAGGCAACCAGCATCCCGATGACCACAAGCCATTTCAGGAGCGCCCCAACTGCCCCGTATGTGCACAGGGCAGGGCATGCAAGGCCATCTGGAATGCTAGTAGGGAACAGGGTTGCGATAGCGCCCAAGAGGAAAGTCTCAGCTGCCACCATCCAATTCAGTCGCCAGTTCAACATGTTCAGATTCTGGAACTGCCTTTCGCGTGCACGTTTGGTTGCCTCCGCACGCTTCGCCTCTTCTGCACGCCTGGCAGCTTCCGCAAGCCTGGCCTCCTCTCCACGCTTTGCTACTTCCACATATGAAGCTCGCTGTCCTCCGGTCATGCCGAAACTGATGGCACTGCAGGCCAGAGGCACATGAAGAAAAGTAGGAAGCGTCCTGATTAAAGCACCATACTGGAGTTGCTGGGAAGAATGAGTAGGACTGGCAGCTCCAGAGATCAGCCAGGGTGCCTGGCCAGCAACAGCAAGCTGGAAGCAGGTGCGCATTCCGCGGTTGATGAGTTCCTGCTCACCAGGCTCTTTGATTGCGCTGAAAGAAGGCGCCGGCGTGAGCGATGGATGAGCGTCAAAGCTTGCACGGGGACTGCACAGGCTGGAGGCGGAACGCATGGATGTATCATTTGCAGGTACCTCTACGTGACAGTGGGTGCGGCGGGGGCGCAGCGGCCAGTCGGGCTGTGTGCGCCAGGCTTGCCCCACGTGAAAACACTGCGCCCAGGTGCAAATGATCGGTTGGGGCCATTTGGGGGGGAGGGGAAAGAACGCGAACAGAGCGACCGGGGAAGCGCAGGGGGCAGCGGTCGCGCACAAATTGCATGTCATGACGTATAAGGGTGCTAGAGGGGCGATCGCTGCTGTTTGGCACACCTTGTGTGAAGTTGGAGCGTGGTACAAACCGTGAATGCACCGCAGAGGTGGCCGGTTGGAAGCAAAAGATCCGGGCAGTGGACGTGAAGCTGGGGAAGTGGCGAACATTGCGCCGTGCGTGCTGACAATGCAGCACGGCCGGCGGCAGCACACGCCGGCGGCAGCATGCAGGACAGCCACACCGGCGCATCCCCGGGATTCGACTGGCATTCAATGCGGGCAGCTTAACATGGGCAGAGTGGGTGAATAATGACGCCATGCGATTGCTGCTGCAAAGCACGTAAGGCGCGTTCCGCTGCGGCCGCCTGCCGCTCGCCGCCTGCAGCCATGCCTGCCGCGCTGCTGCTCCGCATCTGTTGATGGCTGGTCTCCATTACTCGCCCAGCATGCGCTCGCTGTCCACGTTCTCTCCATCGTCCACCTGCGGCCCCTTGGCTGCCGCCTGGCCCGGCGCCAGCTTGTCCCGCTTCTTCAGGCCGCTCACCTGTTGCAGAAAAAAGGCAGCAGGAGCAGCGCAGAGTTGAGTACATTCTGAGGGTTGCTCCGTCATCAGTGCAGCTATCTCACAGCTGGCACCGCGGCTCCGCACCAAGCAGCAGCTCCCAAAGACAGTGCACTGGGGCCCTGCCGCAGCAGGCAAGCAGCAGGTACAGCGACACACATCCCCCACTCACGATGTCATCGATGCGCAGCAGCAGTGTGGCCGCCTCCACGCTCGTCTTCACCGTCTGCACCTTGACCTGCGGATGAGAAACAGATAGGGCAGGAGGAGCGGGTTTGCGGAAGCTGGGCAAATGGCTCTCAGGGAATGGTGTGCAAGCTGGAGCTGCAGAAGCACAGCATCGCCCAAGAGCAAACTCCTGGGCAACAGGGGCAAGCTCAACAGGAGCAGCTTCCGCCCGAGCAGCCAGCAGCCATGTCTTGTGCACCCAGCCAGCCACCCTTTGCCGCACCTGGTACGGCTCCCACACCCCCAGCTCCTTCATGTCGACAATCTGGCCGCTGTTGCCTGCAGGTTGTCAAAGAAGAGGGGAGGGTGCAGCAGGCACAAGACAATGCTGACCATCAGCGCATTAACTGGAGAAGCGCAAGGGGCGCTCAGCTGCTCACCGGCATCTTGCAAATGACTGCTGGGCCTCAAAAACCTGCACACAACTGCACAGGCAGGGGCCGTGCAGCGCTACGCACCGTCGATGCCAAACGTGCAGTCTGGCGCCTCAGCGTGCTTAGCGCGCAGCTTGGTCAGCGTGCGGATCACGTTGGCGCCGCAGTTCTGAGCCAGGGTGCGGGGGATGACCTCCAGCGCCTGGCCCACAGCGCGGTACGGGCCCTGCACAGTGAGAGAGAAAGTGGATGTGGGTTTGGTTGTAAATGAGCCGCGATACCCGATTGCGCCACGCAGCCCAGCCCAGCTTGCCACCGTATTTCAGCCCAGCCCACCGCACTCAGCCCACCCCACAGACCAATCCCCACCTGGCTCCACGCCCTCCACCGTACCACCCCGCACAGCCATCCCATCAGCCACCCTCCACCCGCACCAACCAGTCAACACGAATGAACCCCACCCGACCACAACCCCAGCAGCCGCCCACCTGCTCCACGCCCTCCACCGCGCCGCTGTTGGCCCGCTCCGCCAGCCCGTGGCTGACCGCCATCTCAACCGCGCCGCCGCCGGGCACCAGCCGTGGGTCTGCGCATCAGGCAAGCATACGGGGTAGGCATGCGATCATGCAGACGGCCGTGCGTGCATGGGTGCACAGCATCATGGCATGTCGCAGGCATCACTGCTCATGACTGGAGCCCTTGCAGATTGCGATCTTGTCCCCAAGGAATGCCGGTCAGCTGCTGCATGTCTTCGGAGTAGCAGCCAGCGCACCTATGCACACGTTGCGTGCCACGCCCATGGCGTCGTGCAGGTTGCGCTCCACCTCATTCAGCACGTCCTTGCTGGCGCCGCGCAGCACGATGGAGCAGGCCTTGGGGTCCTGCCAGGTGGCAACCAGGGACGTAGAGGGACGTGAATTGTCAGGGTTTGCAGTGGGCGGAGGTTGGCGTAGGTGTGGCTGGACTTAAGAGGTTGGTGCCGGAGGGTGCACTTTGGAAGTGTGCGCTGGGGCAGAAACACTGAGCAGCTTGGCCTCGGTGACTACAGTCGGTGACTACAGGCTGGCTGGCGAGGGCGCATCAAACGCAAGCCCAAGTGGCAGGCCAGCCCACCTTGCAGTCCACGATGAAGGTGAAGAACTCGTCGCCGATCTTGCGGACCTCAAACAGCCCCGCCCCCGTGCCGATGTCGCTCTCCCGGATTTCGTCTGCGCAGCAGGCACAGCGGGCGCAGCGGGCAGGGCGTCGATTACAAGAGGCAGGCATGGACAATGAGAGGCAGCACGGCCAGCTGGCGTGCAAGATACAGGTACCCACAGGCACAACCCTGCAAGTCATCTCAAAACCCTGCATCAGCTGCGCAGACTTTCTGCTGTGCATGCCTCCCACGTCTCCCCACCCCACCTGGCCGCGACACAATGGTGGCGCCGCAGGCGCGTGCAATGCGGTTGTTATCCGTCTTGCGCAGCCGCCGGATGGCGGAGATGCCCGCCTTGACCAGGTAGTGGGCCGCCAGGTCGGACAGGCCCTTCTCTGCAGGGGCAAGCAGAGGAGGCAGCTGTGTTCATGAGGCATGGTGTGCAGCATTGATGCCCGCCTTGACCGGGTAGCGGGCCGCCAGGTCGGACAGGCCCTTCTCTGCAGGGCGAAAATGGGTGATTTTTTGTGAGCATCACAGAGGCAGCTGTGTTGAAGTGCAGCGTAGAGGCACCTGCAGGTTTGCACACTCCGCAAAAGCCAGCACAGCGGCGGCTTGTTGCGTGGTGACAGCCCCCCAACAGCAGCAGCAGCAGGGCCCCTCCTTGCCTGTGATGACCAGGTCTGGCTTGAAGGCCGCAATCTGCTCGCACGTCTTCTGGATCCACTCCTCCTCCATCTTCAGCAGCGTGGCCCTGCAACAACGGGTGCAACATCATGTGCAGCTGTGACCAGAGTACACTGATGGATCCAAACCTCCTGCGACATCAGCCCCACATCCATGTGACCGGCATTCCCACACCCTGCGTCTACATTACCAGACAGCAAGCCAGCCTCACCAGTCCTCCTCCCGCATCAGCTCCACATCGGTCTGGTTCACCCACACCCTGTGTTACAAATGATTACCGGTCACGAGTGAATCATCTCACCAGTCCTCCTCCCGCATCAGCTCCACATTCGTCTGGTTCTCGCCCTTCTTGTACTCCAGCGGGCAGTCCAGCAGCAGGATGCGCGGGTTGTGGATCTTGCTGCAGGTAGGCCGGCAGCAAAGTCAGGGGTGAGCAGACAAGCAGCACAAGCGGAAGCACAGGCAGCGCAAGGAAGGAGAACAGCGCAGGGCATGCGCTTGCCAGCGCATGCGAGCAGCGCCACTGCACACCAGCCAGCAGCCCCTCACGCCACACATAACAGCAGCCACAGCAGCAGAAACATCATCATCATCAGCAGCAGCAGCAGCGCACTCACCGCCGCATGCGCGCGGGTTCCACCACGTCCTTTTCGAACACCGCAAAATGCCACGACACACCAGGGAATACCAAAGCTCACCGCCGCATGCGTGCGGGTACCAGTACAGCCTCAAACAAACCGCAACATGCCACAACATACAGGGAGCACCCAAAGCTCACTGCCGCATACGTGCGGGCACCACAGCACACCATGCCACGACACACAGGGAACACCAACGCTCACCGGCGCATGCGTGCGGGCCCAACACAGATGCTCATTGGCAAGAAGGCACGGAAGGCAGCTGAATTGATACAAAACGGCACAGTGTCCCTCACCGGCGCATGCGTGCGGGCACCACCACGTCCTTCTCAAACATCACGCCCCGCAGCACGCGGCTGTCCTCGATCGCGCCGCCCGGAATCTTCTCCACCTTGGCATACTTCCTGGTCAAACGAAATGTTGGCAGGATGGCGGACTAAGCTCACAGACGGGAGGGAACACACTGAGGATAATGCAATGAGTGTTGAGCACGGCATGGCTCGCAAGCGCAGGCTGAGCGCACCCAACCAACCAAACACATGCCAGCCTGCTGCAAGCCCTGCACTGACTTGATGTCGATTTCCCGCCGCCCATCGCCGTGGTCAATCATGACTGTCTGCACTGCGTCCAGCGCCAGCTCCTGCAACTAAATAACAAGCCAAATATAAGACCCGGTCAGCAGCAGCGCTAAGCAGCAGCACGCGACAGGGGCACAGCAGCTTGGTGTGCCGGCGGTGTATACGCTCTGCACTGCTCAGCAACCGGCAGGTGCAGTCGTCCCCCCAGGTTGGCCGGCCAGCCGCCTGCTCCCAGCCTCCTGCGCCGCACGCACCGCTATAAGCGAGCCAAAGCGCATTGTGAACTTGGTGCCTATGCAGCTGTTGACAATGTTGAGCATCTGGACGTGGGGGGCAGAGTGAGAGGCCGCAAGCGAAGGAGTTGGCATGTGCCAATGCCTCAAGCCAGCTGACTATGCAACCACCAAGCAGCGTGCAATGCATGCCATGCCCACACATCCCGCAGCAGCAAGGCTGCAACTATCGTTGATGTCCAAAAGTTTGCATCCCCACCTGCTGCCGGTCATTTGTGTCAATGGGGAACGAGACCTCGTCGATGATTTTGATGGCATCATCCAGCGCACGCACATAACCCCTGCACCAACAGCCGGGAAGAAGCAACAGCGCGTCAGCAGCACATGCTTGCACGCTGCACTGGCATATAGAGTGGCCCATGCAGCAACACGCCTGGAGTCGGCCCAGCTTGCATGGCTGTGCTGGGCATACATCACCCTGCTGACGCAACCTCCCAGCGAGCGCGCCATGCGCCACTTGCACCACTAGGGGCGCACCGGCTGCAGCACATGACACCAACTAATGCTGCACACGGCACAAGCTGCTGCTGGCGCCGCACCGGATGATGGTTGTGGGGTGCAGGTTGCGCTCCAGCGACGGCTCCGCTGCTGCCAGCATCTCGCCCGCCAGAATAATCACGCTGGTGGTGCCGTCCCCCACCTGCGATGGTGAGCGGTGTGCCCAGCGGCGATGGAGCTTGCATGTCATGCAAGCGCAAGTGCGCAGGGCTGGGGATGTGTGCTGCGACTTGCACCCCACGTGCGCATGCACGCCAATCAGAAGCAGAGACAGAGAGCAGAAGCTGCTGCAAAAAGTTAGCCAGCTCGCTGGCAAAGAGGGCCAGCACCCACCTCCTCGTCCTGCGTGCGGCTGAGCTCAATGATGCTCTTGGCTGCGGGGTGGCTCACGTCAATCTCGCGCAGAATGGCGTTGCCTGTCGCAGCAGCCGAAATTCAAGCAGACACTTGGTGAAGCCAGGTTGCAATACAGCAGCAAAGAAACAGCAGCAGCAGCAGCCATGCCCTGAGAAGCAAGCAGGTAGCAGGCCATGGCAGCTGCACCGCCCAGGAGCATCAATCGCAGCAGCCATGTGCGCCCGCACCGTCGTTTGTCAGCACGATGCCGCCATTGGCGTCCAGCAGCATTTTGAGCATGGCTCGGGGCCCCAGCGTTGTGCGCACAATGTCCGCCACCGCCTGCACGCAGGGTGGCAATGCCGGGACAGTGAGGCGGCAGCGGCGGCTGGGCGCTGAACCGACGCGGCGTTTGACCGGCGCTCCCGCCGCCGCCGCTGCAGACGGCGCTTGGCAGCGCGTGCCCCGCACCGCTGCTGCATGCTCCCCTCACCTTGCCCGCCAGAATGTTGCCATACTGCGCCTTCTTGCCCGTGTCCCGCTTGGTGTTGGCCTGCAGCACCGTGACGGGCGCCTGGAACGCCATGCTGCCGCGGCGCCCTGCTCACGATCCAATTGAGGGCGCTGGAGTGCGGTCGCCGCTGCGATGGACTCTGAGCAGCAACTCAAGCGGCGGGCCGCTTTGGGGGCGATCGGCTACGCTGATGCGATCTGCAGCGATGCTGGAACGGCGCCCAGCAATGCGAGGGCGGTTGCAGGGGGCGCTCCGACTCCCATGCCACGCGGGCTCTCATGCACGCAGAGGGGGCCTCATCCTGGTCATGTCCTGCTCCTGGTAGTCAGTGCAGCGCCTTGAGAATACCGGCAGCAGGCGCATTGGGCCACCCAACACCTGCGCGCCCCGAGCACTACCCTCCAGCCTTGCCAGCCGCTCGCCAGCCGTCTCCGCCATCATGATGGCCTCGCACGCCACGCTGTATGGCAGTGTGCGCCCGCTCGGCGCGCCCCGGCCCACCCAAAGCCACTGCCGCCGCCGGCTGGCGGCGCTGCTGCGTTGCTCCGCCGCCGCCGACCAGGTGCGATGGCGTGCGGAGCTCTGCCTGTTTCGTCATGACTGCAGCTGCCCGCAGGTCCGTCTCAAACCATTGCTTCCTACTCATTGCAGGGCCGTGATGCTGCTGCCGCCGCCGCGGCGCCGCAGCCCCTGGCGCGCCTGGCAACCTCTGCTGCCGCCGCCGCTGCCGCCGCGCTGCTGCTGTTGGGGCCTGGTGCACCTGCCAGCCTGGCAGACGTCACCACGGTGACGGCGCAGCAGGCGGTGGACATGGCTAAGCCGCTGAAGCAGCAGAAAGTGAACAAGGGGCGCATCTGGGCGCTCTTTGTGCTGGGCGCCACAGCGCTCTTTGGCAGCACCGGTGCGTCGCGGCTGCTGCCTGAGCTGTCACACACATGCCATTGGTGCTTACGCACTAGATGAATCGGCCCTGCTGATTGCAAGTCGCAAGATCATGTCCGGTCGACCTACCTGCCTCCTGCCTGACTGGCCCATCCATCACTTGCCTTAATTCTCTGCGCTCTGCAGTGGTGCTGGAGAACAACGACAAGTGGTTCCCCGCCATCTCGCGCGCCAACAAGGCCATGAAGCAGGTGCGACTGAATGCTTGAAGCAGCCTCGATACAGCCAGCAAGATAATGGCAATCGAGAGGCATGGCCGGTGCCAGAGCCCCTGCCACGTTGCCTGCAGCATGGCGCCGAGCATGGCCCTTGCTGGTCCCCAATGCCCCACTGGTCCCCAATGCCCCACTGGTCCCCAATGCGGCATAGCATGCATGTGCTCGTGGGCATGCAGCACTGTTGGCGCAGTTGCAACGCTATTCTGCCATGTCTGGTTTGCAAGGTCTTGCTGCCTCCAGCTGCGAGCCACCTGAGTCGTTGTATTCCATTCCCACTTGCAGGCCAGGCAGCGCCAGGAGGCGCGTGAGCAGGCGTCTGCTGCAGAGCAGGCGGCTTTTGATCGGCGACTGGTGGAGGTGCAGCAAGAGCGGCAGGCGGATGCGGCAGCTGACGCCGCCGTGCTCGAGGGGCTGCTGGAGGCTCGGGAGCGCACCGCCGCTGCCGCTGCAGCTGCGCCACCCGCGGCCGCCCCTGCCGCCCCAGCAGCACCGGTTGCGGCGGCGGCCGCTGCCGCCGCTCAGCCTGCTGCTGCCCCCGCTGCCGCTTCCGCGGAGCCCGCTGCTGCCCCCGTGGCCGCTGCCGACGTGGAGCCCGCTGCAGCGCCTGCTGCTCATGCGGCCGAGCCTGCCGCCGCAACCCCAGAGAGCAGCAGCAGCGCTGGCGCCGGCGCCGGCAGCAGCGGCAGCGCCAACGGCAGCAGCGGCAGCAGCGGCGGCGGCCAGGAGGCGCGCAAGCCGCTGTTTGAGATCTCGGCGGATCAGATTCAGGAGTCGCAGCGGCTGCGGGAGCTGGAGCTGGAAGTTGAGAAGCGCAAGGCGGCGGCCGCCGCGGGCGGCAGCGGCGCCGATCAGGACGCCTGAGGGCGGTTTGCGAGTGGACTCCTGTCTGATTTGATCCACAGTGTGCAGTTTTGGCGGTTTACTCCTGGACTCTGGCTGCGCACATGCTTTTGTAGATGCTAACAAGTACGGTGCGACATGCGAACCGGCTCCAGCTTCGAGCTCTGTCGGCGAGCGCCATCGCCCATGCGGGGCTGCCTCAGTTGCCATTTCAGGAGCCTCAGTGGGAGTGGCTCGTTGCCGTCTGCGTTTCTCAACCTCTCCCAGCCATCAAAGCGTCCCTGAGCCCCCCCCGGCCTCTCGCACAGGCGAAACCTCACCGCCTCTCCGCCCACCATGCGGTGTACAGTCTGCGCTCTGGTGCTTCTGATCGCTGTAGGCGTACATGCTGGTGAGGGCCGAAATCAGGGCTGTTCGCCTTGGGGGTGGCCAAACCCTGCGCCCACCCGCGTTGCACAAGCTGCGCTACTGCTGATTTCAAGCCCGATACATTTGCCCGCCTGGTTGCAGCTCCTCAGGTGCGCGAACGCGGCCTTTCGGCACTACCGCGTTGGGGTGGCGGGCGGCACAGCTGCCGCGAGCGGGGGCCTGGCTGCAGCCCTGTGCATGTCGCATGCCCTGTCCTGGCTTGGCATCTGTTAGCCCACGACCTGCAATGCCTGTATCGTTCTATAGCCGCAAGTTGTGCCTGGTGCAGCACATTGCCTGCTAGCTCGAGAACAATCGTTCAGCCCACCCGTCGCAGAACTGCACGGTGACGGGCGACGGCGTCGTCACCGGCTGGGACGCAGCCAACAACAAGTGCGTGCCGTGTGCCTCCAAGCCCTGTGTTGACTGTCGCGAGGACTACAAGGTCTGCAAGGCGTGCCTGGAACAAGCACCCACGCCGCCTCAGTCCGATGGGGACAAGCCCTTTTACCTGACCAAGAATGGAACCTGCGAGGTGCGCGCCCTGGGGGCTGCGCGCAGCTTTACAGGAGTCCATCTGCCGGTGTCTCCAGCAAGACCTGCTGGAGCCTGTGGGTGCTGTTTTTTCCTGCACTGGTGCCAAAGCACGTGCCTGTCTTTGACCCTGACTTGCCCACCTTGCGCAATCAGCGCATTCACCTTCCGACGCCCCGCTGCTGCTCTGTCTTCCGCTGCCTGACAGCTCTGCTCCCCTGCTCCTTGTTTCAGGCCTGCGACTGGGATGGCAGCAAGGGGTGCAACACGACCGTTGGCTGCAAGGAGGATGGGTCCTGGTGAGGGCAGCAGCACATGCACACGGGCTGGAGCAGCATGTTGCACAGCAGCCCTGGCGCCGGCACTTGGAGAGGGTCACCGCGCATGCCCCTGACAAAGCATGCCTGGCCGCCTATTCTGCAGCATTGAGTGCCAGGACAACTTCCGGCTTATTGGGGGCAAGTGTGTGCTGGTGAGTGGGGCTCCTGCCCACACCCAACTCTGCTGGTCCTGTGACTGCAGCTTGCATTGCTGCCGATGCCCATACAGCTGCTCTGCACATGTCGACTCTACTTGACGCACCCCAAATAGCCCCGCTGCACACCAGTGAGCATTGATGATGGCACTCGGTACCCATGCAGTGTTCGGAGGGGTGCAATTATGCGCTCAACGCACAGAACTGCGACGAGCAAGCCCAGTGCACAGAGTGCGATGGCGGCTGGACCAAGACTGCCAACGGCACCTGCGTGCAGTGGTGAGGCGGTCTGGTGGGATTGGGAGGCGGAGCCGTGCGGCATGTGTATGCAAGAGCTGAGGGAGCTGTCTTACACACAGAGCAGGGGGAGAGCTACAGCCTGCCTGTCCTGCAGGCTCCTCCTCTCTGCTCTGAAGTTCGCTGATTGCAAGCTCCTTCTCCCTGCTCTGAGTGCACCTCCCTCCGTTCCCGCTAAGCAGCCCCGACTTCTGTGCGGAGTGCGATGCCGGCGAAGATGGCACTGTGACCTGCCTGTCCTGCGACCATCAGTACACGCTCAGCAAGGACGGCAGTGAGTGCCTGTCCTGTGAGGACCCCAACTGCTACGAGGCAAGGCGGCAGGGGGTGCCTCCCTGTATGGCACCGGCGCTGTGGATGTGGCCATGCAGTGCCTGCTCTAGAGTGCATGAGGGTGTTGCAAGGCGGCCGGATGGACGGCTCCTGCATTTGCATCCAACCAAGCATCGCCCTGCCCCTCCCGCCGCCCGCTCTCAGTGCCCCGAAGACCCTGCCGTGTGTGCCAACTGCACCCTGTTTGCGCTGTCAAACGGCAAGTGTGCTGAGGACGCTGGCATCGACGGCTGCAGCAACACGGACTCCACGGGCAAGGCATGCACTCAGGCAAGGCAGGCAGCAGCAGCAGAACTGTGGTTGCTGCAGGGTACCACGGTGTGGGCCTGGCCATCCGGCCCGCCCACCATGGATCGTCACTGGTGCAGCAAATACGTTCCACTGACCAAACAGCCCTCGTGCCACTGTGCCGCAGTGCTTCACTGGTTATGCACTTGTGGATGGCAAGTGCAAGGAGGTGAGGGGCAGGCAGGCTTGCGATGCTGCTGGAAAGGAGCCGCAGCAGCCTGTGGAGGGCAGTGGCATCATACCGTCAGCGACAGCACAGTTGGCTGTGCGTAGCTGCATGGCGAACGGCGACCACAGTCAAATTGTCAAATGGTCACTCCAACGCGTCTGCTGCAATGCCCGAACTTTGCAGTGCGATGGCGGGGAGGGGTGCGAGGCGTGCGCACCCACCAATGTGACCCAGTGCAGCGTGTGCAATGAAGACATGGGCTATGTGCTGGATGACACCACCAAGAAGTGCACACCCAAGTGCAAGGTGGGTGCGGGCCCGTCACTGGCAATGGGAAGGTGTAGCAGGTAGCATCGCACGCTGCGCTGGGATATCACGTCCGCTACAATAGCGGCGTGGCTGTTTTGCCATCGTCGTCCGGACGTGTTTGCCCTGAACCCTCCTTGCAGGACACTTGGTGTGCGGTGTGCGCCAGCCCCACGTCCGACGAATGCGAGGCCTGCTCCTCTGGCTGGGGTCTCACCTCGGCCGGCAAGTGCGAGCAGTGCAAGGCCGACAACTGCGCCAAGGTGAGAGGAGTGGAGCCAAGGCATGGGTACCCACTCTGCTGCCCAGACAGCTGGTGCACCCTGCGCATGCTGCACCTCGTCCTGCAAATGCACTCGAGGGTTTGCCCGTTGGCCTGTCCCATCCGCTCACCGGCCCGTTGCTCTGCTCATTCCCCGCCCCTCAATGCAGTGTGACGGCGACCTCACCAAGTGCCAGGTGATTCATCGACCTCCGTGTTAAACAGAGCCCCTGTGGGGCTGCAGCTGCCGGCGGCTGTTGTTTGGTGCAGTTGCGCACGCCAGCGTCTGCCCGCTGCTTGGCTGCCGCCCCCCCACCTGCTGTGCGTGCTGCGCCACCCTCCCTGCCCATGCAGGCCTGCATGTGGGCCAAGCGTGGCATCAATGCGCTGGTGGATGGTCGCTGTGTGTACTTCTCCTACTCTGAGATGGGAGAGTGGTCCGGCAGCGCTTAGTGCGAGCGCAAAGAACGAACTGAAACAGGCTCACCAAACTGTGCTTGCCGTGCTGCACGTGCTTGCCGGAAGCCGCAACCCCTGATAACCGGCGTGACAGCAGGAGATATCTCCATCACCTTTGTGCCAACCATGAGGGACATTTGTTCAACATCTTGCTTCATTGCTTTGTTTCATAATGCGTCTGACGTTCCTTTGGTTGAGCACGCGCCGCCACCAACCTGCGACGGCAGTGGTGGCCGGGCATCTCCAGCCAACTTCATGCCTGCTTCCTGGCATTTTTCACATTGACGGGGACTTCAATGAATAAACAAATGTATCAATCCTAGCCACCCTACATGACGACTGCAGTTGGGTGGGGACCGCGGAGCTGGCCATATGTAAAATGCGCCCGCCCCGTAGGCGCCAGGCGGGCAAGGTGAATCAGGCGCAACGGCAGCCCGGGCGCCCCTCGTGCCATTCGCTGCGTCTCCCAAACTCAAGCTGTATCACTAGCGTTCACCCATCCAGCAGTGCCAGAGCAACTGAGGGCTCAACGCGACGCGTTCCGCGGAACCAGAGCTAGCATGGACGTGCCACCGGCGGAGGTGGCTTCGCACAACCCTGAAACAACGGGAAAAGAGGCGCCCGACGAGCCAGGGCGCTCGGGCCAGCCACTGGCGCCGGCGCCGGCACCGGCGGCGCAGCCGCCACCACCCGCTAGCACCAGCATCTTTGCCTTCAAGCCCCTGCTCCTCGACGTCGACTGCCTGTTATGCGGCCAAGTGCTCCTGGAGCCTGTCGTGGGTGAGCGGACTCGCTGCATGGACCTGCGCCACGAAGTCGCAGGCCATTCCCGACTGCTGAGCCACCGCTGCCGCCACCTGCAACCCCTGCTGCCTCCCCTGCCACACCCCTGCGCAGGCCACTGCGGCCACGAGTTCTGCAAATCCTGCTACCACGACTACGTGCACAAGCAATACAAGCTAGATTGTCCCGTGGCGGGATGCACAGAACATTTGCGCTTTGCCACGCCTGCAGTCAGCGCCAAGCTGCAGGCAGCGGTGGCAGCATACGCAGGCGACAGGGTGGCGGCCCGGCGGCAGCGGCAGGCAGAGGAAGAGCAGCGGGCAGCGGCGCAGGCGGCAGAGGCAGCCTTCCGCTCGCGCTGGCAGGCTGAGCTGGCCGAGCATCGGCGCAACAAAAGCCTGGGGAACAGCCAGAAATCCACGGCGCGAGTGGCGAATGTGGTCGGCAAGTGGCAGGCGGCCGAGCCCAAGTTCAGAAAATACCTGCCGGACAGCGAGGCGAGTGTCATCATCGAGCGGCGGCTGGCAGACAGCAGCCGACTGCCCCCTGGGGTGGAGGGGCAGGCGGGCGCAGCGCTGCAGCAGGAGGAGGCGCGCTGGCTGTGCTACCAGGCCGGCTGGCCGGAGCAGGCGCTTGCCGCTGCCGTGGCGGCAGGCGCCCTGGCAGCCGTGCTGGCGGCGGAGGAGGCAGCTGCGGAGGCAGAGGCCAGGCCGGTGGCAGCTAGAGTGGCAGCGGCGGCCGTGGCAGCCGCGCTGGCGGCAGCGGAGGCAGAGGACTGCGCGAGTGTGGCGGCTGAGGTAGTGGCAGCGGCTGTGGCGGCAGCGCTGGCTGCTGTGGCAGCAGAGGAGGCAGCAGCCAGTGTAGGAGGAGTCGGAAATGGGCCTGCCGGCGGCTGCTCGGATGGCTCACACGGCTTCGCTTTTCCACTGCTGCCGATCGTGTCAGGCCCCGACGGGGAGCGCCACCCCCTTGCGTCCGGCTCCATGCACTAGTATAGGTAGCTAGTTTTCAGTGAGATTGATTGTACAGGATTGCCGCTGAGGCCTAATTCATCCATCCCAGCATGCTGCGCAGACAGTCGAGTCGGGGAGAGGGAGGAGCAGCTGGGAGGGCGGCGCCGGCACCCTCAGGCTGCTGGTAAATGCAACAGCGGCCTGTCTCGTTTCAGCTGGATTGTCATTTTTGATATGCAATGCAAGCAATTCGAACTGGCTTGCTTGCATAGGCATGCGCTGGACCGGCGGCAGCGCACGCTGCGCCCAGTGGTGGCCGGGCGTCTCCAGCGTGCTTGCCTTTGCTGCGCTGGGTTGGCAGGTGTGCAGGGCAGTATCTCTAATCTTAAAATAGCATCCTCTCTCAGGCTGACTGCATGAGCTAGTGAAGGGCAGGCAGCAGGCGTCAGCACTGCTAACCCAGGGGACGGGGCCGCTCGGCTCGGTGAAAAAGTGCACCCAAGGCAAGGGTTAATGGGGAGGGCGTCGGAGCCTCTCGGTGCCATCCAGTACATTTACTGTGCCTCTCCCACACCTGTGAGGCCCGTTTGCAGCACCATGGAAGCAAAGACCGAGGAAGCCAGCTCCGGGCGAGCCAGCGGCAAGGCGCTGGAGGCGGAGCCGCTGGAGCTGGAGAGTGGAGGTGACACAAAAGCATACAAACGCAGCACCACGCGACACGAGGAGGAGCCCACAGGTGTAGAGGCACACCCGCTGTCGTGCTCGGGGAGTCGGCCTGCGGCTTCCCTGCCGAGCGCAGGAAGTATACCACGACATGCAGCAGCCGCGAGGCGTCCGGCCGCCCTTGCAAGCTCCGTTGCTGTTGGTGGCGGCAGTGGCCCCGCCGCGCCGCCGCCACCACTCAAACACCGATTTCCCACTGCCTGCCATCATGCCATTGCAGGCTCATGGCTGCGGGGCACCTGGCTACTGGCCACCTCCACAGCACAGCCTACGCTGCTGGGACTGCCGTTTGGCATTGCTGCGCTGGTGAGCACTGCGCTGGCCCCGCGGCGGTACAGGTATACACAGCAGTGCATCAGGCTGCCGGTTGCTGGCACGCATGCATGGCTGTGGCCCACATGCAAGGCCAGCACCTGCCAGCATGCGTGGCGCCAAGCTGCTGGGATTGTGACGCTGTGCCCTGCTATCTCCCCCGCCCTGCAGGGCTGGCCAGGCGGCATGGTGGTGCTGGTTGTGTCCGGACTGGCCACAGGTGCGCTCTATAAGACGCTTGTGACAAGCTGGGTGGGCAGCATTGGAGCCTGGCCGGGGACATGTGCACCAACTGGCGCCGTACCCACCCGTGTGCCCTGCCATGGCCGCAGGCTACTTCAACACGCTGATCAGCGGCCTGTTTGAGTACGGGGGCGTCCGCAACCTCACATATCGCGACCTGGCTCACCACGTCATGGGTGCGCCTGCTGCTGGGCGGATTGTGGTCCCCAGCAGGGCCTGAGCTATGACAGACGTTGGGCAGGAGGGACCATTGTGGGCAGGTGCCCTGGGAATGTGGCCCGGTACAACACTGCTGTGGGTCGTGGCCCAATGTTGAGGCACCAAAGCTGGACCTGCACACGCCGCACTGCCCTTGCCAGCAGGCATTGAACTGGCCCTGCGCCCCACCTGCCTCCACCCGCATGCGCAGGCCAGCGCCACCGCTTCGCCTACCACTTTGTGCTGCTGCTTCAGTTCACAGTCATCATTGGCGTGGGCATCGCAAACCTGATTCTGGCGGGGCAGTGCCTGCAGTCCATCTATGCGCTGTACTGCGGCGGTAAGCGAGGCATTGTATCATCTCTCCCCTTGGTTGGAGAGGGCAGTTGCAGGGGGCTGCTGGCTGCACCACGCCCAGCAGCGGCAATGCCCTCACCTCTGCGCCCATCCCCGTCAATCCACGCTTGTAGACTCGTGCACGGTCAAGAACTACGGCTGGACGTTCATCGCCGGCCTCTGCCTCATGCTAGTGGCGCAGCTGCCCAGCATGAGCCGTGCCGAGCTGGTGACGCTCATGACAACCGTCTTTCTGTGCACGTACAGCATCATCGCGGTTGTGCTGGCCGGCACGCAAGGTGGGTGCAGGGAGCAGGCGCCACCCGGAGACCAGTGGCGCCGCTTGTGTGCGTCTGCTATGGCCATGCGCAGCCGCCTGCAGCGGTTGGCTGCTCCTGCTGCAAGCAGGCAGTTGCAGGTCAGGTCTAGATGCCTTTGTGGTGCCACTTGGTCAGCCAGCTGGTGCTAGCTGTATCGAATCCAAAGCCACCAGCTGGCGGGTGCCCTCCTGCAGGTGGCGGCAAGGGCGCTGACTACTCAATCCCCGGCAACACCATCAACCGAGTGATGAACGGCTTCAACGCGCTGGGCATCGTCGCCTTCTGCTAGTGAGTGCACCGCTGCACATGCGACGGCGCTGGTGTTGGAGTGACCTCGATGCTCTAGGGCTAGCAGCTGCTGCCTGCCTTCATGTGGATTGATGGTTGATGCTGACTCATTGCTGTACTTGGCCACATCAGCTGCTCCCCACACTTCCCCCCATGAAACAGCGCCAACAACATCATCCCAGAAATCCAGGTAAGCAGTGCTCATGCCGTGTTGGTTGGGGCAGCGCTGGTGGTCAGCACATGTGCATGTGCAGTTCACGCCTCCATGGGGGAGCTGCCGCCTGCCCACTGTATCCAGCCCAATCATCCCAACCTGCTCCTCCCCACCTGGCCTTCAACTGGCCAACCACCGCACGCTTGCCCACCCCACAACCCTGCAGGCCACGCTGCAGCCCGACCCTGCCACTGGGTCAGCCGTGCCGCCGATGAAGAAGGCAGTGCTGATCACCACCTCCCTTGTTTCAGCGGTGTACATCATTGTTTCAGTGGTGGGCTACTGGTGAGCGCCATTGTGCTCCCTCATACTGCAGCCTCTGTGTGCTGAAGCTCTCAGGCAGGGCAGCAATGCCATCCCAGCAGCAGGATTGTCCCCACATCCGGCCCCTGACCCCATCCCCAGCTCAAATGCTAGCACCTGCACAACCACCACCCATCCGCGCACACGCACATGCCACCCCCTTCCCTGCAGGGCATACGGCAATGCCGTTGGCGGCTTCCTGCTGGACATGCTGAGCCACCCCGCCTGGCTGCTCACCCTTGCCTACATCATGTGTGTCATCCAGCTGCTCGTGGGGGAGCAAGTGGTGGAGTTCGTGATGTTCTCCTCCTGGGAGGCGCGCTTCGTGCGCCGCTTCCACCGCTTCAAGTGGCTGGGGCGAGAAGTAACAGACGCTGAGGGGCGCACCATACGCGTGCCCTCCCGCTGGACCATGCTGCTCATTCGGTGCGCTGAGTGGGAGCATGCATATGCCCGCCGCCGCATGCGCTGCTGTGCTGGGCAGCGTGCGCAGAAGTGGTTGTGCTCGCCGGGTGAGCACGTGCTTCCCCCCTTGACATCCTGCCACCTCACCAACTGTGCGCTTTTGACCGGAACGTCTCTGTGCAGGGTTCCATACGTGAGTGGTCGCTGCCAAACGTGTGCTGCTCCGGCAGAGCACTGCTGGCATGCTGCAGTATAGGCAGCAGTGCAAGCTGGCCACTTGCATTAGGGCGGCGCTGGAATGCACAGCCCACGCAACGAACAGCTGGCCGGCAAGGAGCCTCCTGGTTGTTCACAACCTGAAGAACCAGGGCATGAGCACCGCCGATGCGCATCATCACACTGGCGCATTTGTCTCTTGCCGCCCTTGCAGGACTTGGTCATCACGGTTGTGGCGGCGGCTTTCCCCTTCTTCTCTGAGGTGAGAACAGCTGGCAGGTTCCCTCCTCTGCGCCACCCATGCATGCACTGAGGTGCAGCGCCGAAGCTGCTTGCGCTTTGTTGGGCCTCCACCGCCACCTCGCCGCTTGCACCCTCCCAGCCAGTGCCGTGCCAGCGCTAGTCCTGCTGCTGCTCTGCCGCGTGCTCACTCCACCGCCCGTCCCTGCTGCCCCGCCCCGCCTCCAATCTATACTCAGATCATGGGCTTCGTGGGTGCAGTGGGCCTGACCCCGCTGTGCTTTGTCATGCCCGTGGCGCTGCACCTGGTGGCGCGCGGCGGCAGCATGTCACGCACGCTGTGGTGGTTCCACGTGTCGCTTGCCACCGCTTTTGCCGGCTGCGGCGCTCTGGCCACCGTTGGATCCGTGCGCTCCATCGTCCTGGCCATCCAGCAGCACGCCTTCTTCTCTTGATGGATTGCCTATCCTTGGTTGTGGGACGTGCGTGCCTGCTTCTTACCTATGTTCAGGCGTCAACGCCGTTGCTGCTGTAATCCAGCTGAGGCAAGCTGCCGAGCATCGGGTGCCATAGGCATGGCAGCGGCTCCGGGGGTCCATGACGCCCACTTGAAGGCTGCACCAAGCCATGAGGCTTTCGCTGCAAACCTGAGCTTTTTCCAGCGAGCGAACTGTTTGGATTTTGTGGGCGTTACAGTGTCACACTGAAGTGCCGACATATACAGGAGGGAGGGAGAATCAGGCATTCCGGGATACTAAACTAGGGGCAGAACACAGGGCAGGGATACAGGAGGAGGTACAAATGAACAGGAGGTCAGGAATCAGGGGTACACTGCGCAGCTGGTCTGGACAGGGCACACAGCACGAAGGGGACGGGTGGCAGCCAAAACGCCGCTGGTCACACGCCAAAGCCGTACAGTGTGTGGCCCTGGCGCTTGAGCGCGTACACCACATCAAAGGCGGTGACGGTCATCCGCCGCGCATGCTCAACGTAGGCGACCGTATCACGGAGCACGTTTTCCAGGAACACCTGTAGCACGCCTCGCATCTCCTCGTACACCACGCCGCTGATGCGCTTGACGCCGCCGCGGCGCGCCAGGCGGCGGATGGCGGGCTTGGTGATGCCCTGGATGGCGTCGCGCCGCTGCTTGGAGCTCTTGTGGCGCTTGGCGCCGCCGCGCCCTGAGCGGGCGCCCGCAGCCAGGGGCTCCCGCTTGCCCCGCACCCTGTGCGGCGGGCCTGCGGCCACCTCGCCGCCTGTGGCGGTGACGTAAGAGCCATCGGAAGACGCAGCGCCATCCTCCACCTGCAGGAAGCAAGCATGGAGGGAAGAGAGCAGTCTTATGAGGTCTTAACGACAGCGGGTGGGTTCTGTGGTGCAGCCCTGCTGCACCCAACCTCCAACGCAACGCACCATACGCAACGCCACTGCCGCCGCGGAACAGAACGCGCCACCGCCCCAGCTCTGGCGCGGGGCGCGCTGCGCCGCTCCGACGCCATCCGATCTACACGTTGTGTGCGCGCACCTTGACGCCAACTGCGCGCTCTTCCAGGCCAGCGGGTTGGCTCGGGCCGCCGCTCATCGTGGGGACAACTTGCAGGACTTGCAGGGCTGTGGAAGGCTTGAGATCATCAGCCATCAGTTGAGCTGGGAAATTGAGGCACATCGGTTGAGTGCGAGCGCGGGCAGGGCAATTCATGGGGCCTGCTGTGCTGCCGCCTCAGCGCTCGCGCCGCGGCAATGGGGCGATCCTACCTGCCGGAGGTCGGCGCCTGGTGCTTCCTATCTGTACATGCAGGGCGCCATGTGGCGTGATTATGTCGCGTTCCTGTTTGCTTTGCCAGATCACTCCTGGCCCTGCAGCATGGGCATCATGCGGGCTTCCGTTGTGCGAGCTGCCTGACACGGGCTGTTGTGTGGAGTGGGCGCCGTCCCCCTGCCGTTGTTGAGCACCACCATGGCCCAGCCTGCCTGCATTGTATGCACGGCCATCTCGGTGTGCGGCTGGAAGGGAGCAGCTAGGCCTCCTGGCTTCTCGAGGCCGTAGGACCAGTTCCATGGGGGCGGCGAATGTGCATCAGCAAGCTTGCCGCTTTGCTTGCAACATGGCCAGCTCCACATGGCCAGGGCCTTTGCCACCTGTGGCCATGGCAGACGCCTGCGTTCCAGGGCACTGCCCTCCAGCGGCACGGCTCTTCATCTCATTGATATGCTGACTTGGCGTGAGGCGCTTGCATGGCTGCCGGCTGCCTCCTGCTCATGGTCAGGCGCTGGCAGCAGCGCGGTTGCTGTTGGGCACGCAGCAGGGGCAGTGCATAAGCATGCCAGCAAGCAGGTGGCGTGCACCCTTGCCTAGATTGGTAGCTGTACTACGAGCTGTAGTGGTGCACAAAGCGGTTCCGGGTAGCGGTTCCGGGTTCACCCCCGCTTGCCGTCTCGTTGCCCGATTGCGCTGCTCCGTCGACGGCGTCACACCAGCAGCAGGGCTGCTGGTCCAGCTCGTTGATGCCTGCACATGCCTGTCCAACATCCTGTGATACCACAGCACCCACACAAGCGTGTGACTAACCTTGCTAGCGTCAGCAGCGCCGCCAGCAGTGCCCTGGGGGCAGCAGCAGCGATCGGCCGCTGGCGGTAGCGGGTGGGAACAGGGAGGGCAACTCCCGCGTCGCGCGCCAACTGGCCCATTGCGTCCTGCTAGCTTCCTTGACCTTCGCAGGGAGCCTGGTGCCGCCCCTGAGGAATGCATTTGGAGAGGGGGTGAATCGTCGGCTGCTCCTCGCCCCGTGCTCCTCACACCCCCCGCTGGCTGCTCACGTGCATGTGGCATTGCCAGACCTCTAGTTCAGCGGCCCGGGCAGGCACCAATGCCGCTTTTGCGCCATGCTGCGGCGTGCTCTGCTGGGGCAGTGACTAAAACACCGCAACGCACGAAGACAGCACCAGTGTGCTGCCGCAGCCTGTCAACCGTGCCTGCAGAGGAGCCAGCAGTCCCGCCGTCCCGGTGCACTGGCCCAGGTGTGCGGCGCCCCACGCTAGTCCACAGCTCTGAACTCCCGCCTGTGGTGTCGCACAGCCGTCAATTGAGCAGGGTGGGTGACAGAACCCGGCGGGGCGCAGCCTGCAGCGCGGCCGACTGTCGTTCACGCCGGCTGGGGCCTTGCGCACAGCCGGGTGCCTGCTGGGAGACAGCCCGTGTGGTACCGACCACGGATCTGTGCTCGCCAGCTTGGGTTTGTCAGTAGCACCCTTGCGGGAAGGGACAGCCGCCGCGGAGTAGGGCGCAACGCCCTGCCCTCCCTGCCCCGCTTTCGTGGCTCTACATGCCATGGAGAAAGCATGGGATCAGGCGCAGCGCCGCTCGCAAACCTGAGCACCGCGGGGCGGCCCCGCCGCCGCCACTGCCGCTGCCGCCGCCGCGACTAAACCCGCCCGCTCCCCACCCTTGCTTGTGCAGCATGCCCGGCGTTGTGAACATGGAGAGCGGCAGCACCGTGCTGCCCAGCAGCCCCCGCCAGGTGCGGCAGGCAGGGCGATGAGAGCAGAGGGCGCCGCCGCCAGCTGTGCCCAGTGTGCGGGCACTTCTGAAGCGGCTGTGATGTGGCGCCGCTGCCTGCTGATCATGCCCTGGTCGCTCTGCTGCTGCAGGAGGGCATGGCGGTGCTGTCTATGCCCGACGGACAGAAGGTGGAGTTCCCCGTCCTGCTGGACGCAGCTGGCGCCAAGTTCATTGACGTGAGTCGCTCGAGACGAGCGGGGGCTGCCTGGGTTTGGCAATTCTGATTGGTAGACTAATAGACTAAACGCAGCCATCTCCCTGCTGGCCTGCTGATGATGCGGGCCTGCTGCTCCACAATCGGGGTAGCTGTGTGCTGACGTGCATCATCCTCTCTGCTTCCATTCCATTGTGCAGATCCGCAAGCTGCAGCCCAGGTGAGCAAGCAGCGCAGCACAGCATGCAGTGTTGGGCACGCGGCAGAGCATGCGGCGGCTGCCCTGCCGTACTGTTCAGACCCGGCACACACTCGCAGCGGTTTGCACCGCTGCTTGCGTTCACGGCTGCGCGCATGTCAACTTGCGCACTTGCTTTGCTCACCCCAAACCCTTCATTTTACCAACCCCCGCAGCACCGGCATGTGCACCTTTGACCCCGGCTTTGGCTCCACCGCCTCGTGCGAGTCGTCCATCACCTACATCGACGGCAACAAGGGCATCCTGCTGTACCGAGGGTGAGCGCTCCTTCCTGTCTGCCTGTGTGGGGGCGCCGCCACAATCATCGCCCCCTTGAGTGTGTGAGGGTTTGCCACCTGAATTAGTGGCAACAAGGGCATCCTGCTGTACGGCGGGTGAGCGCCGCGCTGGTGCAATGCGTGCAACTGTGCCGGCTTCAAGACGTACAATGAGAAGCACTCACCATGCGGCGGGTTCCGTCACATTGAGTGGGTGGTTGCACTGGTACTTGCTGAACTCAACCCTTTGTGCTGCACCCTTCCTCCGCAGCTACCCCATTGAGGAGCTGGCGGCGGAGGGCGACTTCATCGACTCCACCTTCCTGCTGCTGCACGGCGAGCTGCCCTCCAAGCAGGTATGCGCTGGAGGCTGGGGCTGGGGCTTCACCCTGTCCTGCGCGGGCTGGGACGTGCTTGGGACGCATCGTCATGTGCAGCCATGCGCGGTCAGTTGCACATGCGGGCCATGCTGTGATCCCCTCAACCCCGGCACAGGCAGCCCACCCTGCACTGTGTGCGTGCGTGTTACTTTTCCCACCCCCGCAGGAGAAGGCTCTGTTTGAGCGGGAGATCAAGTACCACACCCTGGTGCACGAGCAGCTGATCCAGTTTTACCGGTGCGCACCTTGGGTGCTGCAACCCTGTTCGTTGCTGTGAAACGTGCCCGGCTGTGCTGCCCGGCTGGTCCTGCTGCTGCTGCTGCAAATGCTGGCTCAATAAGCCGCCAGGCCTGCGGCTTGCCGAGCGCCAAGTTTGTTGCGCCTGTGCGACTGCGTGTCATGCTCATGCCTACCCCTGTTGCTGTGCTCCCCCGCAGCGGCTTCCGCCACGACGCACACCCCATGGCTATCATGGTGGGCGTGGTGGGCGCACTGGCTGCCTTCTACCCCGAGGTGGCAGAGGTCCGGTGAGTGGCAGTTGCTGTCTTCAACTGCCCTCGCTGCTGGCTTGCATGCAGCAGTGTGAGGCTGCGATGGAGCGTGCGGCTGCAATGCTCGCTGCTTTCCCGCTCCAGCCACCTCACGAACCTCCGGCTGCGTTTCGTATCCATTTGTGGCCTGCAGCAACCCGCAGCAGCAGCTGCGCGCGTGCTACCGCCTGATTGCCAAGATGCCCACCCTGGCGGCCATGGCCTACAAGACCTCCATCGGCCAGGTGCGCCGCCGCTGTAATGCAGGCTGTGTGTTGCAGCAAGGGGGTGGTTGGCTCAATCAGCGACATGCGGCCGGCCAACCGTTGTCTGCTGGCGGACCTCTTGCGCCTCTGTCTGGCCCCAAAGCGACCCCGCTTCTGTGCCACTCACCCGCACTCACACCCATGCTCTGCTCCCATGCCCCCCTGCAGCCCATCATCTACCCCCGCAACGACCTGAACTACGCCGAGAACTTCCTGCACATGATGTTCGCGGGTGAGGGGGCCGGGGAGGGCAGGGGCTGAGTGGGGCTGCGGGGTCCTGGAATGACCAGCGGCCGGGCTGGAGCGGCACGCTGCGGACCCTGCTGGCTGATCAATTGCTACCATCATAATTCATTATTAGTAACGATTGTTAGCCCATCCCCTCCCATTGCGCAGTGCCCTCGGAGCGGTACGAGGTGGACCCCGAGCTGGCCAAGGCGCTGGAGATCATCTTCATCCTGCACCTGGACCACGAGCAGAACGCGTCCACCTCCACCGTGCGCACCGCCGGTGAGCATGTGCCTGAGGCTCTTGGATTTTTTCGATGCCACATGCTCTGGCCACGAGCAGAACGCGTCCACCTCCACCGTGCGCACCGCCGGTGAGCGAGGGCCTTTGCTTGCCGCTCCTCGGCATGCTCTGAGGCATGTTGCATGATGTCAATGGGTTGAACGTGCTTCTTCACCTGCTGCTCTGGTGATCGCTTGCCACATGCATGCCCAAATCCGGCTCTTGAGCGCCCTGTGCCTCGTGTCACCTTTCCACCGCCCCCTGCTCGCCCCCCTGCAGGCTCCTCCCAGGCCAACCCCTTTGCGTGCGTGGCCAGCGGCATCGCCGCGCTGTGGGGCCCCGCCCACGGCGGCGCCAACGAGGCCGTGCTCAAGGTGGGTTGCGGGGCCGGCTGCTGAACTAGGGAATTTCTGTTTGCCTGGGGGCCAGTTGCTGTAGGGGCTTCCCACTTGCGTGGGGGCCAGCTACCAATGCTTCCTGGTGTATTGTGTAGGGCCGCAGCCACTTGCTTTTGGGCCTTCTCTGAATTGCTCCTCGCACTGCCCCCTCACCCAATGCAGATGCTGGAGGAGATTGACAGCCTGGGCGGCGTGGCGTCGATCCCCACCATGGTGGCCCGCGCCAAGGACAAGAACGACTCCTTCCGCCTCATGGGCTTTGGCCACCGCGTGTACAAGTCCTACGACCCCCGCGCCAAGCTCATGCGCCAGGTGAGCGAGAGTGCACAGGGTGTGGTTGGGTGCTGGTGCACGCGTGCAAGTCCTGGCACGCCGCCTCTGTCTTTTGCACCCGATCTGCACCCCACTCCGACCATATCCCCCTTGCACAATACATGCACCCCCTACCATCCTGACACGCCGTGTGCCCTCTCCCACCCTCTACACAGGTCACCTACCGCGTGCTGGAGAAGCTGGGGCGCAAGGACACGCTGCTGGACATCGCCATGGAGCTGGAGAAGATTGCGCTGCAGGACGACTACTTCGTCAAGCGGTGAGGGGGCAGTTCCTTAATGATGTTCAGTAGCAGGGAACATGCAGGGATGACAACTGCCTCTTGCAAATCCTGCTTGCAGCAACGTCTGTGTTCTCACTCTGCTCCCTGTTCCCTGCTCCCCTCCCCTCCCCCTCCCCCCAGCTCGCTGTACCCCAACGTGGATTTCTACTCGGGCATTGTGCTGCGCGCGCTGGGCATCCCCGTGGAGATGTACACCGTGCTCTTCGCCATGGCCCGTACCGTGGGCTGGGTGGCGCAGGTCAGTAGGAGAAGGGCTGTGTGTGGTTTGTGTGTGGCCGGGCGAAGCCGGGCAGGGGAGTGGCGGGGGAGTGGCGGACCCTGCCGGGCGGCTGTGGCTGTGCGGCAAGATGCAAGCCACACCGTCCGGTGCTCCTCCTTGCTAGCTCCGCACGCCCTCCATCCCAGCGCGCCCCCTCGCTCACCGCCCCGCCCCGCTCCACCCCCCGCCCAACGCCCCCCTGCAGTGGAAGGAGATGGTTGCGGACGCGACTGGCCGCATCACGCGCCCCCGCCAGATCTACACCGGCGAGCTGCGCCGCAAGTTCATCCCCGTGTACGAGCGCCAGCTGTCAGGCCGCATCTCGGGTCAGTGTTTGGACCCTCTGAGCGTGTGCTTACGCTCGTTGAGCTGGGCTGTGCAGGGAGCGCCCTGCCCTTGCTTTGATTGAGCGGGGCTGTGCAGCAAGGAGGCCCCTGTTTCAGACTGCCTCCTTTGACAATGAAAAGTTGGGCGGAGCGCCGTCCTGCTGTCACCTGCCTGCCCTGCCCCTCCAACCCTCGCCCTGCCCCCTCCCACCCCTCCCTTCCTCTCTTGCAGTCCCCGCCGACTTCAAGGAGTCCAGCGGCTTTCGCAGCAACCTGCTCTCGCGGCTCGTCGACACGTCGGCCCGCACCGCGCTGCGCTGAGCGCGCTGAGGCCGCCGCCAAGCCGCGTGTGGCGCCCCGCGTGGCGGCGCTGGCCGAGCGGCTGGCGGCAGGGCAGGCGGACGCCGCCCGCCCGCCCTCGCCGCTGCCCCAGCAGGCGGCGCCGCGCCGGGGGGCTGACGCCCCCGCTGCGGCGCCGCCTGCAGACAGCAGCAGCCAGCAGCCCAGCCAGGCGCAGGACCAGGAGCAGCAGGAGCAGCGCGCCAACGGCACAGCTGTTCAGCACAACCAAGACCAGCCTGACACAGCCCCTCGCACCTCTTTAGATGATGACAGTAGCGGCCCCAAAGCAGCCTCGGAGCCTGCCACCTCAGCACGCTCGAACGGCGGCTCTGCTGCACCGCTGGGCGTGGCTCCTGCTGCTCTGGCCGCAGCAGGGGCGGTTGCGCTGGCAACTGTGGCCGTGGCTGCGACTGCCCTGCGCAAGCGGTCCTGACCTCCTGGCAGTATCAATGTTTAAAACAAACCCAAACGAAAACAGCCGGTGGTGGCACCCGTGCCCCACCAGGCCTGGAATACAAACACCCCTACTGCTTCCGTTGAATTGTCCCTGCTTCTGCTCGGGCCCCATGCATGTTTCCCAGATGGAAAGATATCCTCCGCGTGCCGCCAACACCGCCCTTGGCGCCTGTTTTCCCCGTCGTTTTGAAGCTACCTGCAGTTTTTGTGCGCGCGCCATGTGCATTACTGGTTGGCTGCCGCCCCCGTGTTTTTCCACCGCCCGTCTGGCTGCATGCTTGTTACATGACAACTGATGAGCGAGCGTGCAGACGAGGCAGACGGGAAGGGGGGAGGCAGGAAGGAGCGGTCATGTTGCAGCACCGCATGTGGCAGCAGCAGCAGCAGGGAGCATGCTGGGATGAAAGCAAACAAAAGGAATCGGGGCTGGGATTGCAGACAGCTTGCAAGGTAGGTCGGTAGACAGGCGTAGCAACGTGCGATGCAGCTGGGCTGGAGCAGAGGGGCACGGCAGTGAGAGGCTCTGCTGGCCCAAACGGCAACCCATTATGCTGGCTGCCAATGGCGCCTTGAAGCAGCCCACAGCGAAGCTGCTTCAGCTCTTGTAGTCACGGTATTCCTGCAGGGGCAGGGCAGGGAGGGTGGGCAGCGGCAGCAACCAGGGGGTGGTCTTGTGGTCGTGCAGAGAACATGCTGTGTCAGCTTCCACAACCTGGGCGCTTTCACCGCCTTGTGAAACCCCCGAACCGCAAGCCCACCCCGCAAAGCGCCGCACCTGGCTGTCGATGACGTCGTCGTCGCCGGTGTAAGTGGCCGCCGTCATCGCCTGCGCCTTGGCCGCGCTGTACACGTCGCCGACCACAGCGCGCACCTCGTCGTCACCCTGGGGGGAGGAATGAACGAAATGGAAAGCAGGATAAACAAGCAGGCGTCGCCGACCACAACGCGGATGTGCCACGCCTCCCAACACACAGCATGCTGATTCCCAAGCGCTTGCTCACCTGCGCGGGCTGGACCTGCAGCGCCAGCGCCCAGTTGTTGTACTCCAGCGAGCCCTGGGGCAGGTCCTGTGGGGAGCAGAGCAAGGCAAGAAAGGAGTAGTTTAGATTGCTGCCAGGGCTTGCACTGCGACTGCCCTCCTACCTGCCGGCTCCACATTGCACCAATCTTGTTTGCCGGGCAAGTGCCTTGCTTCCAGGCTCAGACCTATCCCAGCTGCCTTGCCCGGCACACCCCACCCGCCGCCCACCTGCTGCACCCAGGGGTGCTGGAATATCTGCGCGATGGTCAGCCGCTGCGCAGGGTTAGCCACCAGGATCCGCTGGATGCTGCGGGCGGGGCGGGGCGGGGGCAGAATGGGTGAATGTACACGCTCGCAGCCGTGCCCCGAAGCAGCCACAGCAGCGGCCAGGCGCATCGCACAAGCTGTTTGCCTCGCTCGCGCCCTGCCTCCACAACCACATGTGCCGCCAGAGCAGAAAGGAGGGGCTCACATGTCGCGACACTCGGGCGTGATGGCGGGGCTGTCGGGGAACACATAGTCCACCTGCAACATGACAAGTCAGCCTCTTCATTGCATGTGTATCCAACCATCTGCAGCTGAATATGATGCCGTGCTTGTGAGGTCACGTCTTCAGGGCATTTCATCTCAATAACCCCCCTCCCCTTGCCTTGATGATGCGGTGCAGGATGCGCTGCAGGCGGTCGTGCTGGTTCAGCTTCTTGTCCTCGGGCCGCTCAAAGGGGTAGCGCGCGTACAGCATGGTGTACAGCATCACGCCTGGGGCAGGGGAGAACAAGAATGGAGATGAAAACGTGGGGGTTTGCGCGCAAACAGCATGGTGTACAGCTGGGGGAGAACAGCAACGGAGGTTACGGCATTCGACACATTCCAAGAGCACGAAACAGCCATGGTGTACAGCTGATGCTGGGGCAGGGGACGGGAGCGGGGAGGACAGCTGACAGGGTTTAGGGAACAGCAGCATGGTGTGCAGCATCATGCCTGGAAGGAGAACAAGATCAGAGGTGAACAGGTGAGAAAGCAGCAGCAACAACAGCAGCACGGTGTACAGCATCACGCCTGGCGCAGGAGCGGGATGCGAGGTTTTCGTTTGCCAAACATCCGTGCACAAACAGCAAACGGCATGGTGTACAGCATCACGCCTGGGAGAGCGGCAGAGCCGAGCAAACTCAGGGGTTCACATGATGACGGAAGAGGCAGTGTGCCAGCAGCAGCAAGCAGCTTGGTGAGCAGATCGATCCGGCAGGCCAGGAGCCAGGAGCGACCCAAAGCTGTGAACAGCCATCGCTCACCCGCGGACCAGACGTCGGCCATCTTGCCGTCGTAGCCGCGGATGTTTTGGATCACCTCTGCGGCGGTGGAAGAGGCTGGAGCAGCCAAGCTTGACAACTGGTGTGGAGTACAGCCAACGGCTGCTGCACGGAACAATGGTCTAGCCAGACGCTGCCCGAACTGTGCACCCCCTCTGCTGCGCCCACAAACCACCCACGCATGCAGCGCACCGGGGGCGGTGTAGCCGGGCGTGCCGACCTTGGACTTGGCGATCGAGTCGAGGGTGTCGTGCTGTGGCATGGGTGTGTGGATGTTGCTGTGGGTCGAGGCGGCGCTAGCTGAAGAGCAGCGTGGTGCGGCACGGTATCCAACGCTTCTTTAGTCCAGCCACCCAACACTAGCAACATACGCCCACCTTGGAGTAGCCAAAGTCGCAGAGCTTGAGCAGCGGCTTCTTGTCGGGCTGCAGCACCAGCAGCGTGTTCTCCAGCTTGATGTCGCGGCTCATCACGCCTGAGCGGGGGGGGGGGGGGGGGGGGGGGGGGGGGGGGGGGGGGGGGGTAGGCAGGGAGGCAGTTTATTTGAATTGGGGCTGGGCCACGAGGTGAGACAGGCACTAGGTAAGAGCCCCAACGCTTACAGGAACACGCCTTCCATTGATTCCCTGGCGCTGGCAGATAGTCCATGCCCAGCAGGAGCAGCCACCACGGGCATTGCATAACACTCAATCCACTGTTACCAGCAAGGGAACAGCGCTCGAGGACCCACCCTTGCGGTGGCAGTAGTCCATGCCCAGCATCAGCTGCTGGAAGAACCAGCGTGCCTCGCTCTCCGGCAGGCCCCTTCGAGACACCACGTACTGCGGAGGGGGCAGCAGTTGGGGCACTTGGGCAGCAAGGTCAGGCAGCAGGTGTTCCTCATGGCTTGTTGTCGCACGCCCAGCCGCACTGCAGCCCAGCACACTGGGCACGTGCCCCAACTGGCCATGCAAGTTGAGCTGTTTCATCCTGGTGAGGCTGAGGCTGCACTCCACTCCTTGCGCCCAGGGCGCACCTGGAACACGTCTCCCTGTGTTGGGCACAAACTGCATGCACCTCAGCGCTGTCAACTGCCCCGCTGTGCAACCCCTGCACCCACCTGGAACATGTCTCCGTTGGGCACAAACTCCATCACCAGCGCCAGGTAGGGCTTGGCGGAGAACACCTGCAGGCAGGATGGTTCGTTTGTGTGTGCGCCCATGTCCAGTCAAGCATCTGTATTGCGTGGCTTCAAGTGCAGCTGCAGCGGGCCGGGGCAAACCCCCTATGGCCTGCGCCAGCTCAGCAAATCTGTCATCGTCAGCTGCAGCCAGCAGCAAAGCCAGCAAAGCATCCATGCGAGTGCACCTCCTTATACGGAGGCACATGCACATCTACGCAGTTCTTTCAACATCAAGGTAGGAACAAAGTGCTGCCAGCAAAACATCGCCCCAGGCGCACCTCCTTCAGCTGCACGACGTGCGGGTGCAGCAGGCGCTGGTGGTTCATGATCTCCCGGTGCGCGTGCTTCACGTCGCTCTCAGTGCTGCAGCACAACCACCAAAGCGAGCATAAAGAGGGCGAGGGTCAGCAGGGCAGGTACGGCGCTGTACGGGCCACTCGGGAGCTCTCTGAGGCAGGGCCCCCAGGGCACGCTGCATAGATTTGCGGCGCACCGCCGCCAGCGGACACATGGCGTGCTGCTCCCCTGCCCGCCGCTGTGTGCAAGCTCAGCCGCTGCCATTGGTGAGACTGCAGCACACCAGAGGACCGCCAGCTCTTCTCAATGAAATCAATCGTTCAGGTGCACTCACTCGACGCGCGTGAACTTGATGGCAACCTGCTCCCGGCTCTCCAGGTTCTCCGCCAGCACCACAAACCCAAAGCTGCCCTTGTTGATGTCCTTGATCTTGCGGTAGCGCGGGTGCCCCTCCAGGGGGTCCGCCGGAGCCGCCTGCGCCATGGTGCAGCTGCGCAAGAGGGCGGGAGGGCGCAGGGGGATGCAAGGAGGTGGGGACGGGCATGCAGGTTGAGAGCGGGGAAGCGAGGCCGCCGCTACCGCCGCCCCGCTGGCTGTGGGCCGGGGGCAGGTCGGGCGGCATCCGGATCGCAACGTGTGCCGCAGGTGCAGCACAGGGGGCGCACAGACGGCCGTCGAGCCCGGGCCAGAGCCCTTTGCGAGCCGGTGGGGGCAGCTGCCGCCTTGGTCGGCTGCCCTTGGGCCCGCGATCTCACCGGTCTCAGTGCTCGGGCCACGTGGTCGGCGGGCAGGCGCCTGCGTCCAAACAACACGGCTCTTTTGGCTGGGACGCCCGGGCGAACGCTGGGGGACAGCTGCCGAAACGATCGGACTGCTGGCGATTGCTAGGCAACGGCGCCAAGCGGTTGCGGGCCTTGGATGCCTGCTGCGGGAGTGCCAGCCCTGATGGCCCATGCCGGGCCGCTCAGCAGCCCTGCAAGCAGCCCATTCCGCTTTGCATCCTTTGCCCTCTGGCAGCGCTCACGCGATCTGCAAGACTGTGCCCCGCAAGTTTCCGTGCCAAAGGTGCGCTGCCGGGCGCCTGCCGCCCTTTGCACAGGCATGGACAAGTCTTCAGGTCGTCAACAGTGTGATGTAGCAGCGCCGCCCGCCCCAGCCGTCCCTGCACGCCGCTGCCACCGCCGCCGCTCCCGTGCCGCCGCCAAACCGTTTGCCGCCTCGCTACCTGCTGCCTGCCGCAGCTGCCACAAAGTGCACAACCTCTGCAAGCTTGGTGATTCATCAGCAGAGCAGCGGCGGCGGCTCCATAGCGCCCGCAGGATCTCGTAGCGGCCATGAGCGGCAAGCAGCGCAACATCCGCAAGCGGCGGGCGCTAGATGAACAGGAGGAGCTGCCCGACGGGCCAGATGCGGCAGAGGGGGAGGGCGGCGCCCCGCGGCTGACAGCCGAAGACATCCGTCTCCTACAGAAGCAGCGGCAGCGGCACGGGGTGCGTGCAGGGTGCCGGCCTTTGGGCGGAAGCAGCTGGTGCTTGCACTTGCCTGCTTTTGTGCATTTCAGTGCCCAGCAGTGGGCGTGCTTGCTCGAGCGTGCTGCTTTCCAGCCATCACTTGCCCTGCCGTAGGCCTGCCTTTCTCGTGCAGCATGTGATAGTTTCACATGCCCCATTCCCCCGTCCTGCCTGCCTGCTTGCTTGGCCGCAGGGCGTGGAGGCGAGCACGCTTGCAGTGGCAGACACGCGCGCAGAGCGCAAGGCTGCCGCTGCCGCTGCTGCGGCAGGGTCGCACCAGCAAGATGTGCTGCAAGCTGCATTCAAGCGCGAGCGGCGGCTGCACTCGGAGGAGGAAGACCCCCACATGTGAGGCGCTGCTTGTGCATGTGAAGAGCATGCACAATGGGATGGTTGACGGTTTTGATGTCAACATGTCAGTGGGCAGCGGCGGCTGCATTCGGAGGAGGAAAGAACCCCACATGTGAGCGCGCTGCTTGTGTGTGAACAGGAGCACTGTGACGAGGTTGCAATGGGACAGTCTATGGTTCTGATGTCAACATGTCGGTGGGCAACGGTGCTGCAGGAGAGCACCATGCTACCTTGCTGCCTGCTTGCGGCTGCAGTTGAACCCTGTGCAGGCAGCGCTACCCCAAGCTGAGCACATGGGCAACTGCCAATCGCAGCTCGCGCCGGATGAGTGTGCTGTGCTGCACCTCTCCTGCAAACCGCAGGAAGTAGTACACATCGAGGAGCAGCTGGGCAAGCGCATGGAACACAACATCAACAACCCTTCTCTGTTCAATGCATTTTGCACCCTCTACCGAACTGCAGGAAGCAGTACACTGAGGAGCAGCTGGCCAAGCGCATGGGCAGAATGCTACCGTACACATCTGTCTGCTGACCCATCTCACAACGCCTCTTTCCTAACAACTGCAGGAAGCAGTACATCGAGGAGCAGCTGGCCAAGCGCATGGGCAAGGATGTGGAGGCTGAGCGGGAGAAGCAGCGGGAAGAGGAGGAGCGGCGGAGGCGCATGGCAGACCCAGTGCTGGCCGCGCTGCCAGAGGGCCTGCAGAAGCGGCAGCAGGTGAGGGCGGAGGTTGCCTCGGGGTGGGGCAGAGGGGCTTGTGGGCAGGGGCCGTGCTGGGGTGCCTCGGCGCGTGCCTGCTCCACCAGGTAGCAGAACCGACCCCCTGCGCCTGCCAATCCTTCTCCCCCAATAGGACACGGAGCTGGGCCCCTCATGGGTGCCTCGGCAGGCCTGCCAGCGCATACCGAATCAACCCCTGCACCCCCTGCGCCTTCCAATCCTTCTTTCCTCCTAATAGGGCACGGAGCTGGGCTCCTCGTGGTTGCCGCGGCACACATGCCTCAGCGCATAGCTGTAACATCCCACCTTTACCTTCCAACCCTTCCGATGAGCAGGACACAGAGCTGGGCCCCTCGTGGGTGGCGGGCACACCTGCTACAGCACACAGCTGAACATAACCTGTTGCACCCCTTTGCTGTATAGGACACGGAGCTGGGCCCCTCGTGGGTGGCGGCGTACCTGTTAGCGCACGTAGACGTAACTGAAACAACCAACCTTACCCTCCCAATTGTACCCTCGTAATCCGCCTCCCCTCCCACAGGACACGGAGCTGGGCCCCTCGTGGGTGGCGGGCATGACCGAGGTGCCGCTGAGCCTGGAGCAGAAGCTGAAGAACATTGAGGAGACGGAGGCGGCCAAGAAGCGCATGCTGGCCATCGTGCCGGGTGGGTGTGGTTGTGTATTGCAGCCGCCGGTGTGCGATCCGACACTGAGCCAATCAGCTGACTTGCACAACCTCAAAGTTTCAGCAACCTTGGTTATTTCGCCGTTCCACTCCCTGCCACGTTTGGACCTGCAGACGACGACGACGACTTTGGCGGCGGCGGCGGCGGGCCGCTGCGCCGCGGCGCCTACCCCGTGTCCTTTGGCAAGCAGAACCCCAAGCACCTCCAAGTCATTGCAGAGGCGCAGTGAGTGGCGGTGCGGGTGTCGGACGGCTGTTGCCTGCTTCGTCCCGCCCTGCTCAGACTGCTACATGCCCTGCCAGAAAAGCGGGTGCTGGCAAGAGGTGTCAGGCTGGCATGGGCATTGCATGGATGCACGCACCTGCCAGCTTTCGATTTCTCCAGCGACCTCTGGGAGGCGTGCTGTGCTGGGCTGCGTGCAGCCAGCCCCAGCCGTCCACATCCACTGGACTCGCTCACAGCCCCTGCGATTCCACGTCCGCCGCAGTGCCAAGAAGGCGCGGCAGCGGGAGCGGCAGGAGGAGAAGAAGCAGAAGAAGAAGGAGGAGTTTGCGGGGTGGTGAGCAGTGTACACGCATCTGGCCAGCAGAGACCCAGCACGCAATCAGAGCGGGCGCCTGGGCAACTCTTGCACTGCACACCACCGTGGCAGCGGCGGCAGCGGTGCCCACTATCCTTGTGTCGAGTTTGCTACCAGCCCCCTGCCTGGTGCATGTGCCATTCTGTGCGGCGGCCTGATAGAAGCTGGTGCACCTGTAAGCCACAGAATCGGAGACGGGGCGAGGCCTCAGCGAGGAGCAGGCACACAGGTGCGGTCGGCTGGGCGGCGGCCCCCTGCGGGGCCCCACGCTGCGCGCCAATCCTCAAACGCTTGCCAATGCCTTCCGGCCCTCCAAGCGGCGCACAGATCGCGCTGCGCGGCTGCAAAGAGAGCACATGCACAGCAGCGCAGCACAGCGGCGCGGCGGCTGCCCCTTTGTGCATGCATGCAGGCGGCATCGCCCTCTTCCAGCCCTGGTCTCTGCCCAGGCGCTTCCCCACACCCCTTTCCAGACCTCCCCACCATGGCGAAGGCCGCAGCCAAGGGCGTGAAGGCCGCCCAGAAGGCGGAGGCCGCCAAGAAGGCCAAGGCCGCGCAGAAGAAGCAGGCGTCTGAGTCTGAGGTGCGAACGGGCAGGGGGAGCGCCAGGGGGCCTGCAACTCCGCGCCGCCGGCCGACCGCCTGCACGCCGGGCGCCGCGGCGCAATGCATGCATCTGTGGCAGCGGCGCGCAGCAATATGCAGCGGTGCACAGCCGCAGCGGCGCAGCGGGGGCTCCGGCATGGCCGCGAGCTCCCTGGCTGCAGTGCATGGGCGCGCGCCCGGCACGCCATCGGACCGTGCGTGCTCTTTCAGTGTGTTCAACACCGCGGAACCGCCCTGCTGGCTGGGTCGGCCTCCCGCCGCCACCGCCGCTGCCGCCGCTCGTTTGGCCCCTGCCTGACGTGCCGCCGGCCTCCCGTTTCCACAATCCTGCTGCAGGAGTCCTCCAGTGAGGAGGAGAGCAGCTCCGAGGAGGAGAGCAGCAGCGATGAGGAGGAGGAGAAGCCCGCCGCCAAGGCCGTGACCAACGGCAAGGTGAGCGCCGCTCGGTGCACATTTCAGGCCCGAAGAGGCCCATGCTTTTGCCCTTGCCAATCTGGGCTGGCGATCCTGATTTGATCAATCAGGTCGGGGGGCTGGGAAGTGTCCGCCGGGACCACCCTGCGTGGCCAGGCCGCCGCACCGCCCCGCACCTCACGCGCCGCCGCCGGCGCCCCGCCCTGCACTTGCTTTGCTGCCTGCCAGGCCGATTCTTCTAGCTCTGAGGAGAGCAGCAGCGAGGAGGAGTCTTCCTCGGACGAGGAGGAGGAGGCGAAGCCCGCCGCCAAGCCTGCCGCTAAGAAGGAGGAGAGCAGCAGCAGCGAGGAGGAGAGCAGCAGCGAGGAGGAGGAGGAGGCAAAGCCCGCCGCCGCCAAGGTGCCGCACCCCGCTCGCCGCGCCAGCCTGCCAGCTGCTGACTCGTTGCATGCAGCCCCCGGTCCCCGCCACTCCCCTCCAACCCTGCCAAACCCTGCAAGCGGCTCCGGCCGTGGACAGCGCCCAGATGCCCACTCCTTCACCCCTTTTGAACCCTAGCCGCTTAGCCCCGCCTCACCGCCCCTTGTGCCACCCCTCCGCAGGCCGCCGCCAAGAAGAAGGAGAGCAGCAGCGAGGAGGAGAGCAGCGAGGAGGAGTCTTCTTCCGACGAGGAGGAGGAGAAGCCCGCCGCCAAGCCTGCCGCCAAGAAGGAGTCCAGCTCCGAGGAGGTGCGTGCCAGCTGGCCGCAAGTTTTGTACGCGCATTGCAGCTGGAAATCTGTCGAAAGGAGAGGTTGGCTTGGCGCGGAGCGTGCGCGCCGGGTGCTGGCAGGCTGTGGCCCGGCCTGCACGATGCCAGCCGCCCTGTTGCTCCTGCAATGGTGAGCCTGCCGCCCCTAACCTGCCCTACTAATTTCCTCGCTGCTGTGCCTGCTCCGCGCGCTGTGCAGGAGAGCTCCGAGGAGGAGGAGTCGTCTGATGAGGATGAGGAGGCGGGTGAGTGGGGCTTTGTATAATCTTCGCTTAGTTGTGCCTCGTTCTGCCACGCTATGCTGCTGGGGTTGGTGTGCCGGGTTGCATCGCAGTGCTGCTCCTCTTGGCTGTGCCTCTTGGCTGCTGACCACGTGCGCAGCTGCTTGCGTTGGCTGCACATCGCTGCTGTTGTGCGTTTAGCCTTGCACACACCCAGCCTGCACATGGTGCGAAGATGGCAGTCTCGTTCGTCTGAATGCGAACCCCACCAAGGTTCACAAAGCTTGACGACAAGCATCATATCACCACCCATAACCTGAGCACCACGCCTGGCCGCCCGCCGGCACACTGTCACTGTCGCTTGCGTGAGCCCCACACTCCTGCACCACTTTTCGGCCGCCTGGACTTGGTTGCACCCTCTACGCGCTCGCCGCTCACCTGCTGGCCCCTTGCCCCCTGCTTGCCCCTCCCTGCAGAGAAGAAGGGCACCAAGCGCGCCGCTGACGGCAAGGCCAAGAAGGCCGAGAGCAGCAGCGAGGAGGAGGAGTCCGATGAGGAGGAGAGCGAGGAGGAGGAGGAGGTGAGGGGCGAGACTGGGGGGCAAGTGCACTGCATGCACTGCATGCACTGCATGCACTGCCATTGCCCGCTGCTTGCGCGAACGAGCCTTCAGGGCGGCCCCTTGAGCGGCGTGCGCGGGCCCGTAGCCTGAACCTTGCCTTGCCTTGCGCCTGCCAACCCCACCTCACACTTCCAGCTCCTCACCTCCTCTTCCTTTGCTCCCTGCCCTTGACCGTCTGTCCATCCCCACTACCCATCTTTCTCATCTACCCATCTCCGCTATCCATCTTCCTCATCCATCCATCCCCACCACCCGTCCCCGCTGCTTGTAGGAGGAGGCGCCCAAGCAGGCGGCCAAGAAGCAGAAGGGCTCCGACGGCGCGGCGGTGGACGTGTCGGCCGCCAACGGCAGCCGCACCATCTTCATCAAGAACCTGGCCTGGGCGGCCACCGAGGTGAGGACTGTTATTGGTTGTGGCTGGCTTTGAGTTGCTGTGCTGTGTGTGTTGGCCGAGCATCCGTTTGTCAGGAGCCGTGGTTCCCTGGCTTGCCTGCCCCGTGCCCTGCTGCTGCATCAAGCCGTTGCTGTGATGAGTTTCTGGCCCGTCCCGGTGGATTCCTGCCACCAACCTGCTGGCTCACATATATGCCAGACGCCAGGGCCTGCTGAGCAACGCTTGTTACGCCGTGCCTGCCTGCATGCATTCCAGCCCGCTTGCACGCCGCATGCCTGCATGCACACCCTGCCTTGCCCGCTGCACGCGCTGTGAGGACACTCCTCGGCCCGCCCGGTGGATTCCTGCCACCGACCCGCTGGCCCACACGTGCCAGACGCCAGGGCCTGCTGAGCGCACGCTGCTGCCCGCTGCACTTCCTTCCAACACACTTCCTTATGCCATGCTGGCTGAGGCCACTCCTCACTCACAACCGCCTGCCCATGTCCACATTGTTCTGCTTCCCCCGGGCCCTTAGCGCCTCCCAACATGATTCCCACCACTCCCTGCCCTTGTCTGCACCCTTCCACTGTTGCAGGAGACCCTGCAGGAGTTCTTCTCCGAGTGCGGCCCCGTCGCTGAGGTGAGCGCTGCACCAACAGCGGTGCTGCCCCTGTACTTGCAAGCGCCTTGCCCCAAACTCTTGCATGGTACGCTATGCCTTCCGCACCCCCAGCCACCCGCCTCTCATTGCCCCTCCTCACACATCCCTGCCTGCCCCCTCCCCCCACCTCCCCAGGTGCGCATCGCGTACGACCGCGACACTGGCCGCGCCCGCGGCTTTGCGCACGTTCAGTTTGAGGAGCTGGAGGGCGCGGCCAAGGCCGTGCAGCTGTCCGGCCAGGTGCGCCCCCGCGTCTGTGTGCCTTGGGTTGACGACTGCTTCGATTGCTTCGATGCAGCTTGCAGCGCCCAGTTGAGGCGGTGCATGCCGGCGAGCGCTCGCCAGCCAGGCTGCCGCTGCGGCTGGCCTGACCTGGAGGCCGGCCCTGCACGTGTGCCCCAATTGTCTCTGATGCCATCGTTGACTTATCGCTTGCGGTTCCACCCTCTTCTCAGGAGCTGGAGGGCCGTGAGGTGTACATTGAGTCTACCACCGAGCGCCAGCAGCGTGAGTGCCGGCTGTTATGTGTTGAGATTTGGGCTGTTTGGGAGTGTATTTAGGCTGGACATTGAGAACTGTTCTCAATACCATTCAACACTGTGGCTGCCCGCTCGTTGCGCGCTGCCCTCTGCACGCTGCTGTGCAGCAGGGCCCTGCACAGGTGCAGTTGTGCCCAGCAGGCAGCACGTGTGCATGGGGCGGTGTTTGGTTTGTTTGGGTTTGAGCTGGCAGGCCGATGGAAAGCCCGGTGCTGTCTGGCCGCATGCTACTTGACAACTGCACTTGCAAACAAACTTCACCGGCGGGGCAGCTGCGTGTGTCGCCGCACGCACTGCCACCCCCTGGGGTGCCGTCCTCCTCGCGAGGCCTTGTTGGTACATAGCCCTCGGGAACGCCGCAGAGGGAGCGCCCCGGTTGAGGCCCCCCTGCCCCTCCCGCTGTCTGCCGCGCGTGTCTCCGCACCGCGGTTTGCACGGCGGGGCCCAGGGTCGGGGACCCGTCTCCCGGCCAGCGCAGCATGCTGATTCCATTGCCCTGGGGAGCGCCGTCGGCGCAGTTACCCTTTGGGTCCTACCCAGCAAGCGTCATCTGCTCCCCATTCCTCTCTTCTCACGTCTTTTAGCTGCACCTGGCCTGGCCGTTGTGCCTGGGTGCATATTCTCTCGCCTCCCTCCTCCTTGCGCTGCCCTGACGCTTCCCTGCTGCGCCTGCTGTGCATGCTGTGCAGGCACGCCCGGCGAGAACCGGTTTGCCGCCTCCGAGGGCACCACCATCTTTGTCAAGGGCTTTGACGGCTCCATGGGTGAGCTGCTGCCCTGCTGCTGCTCTGCCTGCTGCTGCCGCTGGCTTGCTACTGCCGCCCGCGAGGCTATGGAGGGTTGTCTGCCCTGGCCAGGCCACTGACCTGCATGTGTGCTGCCGATGGCCAGTCCTGCCCTGCTGCTGTGCCCGCGCACCAGCCAGCCTCCCCACCGGCCATGCCCTCTTGACACCTGCTGCCCCACGTTCCTTCTCCAACTGCAGGCGAGGACGAGGTGCGCAACCAGCTGACCGAGGCGTTGCCCTTCTTGCCACTACAGGATCGTACTGTTGCTGACTCCGCCCCCCTTCCATTCTTCCAACTGCAGGCGAGGACGAGGTGCGCAACCAGCTGACTGAGGCGTTTGGCCAGTGCGGCACCGTGGTCAACGTGCGGCTGCCCACCGACCGCGACAGCGGCGAGCTCAAGGGCATCGGCTTTGTGGAGTTTGAGACCACGGAGGCCAAGGTCAGTGTGGCACGGCACTGGTTTGTGCTTTGTTTGGCTTAGTTTTTGTGGAGTTTGAGACCGGTGGTTTGGACGGCAGCATCGTCCTCACTGCCCTGGCTTGCAGCAACCCATTGCGCTGTGCGGTGATGCCTGCCTGCTGCCGTTGCACGTGGTGCATGTGCGAGCAAGCACAGCGCTATTGCGTGCACTTGTGCCCGCCTCTCGGCTGCCTGCGCTGCACCTGCGCATGCTGCCTGCCTGCACACTGTACTGCATGGCTTGGGGCCCCGAGCGCTGGCCGGCGATGATACAACCCAAATCCAACGCCGAAGGCGTACGTGTGGATACACAAATCGAGCTTTTTAATCCTGAGGCCACGCGCAGCCCCACCGCCGGCCTGACCACACTGCTGCACCTCTCCATAACAGATTCCACCCAAGCCTGCCTGCCTGGCCACCTGTGCTCATCTCTCTACTGGTGTACTCCAAATTACCTCCTGCAGGAGAAGGCTGCTGAGCTGGACGGCTCTGAGGTGGCTGGCGGCTGGCTCAAGGTTGACCTCAACCCCGGCAGCCGCACCCCCGGCGGCGGCCGCGGCGGCGGCCGCGGCGACTTTGGCGGCCGTGGCCGCGGCCGCGGCGGCCGCGGCGACTTTGGCGGCCGCGGCCGTGGCCGCGGCGACTTTGGCGGCCGCGGGCGCGGCCGTGGCGGGCGCGGCGACTTCGGCGGCCGTGGCGACTTCGGCGGCCGTGGCGGCGGTGAGTGCTGAGCGCCGTGGCTCCAATGTGCGCTTTGCATGGCCACACACATGCACTGCTTACTTTGCATGTGCAATCACATAAACCGGCGGGGCAGCTGCGTGTGTCGCCGCACGCACTGCCACCCCCTGGGGTGCCGTCCTCCTCGCGAGGCCTTGTTGGTACATAGCCCTCGGGAACGCCGCAGAGGGAGCGCCCCGGTTGAGGCCCCCCTGCCCCTCCCGCTGTCTGCCGCGCGTGTCTCCGCACCGCGGTTTGCACGGCGGGGCCCAGGGTCGGGGACCCGTCTCCCGGCCAGCGCAGCATGCTGATTCCATTGCCCTGGGGAGCGCCGTCGGCGCAGTTACCCTTTGGGTCCTACCCAGCAAGCGTCATCT
>VFQQ010000902.1_pt1 | contig 49265 bp, 88 predicted proteins | sample 3512341 | NCBI WGS metagenome assembly VFQQ01 (sample SAMN10412373, study PRJNA504923) | tailings metagenome | isolation source: Relicate 2 Philex TSF1 revegetated site | place: Philippines: Tuba, Benguet | collected 2017-08-29 | reverse complement strand
CACACGCCACGAGAGAGACAGGGCAAGTTCTGTTCAACAGGTGCCAAGTGGGCAAGCGGAATGAAATGGCGCAGTGGGCGCGGCGCGTCGTGCGTTGTTGCCACCAAGCAGCAAGAATGTCGAGGCATGGCAAAGAGAGGGGAAGGAAGGGTCGAGTAGTGGGGTCGAGAGGCGGTTTATGCACTGTGGAATGGCGGGTTGCGCTAAGGAGGTTGTTGGCATGGCGGGGAAAAGTGTTGGGGGCCACGAGCCCCGCGGTAGTGGACGCCCTGGGCTGCTCACGATGGCTGTGCCAGCATACCCATGGTTGCGGCCAGCAGGGAGGCAGCCGCCTGGCCGTAGGCGTGGTCAGCCTGCTTCAGCCCCTCCTGCAACGGAGCGGGGTGCGGCAGGCTGCACGCAGGCCGCTCGGCAGCTGCTGCTGCCTGTCCGACAGTGCCTGGTGAGCACGGGCTGCCACTGCTTCGCGGCTCCTCCTTTGCTGGCGCAGGCTGGGACAGCGGCTGCAGCTGGGGCAGCGGCGGCTGCTGGGCTGCAGGCACCACGGGCGAGCGGCACTGCTGAGGGGATGCAGAGCCTGAGCCCGAGCCCGAGCCTGGCTGCTGCTGCTGCTGCTGGGCTGCAGCAGCCTGCCGCATCACCGCCTGCATGGCAGCGGCAACCGCGATGGAGCGGGGGCTGGCCGCACGAGGCTCCTCTTGCGCTTGCCCTGCTGCCGCTGCTTGCGCGCTGGCGGGCTGGGGAGGCGCCGGTGAGTGCTGCTGCTGCGATGGTGGCTGGGAAGCCTGCTGCTGCTGCTGCGGGCGTGGTGCCTGGGTGGGCGAGCCCGGCTGGCCCTCCCGCCACAGCTTGACGGGGCGGGGGTGGTCGTTCTTGGCGGCATACAGGCTGCACAGAGGGGGGCGCCAACAACGAGAAAGTTTACTGCAAGCTGCATGAGCTTGGCAGCCACAACCTGCCATGCCAGGCTGTGCAGGGAAGCGGCAGTGCCAGCTAAGCCTGCCAACAGCAAAGTGCGCTCCATCAACCGAGCACCACAGCTCACCCGCACGCGTTGCACAGCGGCAGCCCTGTGTGTCGGTCCTTGCGCCAGAAGGGCGTGTTGCTGGTGTGGCAGTTGGAGCAGACCTGCGGGGCCGCACGGGGAGGCGCCGGTGAGGCGATGCACGGCTGGGGCTGCGAGCACAGGGGATGCTGCAGCTCTGAAAAGCCTTCCAGCATAAGTTGTACCAAGCGCAATGGCACTTGGTTCCGCCCCGACCAGCCGCCTCCCTGGTTCCAGCCGCGGCACGCACCTTGCCGGACGCCGAGGCTCGGTGGCTGGTGGGCTTGCCCTCCTCCACCCGCGCGCGCTTGCGCTGCAGCTCCTGCGAGCCGTCGGAAGCTCCAGGGTCCACCGACAGGTCGCGCTTGGCTGCACCCGCACCCTGCGAGTCAGGGGCGGCCGCGCCCACGCTGCCACCGCGGGGCGCTGCCGCCGCTGCTGCCGCTGCTGCTGCTGCTGCCGCGCCGCCGCCGGTCAGCAGGCCTGCGGCAGCCAGCAGTGCGTCCGGCAGGGGCGATGCGCCCGCTGGGGATGCGACGCATGGCAGCCCGGCTGCCGCCGCCAGCACCGCCGTCGTGGCTGACACATCGCTGTGCCCAGCCTGCGGCGGCTGCGCCAGGTTGCGCGAGTGCATGCTGGACAGCAGCTGCAGGGCGGCCGAGGCGGTGGGGCTCTGCGCCGGGGCCAGCGCCGCCAGCCCGCCGGCCAGGGAGGGGTATGCGGAAGCCACCTGAGCCATCGCATTCTTCAGCCCGTTTTGTGCAATCTGGTGGAGCTGCAGTAGGCGAGATGAGATTTCAGGGGGGGGCGTAAGCGGCCCGTGAGAGGCGGCGGGACGGGGAAGGGGCCGCCCGACGCCAGCGGAGCCTGCAATCGGAGATCCGGCGCTACTGACCGGCAGCGCAACATCCCGCCCCCGCTGCAGCCGCGAGGAGGGACCAACCGCACTCTCGCAGGCACATGGTGGGCCGTTCCCCCCACGCCCCGCCCCCTCACCTCGCTCCAAAACTGCACGGCTTGCAGCATGGAGAGCAGCTCGGTGCTGCCTGATGAGGGCGGACCGCGCTGGTAGGCGTGGAAGGCGCTCGCGGCGACGCCCGCTTGCGCGGAGTGCGCTGCGGCGCCCGGCGCCTGCCCCAGCCCCCACGCACTATCTTCATGCCGTCCAACGGCGGTCAGCAGCTGCAGGAGGTTGGCTGCGTCGCCCCCACCCGGCAGCGGCCCAGGCCAGCCGCTCATGGCTTGGATGAGAGGTCTGTGAGTAGGGGATAGCGTGAGGGGACGTGCGTGGCGGGGAGATGCGCGACGGGCTTGCAAGCGTGGCCAGCAGATGGGGCAGCGTCACTCAGCAAGGAAGCTGCCGACCCGTGACTGCAGGGTATGATCCAGCTGCGCAGGTGCTCCCACCCGACACCCTCCACTGCCAGTCAAAAGGCACTGAGCTTGAGCTGTGTGCAGCAAAAAGTGCAGCGTGCATCCTGCCCAGGATGCGCGCCTCCTGGTGAGGATCTTTGCTCCCCCAGGTCATCTCGACTGGTCCTCCACCGCGGTGACGGGGACCACCGCATGCCGCCACCGCATGCCACATCACTTTGCTGGCGCGCACATGGCTGCATGATTCTTCACCTTTTGATGCACTGGCTGCATAAAGGAGCAGATGGAAGGGTCCCATGCACCATCACTACCATCTCTTGGGTTGCCAACAGCCGCATACAGCACACACACCCGGTGTCACCTGCTGTCACATGGTCCCATGCAAGAATCCTCCTGCCCTGCCCAGAGCTGCTGCTGATGCATGCAGCACGCATGCAGGCGGTGCTGTACGTGAGATACGCTTCGATGCGTGGTGCAAAACTTCACACTCAAACAGCTTTCTCAAGCCGGCAAATTGCTCCGGCCAACGCATGCGTCATCACGAGCCACCATGTGCCCACACCCCCCATGTGGGCGGCTGATCCACCACCAGCGCCACATGCCGCACTGATGATACCTCACATTTGTTGCAAGTCAAAATGCAAAGGGGTGTTGGTCCCACACATGCACTGAAGTGCACAGGAGCAACGCCTGTGCTGGCATGTATGTGCTTGATGCTTCTGATGCAGATCCGGGCCAAGGACCAGGCCACCACACACACAATGCCGGCTAGGTGCCCACCCCAAACAGCCCTAGGAAAGCCGGCTCACGCAGCACGGTCCCAAAGGGTGGCCCGTCATCAGACAGAACGGCGGCGCCGCTCTCCTGCGCCGCCGGGCCGTGCTGCTGGGACCTCGTGTGCGGCGCACTTTGTCGCTGCTGCTTCGGCTGCTCGCCAGTCACTGTCTCCGAGTCATGCTTGCCTGCCGCCTCAACCTCAGCGCCATCGCTACCTGGAACTGCTCCTCCAACCTCGCCAAAGTCCAGGAACACAGGCAGCGTGTTTGTGGCGCCCGACTCTGCCACAAGGCACGGCCAGGGCGGCGGCGGTGCGAGCCAGCCCTCGCCGCCTTGCGCAACCATGTGTGAACGGTCGGAGGCAAATTGGCTGAGGAGCAAGCGCGCCGGCACCACTCGGTAGCACCTGCACGGTGGGAGGGCGGGTACAGTGGGGGACACTGAGGGGACATTGAGGCAGCTGGTCATGGGCAACCGAGGAACTAGCGGCTAATCGCGCAGCCAATGCACGCCTGCCCGGGCATGGGACAATTGCTGCAGCATGCCGTGTTGCACCCTTATGCATTGAGGAATGCCCCCACCCCCTGCAGCCGGCCGTGCCTGCGGTACTGCGGAGCCAGGCTGCTGTCGTCGCCCAGCAGCGCCGCACGCCGGTAGTCACTCAACGGGCAGGGGAAGGGCAGCGTGCTGCAGGCAGGGGCAGAGCGCAGGGCAGCCCGGCAGTGCAGTCTGCTGACTTGCTGGCCATGCTGCCATGTTGAGCACATGCAACACGGCTGCACGCACCGCACGGCAGAGCAGCCAGCACGTGCAGCCCAGCAGGCCACAGCCCTACACACCCGCTCCATGAGCCCCACTTTACCGCACCTGTCCAGGTCTAGCACCAGCGTTGGCTGGCCCTCCAGCTGCGCCAACAGCAGCACGTGGTAGTCCCACAGCACAGGCAGGTCGGGTGCTGCGGCGCTTTGCTGCCGCCACAGCGGCACCTGCGGGAGGAGGCGGGCGGAGCAGACATGCGGCGGGATAAGCGGTCAACGATCAACACGGTGCAGGCTGCTCCGCAAAGCCTCTTGCACACAGGATTGTGTGAGCAAAAGCGAACGCATAATCCAATACCAGCAACTGCTGCCTCTCACCGATTTGCCGGGGTTCGAAATGAACACCGCGAAAAAACGCCAAAGCGCTGGCAGCTGCTGCACCAGCGTGCGTGCCAGCCAGTAGATGTTCTCCTCGCAGTAGCAACGCTGGTAGAGACAGCCATCACGGGCTGGCCAGGCTGGAAGGGGCGTTGCTATGACTGCTGTCGGCTGCGGCGGCGGCGGCACGGCAGTGCGAGGCGATGCGCACGACCTTTCATCGACTGCGTTGTCGCCCTGCGCAGCTTCCGGCACATCCAGCGCCGCCATAGCTTGGCTGGGGGAGAAGCAGGGTTTGCGGCTGGCGCCTCAGCGAGAGCTGGTGCGCTGGCTGCTGTTCTGATGCACGATCAATAGCAGACGATCAGCATGGATAGCAGTCTCTGCAATTTGCTGCCTCCCTCGGCATTGTCGGCAGCATGGGAGGCGGTGAGAGTCCACAGGGCCTTTCTGTCTCGCTTGCGAATCACCACGACGATTTACGCCATCCATCGACAGCTGCTCAGCCGTCTCGTCCGTTTGACCAACCTTGGAAGCCAAAATGGCCAACCGCGGCTCCTTCTGCACCTTGGCCCGCAACATGTCGTTCGAGGAGGAGCCGGACATCTGCGTGCAGGCCGCAGATGCAGCTGGCGGCCCGCCGCCGGCCGCGCCGCCGCCGCCGCCGGAGCCGTGCTTCGCCCTGCACGCGTGGCTGCAGCAGCTCGGTGCATCTGCGGCCGTGGAGATGCACCCCAACTTTGACAGCATGGTGGCGGCAGAGGAGGCCGAGCAGAGGAGGGCATGCGCCGCATCACGAGGTGGGGTGGGCTGTAGTCAGAGCTGTTGCTTTCTATTGGCCAGCTCACGACAGCGAGGTGGTGGACAAGATGAATCAAACCCAACCACATGCGTCCCCCTGCATGCGCAGGCTGGCTAGCGCCCGCCGTCCCCGATGCACCGGTCGACCCTCAGCCATCATCATGCGGCAGCAGCAGCAGCGGCAGCACCCTGCCACCACCGGCTGCCGCTGTGGACCCAAAGATGCGGGAGGCGCTGAAGAAGGTGCAGCAGCTGGACGGTGCGCTGCAGGCGGCGGGGCAGCGGGCAGCAACGGTAGCGGCACAGGGTCGGGAGCTGGAGCAGCGCATGCGGGACGCCGGGGCAGCAGATGAGAACTGCGGTGTGGGAGAGGCAGAGGGCCTGCCGGCAGCAGGTGCTCATGCGTGCGGCCTGGAGGGGGCCATGCACCGCGAGCACTGCCGCCTGCAGCAGGAGGAGCGCCTGCGGGCGGCGCTGGAGGGCGGCGCAGCCGAGGAAACTGCTGACATAGTCTCCGACTGCGGCAGCACGGCTGCGCTGTCGCCAGATCAGGAGCGGCTGGTTGACAGGATGCTGGGGCAGGCGGATGCTGAGGAGGGGCCCGGTGCAGCTGCTGTGCGCGCAGCACAGGACGCCACCCCCTTCTGCCCGGCGGCAGCTGAGCTGGGGGCCATCGACGCTCGCCTGGCGGAGCTGGCCGCTGGCAGTGCTGCGCAGGACGTGCAGGCTGCTGCTGCTGCGCCTGCTGTGGCGTGCCCAGCAGCGCCGCTGCTGGATGCGCAGCTCGGCAGCGAGGATGGCCTGGCGGCGCTCAAGGCGGAGTACCTCAGGTGCGGCCGATGCGTGATGGCATGCAAACAATGGAGGTGTGCCGTGCACAGTGGGCAGGTTGCAACTGAGCTGCTTTCGCCTCCACCCCGCCACCGCAGGGCACGAGCAGAGGCGCTGGCAATGGCTCACCGCCTGAGAGACATCGATGCTTCGTTAGCAGCACTCAGGGCGTGCGACAGTGTGCCGGCTGCTCACTAACGCACAGCGGATGCGCTGAATGGAGGGGTGCGCTCGTTCGCCCCGCTGGGCAGTCCGGCAGCGCCCGCCGCCGCCGCCGGCACATGCAATGCAGCAAGTGCCTGTCTCGCGGACACCTTCAACGTTGCACACCTCGATATCGTGCTGTTATTCTCTGTAGAGAAAGCAAGCTACAAAGCGCTGCCACTGGCACCAGGCGTCAATCGCGCCAGTGCAGCTGGGAACCGGCCATCTGTGTCAGCGATAGCTGCAGATTCAACTATCAGAAGCCGTTGCCAGCGTCGCGCGCGGAAGCTTTGGGTCGAGGTGCGCCTGGGCAGCAGGGCGTGTTGCTTGCAGCCGCATGGCTTGCAATGGATCTGCAATGTTGTTTGGATGCTTATTGCCTTGCCGCGCCGCTGCGCCGACCACACTGCCGCTGCCGCCTCCACTGCCGCCGCCAAGCTCACGCCTTGGCCCACACCGGCACCCTGCCCACCATGCAGCAGGAGGAGAAACAGCAGCAATAGCAGACAGCGGCAGGGGCAGCAACAGCAGCAGCAGCAGCAGCGGCAGCCAAGATGGGCAAGGGACAGCAGCCCCTAAAGATCAACACGCGACGGGGGCGTGGCAACCTGGAGTGCATGGACGAGGTGCGTTTGCTGCGGGAGCCGACCATGTGGGGCAGACCACCCCAGCCGGCTGCTCCTGCTTGCGGCTTGCCAGACATGTTGGTTCTGACAGACACGTCTTGAGGTGCTTGTGTCAGCCTTCAGCCCTGCCCCTTACGCTCATTCTAACTCACGCTTAACGCTCCCCCGCCTCATTAAATGCAGATGACGTCCTTCTTCGCCTGCATGGCCAAGTCGATGGATGTGGAGGACAAGTGCGCAGCGGAGCGGCGGGCGCTGACAAACTGCGCAACAGCGGCGGTGAGGCATTGGCTGGGGACGGCTGGGAAGTGGGATAGCCAGGGTGGGGAAGCGCATAAGCGCACCACGGTGCATGATTTTGGTTCAGCGGGCCACTGCTGTGTTGCTGCTGCAGCAGTGCCAACGTCGCAGCTGCCTCTGCTCTTGGACCTGCAGATGCGCAAGGGCAAGCAGACGAACACAATCAACTACCACCTGCAGCGCCTCGGCCGCATGATCCGGCGGTGACGGCGGCCGCTGCAACATCTAATCTCTGTTTGCTTGTGTGTTCTTGCATGTACACTGACTGATTAATGCCTGTAACAGAACTAGCACGCTGAACATGGGGCTGGGCATTATAATCAAGGATGTACGTCTGATCGACAGCATAAATGAGATCCACAGTATGGGTAAAGTGGGGCACAAAACTGGGACGCCGGGCCAGCAGCAGGGTTGGGAGCTGCTCCTTTGGCTTGAGTGCACAACGCCGGCCGGTGAATGTACAGTATACAGGCAAGCACTGGCTGCCTTTGGCCGCAGTAGTACATGGCAACTGGTTGGCAGGCAGCTAGGCATGGTACAGCACCATCAGGCGCGGTTGGAGAGGCTGGGGTCTTGCAGCAGAGGTGGTGCCAAGAGTGGCGAGCCCTGCAGCATGAGCAAGAGTTGAGTGAGCAGAGGTGTGGGTCTCACAGCATCAGCATGCTGCCCATGCTCGCATGCAGACAACAGCTTGTGCAAGCTGTCCAGCCGGATGATGCAACTGAGCCCAGCAGCCCGGGGGCGCACCTGTCGGCGGGGACGTGGCGGCGCCTGCTCCTGCCAATCAACCTCAAGCTCTGGCGACCCTGGCTGCTGCGAAGCCGCCAGGCGACGGCTGATGTAGATAGGGCTGGCGGATTGAATGGCCAGCGATATTGCATCTGCATGGGGGCCAAGGCCAAGTGGCACAGCTGCTTTAATGACATGCGGTTGGGATACCAAGCTGCCTCACAGGTATGTTGGGTTGGGGGGCAGCGTCACCGGTGGGAAGCAGGGCATTTGCTGCACGTGCCGGCGGGGGATCACAGCAGGTTCACCAGGCGGCATTGCCCAACCGTAAAGCACCTGCAGGGCGGGCATCCAGGCTGCTCTGCTGCCCTCCCGCCAGCCTCAGAACGACGCGAGCATAGACGGTCGTTCCCACTGCAATGCGGTGGGAGAGTTGGGGGTGGTGGACCATAGGTGTGCTGTCTGGTGGTGGCACAGAGGTGGCTTTTGGAGCGACTGGTGCGGGCATGTGCTGCAAGCGGTGTTCCGGGTCACGGGTATAGATAACCGCACCATAAGCACCACAGCTGCCCGCCCACCTAGGCGCGTGATGAGCACTCGATCCACAGACGCGCCCGCCGCTTGCAAGCTGTGCACCCACAGAGCCAGGGTGGATGGGCGGCGGAACTCGGGGCCTGCAAGTTGCAGCAGTGTAGACGGCCTCTTGTTGGCCGGTCAGCAAGCAAGCGGTAGGACGCAGCAAGCATAAACGTCAGGCACAATTGCACGCGGCGGTACTGTGATGGCCCACCCCACCCCAGGCTACAGCGTACCTGCGGTGTGGAACAGCTGTGCTGCGTCGCTCATGCCGACTGGCACGGGGATGGGCAGGGCGTATCCTTCCGCATCCAGAAGCACCACACCGCCTAAATGGTCCAGCCCAATCTCCGCAATCGCTCCAGGCACATACTCGTCTGCCCCGCCGCCCACGCCGTCCCAGCCCTCAAACTGTGGGTCTGATGCCTGGGCGGGCTGCACCTCCTGGCCGCCCGGCTGCAGCCTGCGCTTGTGGGCAGCGATGGCGCGGCTGCAGGTTAGCGTCCTGCTGGGCTGCTGTCGCTGGCCACTTGCTCAGCGGCTGAAGGTTGGTTCTGCAGAGGCCCGGCCCGGCACACACTTCAACCTACTCAAGGGCATGCGCAGCCCCTACCCCGCAGTGTCCGCCCCCTGGGTCGTCCCACACCCACCTGCTGCCGCCGGCGGATGCGGCGTTGATGCGTACCAGGCTCTCTCCAGGCGCGCTCACAAACTCCTGCAGCACTGCCCCTGTGCGGGCGTCCACCACGCGCCAGGGGTGGCTCTCAAACGAGTCCACTGCCCACCTGTGGGGAGGGGTGGGGTGTGGGGTTACGTTGATGGAGTGGAAGCAGCAGAAGCAAGGCAGGGGCAAGATGCCGAGGCTGGCCGCACCAGCTTGCGGGCGGGATGTTGGCGAAGAACTCTGCGTCTCCAGTGTAGTTGATCTGCAGGGCAAGCATGTGGGCGAGGTATGCAGTGTCAAGCTTAGGTGGCAAGCGGAGCGGACGACGCGGCAGAAAGCTGGTAGGCCCCACGGCAGTCACAAGCATCAGTGCTCACCCAGTACACTTTGACGGGCGCGTCCAGCTCGTTTCTGAAAGTGATCACGCTGGGCACCTGCGACTGCAGGCTCCGCAGCGCAAGGGCCTGGGCGGGGCCCATTGGCAGCAGCACTGAGCCGCCGGCGGCGGCAAGCGACGCCAGCAGGGCCCGCCGAGTGGCAGAGCTTTCGATCACGTTATGCAGTGCTTTAGATCGTTGCGGGCGGCCCGCAGCCACCTGCGGCTGCAGCAGGGCGCGCGCCAAAGTTTGCATAGCGCAATAGGCGCACTCCCGCTGCTGAGAGCCCCGCCAAGCTACCGACCAGGCACTTGCAGGGAAGCAACACCGCCGCGAGCCCAGCGATCGCCCTGCCGAACCTCCCGCCAGCGCTGCGCGGGCGGCACCAATGCGACCACCCCTGGCCACAGCTTGCCAGCCTCTGAGTCTGCAGGCATGCGAGTAGTGTGACAAGGGCCTCCCATGTCTGTTCTTATTGCTTGCAAAATTGCAAGTCAATGGGCTGCTGCTGGTTTCTGAGCAAAGCTTGACACGCCAAGTTGCGGCATACTGGGCCTGGCCTGCCCAGCTCGCGCTGCACCCCATGCCGCACCAACCTGCACTCGTGCACCACCTGACAGCGCCTGTGAGGTCGTTTCTTTGGTGAGAAGTGAATGACGTTGACACTTGCAACCCATCAAGTCCCGCAAGCATTGCATGCTGTGTAAGTTCGTTGTCACACTTGGTGAGAGTCGGTCTGTCCATCAGCGCCCAAGCGGCCTGCGATGTCGGCCGCGGCTGGAGCAGCAATGCTGCTGCTGCCCCATCAGGCCAACGGCTCAGCAGCTGCGCCCTGCACGCCGGCGCCAGCCAAGCGCGCCACTCAGTGCCCTCCAAGCCGGCTCAGCCCAGGAAGGGCGCCAGCATCTGGGCCAGCTCAGGCATCTTAGAGGCCTTCTTGTTGGCCCGCTCAATCTTGCGCTCCGCCTCTGCTGCCTTGGCCGCCAGGGTGTCGCGCAGCTGCTCCAGGCCCTGCACTGCCGCCGCGTGCTGCTTGGAGGCCGCTGCCTCCGTCTCCTGAGGGAGGGTAGGGTAGGGTTGTTGGTGAGGCAAACAAAGAGAGCCGGTAACGGCCAGCGGCAGAGGGGCGAGCATGGGCCAACAGAGGGGCCAGCATGGCTTTAAAGCCATGCCGCGCCGGGATTTCGTTTGCAATAGCATTGCACCAACGGTGATGGTGCCATCAAGCCAGAATCAGCGCCATCCATGCATTGCTTGCTCCCCGCTCTCTGGCCCAAGCTGCATCCATGCCCATAGCATTGCAGGGAAGCCAGCTCACCGCCGCAGTCGCTTCCACCCGGTCGTACAGTGCTGCAGCAAGAAAAGGTCATGCATGTCAGCGTGGCAGTGCAGCATCATCAGCGCAGCCTGGAAAACGCTGTGCCAGCACTTTCACTGGTTGCAGCACCGATAACAAAGTGAGCGCTGGGCATGGCTTGCTGTCGCTGCAAAGCTCGACAGTACATTCAACATTCCAGCCTGGGCAGCCTGATCGCCTGTGTACTGGTCCCACAGGGTGCCGAGCTGCAGCAGAGGAAAGTCAGAGTTCAAGGGGTGGAATGGCGCAACACATGGAGCGAGTCGCCGGCAATTGCACAGTAGTCAAGCGGGCACCTCTCCCCTCGCATCACCCCACCTTCTGCTGGAAGGCCAGGGCGGCGGCGTCAATCTCGCTCATCTGCGGGGCAGCGTCAGTGCACAGGGGGATGGGCAAAAGGGAAACTTGAAGGCGGCCCTCGCTTTCGGCTGCCTCAGCTGTCAATCACTCTCTCTTGACACTGCGGCCCGCTCGCTCGAAGGCATGTACCTTGGCGTCCAGCTGCTTCTCCAGCGCAGCAAACTGCTTGGACACCTGCGGCATGCCATGCAGGAGAGCGTTCCATCCCGTTAGTCTGTGCAAGTGGATCGGTGCATGCGCCAGACGATGTGGCAAGCTAACCCGCCCCCATCCCTGGGTGGGCCAGGCCATCTGCCCAGTCAAGCCTGATCCAACCGCAGACCGAACCAGGACCCCCAGTGTGTTGCCTTGCCTTGCCCTCCAGCTGCTTCTGCGCCTCCTTCAGCTCCTTCTCCTTGGCCGCCAGCTGGTCCCCCACCTCCTTCTCCAGCTCAGCAACCATCTGGCCCTGCGGGGAGGGAGGGAGGGCGCAGAGCAGGGCGGAGGATGGGGCTCCCGGGGTGAGGAGCAGCAAGCATGGCAGATGGCAGCAATTGGGCAGGGCAAGAGGCTTGATAGCTGAAGATGCTCCCCACCAGCACACAGCACGCCAGTGGTACCCACCTGCTTGCGTTGCGTGGCCTGCTTGCGCTTGCGCACCATCTGCACCAGGCGGTTGGGAGGCAGGGGAGGTGCTCTGCAGTGCCATGGGCGCTTGCTGCTGCCGCTGCCCTGCCGGTAATGCAACAGCTACTTGGACCACGCCACAGCTAATTCTGTTGCGCACATGCACATGCGTGTGCTGCCACTCACCTCCACCATCATGGCCTGCAGGGTGGCCAGGTCCATGCCGCCCTCCTCCTCCTCCTCCTCGTCATCGCTGCGCCCATGGTGGAAGGAAGCCGGGCGGGCGGCGTGCTTGTGAGAAGGAGCATTGCACTTCCAGTGCAGCATGGCGCCCGCACACAACCCACCGCCCATTCTGCTCGCCTGTCCAGCCCGCCCCGTGTGTCTGGCGGCGGCAGCTTCGCCGCCGCCGGCGCATTGGCGGGCGTCTTGCCAGCGGCAGCCTCGGCGGCCGCACCATTGGCGCCAGCGCCTGCTGCGCCTGCGGCTGTCTTCTGCCTCTTCTGCCCTGAGCCCAGGGCTCCCAAGGGCGTCAGGCCGCCAGGTCCAGGTCGAGGGGGCATGGCGGGGCAGCTGCAAAGAGAAAGGTGCCACTCAGGGCGTGCTTGGATGGCTGAGCTGCAGATCCAGGCTTGAGAAGCTGTGCACGGCACTTGAAGGCCCTGCATGAGGCGGCCGATCAGGCCTGGGCTGAGGAAGTCCATCTTTCGACCTGGATCATCGATCAGAATGACCCCATTAGGAGGAAGGGAGGAGATTGAGGGAAGGGGAGTGGAGGAGACTGGTTGGCGCCCGTCCCTCGGGTGCTCCCCTCCTCGTTCGTGTTCATGGCCGCATACAGACAGGCCGTCGGGCATGTGCATGGCAAGAAAGGAAGCCCCGGCCGCCCCCAGTGAAAGCTTGTCAGCAGTCAGTTGCAGTTGCTGGAAGTTGGTTGGGCATGGTTGGAGGGTACAGGTCGAGTGGTTGGCTGTCCACCCGTGTTATGTTGCATTCCTGATTGTCATGCTGAGCAGCTGTGGCGGCCCTCCGCTGCTGTTGCGGACTGCGGCTGCCCTCCGCTGCCGCCGCCAGTTTCGTCCAAAGCTCAGCCCAGGAAGGGCGCCAGCATCTGGGCCAGCTCCGGCATCTTGCCCGCCCGCTTGTTGGCCCGCTCAATCTTGCGGCCCACGTCCGCCGCCTTGGCTGCCAGGGCATCGCGCAGCTGCTCCAGGCCGCGCGCCGCGGCGGTCCGCTGCTTGGAGGCCGCTGCCTCCGCGTCCTGCGATGAAAGAGGGGTCAGCGGTGTGAGTGCGGCAGCCACAAGAAACCAGCAGGTGCGTGCAGTATGCTCCGTAAGAGCATGCGTCACATAGAGGCAGCCCAACCTACAGTGCACACCCCCTGCACATGCCCAGCAGGCTCTCACCGTGGTCGCCTGAGAAATGGTGTCGTACAGGCCTGCGCGGCAGTCACATAAGGGTTGCATGATGAGCGTTGGTCCTACAACTGCACTGGCGTGTGTGGATCCTTCCGCAGCGGTTGCTGCGCTGCCGTGCTTGCTCAGGCAGCCAAGCGCGCCCATGCAGGCGCTCCCCCGCCCCGCTAGCCCCACGCACCGCGGTACTCCTCCCACAGCTCGTTCAGGCGCGACTGGAAGGCGGACGTGGCAGTGTCAATCTCCCGCATCTGTGTTGGTGGAGGCAGGGGCACTCACTTCAAAGTGGGGGCAGGCAGCATTTGCTTGCAACCAGCTTGGCACCAGCTACCAGCTTCAAGCTGAAGTTCACGTTCATGACCCACCAGCGCTTCTCATCCCTCAACCCGCCCCCAAGCTGGACCCCCACCTTGGCATCCAGCTGCTTCTCCATCTGCGCAAAGCGGTTGGCCACCGCGGCGTCCAGCCCGCGCTGCGCCTCCGCCAGCTCAGCCTCCTTGGCAGCCAGGGCAGCAGCCGCCTCCGCCTCCAGCTCAGCCACCATCTGGGCCTGTGGGGTGGGAGAGAAGAGGGGATGGGCAGTGATGCACGTGAGTGCATGCATGGGGCGGGCACACTGCTTTTAGGGTAATGCTGCCTTGCATGTTCAACAGGCTGTGCACCCAGGGCACCCTGCCCCCGCCAGACCTCACCTGCTTGCGCTGCACGGCCTGCTTGCGCTTGCGCACCATCTGCAGGCAGACGCGCATTGTGTAGTTTGACTCAAGCAGTCAGTTGAGCAGCAGCTGAGTGCATACAGGCAAACATGTGAGGTGCTCAAGCAGGTGGGAGCACGCCTTAACATCCAACCAACCGACCCATGCTGCAACTTACCTCCAGCATCATGGCCTGAAGGGAGGGCAGGGGCAAACGAAGCAGCGGCGGTAAGCATCCGCTGTTGACTCGTTATTAACGCCGCGGCAAGAGGCATCTGCTTCAGATGGCTGCCTATCCAGCTCACAACCAACCCATTCCGCTCAAGCCGTCAACAGGCACAGACCGGCGCCTTGCCTGCAGGGTGGCCAGGTCCATGCCGCCCTCGTCCTCGCTGTCGCTGCGGGGAGGCGCATGGGGGTGATGCAGTTTGGCAGCCAGTCAAAATGCTGCTCACATCATTGCATCGTTGGAATCAACGCGGCCTAGAAACCTGCCTGCCACTGTCCATGCAGCCGCCCCCACCTGTCCTCCTGGGTGGGCTGCGTGGCCTCCGCCGCGCGCCGCTGCGCCGACTGCAGCAGGCCGTGCAGGCTGAGCCCCTGGCTCTCGTCCAGCATCCCGCCCTCCCCCAAGCCTGCCGCAGCAGCGGCAGCGGCGGCAGCACCGGGCGCCTTGCGGCCTGGGCGGCCACCCGCCGCGCTCAGCGGCTTGGTCGCCTTCTGCCGCTTGGCGGCTGCGGCAGAGGGCTGCCCCAGAACCTCTAGAGCACGCTTGCCGCCAGCCTTGGCTGCCCCCGGCTTCTGCAGCGGCGCAGGCCTGCTGCTGGCGCCGCGCCCTGCAGCAGCGGCAGCGGCGGCAGCCCCGCTGGGCCCCGCCAGCCCGGCCAGGCCCTCCTGGCTCAGCGTGGTGGTCAGGCGGGCGGACTTGAGGGCGGGGCGCGCGCCGGTCAGGCCTACCAGCGGGGAGGGGGCTGCATCTGGGTGAGCGTGTGGGGGATGGCGTGGGACGGCAGTGGGTGGCAGACCAGCGCTAGGGGGAGTCATCGCGACGTCAAGCAGGCTGGTACCGAGCAGACAGGAAAGAAGCCGCACAGTCACCTACACAAACACCACCCCAAGCCCAGCCTAACGCTCACCCTTCCGGGCCGCGCCTGCCGCCGCCGCCTTGCGCTCCGCCTTGCTGCGGGCGCCGCTGCCGCCGGCGGCGGTGCCGGGCGCCTGCTTCACTGCGGTGAACTTGAAGCGCTTGGTGATGCCCTCCAGGCTGCAGAGGGAACGGATGAGCGAGATCAGGAGTTGGTGAGGACAGAAATGCACTAGCAGCCGAGGGGCAGGGGCAACGGAGGCATGCACCAAGAGCACCCAGCAGGCATTTCCGGCCAACATCCAGCGGCCTTCAATCCCACACTCCAACAACGCCGAACTGCACAATTGCCCCCTCACAAACAGCTCACTCCTCCTCGGGCACCAGCATGTCGGGCACGTCGGCCTCGGCGGCGCGGAAGTTGGTCCACCCCGCCAGGTGGCGCGTGCCCTCCGACTTGTAGCCTGCGAGCAGCAACGGATGCATGGGGATGGGCTCCCTCACTTCAGCTGTTGTGCACACGAGGCATACTGTGGGCATGCAATTGCCCAAAACACTCGAGAATCAGGCCATCTCGTAAGAACTCCTGCGCACCTGCAGGCGCCTCCTCTTCCTCCTCCTCACTCTCGCTCTCCTCCTCGCTGGCCGCCTCCAGCCCCACAGCCTGGTGGGCGGCAGGGGCGGAGGCCTCCAGTGCAGCTGCCTCGGTATCGTCCTCCACAGCCAGCAGCTCCTGCGAGCATGAGATGCAAGGAGGGATGAGGTTGGTTGGGTGGGAGCAACCGAGCGCAGGCTATGCAACACCCAGGCAGGTGGGAGCAATGCACGCCCATTCGGCTGCCCGTCTCCTCCCAGCCGATCTCCCAACCTGCACAGACATAGCTGGGCCCACCTGGCCATCCGCCTCCAGCCCCAGCTGCACCTCAGACTCGTGCTGCAGGCGGCCGCCGCGCGCCGCCTCGGCTGCCGCCTCCGCCTCCACCTCGGGCGCCAGGGGTTCCCCCTCCTGCACATCAGCAGCAGGGATGGCGGCCAGTGTCTCCTCCTCCTTCTGATGCAAGGGGGAAGGGCAGGCAGACAGGGCAGGGTAAGGAGGGGACTAGTTGATCACCAGCAGCAGTCGTTTGGGGGGAGGCTCCCCCCTGCCGCCCACCTGCACCCCTGCAGCTGAGATGCACCAGTCGCAAAGTCAGCTTTTTCACTGTGGTCCTGCCCAGACCCACCTGCAGCTCCGCTGCCGCCGCTGCCGCCTCGCGGCCGCGCTTCTTGCCGGCCTGCTTGGTGGCGGCGCCTCCCTGCATGCGCTTGAGCGGCGACTTGAGGGGGCCGCCCGCCTTGGCTGGGGAGCGGCGCTTGGCGGCAGCCACCACCGGCTTCTTGGCCTGCTGGGGCAGAGGCAATGGAGGAATGAGGATGGTGGATACAGCGGTTTTGGCAGCCACCTGTTGCAGGCACCAAGGCACTCAAACCAGCCCAACGCAGTTGAACAAATAAAGACACCCTGCTTCCATCCACCCAGCCGCACCTGTCCAGCGGGCGGTCGGAAGACAAAGCTGTCGCCGCCGCCGCCCTCCGCCCGCTCCTCAGCAGCCGGCGCCTTGCCGCGACGCTGGGTGGGCTGGTGCTGTGGCGCCGGCTCGCCCTCGCTCTTGCTGCCGCTGCCCTCCTCATCCCCCTCAGCCAGCTTGGCAGAGGCTGTCACAGCAGCAGCGCGGGCAGGCCGCCTGCCGCCTGCAGCTGCAGGCTTGGCGGCAGCCTTGCTGGGCCCAGCCTTGCCTGCCACCGCCTTCTTGGCTGCGGCCGCCTTGGGCGCTGCAGCTCCAGCCGCCTTCTTGGCCAGCTGCAGTGGCTGAGGCTCCTCCTCTGCCTCCGTCTCCGAGCCATCCGACTCCTCAGCAGTAGCCGCCCTGGCCGCCGCCGCCGCCCGCTTCACTATCGCAGCGGCTGCCCTGCTGGCGCTGCCGGGTGCGGCGGCCTCCTTGCCCTTGCCCTTGCTGCGCTCCGCCGCTTCATCAGCAGCTGCCTTGGCTGCAGTGGCCTTGGCTGCCTTGGCAGCAGCCGCCAGGGCCGCCGCCGCTGGCTGCCGCTTGGCCTGCGGCTTGGCCTGCTCCTGCTTGGCTAACAGCTCCTGCTTGGAGGCGTGGTCGTGCTGCAGCTCGCTCTCGCTGTCGCTGCTGCTGTAGCTGGGGCCAGCACCGGCAGGCTGCAGGTCATGTGAAACAGGGGCGCGGGGGGCGGCGGTTAGAGGGCGCTTGCCAGCCTGATGGGTTGAAGGAATGTGCAGCCCTGGCAAAATGCATGCATACTGTCCACGAGCACACCAGGAGACCTTCCGACCGGCCAATACACCCTGGCTGCCCAGCTCCAGCCCGACTGCCACTCCGCACCTGGCCAGCCTCTGCCTCATTCATCCAGCTGGGGGTGGGCGACACAGCGGTCTTGCCCTCTGCGGCACCATCCTCGGCGACCGCCTCCTGGGTCTGAGTCTCAATGGCGTCCTCGGGGGAGGCCTTGGCGCCGCGCCGGCCCTGCCGGCCACCAGTAGCAGCGGCGGCGGCGCCCTGCAGGGGGAGATGGTCCAGGGCAGGTAGGACACTGGTACACATGCCAAGCTATCACTGCTTCTCTGGCCTTCATGCATGCACTGCACACGACATGTCATGCCGGCCATTCTGCCAACTCCCACCCTACCACTGATAACCCGAGCCCACAGCACACCCACCTTCTTGCCTCCCGCGCCGCCCTGCATCTTACGGCGCCCGCCGCCCACCGCGGCCTTGCCTTGCTGCGACGGCTGTGTCTGCTTCTTGCCGCCGGCGGCAGCCTTCCTGCCGGCTGCAGCCACGGGCTGCTGCTGCTCCTCCTCATCATCAGACCCAAACTCATCAGCATATGGGTCTGGTGCCACTGCTGCCGCCGCTGCCGGCTTGCGCTGGGAAGGCTTGGTGGCAGCCGCCACAGCAGGAGGGCGCTGCGAGGCCTTGAGTGCAGCAGCAGCTGCCCGCTGCTCCGCCCGCTGCTTGGCCGCCTGGGCAGGCGAGCTGACCTCGGTGGCGGTTGGGGCAGGCTTGGCAGCGCCTGGGTCGGTGGCGGCGGTGAGGTCAGAGGCAGCAGGGCGCTGGGATGCCTGGCGGCCGCGGCGCTGGGTTGCGCCTGCCTTGCCGCCATTGGCGGGCTGCTGCTTCTCCTCCTCCTCTGCAGCAGCCGGCTCCTCCATGGTTGCCTCCACCCGGCTGGGCTGCTTGGAGGGATCCTCCGCCGGCCCGGTCTGCACCACTGGTGCCTCCTCCGGCCCCTCGGCAGCCGCAGGCTCCAGCTCCTCCTCATTCTCCTCCGGTGCTGCTGCAGCAGCGACAGGCTGCTGCTGCTGCTGGCCTTCTCCAGGCAGGGCCAGGGTGGCCTCCGCAGCCGTGGGCTCACGCGCGGGGGAGGAGGCGCGGCGCAGGATGGACTTGGGCCGGGAGGCGGGCTGCTGCACGGCATCTGCAGCGGTGGCCGCGCCGCCCGCCTGGACGCCGTTGTTCTTGTTCAGGCTGCTGGCGGGGGTGTGGCCTGCGGGATTGAAGGGCAGGGAGAAGTGGGAGCAGGTGGAGGAGCGGCTTGGAGTGGAGGGTAGCATGCAAAGCAGTTTAAGGAAGTGGTGCAGCCAGCCTTGATGCGGCAGTTCTATCATTAGCAGAACCAAACACACTCTCCCCACCTGAGCGGGTGAGCTGCAGCGGGGCTCGGCTGGAGGAGCGGCCCTGCGCCTCGCCCTGCGCCTGCTTGTTGTAAATGGTGAAGCCCCTGCGGTAGAAAAGAGGAACGGCAGTGTACAGGTGCAGAGCTTGCAGAAGGTAAGCAAGGGAATCGGCATGCTGTTGCAAAAGTACAGCCCCAGTTGAGGCAAACGCAGGCAGGCCGATTGTACAATCTTCAACCACCACCCAGCCAAACCAACACTCCCCCGCTCTCACGTGGAGCACTTGCGGGAGCGCTGGCTCATGTCCAGCCCGTTGCCGCCGCCGGACAGCGCGCCGTCGGAGGAGATGGCCACACCCGCCGCCTTCATGGCCGCCGCCACCTGGGGCAGGAGGGGCAGGAGGGATGGACAGAGGTGGTGGATTGAGGTGGACAGTGACAGCAGGATGAGGCTGGGCCAGGTACAGCTGGCTGCCCAGGACATGTGCACAACTTTGTGGGGGTTGCTTTCCGGCAGCTGGGCGCACCTTGGGCGCGTGGCTCATCAGGTTGACCAGGTCCCCCTGCGCAAACTGCATCACCAGGCTTCCCGGCCTGCGGGTAGCAGGCAGGAGTGGAAAATGCCCAGTTAAGAGCTTCGTTAGCCAAGCAGAAGCTGGGTTGATGAAGACTTGCCCGCTGCACAAGCTTCAAGTCCAAGCCCAACCTGCACCGAATGTTCCTACACATGCACACGCGGATGCCGGCTGCTCTAACAGCCATCACGTTTCCACCCCAGCCGGTGCTCACCCCTGGAACTGCTGCGACGTGGTGCGCAGCGCCTTGGGCATGGTGCGCAGCGAAATGGTGAGCTTGCAGTTGCCGGAGGTTGCGGCGGTCGACGTCTGCACCCGCGTCACGTCAGCTGCAAGGGGGGTTGAGGGCGCGGGTGGGGGTTGGCAGCCGTGCTACAGCAAATGCATGCTGACGCTGGTCATATGCTCTCCTCCCCACCCACCCACCAGGCATACCAACAATAGATTTCACTTGCAAGCCTGATGTCAGCTGCATGGATTGCCCCCTGTCATCCACCCTGGGTTCACGCACCGTAGGGGAAGTCCACAATCTCCAGCTCCGCCTCCTCCTCGTCCTCCTCAGCCAGGTGCAGCCCCACGGACAGCGAGCGCAGCCCAAAGTCCACCCACTTGCCCGGCGCAGCCAGGCCGTCGATGCTGTTCACAGCCAGGCTGCGCGCCTGGGCGCAGTACACGCTGCGGCAAGAAGGAGGAGAGGGGAGGGGAGGATGGAGAGCCGCAAGCTCAAGAAAAGGCAATGCGCAGGTAGGGCCACAGTGTCTCCACATTGCTGCTGATAGGGCACACGAACGCAGGTGCATTGGCACAGCCCTCAGCCACTCCCCTGTCAACTGCTCCGCACTCACGTGGCCTCAGCGCCCAGGCCCCGGTTGTAGCCCACCAGCAGGCGGCGCAGCTCCGCAGCCAGGTCCATCCCCTGATTCATGGGCGGAAGGAGTGGCAGCGGCGTTGTAATGCCGAGCTTGGCATGCAGCGGCAGGCTTGCAACCGTCACAATCTACAGGTCACATGCACGCCGTCGCCAACAGGTAGCACCGACTGCTGGGCTCAACACAAGCTGGATGGCAACTTGCTGCCCAGCCCACCTTGGTAGGGCGTGCCGCCAGCGCCTCCAGCGCAGCTCGGAACTCGGGCTTGAGCGAGGCGCGGTGCTCCTCTCGCAACGCGCCCGCCTTGGCGCAGCGGTACTGCGAACAGACAGGGAGGCGTGGGAGAGCTGGGATTGGGCACTGAGGGAGGGAATCATGGCAGGGCCCTGAAGATGGGCTGGTTTGTGCGGCTGGGCGAGGTGAGCGGCAGGCATGTTGCCATTGTAGCTGCCCCAAGAGCACAGGTGCCAGCCAGCCAGCCAGCAGGCAGCACCCACCAGCGCCTCCATGAGGTCGATCTGGGTGGCCACATCGCCGCAGGTCGGCAGCAGCGTGCCAAACAGCTCAGCGCTGCATGGGTTGAGGAATGGTAGGGCACAGGGAATCGTCACTGCAGCCTCTTTCAGCGTATCCTTGTCGTTTCGGACCATGTGACAGGCAGGGCATGTGCTTCACTTGGCATGCAGCTGCTACTTGCAAGCCAGGCTACCCACCTGTCGGGGGTCGCCCCCAGCAGCTCGCAGTTGGGCCGGCTGTTGGGCAGGAACTCCAGCAGGCTGGCGGAGGCAGAGTGCTTGGCGGCCAGGGTGCCCTGCAGCGGCAGTGGCAGGCGGCGGGGAGGCGACAAATCAGGTGCCAGGTGCATGCTGGCACACATGTGCAACTGGGCTGCAGGTTGTTCGGCACCCACTGCTGCTCGCCAACCTGCCCTGGTGCACCACGCGCACATTACACTGTCCGCATACCCCTTTGTTCGCACAAACCACCAGCCGCACCTCCGCAGGCAGCACCAGGAAGGCCACGAGCTTGGGGATGACGGCGGTTCCGTGCAGGTCGCGCCCCTTCTGTGGCCGCCCGCCGCCGGCTGAGCGGTGGGGGAGGGAGCGCATACGGACGTTGTGCATGAGCGCAAGGGCTGAAGGGAGGGTGCGTAGGCCAAATGGGTATGGTCACCACTTCCCAAGCAAGCAAGGCCCTCAGCTCAGACACCCCAGCACTGTGACGGCGCACCAGCAGGGATGGCCATGTTGGCCACATCACCCAGCGCGTCCAGCACCGCGCGCACAGGCTCCTCCTGCAGCACTAGCGGCATGGCGGCTAGCCAGGTCGGCGCAGGCTTGGTGTTCGGCAGTTGGCAGTTTAATCGAGGCAGCAGAACACCAGGAGGCTGCAGGCCAGGCACCGGGCAGTGCATGCTTCCATGATGGCTGGGACCGCTGCCGCCCACCTGCGCGGGCGCCAGCTGCTTGCGCAGGCGCACGGTGCGTGTGACTCCGTCCAGCAGGTCCAGCAGGGAGCGCACGTAGCGCGACTCCAGCAACGTGCGCTGCTGCGCCTCACTGTTGAGTGGGAGGGCAGGTACGGGGAGCCAGGCAGGTAGGGAAGGTGAGCGGGCAGGGCACATGTGCCATGATGGCCGGGGAGGCTAGCAGGCAGGGGGTAGCAAAGCAACGGTGAGGCCCATCAAAGCAACCTTGCCACCATGCCGGAGGACCAAAACGCAACAGACAGCAAGCGCAGCAGGCCCACAAACCAACGCCGCTTACTCCAGGTCCTGCGCCATCAGCGTGCTGCTCCGCAGCAGCAGCCCCGCCAGGTTCAGCCCATCAGTGTCGGAGGCTTCACTGGCCGCCTGCAGGCAACAGGCAAACAGCAGGGCCGACGTCGGCGGCTGCGCAGGCGCTTGAATGGTGGGCGAGCGGCTGCAGGGGCCGCGCCGGCGGCGGCCGGCGGTGCTGCTCACATCGCCCTCTGCTGCTGATCAGGCTTGCCTGCATCAGCAGCTGCACCATCGAGTTCAGACCATCGAGTTCCGCCTCCAGTTTGGCTTCATCGTTGCGCAGCTTCGTCAGGGCCACGATCAGGCTGTTTCGATCGCCCTGGTGCCGCTGCAGCACATCCTGCAGCAACCAGGGCCCAGGGGAGGGCCCAAGGGGAGGGCTGGCTCGAACACGCCTTCTGTGCACTCCCAGGCCCCCTGGGGCTGTGCTGACTGCCTGATCACACCTTGAGCTTCATCTTGACAGCCCCACAGGGGCCCTGGTGCGCAGCCGTCGAGTTCAAAGCTGCCTCGCGCCTCGGCTGCTCTGTTGCTACTCTAAGATGTACAGTGATGCAGTGAAAGCGTGCAGGGACAAGAGAACGAATCGAGAGCGCATGAAAGAATCGGCGGCGGGCGCCTCGGGCGGCACGCCCGCCTTGCGCATGGGCGGCAGTCTGCCCAGGCTACGGCTGGGCAAAGGCCTCCACCAGCTGCACTGAGGTCGGCGAGGAGCTGCCGTCAACCAGCGGCACGGTCGCATTGGCGGCTGCTTTTCTGAAGTACGTCTGCCAGGTGCCGCACGAGTAGGGCGAGCCGCGCGCGCTGACGCACACCTGCGGCAGCGGCGGCGGGGTGGAGGAAAAGGCTTGGTCAGGCAGAAAGGCAGTAGGTGTGCCCAGCTGGCCCAGTCTTCAGAAGACAAACAGGCACTGCGGCAGAACAGGTCTGCGTTTGGACCGCCGCATACAGCCCATTTGGCCAGCCACATGCCTGCCGCCATGCATATGCTGTCTGCCGCCCTCACCGTCTCAGCGGCACCGCACGTGCGGCGGCTGGCGCCCGTCTTCAAGAAGCACCGTTGCTGGGCGGGGTTGTAGGCAAAGCTGTCGCAGCCTGGGGCAGCGTCGCAGGCCACCATGCAGCCCACGGGCTCAACTGCGGTACGCGAGCCCAGGCCGTTCTGTAGTGATGGGGTGGGTGGTGCAAGAGGCCGGGTGTGAGGGCCCAATTTTGTGGCGTGCATGGCATGCACATGCCAAGGCTCAATGCCGACTTTGGCACAACACAGCAGATGCCCTTGATCCAACCCATCTCACCTGCTGCCCGCCGTTGGCCACACGGCCCAAGGCCCCGGTCAGATCATAGGCAAAACCGGGCGCTCCCTCAGGCCAGCGAAGGTCCTTGCCCTCGCTGCATGCCAGCCGGCCCGCTCCATCCGTCTCATAGTTGTTCTGCAATGCCTGCAGCGCGGCCGTGGGCTGGCAGCTGTAGCCGTCGCCGGCATAGCCCTCGAAGCAGGAGCAGGTGTAGCCGCTGGTGCTGTCCACGCAGCCCGCATTGGGGTCGCAGCCCGAGGTGCCGCGGGCGCACTCGTTGATATCTTGGCTGCAGCGCACGCCCTCCTTTCCAGTGCCCTCCCGCCTGCCAATCCTGGTGGCTGAGCAGTCGGCGGCAGGCCGGACCACGGGCAGCGCGGCAGGTGGGCAGCGGGGTGCAGCTGTGCCGCCAAGGCCGCGCATGGCGTCACCAAAGCCACGCACTACAGGCCACAGTTTTGCATCGCTCTCAAACACGCCTGCATGGCATGACGCGTAGGGCAGTTGTTGACCAGGCAACGGCAGGAATCAGCTGCACTCTGCTGGGTACCGCAGCAGTTGCTCAGAGCTCACCAAAGAGTCCCGAGGCGGTCCCGCCCTCCTCGGCAGGTGCCCGCTGGCCTTCCGCATAGAACGTCCAGAACAGCGCGCCAGCAGCGGGGCCGCCAGCGCGCACATTCTGCAGCCAGCAAGGGGGCCGACGGTATGTTGAGGCATGTTGTTCCTCACAGTTAGGTGGCACGGAATCAAAGCTTCCTGAGGCATGACAGCCAATCATGCGGTGCAGCGGCCATGAGGGTGCCGCCGCTGCGGTACTAGCGAAGCACACAGCTGGGGTGCAGGCCCACCTCGGAGAGGAGATCATATACCAGCGAATAGTATTGAAGCTGCTCCTCCTTCGCGCCGTCCCACACGCCAAACTCTTCCATCAGCAGCGGCTTGCCGGCGGCCTGCAAAGTGGCGGCCGGCGCCCCGTGAGCAGGTCAAACATTTGAGTTGCAAACACCTGTTTAGCTGTGCTCAACTGCCGGCTGCATGCCATGAGCTCTGGCGTTGTGCGTGTTCAAGTTCCATGGCTCAATCCCTGCCCTGCCTCCCACCTTGGCATCGTCGATGTGCTGCTGCACCCATTGGCGCACAAACTCTGGGCTCTTGTCCTCCCTGCAGCAGCGTGGCAGCGTGCGAGTGGTGAACATGCTGCACACCCGCTCGTGCCATGGCTTGCCACTTAACCGCGCACCCACCAGTTGTTAATCCACAAATGAATCGACATGAAATCAATGTCGGGGGAGGCGTGGTCAGCAACGAAGTTCTGGCCCTCGGTGTTGGCCCACGACTGCGCGCCCTGGGGGTTGGCCGCCGTCTGCGAGCGGGGCAGCCAGGGTGTGGGCATGACGCATGGAGTGCCACAAATGCTGTGCATCACAGTGCTATGCGCTCTTGCGCTCCAGGTGCAGCACCACAACACATGCGCTGCGCAGGACTGCCCAGCACCACCTACCTGCGGCAGGCCAGCCGGATAAAAGCCCTCCTCTCCAACCTGCAGCGAGGGCGGCGGCAGCAAGGAGGCAGGCAGCTGTGTCACTGGCTCCTGACATCTCGATTTTTGCCACAGCTGGTGGGCTTGACGTCACACCCTGATGGTCAGGAGAGCACTTGACTGGTGGCAGCAGCAGCCCACCGTGAGCAGGTGGTTAGGGTCCAGCGCCTTGACGTACGCCGCCATCTCCTTCACCCAGCCCTCCAGCACGGTGCCGCACTTGTAGCACCGCGGCTCGTTGATTAGATTCCAACCTGGTGATATGTGGGCAGACACGAGCCGACAGAGTGTGGCAATGCACAAAGTAACTTGGTCGTGGGCATGCCATGCCAGCACAGGCAGATGCGCCCACAAGTGCATCATGCACACTGCTACCACACGTGCCGGCATGCTGTGCAAAACTATTTAAACTGCCTGAACCCTCACCAAAAATGGTCGGGTCCTCCGAGTACTTGCGCCCATTGATGGAGTTGACGCTGCCCAGCACCGCCGCCACATGATTCCTGCAGCATGCGGCAGAGGCGGCAGAGGCGGCAGTCCTCAGGTCGGCTGAGCACCAACTGGTGAGCATGCACTGGTCCAGCTTTCCGCCGCCTGCTGCCAGGCACAACATCCCACCCCATGTGCCAGCAGTGTCGTCTCCACCGCCCCCTCACTTGTACAGCTGCTTGATGGCGGGGCTGCTGAAGAAGTCCTCGTGCGTGCGGCCGCCCGCCCAGCGCACAAACTCGTCGGCGCCGCCCGTCTGCTGCCAGTTGTCCGTCAGGCTGAGCAGCAGCTGCAGATGGGCGGGCGTGATTGGGGGGAGGTTGGGAGTAGCAGCCCTACCATGTAGTGCTGTTCCCAAGCCAGTGTGCGGCCAGGCAGCAGCCCTTGGTGGCCCCCAGCATTGCCCGTCAAACCACGTGCCACCGCTCACCCGGATGCCGCGCTTGCGAGCCTCATCCAGTGCATAGTCCAGCCCCTTGAACACGGCCTCGTTGTACTCGCCGGGGGACGTCTGGCGGGTGCAGGTGTGGCGGGTGGGTGGGCAGACATGGTCATCCATCAAGCAGTTGAGCAGGCACGGGCTGCTGAGCATGGGCAGCAGGGCCACGGCTGCAATGAACCGGAGGGTGCCACAACAGAACCATGCTGCCAGCAGCCGCTCTCCAGCACCATCAGCACCTGTAGCGCGTACTGCGCGGTCACAGTATGTGCCCAGGTGCGCAGCACCGTAAAGCCGTTGGCTGCCGCACGGTCGAGCACACGGCGGACGAGCGCAGGGCCTGTGGTGTTGGCCGGCAGGGAGGCGCCAAACAGCTCCAGTGCGCCGGCGCCCGCCTCCACAATCTCCCATCTGAAAATCAGTTCAGCAGTGGGCATGGAGCAACGAGAACTGGTTGCAGAGTGTGAGCGCATGGCGAGCGGCGGCAGCCGCGAATACGCCACTGAGCACGACCACTCACTGGTTCCAGCCGGTCACGAGGAAGCGCTTGCAGGACGGCCCAACCACAAACTGGCCGTCCACCACCCGCACAAATGAGTCAATGTCATTGCTTGGCTGCAGGGAAGGCGCATGAGCAGAGCGTCATGCTGGAAGCCAGCGCCAGCGGCAGCGGCAGCGGCGGCGATACGCAGCGGCAGGTCGGGTGCGTTCGTGGCATTGCAAGCGACGTGCCGGCTAGCTGATCGAGCCCAGGGCTCACCTGAGCGGCCGGAGAGGCGGTCTGGGGCGCCGGCTGCCCGGCCGCGAGGGTAAGCAGCAAGAACGCGGCGCAGGCGAGGCATGCGAAGCCACCTGCTGCAACCATCAGAGCTGTCCTGGATCGCGGCGGCTGGCGTGCCTCGTGTTGCAGCAGCGAGCGGTAGGGGCTAGGAGCCCGCCGCCCAGGAGGCGCCATCCTGGGCAGGCCGGGCCTCTAGGAAGGGCCCAACCGCGCTACTCGCGGTTCTAACATAAGCCAAAGGGGCAAGGCCTAAAACGACGGCACTGACCCCGCCACAGGCTGCCTCGGGCTGGTCGGCGGGGCCCGCCATCGGGGACGCGAGCGGGCATGGTGCGGGCGGCGGCAACCTGCGCTGCCTCTCACATACACACAGACTGCGCAATCAGTGAAGCATTGACATTGTCTGATAGTTATTATATCATCTGATCCATTGAAGCGGACTGACGACAGAAGGAATGGCATGCTGATGAGCGGTCGAGCCAGTAAGGGAGAGGGGTGGCCACAGAGACCTTGCAATTCCAGTCGCCACGCCTCACTGCAGCGCCGCCAGGTGCGCCATCTCGCGCTGCAGCAGCTTCTTGGCATGCACCAGGTAGGCACGGGCCAGCGCCTTCTGTCCCATACGGTACAGCAGCGCGTGCCGCTGGTTGCGCGGCAGCGAGCCGCCCGCCGCCGCCAGCATCTGCTCGTCCGCCTCCAGCGGGCCAGTGCCTGCAGGGAGCGGGGGTTGGGGTGGGCATGGTTTTGATAGGTGTGGGCGAGGGAATCCTGACTCTCCGACCGGCAGAGGGAATGATGGGCCAGCCTCGCACTTCAACCAGCACTGGCCTCCACGCAGCTTCCATTTCAACAACAGGAGGGCGATGCCGCAAGTGAGCGGTGCGCCACCCACATGGGCACATCCCACCAAGCAAGCAAGCAGGCCGCCTCACCCTCCAGCGGGTCCTCCATCTCCAGTGCCTTGAGCTCCAGCAGGCGCACCAGCGTGGTCAGCAGCGCCATGCGCCGGCCAGACGCCTCCGCCTCCGCCTTTGCGCCGCCCCGGCTGCCCGCGGCGACGGAGCCGGCGCTGCTGCCGCTGCCACTGCTGCTTGCGCTGCCGCCGGCCGAGGCGTCCAGTGCCTCCAGGCCGGCCGCCACCTGAGCTGGCTCCATCACAAACACCTCGAGCGTCTCCAGCACTTGATCCGGCAGGTCGGAGGCCAGCACCTCATCTGAGCTGGCGCCCCGCCCCGCTTTTTTAGCCGTGGCCGCCTTTGCGTCCTCCCCTGCTCCCAGCCGGCTCAGGTCGGCGGCGGGCAGGTGCAGCTGCGGGCGCAGGCCGCGGCGCTGCAGCAGCAGCAGGCGCGCCTGCAGCAGCTCGTCCCACTCCGCGGGCGGCGGCAGCGGGCACATCACCGTCAGCACCTGGGCGAAGGGCAGGAGGGGAGGGGAGGACGGCTCGGTGGCGTGATGGCTTGGAAGCTCAGGGGCACAGCAGCCACGCCACAGCAGCATCATTAGCAGCAGCAGCAGCAGCAGCGGCGGCAGTACCAGCAGCAGCCAGAGCCCAAAACTGCCCCTGTGCGTCACCTCGTGGGGGTTGTCCTGCACCGCGAAGCCGTACAGGAACAGCAGCTCCTCGTTGCTCTTGTCGCCTGTGGAGGGGTGGAGGAAGGGGTGGAAGAGCGATGGCACGCGATCAGGGGCGCTCACACCTTGTGACATGAGCACTGTGCAAAAGGACACTGTGAAAACTTGGAGCGTTTAGCACACCTGCGAGCACACACACCATCAACAACCAGCTGCAGGGCCCCACCCCCCATCACTGGCCCTCACCGTAGTTGATGGTGACCTCCGATCCGGGCCGCGGCACCGCCCGCCGCGGGCACACCAGGCTGACTGCGTCGGGCTGCTCCCCGCGCCGCCGCCGCCTGCCGCCCGCCGCCGCCTCGGCGCCAAACACGGTCCACTTGCAGGCGGAGTCGCCGCTGTGGTTGCAGAAGTCGAGGCCTGAGAGAAGGAGCGAGGGGTGGGAACCAACAGGTCAGAATGGATGGAGCGAGGCTTGGATCAGGGAATCAGGGCAATCATGTCACTATGCCACCTGCCACTCCTCGGCAGTCATTCTCTTCTAGCACGGACTGCGACATGGTTGGCAAGCGATGCACAGCAGCAAGCCGGGCATGGATCAGCACAAATTCACAGCCCCACCTGGTACGATGCCCTCCTGCATCACCACCCCCTGGCCGCCCGCCGGGTTGGGCGTTGGGAAGGAGATGGCACGCGACCTGCCCACGGCAGATGGAGCGGAGGCAGGCATTACCCCCTGGACACCTCATCTTGGCCATGAGCCCAGCCTTACCCTGGCGGCACCCGGAAGGCAGCCATGTATGGCTGGCGCAAGCACCCACCCCTCCCGTGGCCCGCCGCCTCACCAGAACACGGAGTTAGCCCACACCCAGTCCTCCAGCGTGGCGGGCGGCGCGCCCTCCGCCTCCGCCAGCTGCCGCGCCGCCGGCTCCAGCCGCACCCACGCCTCGCGCAGGCCCTTCTGGCGCAGCCTGCGGCAGTGAGGTGCCACAGACATGAGTATGTGAGCTTCAGCAGGAGTGTGGAACGCATGGTACAGCAGGAGCAGCCACCTCTAGTGCAAGCACGCCAGCCGACCATCCACCGCCCACCAGCTGCGCCTCACCGCGTGGCCTTGTGCAGCGTGGTGCCGCGCAGCCACTGCATGTCCAGCTCTGAGAAGTACTGGGTGGTGGAGAAGGAGTCGGGCAGCAGCGCCAGCCAGGGCTCCAGTGGGCTGGGCCCGCCGCTGCCGCCGCCGCCGGCGCGCTGCGCCAGCTGCCGCCGCCGCTCGGCCGCCAGATGCAGGATGACCGCCACCCGCTCATCTGCCACCCCAAGCTCCATCAGCTCAAGCAGCATGGCGCCCTGCCGTGGGTGCCGTGCCAGGTTGGCGGCCGTCAGCGTGCCCGCCAGCGGGAAGGCGGCCAGCGCCACCGGCGTGCTGCGCCCAAAGCCCGCCCAGCCCGCCACGGTACCCGCCCAGCTGCGTGCCGCGCGCTGCAGCGTGGTGTCGTTGGCGTACACGCCGTACCGCCCAGCATCCTGCGGCATGTCAGCATGTGGGGCGTTAGGCTGAATGATGGAGCGGTCGGTCGGGAGTGTGGGCCAGCTGGAGTGTGGGCAGCGAGGCCGCCCAAGCGTCGAGTGGCAGGGGGAAGAACGATTGATATGGTACCACGATCGCATCGCTCCCACACCCCTGGCTCCTCTGCCTCACCGTGCCAGATTCTTTGATGCTGATGGCATCCACGTCGGCGCCCTGCTGCCGCAGCCACTCGGCCAGTGCTGCCAGCTCCGCCTCTCTTTTGGCGGCAGCGGCGCCGCCGGTCTGCTCCCCTGCCAGGCAGTGCGCGCCGCCGTCATCGCCTCGTGTCACGTACAGCTCCAGTCCCAAGGAGGCGGCACAGGCGCCCGCACCCCACCGCAGGGCCTGGGAGGCCGACATAGCCGCGCACTTGGCCACGACCCTTAGATCCAGCGGCTGGCGTGCTGCCCAGTCGTTTGTTCTTCGTTACCAGAGTTAAAGTAATGCATCAAGCGCCGCTGCCATCGCGCCCCAGCCAGTCGAGTCACGCCAGGCTGGCTCCCATCTGGCTGTGGCTGTGCACCGATTGCCGCGGTACTAGCACATTTCCGACCATCATAACAACAGTATCAATGGCAGCAGCGGTCATTCAGAGAGCGGCCCTTGTGGGCGCCGCTCACTCTTGCAGCGTGGCCCACAGGGCGCCCTGCGCCGGCGCGCCATTCCGTCCAGCTGCCGCACGGCGCAACCGATTGAATCCATCGATTCCAGAGCAGGCGCAGCGGCAGCCCTGCTCCTCCACGGCAGGACGGGCACCCGTGCGGTGTGCCGCCGCTGCCGCTGCCGACGTCGGGTGAGCGCTGTGGCCTTGCATACTGACCTGCCGCTGCTGGCTACGGCATCTAATACATCCTGATTATGGAAATTGCAGGTTTGTGCGGGAGAGCCGGCATGTGCTGCCCGATGGCATGGCGCTGGAGCTGCTGCACCTGCCCGCCGCCGGCGGCGCACCCAGCACGCGCCCGCCGCTGCTGTTTGTGCACGGCTCGTACCATGGCGCCTGGTGCTGGCAGGTGCGTGGTTATCAGTCTAGCAGCAGAGTTGCGGATGCGGCAGCATTGTACACAGCACTGGCCATGCCGCCCAGCAGCACAAGCTGCTGTCTGGCCACTGCGATTGATCGTGCTGCCGCGCCTCCCCGCCGCAGGAGCGCTGGATGCCGTACTTTGCGGCTGCGGGCTACGACTGCTGTGAGTGAGCTCGTGGAAGCTGCTAGGTCATGTGGCCGAGCTGGTGCTGCAACCTTGCTGAGCTGTTGCCCTGGGGGAGACTCACCGTTCAGTGAAGCAGCCTGCATGCAACCGGGCACTCACTGCCTGCTGCACCCACTCTCTGAACCCCCGCCTGCCTTGCTGCAGACGCGGTCAGCCTGCGCGGACAGGGCCGCAGCGATCGCAAGACGCCAGCTGGCGAGCCGCTCAAGGTGCGGCAGAGGGGGAGGGAGTGCTGGCCAGCCCTGTCAACAGACTGCGGCCTCCGAACCGCTGTGCATGCTCTGTACGTGCTGCGCAACGCTTACATGCCCTGCCCCAGCTGTCGTCATGCGCTGCTTCTCCCTGCCTCTCCTTCCTCTCCACGCCGCCAGGTCAGCGGCGACCTGGACTCGCTGACCGATGACCTGGCGCACGTCGTGGCTGGCCTGCCCCGCCCGCCCGTCCTGGTGGCCCACTCCTTTGGCGCCCTGCTGGCAGAGAAGTACATGACCGGTGGGTGGAACAGTAGTTGGTTAGTTGGGTGCATGCGTTCCGGTGGGAAGGCTGCACACTTGTCCGTTCGGGTTTGAGGGCAGCTGTCAAACCAGCCACTGTCCGAAGTAGCCATCACACCCCTCCCCTCCCTCCCCTTGCAGAGGTGGCGCGCCGGCCGGCGCTGGCGGGCGTGGCCTGCGTGTGCGGCGTGCCGCCGACTGGCAACAAGGACATCGTTGTTCGCGTTTTCAAAAAGTCACTGTGGGAAGCGTGGAAGATCACCTGGTCAGTGCACGACTCCACTGCTTTTGTTTGCTTTGTGTGTTGGCGCTGCCTGGTCCTCCCGGCCAACCTGGTTTGCCAGGCCGGTGTCGCTGCCATGCGTGGCTTGGACTTGCAACCCGCTGCCCACACACCCTGCCCCACCAAATCACACTCTCCTTCCGGCAGGGCGTTTGTGGGCAAGTCGTTTGCGCGCAGCCTGGACGAGGCGCGCTTCACATTCTTCTCGCCCGACCTGCCCAAGGGAGACGTCATCCGCTATCAGCAGCAGCTGGCGGCCTGCAGCCCCGTCCGGCTGCTGGACCTGTCCGCCCTCAACAAGGCGAGGCGGGGGCAGCTGGTGGTGGCAGCGCACTGCAGGGTGGTGGAGCTCAAGTGCCGCTGCTGGTGCTCCTTGCTGGTGCTGCTGCAGCTCTCCCCCGGATGCTCTGCCCCGGATGCTGTCGTAACAGGCCGCTCACAAAGGTCTGCCCCACCCTACTCGCAGGTGCTGCCGCTGCCCGCGCTACCCGCTGCCGCCAAGCAGGTGCCTGCCTTTGTGGGCGGCGGCACCACCGACATTGTGGTGGACTGGCCGGCGGTCCAGGAGACGGCAGCGTGGTTTGGCGTGCAGCCAGCGCAGTGGCAGGACATGGCGCACGACTGCATGCTGGATACCCGCTGGGAGGAGGCCGCTGCCAGCCTGCGGCGCTGGCTGGACGACCTTTGATCTGATACCCAACCGGAGCGATTAGTGATGTGGAACGACTGCAACTTGTGATTGCAACCAAGGGTCTACATGTGAGCCCACGGCCCATTGCAGTCATACGAAGCTCAGCGCCGGCCAGCACATAATCTCAAGCTCAAGTTTGTGTGACGAGCGAGCCATGATGCAGAAAGAGTCAGGGCAATCGCGCAGAGGCAGGCAGGTGGTGTGCTCGGCTGCTGCGCCTGCTGCCGCCGCCGCCGCCACAGCGCCGCCGCTGGCTGGGGCGCGCAGGCCAAGATGCAACACGCGGCATGCCCTGCTGACTATCATCCCTTCTGTTTCAGGCGGCCGCCAAGCTCGCAGCAGCCAGCGCGCTCGCGAGTGGCAAGTGCCAGCGTCGCAGCGAGCTCCGGTCACCTCGTTTGGCCTGCTCATACCTTCGCCAGCTTTCAGGTGCGCGACTAAAGCCAGCAGAAGCGTTTTCGGGGCTCCTGCAAGCCGAAGCAGCTTTGCCGGCGCGCCGCCGCGCACTGTTAGGGCAGCGGCATTGCATGTGCCTGTCGACGAACGGTCGTGCATGTCAATTAATGAACGCCGAGCGCTGCCGACGCTGCTGCCTGCTCAAGCTGCCGCCGCCGCCGGCTCTTGCCTGCAGGTCTCAAGTAGCAGCGTGCTGCGTGGGCTGGGCCCACCCAGCCTTTAGTTGTGCTGCCCAGCATGTCCGGACGAGGAGGGCGGGGCGGCAGGGGCGGCAGGGGCGGACGCGGCGGTGGCGCTCCCGTCCCGGTGGCACGTGACGACGAGGGCAAAGTGATTGCCACGCAGCCCATTGAGGGCCCGCCCCCGCTCTTCCCAGTGAGCTGAGCCGGGTAAAAGAGGTTGTTTTTGTTTGTTGCAGCCATGCAAGTTGAGACTTGTATGTACGGCCTGTGCGTGCCCCGGCGGGCTTCTCTGCGCTCCTTGCTGGTTGGCTGATGCTTCCTGCCACGTCTCGCTCCCCCTGCCTGCCCCATCTCCCAGGAAATCGCCGAAGGAGTCCCCGAGCTGCCAGAGGAGATCCCTGCGCAAACAGAGCGCCAGCTGGTGCGTGGCGACAGGGTCGCTGAGGAGCATGCAGTGGCCTGCCCATGGCCCGCAGCTGATTAGTCCTCGCAGCACCTCCACAACCCAGCACCTCCCTGCTTTGCCCCTGCCGTGCTCGCTGCGCAGATCTGGCGGCACCAGCTGACGCACACGTGGCGGCACTCGCACTACCACCTCAAGGGGGAGGGCGACGCGGCGGGGCCCAGCAAGCGGCGGCGGGCCGACTATGTGGAGAGCTACAAGGATGTGAGCAGCGGGGCGGTGGGGATGTGAGCGGGACTGCGTGCTGCTCAGCTTCATGCCCACTGCTGGGTTGGCCTGGCGATGCCTGCTGTAAAAGTGGCACTTCCTTGAGGCAAAGCTGTTGATTGGCTTCCTCGTGCTGCTGCGTTTCACTTCTTCTGCCCAGGTGGCGGCGGAGGAGGCGTCGGGGGCGGGCGGCGACGGCAACCTGTCCAGGTGCACCATCACCATGACGCTCATACCCAAGTACTTCCCAGAGGAGCTGTACGCGCGGCAGAAGAGGTGTGTATGAAGGGTGGCAGTGTGGCACTGGCGGGGCGCTTGTTGCCGAGGCAAGAGGTTTGGAGCCAGATGTGTTTCTCCTACTCCCTGCGGTCAACGCATCAACCAACCTCCCCTCTTGGAACCCGCCTGCAGGTCGGCCAAGGCAGCAGCCGCAGAGAAGGCGTACTGGGCAGGGGAGGGGCAGCGGCGTGCAGCAGCGCAGTCGGCCGCCACTGATGACCTGGCGCTGGGCAAGCTGGATGAGCTGGCCAAGCGGGAGGACCGGGTGAGTGTGGCAGGGCGGGAGAGTGGGGTGGCATGGCTGCGATGTGTGCCTTCTGGAACCACTTGCTGCCCTGGACATGCAGACGCTGATGGTTTTATGTGCTGCCGAAGCTTGCTGATTGAGCTGGCAGCTCACAGAGGGCGCGTTGCACCCCACACGCTGCCTGCTGCAGGGCGGGGCAGCGGGCGGCAAGAGCCCCGCGGGCAAGCCAGGAGGCGGCGGCGGCGGTGAGGAGGAGGAGGCGCCGCCCGAGGAGATTGAGGAGGAGGAGGACGACAACCCTGATGATGATGACTATTACCAGGTGAGGAGAGCAGCAGAGGCATGTGGGCACTGCCACTTTTAGAGCGCTTGCGACTGGTGCGCCAGCGGGTTTGTTTTCGTTGGTGCCACCCGCACCTAGACTGTGACATGTCTCAGTACCTTTGCTGGACCTGGCCAGGCCACGTGCAATGACATTTCTGCCCTGCCCGGTCCACCCATTGTGCGCCTCACAGAACGAGCAGTTTGACGATGATGAGGGCTACCTGGACGACTATGACGACGGCGGCGGCGACGATGCCTACTTCTAGCACACCAGCACATGCACTGATGACAGTGTGCGCAGCACGGGAGCAGCAGCTTGCTTGGGCAGATGCCTTCCCCTGCATGGCGTCTGATGTTGATGGCCAAATGTGCAGTTGTAAACTATGGACCATATTCCACCAGGTCTACCTTACAAGAAGGCAGCAGCATTGGGGATGCTGCAGCCAGGAGAGAGCAGCATGAGTGGCAGCACATGGCTCTGTGCAGCACTTGCTCACTCAAAGCCAGCGTCCCAGTCGGAGCCGCTGCTGGCCTCTGCCTCCGCTGCTGCCTTGCTGACCCGTGCCTTCTTAGCGGCCGGCTTCCTGCCGCCAGCGGCGCCGCCGCCTGCCGCCTTGCTTGCCTTGGGCTTGGGAGCCTCCCGCTTGGCAGGGGCTGCTGCCTTCTTGCCGGCTCCACCGCCCTTGCCGCGGCTGCCCGCTGGCTTGCGTGCGCCCCGGCCCCTGCTGCCGGCGGGCTTGGCCCTGCTTGCCTTGCCTCCCCTGCCGCCCTTGGCGGGCTTGCTGCCGCCACCCTCTCCCTCGCTGCCGCCCGCATAGCGGTCACTGTCGTACGCCTCCATCTCCCTGGGTAGAGGCATTGCAACAGGAAATTGCACCGGGTCAGCTGGTTTATCATGCATTGGCATGTCCCGCATATGCAGCAGTCGAGTGAGCAGCAGCATGCGGCCAACCAGTGCTACTCTGGCTGCGGCATGGCAGCAGCGCAAGCATGCGACCACATAACACCCATCAGCAGGCGCACCGCAGCGCACGCTCGTTTTCACGCATAAAGTCCAGGCCTGGCGTGCAGCGCAGCACCGAGGAGAAGAGCTGGTCCACCACCTACAGGGGTTGGGCAGGGACAACTCTTTCACATGGCAGTGGCAGGTAGCTGCAGGCATGGAGCAGGCCGAGTGCGGAGCAGGCCGCGAGGATAGAAGGGGCCACTAGTTAGCAGCAGGCCGGGCGGAGCATGGCTTGCGCAGGCTCAGGCTGCTTTGGCGGATCTCGACCAATGAACACAAAGGGATTTGTCGGATGTGCTGCAAACCAACCACGCACCAGCTCGCTGCCCCCGTGCTTGGTCTGCACCAGTGCCAGGGTGCAGGGCATGGGCACTGCCTCCGTCTCGTAGAGGATGCCTGGGAGGGCGGCAATGGTGAGGGAGGGCAGGAGGAGGGGGTTGGCAAGAAAGGCTACCAGAGGCACTTCAACGTCTAGCGCTGCCTGATGAACAAGTGCTCGTCGAGACACCTGGTGGCTGCCTCGCTGTCCAGGCAGCAAGTAAAAGGCAAAATCCCCCACCTTTCAGGTCCACCTGGAACTGGCCGCTCTTGGGCAGCAGCACCCGCCCCACCGGGCCTGCGCCACCACGGAGTGAGGGTGGGCTGGCAGGAAGGCATGGGTCAACGATGCAAAGTGCAGCTGTGCAGGGCAAGCGGCCATGCCATGCGGTGGGCGCCAACAAGCCATCCCTGCCCTCCTGCCGCGCATGAACCCACCGATCCCATGCCAGCCCACCCAAGTGCACCTGAGTCCCCCTCCAGGCTGATCGCGTGTGCCATGCCCGCCAGCGGCCGCCCCTCCGAGTCCTTGGGAGGCTCCAGCTCGCACAGCAGATGGGAGGCCTCCGCTGTGCCGCCCGCCTTGGCCAGCGCTGCAAGGGGCAGGTAGATTGGACGTGTTTGCATGTTGCATGCGGCAGGGAATCTAACTTACTTAGCCGCACAGCCGGTATCTGAACATTCTACATTTCCAGCTGCAGTTCAAGAATCCAGCATGCATGGCCAATGACTCTAGCCCAAGCACCCCCGCACCTTTGGGCAGCATCACGGGGAGTGAGGAGGCGTGCGCCTTGCCCGCCTTCCGAGCGCCGCCTGCCTTCTTTGGCTTGCCGCCGGCCTGCCCCGCCTGCCCCGCAACCTTTGCAGGCTCTGCCTCCTCAACTCCCCCTGCCGCTGCCGCCGCAGCCGCAGCCACATCAGCAGGCTCTGCAACCTCGGCCCGCTTGCGCTTGCTGCCTGCCGCTACCCCCAGGCTGGCCAGCTTGCCTCGCGCCATGCCGCTGCCCGCCGCCTTGCTGCCCTTGCTGCTCTTGCTGCCTACCGCGGCTGCTGCTGCCTCGGGTGCAGGCCCCTTGCGCTGCTTGCCTTCTGGCGCCTCCTCTGCCATGCCACTGCCCCCACTCTCAGACTCGCTGTCTGCAGACTCTGGTGCCCAGTCGCTGGCGCTGGCTGTGCCGCCAGCCGCCGGCCGCTCCTCGCTCACACCCTCATCATCATCGCTGCTGCTGCCGCTGTGCTCCTCAGAGTCATCTGCCAGCTGCTGCACATGCCCATCTCCCTCTTCAGAGTCGTCCTCCAAGCCATCCTCCCAGGCTGCCGCCACCTGCTGCTGCTGCTTGTGCAGTTTCCCGCCGCCGCGCACCGCAGCGCCTGCTGCCGCCTCGGCCACCGCCCTTTCTGCTGCTGCGGGCTCACTGCCGCTGCTGCCGTCAGCATCACTGCCTGAAAACGCAGCATTGCCAGACTCATGCGCTTTGACAGCAGCTGCCTTGCCGGCGGTGAGCTTGGGCGGGGCGGCCGCTGTGTGTGCGGCAGCGGCGGGGCGTTGCCCCAGCGGGCGCAGCGGCTGCACCTTGGGCCGAGCGGCAGGCTGCTTCAGAGGCACGTCATCGTCATCGCTGCTCGAGCTGTCTGCAAAGTCAAAGATGCTGGGCTGCTTGCCGGCAGGCTTGCTGCCGCCGGGCAGTGCCGGGCGCGGCTCCTGCCGCAAGGCGGCCGGCGCTGGTGCCGCCGCCGCTCCCTGCTCGGGGTTGACCTGCCCACCTCCTGCACCGCCTCCCAGCGGCTTGAGGAAGGCCAGGATCGGTCGGGTGCTCTTGTCCTGCAGTCATGTGAGGAGGTCGTGAGCCAGCAATGGCGGATGTGAAGCCCTGCTGCCGTGACAGGCACCTCCCATGATCACAGCCAGCTGATCGCTTTGAATTGGCCCCTGGTGCGTGCCTGGGTGCCACCTGCGCTCTTCTTGCGGGCAAACGTCTGCTGCATTGGGCCTGGGACTGCTGCTCACGTCGATCAACTGCTGGGCGGACTGCTGGCCTCAGCAGGAAGGGGCAATGCGCTTCAGCCCCCAGTTGAGTGCCGCCGCATGAGCGCCGCAGGCTTTCCACCTGCGGCGGCTGCACTGTCAATCCACCTGCCTTGGAATCCCCCACTGTCTCGTCGGAATCCTCCACTGCTTTGCCCCGGAACCATGGAGTCCCTGCCAGTGCACCCCCAGCCCGGCGCCGCAGCCATTGTGGAGAGCTGGGCCACTCGGCCACGCTCCCCCACTGCCGACCGCCCCAGCCTGCAGCTGCGCCGTCCAGCAGTCACACGGATCGATGTGCCGGCTCCTGAGGAGGCCCACCTGCCAGGCAGCCCCCGCTCGCCGCGCCTGGTGGCGGCGGCAGTGGCGCCGACCGCGGCCCAGGCGGCGCTGCCCTCCTTGCCTGAGAAGCGGCTGGGTGTGGAGCTGCATGTCGACCGCACCGAGGCAGCCGGCCACCCAGGCGTGCCATGCTGGGAGCTGCCGCCGCACGCACACAGGTGGGCATGTGAGCGACGCGGCTGGGCTGGGGGACAGTGCCCACTGCCGCCAGTGGTCAGCAGTGCCGCGCAGTGAGCCCGCTCGTCTTCCTGCTGCCCCTGCACCACAGGCTGCCAGAATGCAACAGCCCCCGCATCAATCCGGACCAGCCCACACACTGACGGTTGCGGCAGAGTGCATGCTGCGGCGATGAAGTGGGTGCGCACACAACACGCATTTTGGCAGTATTGTATTGTGTGCATGGAGGAATGCTTACAGTACCAGTCTCTCATGTCAATTCGCTCAAGGCATCTCTCCCTTCAGCGCGTCAGCTGGCTGGCTGCAGACGGCCCTCAATCGCCGCCAGCAAAAAGGCATACTGCTCGGCTTTGGTGGTGTACAGGTCTCGCTCGTGGACATAGTGCCCTGACTGGCCGTCCGGCAGCAGCAGGATGGGGCCGCACCGTCGCCTGCTGCCGCCGCCGCCACCGCTGCTGGCATGCTGCGCTGCTGCTGCCCGCAGGCGTGCCGCATGCTTGAGTGGGCCCCAGTAGGGCACACGCAGGTCCGCTTGGGAGCAGGTCAGCAGGGTGGGCGGGTACGGCGCGGGGTGCACCCCTCGGTAGGGGCACAGCCTTGAGATCTGCAGGGGATGAGCAGCTGTGGCAGCAAAATTGTGCAGTGGGTCATCAAACGAAGTGCATCATGCACAGAACCAATGTGTACCTGCTGAAGAGAGATATGAAGAGCAGTGCACATTTGCTGGCACACGCGACTGCGCTCCTCAACACTCCAGCTGTCCTGCAATCATGGCGAGCACATGCACCCTCTCAAACGGCACATGCCTGCTGAAAGACATCTGGCTGGGCGGGGTCCCCCCACTCCTCGTACTCGTGCACCGTGAGCGGCAGGGAGGCATCGCTCATGGCGGACAGCACATCCACAAAGGGCGCCTCCAGCAGGGCGGCGCCCAGGTCGGCGGCGCGGCGGTTGAGCAGCGCGCCTGCGGTCAGGCCGCCCGCGCTGTGCGCCTCCAGGGCCACCAGCCCCGGGGCGGTCCAGCCTGCAGTGGCAGGGGAGGGGGGCAACCCACATGCAGGTGAAGAATCGGGGTACTGGGCAGGTGGGCATGCCGGACATGGCAGAAGCTTGTTCCAACCAAGTTCGAAGGGCACCTGACGCAGTGCGTGGTGCAACCGGCAGTGTCGTGCAGTCTTGGCTCATGTCCAAAGAAAACCAGATGAATTTAAGCCAACCGCAACAGATGCGACACCAAAAACCCACCTGCTGCAATCAAGTGATCCAAGCAGGCCTCCAAGTCAGCCACGCTGTTGGCCTTGTGCGCCCCTCGTCCGGCCGCATGCCAGCGCCGCCCGAGCTCTCCGCCGCCCCGCACGTGCGCCAGGGCCACCACCCATCCACGGTGCAGCAGCGGCAGGCGCTCAGCCAGGAAGCCGGTGGGTAGGCTGTGGCCGTACGCGCCATACACAACCAGCAGGCATGGCCTGGGGTGAGAAGTGCACCAGCCGCTCCCACTGCCGCCGCCGCCGGTGCTGCTGCTGTCATCACTGCCACTACCTGCTGCCGCTTCGGCGGCATACGCCAGGGTGAGCGGCACAGCCGTTCCATCTGCCGAGGCAGCCCACTGCTGGCTCCAGGCCAGCTGCTGCTCGGCGGCCCCCGCTGCTGCCGCCACTGCTGCCTGTGGCACTTCTGCTGCCCCCGCTGCTTCGCCTGCTGGCTCTGGATGCCGCAGCAACTGGCCACTGGCAAGGTCCCAATCATAGGCGACCTCCGGATGCACTGGAGAGGACAGCATAAGCCGCAGCTGCTGCGACTCAAAATCTGCATTGGCGCCTGCCGCCACAGACAACGCCCACGAGGGCAGCGGCGCCAGCTGTAAACAGCTCGATGCTGCTTCTGCCGCTGCCTCTGCTTCTGCTGCTGCCAACTGCGCTGCTGCTGCTGCTTGTCGGGGCTGCTGGGCTGCACCTCCACCCGCCGCTGCTGCTCTATCGGCTGGCCGCATTGTTGCTGCCGGCAGGCCGTTGATCAGCGGCAGTGCTGCAACCTGCTGCCGCCCCTGGCGCAACTGGTACAGCACCAGGCAGTCTCTCGTCATGTCCATGTCTGCATTGGCCACGCCTGGCTGCTCGCCAACCACCACCTGCCACTGCTCCTGCGCCAGCGAGGCTGCGGCGGTGGGCACCCTGCAAGCGAAATGCCAGGGGAGAAAGGCCTATTATTCGCTGTAGCACCAGCCGGGCACCAAGGTCATGCTTGCACGTCGGCTGATGGCTGCTGGTTGTGGCAGCCACGACAGCGGGATTGGCTCAATGCTATGCCCTGCCACCTTGCAGCCCACCTGTACACCGCATAGTCCAGCGCCCCCCTCGCATTGCTCAGCAGGTAGAGCTGCCCGCTGTTGTGCTCCAAAAAGTACTCCAGCCCCGGCTGCCGCGCCTGCACCAGGCGGGGCTCCGCAGCGGGTGCCGATGCCACGCTGCCCGCTGCCGCCATGCTGAGCTGGCTGCTGTGCGGCAGACGCAGGTCAGCGGGCAGCAGGTGCACCTCCGAGGATGTCTTAGAGTTGCAGTTGATGGTGAGGAGACTGCAACACAAGGGAGGCAGGCAGAGGTTCCATAACATCCAGGTGCAGCATGTCCATGCGCTGAACCGTCGATGCATGCAGGGCTTTGCTCAGCAGCTCTCCCTTGCCAGCTATTATGTATTGCAATTGATCCAACCACTGCCTTTAGTTGCCTCACCTCCAGTCCTTGGTGCGCCCCAGCTCCACAAAGAAGCGCTCATCGCCCTCCTCAAACACAACCCTGCTGCCGCCGCCACCACCGCCGCCACTGCCGCTGCCCAGGGCTTGGCCACCTGCCCGCCGCCGCCCCTCGCCGGCTGCGGCGGCGGCACTGCAAGTCAGCACCCGCCAGGGCCGCCCCAGCTCGTTAGGCTGCGTGCACAGCAGTGTGTCGCCGTCTGCGGCCCATTCCAGGCTGACAACTGTGCCCAGGGCGCTGAGGTGGCGCATGGCACCGGTGCCCAGGTCCCGTGTGAAGGCCGCCCAGCTCTCCTCGCCCTGCCCCTCCTCCAGAGTGAAGGCAACGTGCTGCCCGCACTGCGACAGCTTCATCTGCGTGGCAAGCGCAGCACAGATTGCAGGGCGGGTTGGCAGGCTGTGCTGGAGAAGGGGAGGAGGCACAGCCGGTAGCAACGTCACAGCCTCGCACATACAAGCTGCCCACCTGCCACCTGCCCAACCGGCGGGCGTGCTGTGCTGTACTGCCCATGGCAACTCGCCACTTGCCTGCCCCACTTGCACGTACTCGCCATGCACCGCCGCCAGCTCGTTCAGGTCGAGCACCACCTCGGGCACTGCTCTGGGCCGCCCCACCGCACGCCGCATGTAGCAGGGGTGCGGCGCGCTGGGAAGCTGCTGCACATAATACTCGTAGCCGCCCACCCGCTCGGGGGCGCTGACCTGGTTGGGGGTTGAACAACAAGGGAGGGAGGTGGCATGGTTTGGCTGCCACCACCGGGGAAGGACACTCAGCTGCCCCTTGCAATGCACCGATCACAACCCATAGCAAGTCAACATTACATGAGGCCATTCAGAAGAAAACATGCACCATGGACATCCCCATCCACATAATAACTCAAAGCCCACCTGCTCAGTAGGCGCAAGCTCAAGCATCTCTTCGTGCAGCTGCTCCGCCAGCTGGGCTGTGCGGCGCAACCAGCCCTCTGCGTACCGCCGCTCCTGGCGCAGCACCCGCTGCACGTCCGCACCACTGCCCTCCAGCCAGCTGCAATGGTGCAGAAGGAGGGGCAGGTAAGCGCAACATGCTGGGAGATGACGGGCAGGCGGTGGCAAGCGGGAGCGGCGAAACCACATCCGCTGCTGCTTGCCGCGGACTGCAAGCACGCACCTGTACTCATCCACCCACTCCTGAAGGCCGCAGGCACGCTTGGCAGGCCTGGAAGGCACGCTGGGCTCGGCGGGCAATCTTTGCGCCGCCCAGCCAAAGAGCTGCCGACATGGCTGCAGCTCACTGACATCGCATCTGTGATTGCAGCTCATCAAGTCTACCAGACGGCCCAGGCGGCTTGCCTGCCGCCGGGCCACGAGCGCCATCGCGCCTGCGGCCTTCCTCAGTGTCGAGCGAAGCTAAAATCGAGTAGGGTGTGGCTTACTTGAACTCGAGGTGGTGATGGCGTTCGAGCAGGGCAAAGCATGCTAATTTCTGCCACCGTGGCAGGCAGCGGCGACGGCCGAGATGCCGGCCATTTGGGCAAGCAACTCTGGCTCCCTTGCTGCTGTTTGGCATTGATGCTTCACTGGCAGTCAGTCTCAGCCACCACTCCTGAATGCATGGATGGCATCCATCACGCGCATCCGTTGCCAGTGCTTGTGGCAGTGCCGATGCATGTGGACAGGCACAGTGCACGAACCAACGAGCCCTGGGGGCGCGATCAGCGGTGCATGATTCATGGACAAAGAAAGCAGAGACCATGTAAGGGAGCGCATACATAGCTGGCATACTGACGAACGTTCTTGTGGCCGGCTAACCAGGCCCAGGCGGGCTGCTGGCATCTTGCCCTTGAGTGCGGGTCGTCGGCTTGTAGCCGCCCCTGCATGCGCAGGCACTCAAAAAGCAGGCAGTGCATCAAGGGGCCACCGTAGATGGCATTCTTCTGAATGCATCAATTGTATAGTGGGTTTGCGTGTGTGCATCGCCAAGCACAAGCCGGCCCGGCCACGGGCAGCTGATGACAGCCAGCACAGGGGCGCTCGTGAGTGATGCATGCCAATGCAACCCATGCAGCATCAGCGCCACACCAGTGACCTGCTTCTGCACGGATGGACAGCGCAGCGCATGGGACTGTGCTGCTGGCCTCGGTCAGGGCTGGGCAAGCGTCGCACGCGCACGACGCGGCAAGCCCAGCGGCGGCGTGGCGGGCACGGCAGCGCCTGCGGGGCGCATTGGGGCGGCGTTTGTTGAACCCAGCGCCTTGTGATCACACCCTACCGCACTCACACGCCCTTACAGGCCCTGTACAAGCGGCCCAGCGCTCAGCTGCCGCCGGGCAGGCGGCTCCTCTCTCCCGGGCGGCCCGTTCGCTTGCAGCGATGATCCCCGGCGTCCCGGGCGGCGTCCCGGGGCTGCCGGGCTTGCCTCCAGGCGCCACTCGGCCGGCTCTGACGCCCCAGCAGCAGGCCGTTTTCCTGCAGCATCAGGCCCAGTTCCAGGCGATGATGGCCAACCCTGCCATCCGAGCCCAGCTGCTGCAGCAGCAGGTACGAGGCAGGAGACTGCTCGGCGCTCGCCAGGCTGCTTCTGCAGCCCCTGCCGCCTCTGCAAGCCCTCACGATTGCTCCCCGGTCCTCCGATGTCGCGCAGCAACTAGCCGCTCAGGGCGGTGGCGCCGCCGCCGCTGCCGCCGCCGCTGCTGCCAAGCCTGCGGCAACAGCGGCCAAGCCTGCAGCTGCCGCTGCTCCGGCCGCGCCGGCAGCCACGCCAGCCGTGCATGCGGTGCCGGCCATCCCCGCCAGGAAGCCCGGGACGGGCAAGAAGCGCAAGGCGGATGGGCGGCTGGCGGAGCGCGGCGACCTCCTCATCCCAGACTCGCAGCTGTTCACGCAGGTGGGGGGAGAGGGGAGGACTGGACATGCCTGCTGCTGCTTGCCTAGCAGTTGCTTGTTGTGAAGTTGCGTGGAAGGATGTTGTCTAGACAGCCAGGATCGCTGGACACCAGCCAGTGGACTGGGCAACATGGAGCAACCGCTTCCTGTGCCCTCGATGCATGGCCTAAGCCATGCCGAGCTGCCGCCGAGCTGCCTGCGCCTCCTTGTGCCGTGCCGCAGCTGCAAGACGCGGAGCGGCGGGTGGACATGCTGATCAGCCGCAAGAAGCACGAGCTGCAGGAGATGTACGCCTCCTTCCGCCGCGGTGAGCCGCCGCCCGCTGCACTGACATGCCGCTTCATGCGGGAATGCACCTGTGCTGCTGCTGTTATTGTCCTGTGCTCGGATTATGCTCTATGGCTGGTTCGAACCACAGCCAAGCCTCCCGGCCGCCTCTTCCCGCCGCCGCTGCATGTACTGCGCACAGCCACCCTGCTGCCCATCAACCACTGCTGCCGCCCTCCCTTGCTGCCGCAGGCCCGCCTGGCAGTGCGCAGGCAGCCGGCTCGGCGCGCAAGAAGCTGCGAGTGTACATTCGCTCCGAGCACTACCACCAGCAGGTGCGGTGCTATACGAGCGCTGCCTGGTGCTGCACAACACGTCCCGCTCGCTGCGATCCACCTGCTGCTGGTCTTGTGTGCCCTGAATGCACGGTAGGCCCGTACACTCTTGTCATGCTCCAGCTCGCGCCACCGCTCACTTGATGCAGAATGCTTCCGATGCCGCGGAGCCACCCTCGTGGACCCTGTTCATGAGCGGCCGCCTGCTGGGCAAGGCATCCGAGGCTGGTGAGGCCCGGCTGCCCCCTGTCACATGCACGTTGTTGCTGCGCCTGCAGTTTGGCAGCTGCATGTATCAGATTGGCAGTGGCATGTGCCCATGCCTGTTGTGCACCGGTGGGGTAGCTGCGTCCGGCGGCTGCGAGCTTGCCAAGTTTCATGCCGCCAGGGAGCGCTCAAGCCCCTGCCCTCTGCTTCCTCTGCCCCCTTTCAGAGGAGGGCCACCATCACAAGCACCACTTCACGCACTATGTGAAGCGCGTGGAGATCCAGCTGGACCCCGCCCAGGTGTGTGCGGGGCCTGGCCTGGCCTACTGTCCTGGGGAGCCGAGTCTCGAGCCGCTCAGCAGGGGCAGCCTGCAGGAGCAGTCAGCACCTCTCGACTTGTGTGATTGCTTGCAGTGACACACCGCGCCATAACCCGCACAACCCTCACCACCTGTGGCTTCCTTGCAACAATGGTCAACCCCTTCACTCCACCCATTATGCAGTACCCCGGGGACACCGGGTACAGCAAGTGGGAGAAGCCGCGGCACGAGCGGGAGCAGCGCGAGGCCGTCACCATGAGCCGCCTGGGCAGCGCGCCGGTGGAGGCAACCATCAAGTGAGGGCTGGGGGGACAAGGATGGGGGTAGGGTGCAATGGGGGCAGGCAGGGAAGTATGGTTGGTGTGCAGAGGCCTGCCCTGCCTCCCGCTGGAGCTCTTGCGGGTTTGCGCAGAGCTGCTCCATCCCAACAGGTATGTGCAGAGCTACTCTCTGCCAGCAGAGCTCTGCTGCCGACACGCACCCTGCCCGCCCTCCCCCCTGCCACCAGGATTGAGCTGGACCACCAGCCCTCTCAGTGGCGGCTGAGCCCCGCGCTGGCGGGCGCGCTGGGCATCAAGGGCCACCACAGCGTGCCCTTCGTGATGCAGATGCTCTGGGGCTACATCAAGGCCAAGCAGCTGTACGAGGTGGGTGCTTGGGGGGGCTGAGCCCTGCTTGTGCAAGTTGCCGCTTGCAGGCCATGCCGCGGTAGAGTGCGCTCCTGCAACCCTAGCGGTCTTTCACCCACCCCTCCCCTGCCCTGCTACACGTGCAGCCCAGCGACAAGGGTGCGGTGTCCATCCGCTGCGACGGCCCGCTGCGCGAGGTCTTCCAGGTGCGCCCATCCCTGCTGCGTTGGCTGGTGGGGGCTGCCCATCTTGCCGCCAGAGCTTCCAGGCCGTGCAAAGTGTGGACACAACACCCCCGACTCATAGCCAGACAACACCGCCCCCAGCCGTGCCAGATCTCAACCTGCCCCATCCTGCACACACCTAATACACCACAGGCGGACACTGTGGAGCTGTCCAAGGTGAGCGAGGCGCTCAAGCCGCACCTGTCGCCCCCGGAGCCCGTGACGCTGCGCTACACCATTCGCCCCGACGGCCCGCCCACCGCGCACCCCGACTGCTACGATTTCGAGGTCGAGGTGCCGCTCAGGTGGGGGTGGGGTGGGGGCGAGTGTGGGCAAGTACTGGAGAGGAGTGAGAACGCTATCAGCCGATTGTATGGAAGGCCTAAGACAGGCTTTTGAGCAAGTGCTGTTGAGGTTGATGGCAGCCTTGGTGCACTGTGAGCCGAGGTGTCGGCCCAGCCCGAGCTCCTTGCCCAACTCCCCCTACGCCCTGCCTCCCCTCCCCGCAGCACGGAGCTGCCGCCGTACGCGCTCAAGGCGGGGGCGGGCAAGGAGGCTGACCAGCACGACGCAGCGCTGGCCTCCATCTTGGCCCGCCTGGCGGAGCACCGGCGGCGCCGCACACTGCTGCTGGCGTTTGCGCAGAGCCCTGTGGACTTCATTCACGCCATGGCCGCGGCGCAGGTGAGTTCTGGATTGCTTGGAGGATTGGCAAGGCCAGGGAGGACTGACTGCAAGTGTGAGAGTATGAGTTTGTTGTGCCTCCTAAAGCGCGCCAGGGCCCAATGTTTGACCTTATGCTGGCGTTCAATGTGCCTCACTCTCACTGTGGCAACCGCACTCATAGGCTCTCTCACCACCACGCCCTGCACCCACTGCAACCTCTGCCCGGCAGGCGCGCGAGCTGCGCTCATCATCTGCGCGAGATGGCGAGGCGTACGAGCTGATGGCCAGCGGGGACGTGTTCAAGGACCGCTGGGTGGACGATGTGGTGAGGCGGGTGCAGCGGGTGGGCTGTACCGCCTTGCATCCACCGCCTTGGTGGGGTGGGGCGGCTGCGCCATGTGCGTCTGGTGCGAGCAATCTCTGGTTACAGACGTTTTCTGAGGCAGTAAATGGCAGCGGACCATCAGCACTCCGCTCCAACTGCTGTGGTTATTATTCCCACCCCTCAATCCTTCTCTCCCCCAGGTGATGAACTATATGGAGCGGCAGCACCGCAAGGCACAAACGGCGCAGATGGAGCAGCAGCAGCTGGCGGCGGCCGCTGCGGCGCAGCAGCTGCAGGCGCAGGCCGCCATGGCGACGCTGCAGGCGCAGCAGGCGGCCCTGGCGCAGCAGCAGCAGCAGCAGCAGCTCCAGGCGCAGGCGGCGGCGGCGCAGCAGGCGGCGATTGCAGCGGCGCAGGCGCAGCAAGCAGCAGCAGCAGCAGGTGGGGCGGCGGCACCAGGTGCAGCGGGGGTGGGCCAACCAGGCGGGATCGGGGTGACGGGAGTGGCGCAGCAGCCGCAGATGCAGCAACCGGGGCAGGCGCAGCCACCCAGCAACCCTTAGGAGCAGCTTGCATGCATGTCATGTCCAAAACCAGACGCCAGCTTGTACAGTACTTCTGCCAACCACACACAATGTGCCCTGTAAATTGTGTCTACAAATTGGTGACCCCAAGATGGCTGACTCCTGTGCTGCATTCCGATGTACTGTGGGTGTGCTTACACTGCTGGATGGTTGTGGTTTGCGCGGCTCAACAGCGTCAAACCCAGCATGGCAGTGCATATAGGTGTCGAGCCCTGGCCTGCACGCAGTGTCATGCAAGTGGTTCTCCTTGCATGCATGACAAGTTGCGTGCAGCATGAGGCATACGCATGATGCATTGGGGAGGGTGGGGGCATGAAGTTGGGAGGGCTGTGTGGCACAGAGGCGGTGAGTGCCAGGCAGGGTGGCCGGTATGGGTTGCAGGAACGCTCAAGTGTGGGTTGAAGCGACGGTGTGTGGGGTTTTGGGTTGTGGCGTGCTATCATGCAAGTGGTGCGTGGTTTGCAATGACACGTATCAGTTGTGTATGGGGGTGGCGGCGAAAAATGGAGCAAGCGGTTTTGGAAGCGCGTGGAAATGTGAGAAGGCATTTGAGTGGGGAGTGCATGGGATGTGAGACGACATGCAGGGTTGTGCAAAACTGCAGCACTGCCAATGCGGCAGCAGGTCCATTTGGCACGTGCTTCACTGCCGACCGCCGGGCAGCCTCAGGCCGCCCCGGGTATAAAATCGCAAGCGCACAGAGTGCAGCTGCTCACGCGCTGCGGACGCAGTACGGCCACTGCGCCGAGCAAGAGAGGCCGGCGCTGCACTCGGTAGGGCCAACGGTGGGGTCACAATACTCGCCCGCCAGCTGGGAGACGCGCGCGCACTGCAGACGGAGGGAGGCGGCGGAGTGGCGGCATGTATGGGGCGGCGGGGTGTGATGTGCAGCAAAGGCACGGGGCTCCAGGGGGCATGGAAGGGCAGCAAATCAGGGCAAGGCACACAGCGCATGCCCACACGCCCATGCCGCCTGGCGGCACCACCCTCCCTGTTGCTGCAAGGGCAACAAATCCTCCCCGCCAAGCAGTCCTGTTGTCCCACCCACCTGGCGGAAGGCGTTGACGCACGAGAAGCCCGAGGCACAGGGGAAGCCGGGGTAGCACAGCTCGCCCATCAGCCTGTGGCATGGATAGGGCAGCAGGGCGAATGAATGGGTCTAGGTGTGGGCAGGAGGGTGGCCCGGCCACACAGCCTCCATTCCTGCAGCTGCTGGGCCGCCTGAAAAGCGGGCTTGAGGCATCCTGCCCTCATGCCTTGCCATCCCTGCCCTCCCCTGAGCCAGAAGCCACATGCCCCTCCCCTCATGGCTCACCTGGGCGCCTCGCACTTCTTGGTGTCGGGGCGGCACACCAGGCCGGGGCCGCACTTCTCCAGCGAATCCGCGCCCGCGTTCGGGATGCACGGCTCGCCAGCAATGCGAGGGTAGTTGTAGCACTTCTGGTCTGCACACAGATAGTTGGAGGAGGGCAGGGAACTCAGCACCGGCGGTGGGCTCTACATGCACTCAGGGAGTTTAGAGGAGGTGGGCCGCCTGATCCGATTCGTCCGTGCACCCAGCCTGCCTACCCAGCCTCATTCATGCCCGAACCATTCCACACACCGCTTGTGGAGCACGTGAGCCCATCGATGCAGGGGCGGCCTTCGTAGCAGTGGGCGCCTGCCACATTGGACGTCTTGGCATACGTCTGCGCCTTGATGCAGCGCTTAGTGACGAGCATGTCGCAGGTCAGCGGCTCGCCAATGGAGTTGGAATCCGCGCACTTAAAGTCCTGGCAAGCAGGAGGTTAGGGGAGAGACACACGTGTGTCCGGTGAGTGGGGAAGGCGAGTGGG
>VFQQ010000901.1_pt1 | contig 49269 bp, 44 predicted proteins | sample 3512341 | NCBI WGS metagenome assembly VFQQ01 (sample SAMN10412373, study PRJNA504923) | tailings metagenome | isolation source: Relicate 2 Philex TSF1 revegetated site | place: Philippines: Tuba, Benguet | collected 2017-08-29 | reverse complement strand
AGCGCGTAGGGTGCGCTGTGCGCACCGCTGATGACGCGGTTATAAAGGTGCGCGCGGCGCACCCTACGGGTGTGTGGCTATACAGGCATCAATAAAAAAGGCCACCTTGAGGTGGCCTTTGGTGTTTCTGGGCAATGATCAATCGCCGCGGTATTCGCAGCCGCTGGTGCAGGTTTCGTGGATGCGTACCCGCGACAGTTCCGGCAGTAGCGGTTTGACCTGCTGCCAGATCCATTTGGCCAGCACTTCGCTGGTGGGGTTTTCCAGGCCGGGGATGTCGTTCAGGTAGTTGTGGTCGAGCTGCTCGTAGATCGGTTTGAAAATCGCCTTGATCTCGGAAAAGTCGCGAATCCAGCCGGTGTAGGGATCGACTTCACCTTCGATGTACAGGGCAACGCGGAAGGAGTGGCCGTGCAGGCGGCCGCATTTGTGGCCTTCCGGCACGTGTGGCAGGCGGTGAGCCGCCTCGAAGATGAACTCTTTGAACAATTCCACTGTACAGCGCTCGCGTAAGACTGCCGTCGATCCGGCTTTGAGCCGCGCAGTTTATCAGGTCTCTTCGGCTGTCTGGGCACTCAGCAGTCGGCGAATCTCCTGCGCCACGTAGTGATGAAAGCGTGGGTCGTGCCAATAAGCCAGGTGGCTAAGCGGGGTGTGGCGTAGGTACCAGGGACCTACCGCCATGGCGCGATCTTCATGGACCAGCTCGGTATAGCCTGGAACGGGACGAAGTGGATAGCCAAGCGGGTCAGCCGGTGCGTACAGGTTCAGCCAGCGAGCCTGCTGTCGCATCGGCTCGGTCAGGCAATGGCCCGGGAAGCGGATGGGTTGCACCGGATCGTAGGCGAAGGTGAACAGGGGAATATTGCAGCCGAAGGTGATGATGCCGGCAAGCGTCTCGAGGGCCAGGAAGGGGTCAAGAGGGCAGCTTGGCGTGGCGTTGAGTTTCTGCTGGTCCCAGGCGTAGTTGGAGAATATGTGCCCGCCCAGCGAGTGGGCCACGACCAGTAGCGGTGTCTGCGGATCAACCTGGGCGCGCAGGGCGCTCAGGCCGTTGCGCACGCACTGATGAACTTCCTGATAGGTGGTGTCGTAGGCTTCGCTGACCTTGCGATAGCCGGCGGCATCACCCAGAAACAGGGTGACCGCTCGGCGCAACCAGCGCCATGTGACCGGCTCATGCGCGAGTCTGGCGAGAAAGGCTTCTTCGCGCTTGTCGAGCACGCTGGCCCAGTAAAGCGTCTGGAACGCCACCTGCTTGGCATCGTCGCCCAGTCTTTGGCGAAGGCCCAGAATCAGGCTCTGCGCGAATAGATGCTGACCTTCGAGGTCGCGACTGTCCGGCTGCTTGCCAATGCCATGAATGATTGCAACTGCCAGCTTCATAGCTCCTCCCTGATCCGAAGCAGACTACGTGGAGCTGAAGCTTGCGTCCATCAGAGGGGCTGCAGGCGCTCGGCCAGGCCTCCACTTTCGACCAGTTCGAGGAATTCGTCGCCCAGACGCACGCTTTCCGCCATCGCTTTGCGCCAGTACTGCTCGCGACCGGCATCGTTGCCCAGATAGCGCTTGAAGTCGGTACGGTCGGGGAGCTTGCCGTGCGGCAGGCGGGCCAGGTAGTCGCGAGAGGGCGCCAACAGCAGGACGTCCTGCAGGCGGTTGCGGTCGCCGCGGCGCCACGGCATGCCCTTGTCGAACCAGCCAGGGATCACCCGGTCGGTGAAGTGCGGGTAGAGCACGATATCCTCGCCGTGATAGGGCAGGTCGAGGTGATAGTCGAGCAGCCCGCCGTCACGGTAGGCGCCTGGCTCCAGGCCGGGAATTTCGCGAATCGCTTCCATCACCATGGGTATCGAGCCGGAGGCGAGCAGGGCCTGGCGCAGGTTCTGCGCCGTCAGTGCATGAAAATGCGAGCGGAAGTCGCTCAGCTGCGCCAAGGGCGGCACCTGCCGCGCATCATGCAGGATCACCCGGTCGAAATGGCGCCCAAGGCGCTGACGGGCGAGCAGGTTGTTACCAATCACCGAGGACAGCCCAAGGCTGAGCTTGCCGCGATGATCGTGCTGCAGCAGGCCGTGGCTCTTCACCACGACGATGTGCAGCCGATAGTGCGGGTTGGCGACGATGCTCGCATCCTGATCGGCGAGAAGCTCGTGGAGCATCTGCCGGCAACTGCCGGAAACATCGGCCATGCTCACGCCCTTGGCGAAGCGCTGGGCGGTATACAGCTCACCGAGGCGGCGAATGCCGGCAGCCGGATCGGGCAGGCAGGCGCTGGCAAAGCGCCAGGACCCGATGGAGGCGCCGATCAGGGCGCGCTCGCGGGGCGCACGTGCCAGCCAGTCGCCAAACAGCGCCAGATCCAGCCCCTGAATGCCGATGCCCTTGGGGCCACCCGCAGCACCGGGCAGAATGCCGACGTCCGCCGGGCTCAGGCCATCCTGGCGAATGCGCGCCAGGGCACGGGGACCCGCCTTGATGGTCAGGGCCGGGGATTTGATATGGATCGCGCTCATGTTCGCCTCCTTTCGCAGCAGGCGATTATAGAGCGCTGGGCGAGCAGGCCAAGCGACTTCACGGGGTGAATGACATGACCCGAATTCAGCTTGAGTTAAGTGCCTGGGCCTAGAGTGACAGGCATGGATTCAGCTGACGGAGAGACTCATGAACCGATTGATCAGCCTTGCGACACTTGTCACCCTTGCCGGTGTGGTTACCATTGCCCAGGCCCGCGATCTTGGCCCGGACGAAGCAAAGCGTCTGCAGGATGCCGGCACCATCAAATCTTTCGAGCAGCTCGATGAAGCGATCCTTGCCCAGCACCCTGGCGCGCGTATCGAGGAAACCGAGCTTGAAGACGAATATGGCCGCTACATCTACCAGGTGGACCTGCGAGATGCACAGGGGCAACAGTGGGACCTGGAGCTGGACGCCAGCACCGGGGAAATTCTCAAGAACCACCAGGACGATTGATGAACCTGCGTAGCACCCTCGCACTTGCGCTGATCCTCACCTGCGGTTTGGCGGCCGCTCCGGGCCTGGCCCGCGACCTCGATCAGGACGAGGCGCTGCGCCTGCGCCGGGAAGGCGTGATCATGCCGTTCGAGCAGTTGATGCAGCATGTCGGCCAGGCCTATCCCGGCTCGACCTTGCTGGAGGCCGAACTGGAGGAAGAGGACGGCATACTGGTGTACGAGGTGGAAATCCTCACCCTCCAGGGTGTGGTGCGTGAACTGGAACTGGATGCCCGCAACGGCAACATCCTGAAGGACGAGGAAGACGACTGATGCGCCTGTTGCTGGTTGAGGATCACGTACCCCTGGCCGATGAGCTGACCGCCAGCCTGACGCGCCAAGGGTACGCCGTGGACTGGCTGACCGATGGCCGCGATGCTGCCTATCAGGGGGCCAGCGAGCCGTACGACCTGATCATTCTCGACCTCGGTCTGCCGGGCAAGCCTGGCCTGGAGGTGTTGCAGGAATGGCGCGCCGGCGGCCTGGTGACGCCGGTACTGGTGCTGACCGCTCGCGGCTCCTGGGCCGAGCGCATCGAGGGGCTCAAGGCCGGCGCCGATGACTATCTGACCAAACCTTTTCATCCCGAGGAACTGGCTCTGCGCATCCAGGCGCTGTTGCGCCGTGCCCATGGCCTGGCCAACCAGCCGCAACTGGAAGCCGCCGGCCTGCAGTTGGACGAGAGCCGTCAGTGCGTGACTTCTGGCGACGAGGTCATCGACCTGACGGCCGCCGAGTTTCGCCTGCTGCGCTATTTCATGCTGCATCCCGGGCAGATCCTGTCCAAGAGTCATCTTGCCGACCACCTCTACGACGGGGAGACCGAACGCGATTCCAATGTCATCGAGGTGCACGTCAACCGCCTGCGCGGCAAGCTCGGGCGCAACGTGATCGAGACGCGTCGAGGCCAGGGTTATCGCTTTACCGGAGAACGGGGTTGAGGTCGATTCAGCGCCGGCTGAGCCTGGGGCTGGCCGGTGCGCTGCTGCTGGTCGGATTGATTCTGGCGCAGGCCAGCCTGTGGGTATTCGACCGCGGTCTGCGTGCTTACCTGGAGGAAGACCTGCGCGACGAGGCGCAGGGGCTGCTCGCCGCTCTGGTGCGGGGGGCGGCAGGGCTGCAGCTGGACGAGCGACGTCTGGACCCTTCATTTCAGCGGCAGTTTTCCGGGCACTATTTCCGCATCGACTTCTCCGACCGTAGCTGGCGTTCGCGCTCGCTCTGGGACCGCGAGCTGCTCAAGCCGGATACCCAGGGCATGCAGGTGGAGCTGGGCGATGGCCCGCAAGGTCAGCGTCTGCTGATCTACCGCGCCGATTACCGCCGCTATGGCGAGAACCTGTCGATCAGCGTGGCCCAGGACTATCAGCCGATTCTGCAGAGCTTTCGCCGCATGCAGTGGTTGGGGCTGGGCATGGGCGGGGCGGCGCTGCTGCTGATTCTTATCGCCCAGCGCTACACCGTGCGCCGCGCGCTACGGCCGCTGGAGCAGGTGCGGCGGCAGATCGCCCAGCTGCAACAGGGCCGCCGCTCCGATCTGGATGCCGAGGTGCCCGAGGAACTGGAGCCGCTGGTGGCGCAGATCAATCACCTTCTGGCTCATACCGAAGACACCCTCAAGCGCTCGCGCAACGCCCTGGGCAACCTTGGCCACGCCCTGAAAACGCCCTTGGCGGTGCTGATCAGCCTGGCCGGACGCGAGGAGCTGAAGGCGCATCCGGAGTTGCGCGCGAGCCTGCGCGAGCAACTGGAGCAGATCGAGCAGCGTCTCAGCCGCGAGCTGGGCCGTGCCCGGCTTGCCGGCGAGGTGCTGCCCGGCGCGCGTTTCGACTGTGCTCAGGAGTTGCCCGGTCTGTTCGCCACCCTGGCGATGATTCATGACCGCGGTTTGCGTCTGGAATGGCAGGCGCCGGAAGGGTTGGTTGTGCCGCGCGACCGTGAGGATCTGCTGGAGCTGCTGGGCAACCTGCTGGACAACGCCTGCAAGTGGGCCGAGCAGCAGGTGCTGCTCTCGGTGGAGGAAGTCGCCGACGGCTATCGGCTGCTCGTCGATGACGATGGCCCCGGCATCGATGCCGAGCGTCGCGAGGCCGTGCTCGGCCGCGGCACCCGCCTGGACGAGCAGGTGGCGGGGCATGGCCTGGGCCTCGGTATCGTGCGCGATATCATCGAGGCCTGGAACGGCCGTATCGAACTGCAGGACAGCCCGCTGGGCGGGCTGCGAGTGGTAGTCAGCCTGCCACGGCGTTGAACCTCAGGCTCACGCCAGGCCATCCAGCGCCTGGCGGGTTACGCGGCGCAGTAGGTTCGCGCGCGTTTACACCAGCTGTGATCGGCGCCGCTAACCCGCCCTACACATGCGTCTCACCGCTTATTACATGCCGTTGGCGAAGGCCGGATTGGCGAAGGTGATGGCCGCGCGTACCGGCTGCAGGGCGTGGGCGTAACGCACCAGCACGTCGAGGGCATAGTCGATACGGGCGCGGATGCGCTCGTCGGCCTCGTCCACCGGCTGCGGACCGTTCAGCACCTTCTCCACCTGGCGCACGATCAGGTGCTCCGGCAGATAGCACAGGCGGCAGTTCTTGTAGCTCGAGGCGCGCAGCTCGCTGATCGGATAGGCGCCACCGATGCCGGAGGAAACGCCCACCAGCAGGCCCGGCTTGTGCGCCAGCTCGGCCTTGCTGGCGTAGATGAAGAAGTTCTTGATGGCCGGGCAGGCCATGCCGTTCCACTCCGGTGCGATGATCACCACGGCGTCGGCGGCTGCCAGCTGCTGCTGATACATGGCCCAGGGGCCGGCATCTTCGGCGGGCCACAGCGGCAGCGGGGCCAGACCCAGATCAATGATGCTGCTGGTGTCCTGACTGGTATGGCCCAGCTCGATCAACCGCTGGCGCAGCACCCGCGCGACCTTTCCCGATTGGCTGTTGTTGCGGCTGGAGCCGGCGACCAAGGCGATATTGAGCATGCTGCTTCCCCCGAAAAAAGAACGCAGGCTAGGCGATAGCCTGCCTGCGTCGCAAGGGAAGCGCCGCCAGATCGAGGATGATTTGGCGTCATGTCCGCCTCTGCGCCGGCCGGGTTTTCGGTGCGCAAGGCGCACCCTACGGGTGTCAGACGCGGAACTGATCCATCAGGCTCTGCTGGTGATTGGCCAGGCGATTGAGGTTCTGGCTGACCTGCGCCGACTCGTCGGCCTGCGCGGTAATGGCCTCGGTGACGTCGCGGATCGAGGCGACGTTGCGGTTGATCTCCTCGGCCACCGAACTCTGCTCCTCCGCGGCGCTGGCGATCTGCAGGTTCATGTCGGTGATCAGGCTGACGGCCTGACCGATGCGCTGCAGCGCCGCCACGGCCTGGCTGACCTGCTCGACGCTGCCCTGGGCCTGGCGATGGCTGCTGTGCATGGTGCTGACCACCTCACGGGTACCGTTCTGCAGGCCTTCGATCACCTGGCGGATTTCTTCGACCGAGTCCTGGGTGCGTTTGGCCAGATTGCGCACCTCATCGGCGACCACCGCGAAGCCGCGACCGGCCTCGCCGGCACGGGCTGCTTCGATGGCCGCGTTGAGGGCGAGCAGGTTGGTCTGCTCGGCGATCGAGCGAATCACCTCGAGCACCGAGCCGATCTGCTCGCTGCTGCTGGCCAGGCCCTCGACTTCCTGCATGGCCACGTTCATTTCGTTGGCCAGCAGCTCAATGCTGCTGGTGGTCCTGTCGATCACCAGCAGGCCTTCGCGGCTGGCCAGGTCGGCGTTGCGTGCGGCCTCCGCTGCCTGTGCGGCGTTGTGCGCCACGTCCTGGGCGGTGGCGCTCATTTCCTGGAAGGCGGTGGCCACCTGATCGACCTCGCGATACTGCTGCTGCATGCCGGCGCTGGTCTGGCTGGCGATGGCGGCCGACTGGTCGGCGGTGCTGCGCGCATCGAGCACGCTGCTCTTCACGTCGGCGATGATCGGCTGCAGCTTGTCGAGAAAGCGGTTGAACCAGCCGGCCAGCTCGCCCAACTCGTCCTGCCTGGCGTATTGCAGACGACGGGTCAGGTCGCCTTCGCCACTGGCGATGTCCTTGAGCATGGCGGCCACACCGAGAATCGGTCGGGTCACGCCGCGCGCCGTCAGCCACATCAGCAGCAGACCGGCCACCACGGCCAGCAGGCCCATCAGCAGGGCGGTCAGGCTGTCGCTGGCACGGTTGGCATCGAGCTGATGACCGAGCTCGATGGCGCGGGCCAGCAGCACCTTCTCCGGCACCTCGAGCAGCACGCTCCAGGGCTGGGCTTCGGGGATCGGCCTGAACGGGCTGACGACGCGCAGCATGTCGCCGTGGTGCAGCTCCGCCTGGCCGCCGGCCCTGATCAGCGCAGACAGTTCGTTGGCATGCTCGGCATAGGCTCGGGCGACCGGCAGGCTGAGCAGGCTCTGATCGCGGCTGTGGCCGGCGAGCAGGGCGCCGGGGCTGAAGATGCTGATATGGCCCTGGCCGTCGTACAGGTCGCGATTGGCCTCCAGGCTGATCTGCTGCAGGCTGGCCAGGCTGATGTCCACGCCCATCACGCCGATCACCTTGCCGTCCAGTTCCAGGGGGAAGGCGATGCTGGTCATCAGCGTCTGCTGGCCGCCTACCTCGTCGTAGTAGGGTTCCAGCACGCAGGTCTTGCGGGTTTCGCGCGGGCAGGTGTACCAGGCGTTGTAGGCGACGCCGTTGGCCCCGGGCGTGGTGTCGCCGAGCAGCTCTTCGGTCATCGATTCGGACTCGAGCTGGCCGGGAGTGGGCTGCGCCCAGTACAGCGAGAAACGCCCGGCGTCGTTGCTGCCCAGCTCGGCCTGGTCGGCGAACAGTTCGTCCTTGCCGTCCAGCGCGTTGGGTTCGAATACCAGGTAAAGGCCGAGCAGGGCGGGGTTGGCCTCCAGGCTGGTACGCACCTGGCGCGTCAGGTCTTCGCGCAGGTCGAAGGCATCGAGAAAGCGTTTCTCGGCCTGTTCGCGCAGGAACAGGATCTGCCGGGAAAAGCCCTTGCCGTATTGATAGGCATCCATGAAGTAGCGCTGAATGCGCATTGCCTGCAGCTCGCCACGTGCCTGCAGGCGCAGCTTGGCGCTTTCCTCCAGCATGCTGGAGCTGGCCTTGTCTACCAAAGCGGCGCTGCGGCTGGACTGATACTGCGATGCTCCCACCAGCAGGGTGACGATGGCGAGCAGGCAGAGGCCGGCGAGCAGGGTGATCTTCCATTGGATCGAAAGACGGCTGAACAGCATAGTGCGTTCCTTTTCCTCGATGGACTACAGCGGGTTATCGGTGCGCGCAGGCGTTTCTTTATTTTGGTGCAGTGCGGGCGGGATTATGCACGTTTCGCTTTAAATTCTGAACGTCGCACTTTTGACAGGATAGTCCGCGTGCGGCAGAGTACGCGGCTTTTTGCACCGGCTACACCGGTGCCCGTGGTAAGTGGAGCGAGTCATGAACGCAGTGATAGCCGCCGTCGGCATCATGTTGGTCCTCAGCCTGTGCCGGGTGCACGTGGTGGTCGCGCTGATCGTCGGTGCACTGGCTGGCGGGCTGCTGGGCGGCCTGGGCGTGGAGGGCACCTTGAAGGCCTTCAACCAGGGGCTCGGTGGTGGCGCCACGGTCGCGCTGTCCTACGCCTTGCTCGGCGCCTTCGCCGTGGCCATCGCCAAGTCCGGCCTGGCCCATGCCCTGGCGGACAAGGCGCTGGCACTGGTGGGCAGACAGCAAGGCGAGGGCGGTGGCCTGCTCAAGTGGCTGCTGATCGCGCTGCTGCTGGCGGTGGCGATCGCCTCGCAGAACCTGCTGCCGATCCATATCGCCTTCATTCCGCTGCTGGTGCCGCCGCTGCTTTACGTGCTGAGCAAGCTGCAGCTTGATCGGCGCCTGATCGCCTGCGTGCTGACCTTCGGCCTGATCACGCCCTACATGTTCCTGCCGGTGGGCTTTGGCGGCATCTTCCTCAACGAGATCCTGCTGGCCAACGTGGCCAAGTCCGGCGTCGACGTCACGGGCATCAGCATCACTCAGGCCATGGCCATTCCGGCGCTGGGCATGCTGGTCGGCCTGCTGGTGGCGGTGCTGTTCAGCTACCGCGGCAAGCGCGTCTACGACCTGCAGAAGATCGCCCAGGCCGAACGGGTCGACGTGCAGTACAACCCGCTGAGCCTGCTGGTGGCGGGCGTGGCCATCGTCGCGGCCTTCGTCGTGCAGCTGTGGCTGGACTCGATGATCATCGGCGCCCTGGCCGGCTTCGTGATCTTCTCGGTTTCCGGGGTGGTGCGCTGGAAAGAGGCGGACGGCCTGTTCACCGAGGGCATGAAGATGATGGCCATGATCGGCTTCATCATGATCGCCGCGGCTGGCTTCGCCGAGGTGATGAAGACCACCGGCGAGGTCAAGACCCTGGTGGACAGCGCAGCGGCGCTGATCGGTCACGACAAGGCAGTCGGTGCGCTGCTGATGCTGCTGGTGGGCCTGCTGGTGACCATGGGCATCGGCTCGTCGTTTTCCACCATTCCCATCATCGCCGCGATCTTCGTGCCGCTGGGCGTGCAGCTGGGTTTCAGCCCGCTGGCCATCGTCTGCATCGTCGGCACGGCCGGGGCGCTGGGCGACGCCGGTTCGCCGGCCTCCGACTCGACGCTGGGGCCGACCTCGGGCCTGAATGTCGATGGCCAGCACAACCATATCTGGGACAGCGTGGTGCCCACCTTCCTGCATTACAACCTGCCGCTGCTGGCGTTCGGTTGGGCCGCCGCCATGCTGCTGTGAGGCGCAACTGTACGCCGGATTAAGTTCTCGGCGTCTTGGGTCGCTTAACTCTTCCACGGGGCTGCCGATAGATCGGTAGCCCCGTTTTGTTACTGCCTGGCCCATGAGGAAAAACACGATGCGTCTGACATTGAAAGCCAAGGTGATACTGCTGGCCCTGGTACCGGTAATCCTCTTCGCCCTGGTGCTCAGCGGCACGGCGGCCAGCATCCTGCAGCGTCTGGCCGCGGACGAAGTGGCCGAGACCCGTGAGCGCCTGCTGCAGGAAAAACGCAGCGAACTCGAGCACTACATCCAGATCGCCCTGGGCGCCGTGCGGGGGCTGTACGACGGCGCCAGCCAGGGCGACATGGCCAGTCGCGAGCAGGCCATCGCCATTCTCTCGAAGATCAAGTACGGCGCCGACGGCTACTTCTTCGGCCACGACTCCAACGTGGTGCGCCTGTTCCGCGGCGACAGTCCGGTGGACGTGGGCAAGAGCCTGGCCGACCGCCGCGACCCCAATGGTGTGTACATCAACCGCGAGCTGGTCAACGTGGCGAAGAACAACACCTACTTCGTCAACTATTCCTCGCCGCTGCCGGGCAACGAGTCGGTGCTGGTGCCGAAGCTGGCTTACAGCTACTACCTGCCGAAGTGGGACATGGCCCTGGGCACGGCGCTCAATCTCGATGGCATCGAGGCGCAGATCACCGAGGTCGAGGTGGAGATCGAGCGGCGTATCGGCACCATCATCACCAGCATCGTGGTGGTGGCGGCGATTCTGCTGCTGGTCTTCGGTGTGGTCGGTGTCTGGCTGGGCAACGCCTTCCTGCGTCCGCTGCAGCAGATCAAGGCCAACCTCGATGACATCGCTGCGGGCGAGGGCGATCTGACCCGGCGCTTGCCGATCACCAGTGATGACGAGCTGGGGCAGCTGGCTGGCTCCTTCAACCGCTTCGTCGAGAAGGTGCACGGCCTGGTGCGGCAGATCGTCGAGATGACCGGCCAGCTCACCGAACTGGTCGGCCAGGTCTCCGAGCAGGCGCAGCGTTCCGAGCAGGCCATGGCGCAGCAGCGCCACGAGACCGACCAGGTGGCCACGGCGATCAACGAAATGTCGGCAGCCGCCCACGAGGTGGCCAAGAGCGCGCAGAACGCCGCCGAGGCGGCGCAGCAGACCGATCACGAAGGCCAGGCTGCCAAGGGCGTGGTGGATGGCAGCATCCAGCGTATCCACGCACTGGTCGAGGACATTCGCAGCAGCGGCGTGTCGCTCGACAGCCTGCAGCAGGACGTACAGTCCATCGTCAGCGTGCTGGACGTGATCCGCTCCATTGCCGAGCAGACCAACCTGCTGGCGCTCAATGCGGCCATCGAGGCCGCGCGAGCCGGCGAGGCGGGGCGTGGCTTCGCCGTGGTCGCCGACGAGGTGCGCGCCCTGGCCAGCCGCACCCAGCAGAGCACCCAGGAGATCCAGGGCATGATCGACCGCCTGCAGCAGGGCACCCAGGAGGCGGTGACCTCCATGCGCCGCTCCAGCGATGCCGGCGAGGTCACCAGCGAGCAGGCCAACAAGGCTGGCGCCTCGCTGGATGCCATCGCCCACCTGATCGCCACCATCAACGCGATGAACGCGCAGATCGCCAGCGCCGCCGAGGAGCAGACGGCAGTGGCCGAAGAGATCAACCGCAGCGTGCACCAGATCGCCGTCGCGGTGGACAGCGTCGCCGATGAAACCCAGCGCGGCGCCCAGACTGCACGCAGCCTGGCCGGCCTCGGCGAGCGTCTCGGGGCGCTGGTGCGTCAGTTCCGCATCTGATTCACAGCGGGAAGCTCCAGCGACTGAATGCGTCGCTGAGCAGCTCGATCCAGGCGCGGACAGCCGGCGACATGCCGCGCCTGTGGGTGTAGGCCAGCTGGACATAGCCCTCTGGCACCGTCCAGTGCGGCAGCAATGACACCAGGCTGCCATCGGCCAATTCCTCATGGCAGTAGGTGGTGGGCAGCAGGGTAATGCCCACCCCGGCCAAAGCCGCCGACTTGCGCATGGGAAAGTCGTCGACGGCCAGGCGCGCCTCCAGGGCGATTTCGCGAGCCTCCTGCGTCCTGTTGTGATGGAAGCGCAGATGAATGCGCCGGTCGGCTCCAATGGCGCCCAGCGCTGGCAACTGCTGCAGATCTTCGGGCTGCTCCAGGCGCAGCCCGGCTATCAGATCCGGGCGCGCCACCACCAGAGCGCGCGCCGGTAGCAGGCGGCGAGTGATCAGGCCCGGTTCTTCGTCATCGGCGTTGCGCACGCGCAGGGCGACGTCCACGGCCTCGTTGAGCAGGTCGATGCGGCGGCTGGTCTGCACGACTTCCAGCTGCACCCTGGGGTAGCGTGTCAAAAAATCATTGATCAGATCGGGCAGCAAGGCCACGCCCGGTGGGGTGGAGAAACGTACCCGGCCGCGCGGCTCGCTGGTCAGGTTGGCCACAGTTTCCTCTGCCTGTTCGGCCTCCAGCAGCATGGCCTGGCAATGGCGCAGGTAGCGTTCGCCGATATCGGTCAGCGCCAGTTGCCGCGTGCTGCGCTGCAGCAGGCGCGCACCCAGACGCTGCTCCAGTTCGGCGACACGTCGTGACAGGCGCGATTTCGGGATGCCCAGGGCTCGACCGGCAGCGGCAAAGCCGCCGGCTTCCACTACCTTGGCGAAGTAGAACAAGTCATTGAGGTCATGCATGGCCATCGTCCTATATATGGGACGAACTATCGCATTATTGCTGCCTTATCGACCATTGCTTGCATGGATAGCATCGCCGCAACTGTTTCGCTGCGTTTTACGCCTTATGGAGAGCCTTATGAAACTGTTGCACCTCGATTCCAGCATCCTCGGTGATGCTTCCGCTTCCCGTCAGCTCAGCCGCTCCGTGGTCGAGGCCTGGAGCGCAGTCGAGCCTGGCGTTCAGGTGACCTACCGCGACCTGGCCAGCGATGCGCTGAGCCACTTTTCCGCCGCCAGCCTGGTAGCGGCCGGCACCCCGGCCGAGCTGCGTGATGCCGCGCAGAAGCACGAGGCCGAACTGGCCGAACGCACCCTGGAAGAATTCCTCGCCGCCGACGCCATCGTCATCGGCGCACCGATGTACAACTTCGCCATTCCCAGCCAGCTGAAGGCCTGGATCGACCGCATCGCGGTCGCCGGCAAGACCTTCAAGTACACCGAGAACGGCGTGGTCGGTCTGGCAGGTGGCAAGACCGTGGTGATCGCCTCCAGCGCCGGCGGCATTCACGCCGGTCAGCCCTCCGGGCAGGCGCATGTGGACTACCTGGTGCGCATGCTCAACTTCGTTGGCATCGACGACATCCAGATCGTTCGCGCCGAAGGCCTGGCACTCGGTGGCGACGCGCGGGCGACGGCGATGAGCGCCGCGGCGCAGCGTATCGACGAGCTGTTCACCACCGCCTGATGCAGTCGCCATAACGAAAAAGCCCGCGAAAGCGGGCTTTGTCGTTTGCAGGGCCTACGTCAGACGATGATGCCCTGGCTGCGCAGGTAATCGTCGTAGGTGCCGGAGAAGTCGGTCACGCCGTTGTCCGACAGCTCGATGATGCGCGTGGCCAGGGAGCTGACGAACTCGCGGTCGTGGCTGACGAAGATCAGCGTGCCCGGGTAGTTCTCCAGCGCCAGGTTGAGCGCCTCGATCGATTCCATGTCCAGGTGGTTGGTCGGTTCGTCCATCACCAGCACGTTGGGCTTCTGGCAGGCCAGCTTGCCGAACAGCATGCGGCCCTGTTCACCACCGGAGAGCACCTTCACCGATTTCTGGATTTCGTCGGAGGAGAACAGCATGCGCCCCAGCGCGGCGCGGATGTTCTGCTCGCCGCTGGTCCACTGGCCCATCCACTCGAACAGGGTTTCGTCGGCTTCGAAGTCGTGGGCGTGGTCCTGGGCGTAGTAGCCCACCTCGGCGCTGTCGGTCCACTTCACGCTGCCGGCGTCCGGCTGCATTTCCCCGACCAGGGTGCGCAGCAGGGTGGTCTTGCCGATGCCGTTGGGGCCGATGATGGCCACGCGCTCGCCGGCCTCAATGGTGAAGCTGAAGTTCTTGAACAGCACCTTGTCGTCGAAGGCCTTGGACAGCTTCTCGATGGTTACTGCCTGGCGGTGCAGCTTCTTGTTCTGGTCGAAGCGGATGAAGGGGCTGACGCGGCTCGACGGCTTGACCTCGGCCAGCTGGATCTTGTCGATCTGCTTGGCGCGGCTGGTGGCCTGCTTGGCCTTGGAGGCGTTGGCCGAGAAGCGGCTGACGAAGGTCTGCAGCTCGGCGATCTGCGCCTTCTTCTTGGCGTTGTCGGCCAGCAGTTGTTCGCGGGCCTGGGTCGAGGCCGTCATGTACTCATCGTAGTTGCCGGGGAACAGGCGCAGCTCGCCGTAATCCAGGTCGGCCATGTGGGTGCAGACCGCATTGAGGAAGTGACGGTCGTGGGAAATGATGATCATGGTGCTGTTACGCGCCGTGAGGATGTTTTCCAGCCAGCGGATGGTGTTGATGTCCAGGTGGTTGGTCGGCTCGTCGAGCAGCAGCACGTCCGGATCGGCGAACAGCGCCTGGGCCAGCAGCACACGCAGCTTCCAGCCGGGGGCGACTTCGCTCATCGGACCGAAGTGCTGCTCCAGCGGAATACCCAGGCCCAGCAGCAGCTCGCCCGCGCGGGATTCGGCGGTGTAGCCGTCCATCTCGGCGAACTCGCCTTCCAGCTCGCCCACCTTCATGCCGTCCTCTTCGCTCATTTCCGGCAGCGAATAGATGCGGTCGCGCTCGGCCTTGACCTTCCACAGCTCCTCGTGACCCATGATCACGGTGTCGATCACGTTGAATTCTTCGTAGGCGAACTGATCCTGGCGCAGTTTGCCCAGGCGCACGTTCGGCTCGAGCATCACCTGGCCAGCCGACGGCTCCAGATCGCCGCCGAGAATCTTCATGAAGGTCGACTTGCCGCAGCCGTTGGCGCCGATCAGACCGTAGCGGTTGCCGTTGTTGAACTTGACGGACACGTTCTCGAACAGCGGCTTGGCGCCGAACTGCATGGTGATGTTAGCGGTGGAGATCAAAGGACTTACCTATCAGTAACTTGAGGTGCGCTGTTTAAAGGGTGATACCGTTTTCGAGCCTTTCGGGCGGCTGGAAACGAGGACGACGAACCTGCGCACAAGAGTGAACGCCACGGCCCTGCCGGCAGGCTAGCGGGCATGGGTGGGCGTGTCGGCATCGTGACGCCGGTGCCTGATGGTGCTCAGGGCGGCGTCGAGGCGCGCAATGGTATCACCTGGCACCTGCAACTTCAGCCATCGCGGCGATGGGCAGCGCCGTGGTGCATGCGTCCACGTCAAGCTTGTGCTCCAGGTTCGCCTGGCCATGGCGGTCGCATGGGCGTTCAACAGCGGCCAGCCGTTCAGATGCGTGGCCGCAGTTTCAGTTCGGGGGTGGGTTTGGGCGCCTCCCTGGCCGGGTGGCTGTCGGGGTGCTGTTCGATCATCTGGGCGATTGTCCGCAACTGCTCGAGCATGGCCTTGGCCAGTCCGGCCTGGGTGCGGTAGCGGCCGGTATCCGGGTCCTGTTCCAGGTCGCTGAGGCCCTTGAAGGGGTAGCTGTAGCGCCGGGCTTCGGGGGTGAAGAAGCGCTGGTAGTCATGCTCGGTGTCATGCAGTTCGCTGCAGGCGCGTTCCAGACTCTGCAGCTGTTCGGCGACGCTCGCCAGTAGCAGGCGCAAGCGAATGATCTGGTGATTTTCCCAGTTCATCGGCGAGGCCTTGGCGCCTGGCGGCCAGCATGCCGGGTCGCCGAAGCGCAGCACGAACTGCTGGCCGGCCTCGCGTCCGTAACGGGTCAGGCGTTCGATGCGCTCGGTAGGCATGGTCAGGTTGAGACCGCCTTCCTCGCGTGTCAGCTGAATCAGGCCGATGCGGTCGCGAAAGCCCGGCATCAGCGACAGGGTTTCGTGGTTCCAGTCCTTGGCCACGTTGCTGAGCTGGGCGAGAAAGCCGCGCAGCGCCGGCAGGCCGCTCTGCGGGAAGCGCCGCCAGTAGGCGAGGCGCGCGTCGCCGTTGTTGCGCGGGAAGCGCACGCGCTGTTCGTCTGCGCCGTCGGTCGGTCCGAGGTCCAGGCCGAAAGTGGGACGCCGGGGCAGGGCGGCATCGAAGAAGTGAATGGGGAAGTTGGAGCTTATACCGCCGTCGGTGAACCAGCAGCGTTCCAGTTTCTTCTCGCGCTTGCGGTAATCCACGGCGTGCAGTGGCACGGCGCTGAGCAGCAGCGGGAAGCTCAGGCTCATGCGCACCGCGACGATCACCGGCAGATCATCCGGCATGGGCATGCGCAGATAGCCATCGTGGCGTTCGTCCTCGCCGGGGCGCTGGTGCGCGCGCATCCAGACCACTACGCGACGGGGGAACAGGCGGGCGAATTCATCCTCGCGAAAATGGAACTGGTTGTTTTCACGCACCTGATCGTCATCGCGAAAGGGCAGGCGAAAGGGCCGCGCCATGCTCAGGCAGGTGGTCATGACCTGCAGGTCGATGCCGTACGCACGCAGGTCGCCGAAGGTCAGTGGCTTCTCGCATTCGACAGCGCCTGCCTGCTGCGCGCAGAACGCCTGCTGTCCGCTGAGCCGGTCGAGGTAGTGGGTCAGCCAGTTGGTCAGGGCTTCGTCCGGGGCCTCGTCATCGGCCCCAGGCAGACCGGTGCACAGGCCGAAACCATTCTGCGGCAGCTCCCGTAGCGCGGGCAGCAGCAGGCGGCAGGCAGCGGCGAACACACCGCCAAGCGCCGCGAACGACAGCACCCAGAGCCATAGCAGCGGATTGCCGCCGGCCATGGCGCTGCCCCATAGCGGCCCGCCCGCGGCGAGCGCGCCGAGCAGCGCGGCGATCTTGTGTCGCGTCAGCATCACCTTGAGTGGCGCCAGCAGGCGCGCTCGCGGCCCCTTGCCCTTGGCTTCGAGCGTGGCGATGAAGGTATCGAATAGCGGTCGCAGCGCAGGAATGGGCTTGAACAAGGCCTGCAGCTTGGTGCCATGGCCGTCTGCTGCGGGAGTACAGAGATGCTCAGGCAGGCGCTCGATCTCGGCGAAGCCGGCCGGATCGCTGCTCAGTTGCCCGCTCTGGAAACGCTGGCGACCGAGCTCGGCGGCTGCCGCTGCCGCAGCGGCGATGGCCCCGGCGCTGGTGCCGCCGATGCTGCGCAGACGAAAGGCCTTGGCGATCTCGGTGATGGCCAGCGGATAGACGATGCCGCTGGTGATGCCGCCTTTCATGATCAGGTCGCATTCCCTGGCGAATGCCGCCTGGCGCGAATCGTTCATCTACTGCTCCTTGTCGTCGTGCCGAACGCAGGCGCAGGCATGATAGCGCGGCTTTGCTGTCGTTTTGCTAGTAACGGGCGGCAGGATAGCGTTGCGCTAGCAGGTAGATATAGCGGGGGAGAATGCAAGGCCGCCTGCATCGCGTACTGCTGATGATCACGAGCGAGCGGGAGTTCTATGGCGCTGTACGGCCTCTGCGGGTATCGGACGACGCTTGTACATCCGATACCTCGCGCCGGTAATCCTACACAGGCGTCATCTGACTCTGACCATATCGTGCTTGTCGTCCCTACGCGCGCACGCCGCTCATCTCGGCCTGTCCCCCAGTATCGTCGCGCGATGCATCACTCGCCGTTGCGGGCGGTAGTCATCGACGGCGTAGTGCTGGGTGATGCGGTTGTCCCAGAAGGCCACGTCGTTTTCCTGCCAGCGCCAGCGGATGGTGAATTCCGGGCGGGTGGCATGGGCGAACAGAAAGCGCAGCAGGGCGTCGCTTTCGGCCGCTTCCAGTTCGTTGATGCGGTTGGTGAAGCCGTCGTTGACGAACAGGCCCTTGCGCCCGGTAACCGGGTGGGTGCGGATCACCGGATGTACTACCGGCGGGTGGGTGCGTTGCACTTCGTGGTAGTGCGCCAGGGCTTCTGGCGTATTGCCGAAGCGCTCCAGCGGGAAGGAGCGGGTGAAGTCGTGGGTGGCGGTGAGGCCGTCGAGCAACTGCTTCAGCGGCTGCGACAGGGCGTCATACGCCGCGCTGCTGCTCGCCCAGAGGGTGTCGCCGCCGTAGGGCGGCAGGTGCTTGGCGGCGAGTATCGCGCCGAGGGCCGGGGTTTGCAGAAAGCTGACGTCGGTGTGCCAGATGGCGTTGTCGCGCACGTCGGTCACGGCGGTGTCGAGCACGAGGATTTCGGGCTGTTCGGGCACGTTGGGGTAGAGCGGGTGGATGTGCAGGTCGCCGAACTGGGCGGCGAGTGCAGCCTGTTGTTGTGGCTCGATGGGCTGATCACGGAAGAACAGCACCTGGTATTGCAGCAGGGCGTCTTCGACTTGCTGGCACAGGCTGGCGGTAAGGGACTGGCGCAGGTCGATGCCGCTGACCTGGGCGCCGAGTGCCGGACTGAGAGGGGTAATGTGCAGGGTCATGTCGGCTGTCTCTCTCAATGTGCCTGGCCGTGCCAAGGCACCAGTTTGCGTTGCAGGGCGCGCAGGCCCAGTTCCAGGGCGAAGGCGATCAGGGCGATGACAAGGATGCCGAGGATCACCACGTCGGTGACCAGGAACTGCGCGGCCGACTGCACCATGAAGCCCAGGCCTTCGGTGGCGGCGATCAGTTCGGCGGCGACCAGGGTCGACCAGCCCACGCCAAGGCCGATGCGGATGCCGGTGAGGATGTCCGGCAGGGCGCTGGGCAGGATCACGTGGCGGATCAGTTGCGCCGGCGTGGCGCCGAGCGATTGCGCGGCGCGCAGTTTGGTCGGGTCGACGTTGCGCACGCCGGTGGCGGTGGCGATGGCCACCGGGGCGAAGATCGCCAGGTAGATCAGCAGCACCTTGGACAACTCGCCGATACCGCACCAGATGACGATCAGCGGCAGGTAGGCCAGCGGAGGGATCGGCCGGTAGAACTCGATCAGCGGGTCGAAGATGCCGCGTGCGATGCGGTGGCGGCCGATGGCGATGCCCAGCGGCACGGCGGTGAGCACGGCGGCCAGCAGGCCGAGGCCGATACGCCCGAGGCTGGCGCCCAGGTGCTGCCACAGGCTGGCGTTCATGTAGCCCTCGCCGAGCAGTTGCCAGCCGCGCGCCAGCACGGCCTGCGGGCTGGGCAGGAACAGGGGCTCGATCAGCCCAGCGGTGGTTACCGCCCACCACAGCCAAAGCAGGCTGGCGATGCTCAGGCTGCTGATGGTCAGCAGGCTCAGTTCACGACGCGGTTTCACCGTGCGCTGTTCTTCGGGCGTCTTGGCGTACAGGTATTCGTAGCTACTCATGCGCGGCTCCCCTGGCGTTGGGCAAAGACCTGGGCGAGCACGTGCTCGCGGGTGTCGATGAAGGCGGGATCGGACTTGATCGCACGGGCGCTTTCGCCAGCGGCATAGCGCCGGCCGAAGTCCAGCCGCAGGTGCTCGACGATGCGCCCGGGGTTGGGCGCCAGCAGCACCAGATCGGTGGCGAGGAACACCGCTTCCTCGATGTCGTGGGTGATCAGGAACACCGGTTTGTGCGTGCGCTGCCAGACCTGCAGCAGCAGCTCCTGCATCTGCTCGCGGGTGAAGGCGTCGAGGGCGCCGAAGGGTTCGTCCATCAGCAGCACGCGCGGGTCGGCGGTCAGCGCGCGGGCCAGGCCCACACGCTGTTTTTGCCCGCCTGAGAGTTCCCAGATGTGGCGCTGCTCGAAGCCGGCCAGGTCGACCAGGGCGAGCAGTTCGCGCGCCTTGGCCTCGCGTTCGGCACGACCCACGCCGGCCAGCTGCGGGCCGAAGGCGACGTTCTCCAGCACGTTCTGCCAGGGCAGCAGGGCGTCGTCCTGGAACACCACGCCACGCTCGGCACCAGGCCCCGCGACAGGCTTGCCATCGAGGCTGATGCGCCCGGCGCTGGGGGCGACGAAGCCGGCGATGAGGTTGAGCAGGGTGGTCTTGCCGCTGCCGGAGGGGCCGAGTGCGACCAGCAGTTGCTCGGGGCCGAGGTTGAAGGACAGGTCGCTCAATACCGCATTGGCGGCGCCCGGGTACTGTGCGCTGATGTGCTCCAGTTCGAGTAGGGCCATGTTCAGGTTCTCTTCAAGGCAGGCGCGGGTTCAGGGTTTGATGTACTGGCTGCTGACGTAGGGCGAGTAGTCCGGCAGCACCCGATCGGCCTTGCCCTGTTCCTTGAGGAAGGCGGCAGTGGCGGCGATGTCGCCAGCGGTGCGCTCGCCGAGCAGTGCCAGTTGTTGCTGACGATCCGGGAAGGCGGAGCCGGCCAGCAGCTCGAGCACGTCTTCGGGGTTGGCGCCGGTCAGTGCGGCGATCTTGCGCACCGGTTCGGAGTCGGCGGTCCACCGGTCTTTCTCTGCCGCATAGCGGGCGAAACTGTCGAGGGTGACCTTGGCGAACTGCTCCAGCACTTCGGGATGTTTCTCGGCGAAATCCTTGCGCGCCACCCAGACCTCGAAGGTCGGTGCGCCCCAGGCGCCGACTTCGGCGGCGTCGGTGAGCACCTTGCCGGTCTTCTTGATCTCGCCCAGGGCCGGCGACCAGACGAAGGCACCGTCGATGTTGCCGCGTTGCCAGGCAGCGTTGATCTCGGTCGGGTTGAGGTTGACGATGCGCACCTTGCTCGGATCGATCTGCCAGTGCTTGAGGGCGCCGAGCAGGCTGTAGTGCGAGGTGGACACGAACGGCGTGGCGAGGGTCGTGCCGGCGAGGTCGGCGGGCTTCTCGATGCCGCTGCCATTGCGTACTACCAGTGCCTCGGCGGCGTTGATCTGCGCGGCGACGACGAAGGTGACAATGGGCAGGTTGCGGCTGGCCGCAGCGGCCAGCGGGCTGGAGCCGAGGTTGCCGATCTGCACGTCGCCGGAGGCGATGGCGGTGACCACTTCGGCGCCGCTGTTGAAGCGGCGCCAGTCGATTTTCTGGCCGATGGCGCGTTCATAGTCGCCGTCGGCCTGGGCGACCTTGGTCGGATCGATACCGGTCTGATAGGCGATGGTCAGGTCTGCAGCCTGGCTGAACGAGGCGAACGCAGCAGCGGCCACGGCCGCGAACAGGCGATGGATACGGGGCATGGAATGAACTCCGGGGATCAAAGGAGACCGGGCGGCTTGGCCGCCCGGAAAAACGAGGCTCAGTTGGTGATGTACTGGTTGCTGACGTAAGGCGCGTAGTCCGGCAGCACCTTGTCCACCTTGCCTTGCTCCTTGAGGAAGCCTGCGGTGGCGCTGACGGCCTGGGTGGTCGGCGCGCCGAGGGCGGTCACTTGGTCGGCCGCTAGCGGGAACACGTTGCCCTGCAGCAGCAGCGGAATGTCCTCGGCTTTGGCGCCGGAGAGTTTCACCACCTTGGCGATGTTGTCCGGGTTGGCCAGCCAGGCTTGCGGGTCCTTGCGGTAGTCGGCGTAGGCGTCGAGGGTGACCTTGGCAAAGGCGCGCACGGCGTCCGGATGCTTCTCGGCGAAGTCCTTGCGCACGATCCAGGCATCGAAGGTCGGTGCGCCCAGCTCGCTGAGTTCGCCGGAGGTGATCAGCACCTTGCCGTTTTCCTTGGCCACGCCGAGGGCCGGGTCCCAGACGTAGGTGGCGTCGATGTCGCCGCGCTGCCAGGCGGCGATGATCGCCGGCGGCGCCAGGTTGAGGATCTGCACCTTGCCCGGGTCGATGTTCCAGTGCTTGAGCGCGGCCAGCAGGCTGTAGTGGCCGGTGGAAACGAACGGCACGGTGACCTTCTTGCCGATCAGGTCGGCCGGTTTGTCGATGCCGCTGCCATTGCGCGCCACCAGGGCCTCGGCGGCACCGATCTGTGCGGCGATGAGGAAGGTCTTTACCGGCAGTTGCCGGCTGGCCGCGGCGGCCAGCGGACTGGAGCCGACGTAGCCGATCTGCACGTCACCGGAGGCGAGGGCGGTGATCACCTCGGCGCCGCTTTCGAACTTGCGCCAGTCGATCTTGGCTTTGGCGGCCTTTTCATAGGCGCCGTCGGCCTGGGCGACCTTGGCCGGATCGACGGTGGTCTGATAGGCAACGGTGAAGTCGGCGGCCTGTGCGACCAGGGTCGCGCTCGACAGGGTCAGTGCGGCCAGCACGCGGCGCACGAAGGGAAACGGGGTCATGGTGGTGCTCCTCGAAAGCGCGCTGGCCCTTCTGACGAGGATGCCGAGCCGCTGGACGTTGTGCAGGTGTTGTCTGGGGTGTCCGGCGGTCCGGTGGAGCAAGCCTATCTATGCCAAATGGAATAGATAAATACTTTTTTAGAATATTTTTATATTTTTCGGAGTGGTCGTATGGCGTCAGTTGCCTGCGGCCTGTCCAGTGTCTCGCTGGCTCGTGATTGCTGGATATCCCCCACGGCTCAGGCCGCTACGGGATGTGCGGAGCGCGACGGGCATGAGCAGGCGTGCGTGCTTGTAAGGGAAGGCGTGGGCAGTGCGTCGGCAGCAGGGCAGGACCGGGCTACAGCGCCCGGTCGAGCAGAAACTTGCTGAGAAACTGTCGCGTGCGTTCGTGCTGCGGGGCGCTGAACAGGGTCTTGGCCGGGCCCTGTTCGACGATGCGTCCCTGGTCGATGAAGATCGCCCGATCCGCCACGTCGCGGGCGAAGGCCATTTCGTGGGTGACGATGACCATGGTGCGCTTTTCTTCGGCCAGGTCACGGATGGTGGTCAGCACTTCGCCGACCAGCTCCGGGTCGAGCGCCGAGGTGGGCTCGTCGAAGAGGATCACCTGTGGGCGCATGGCCAGGGCACGGGCGATGGCCACACGCTGTTGCTGGCCGCCGGACAGACGCTTGGGGTAGGCGTCTTCCTTGCCGCCCAAGCCCACCTTGGCGAGCAGGGCGCGGGCGTGGGCGAGGGCTTCTTCGCGGGGCTCCTTCTTCACCTGCACCGGGCCTTCGATGACGTTTTCCAGCGCCGTGCGGTGGGGGAACAGGTTGAAGTTCTGGAACACGAAGCCGGCCTGCTGACGCAGCTGGCGGATCAGTTTCTGCTGGCCCTTGAGCGGGCGGTCGGCATCGATATGGACATCGCCCACGGTGATCTGCCCGCCGCTGGGCTGTTCCAGCAGGTTGAGGCAGCGCAGCAGGGTGGTCTTGCCCGAGCCGCTGGGTCCGATGATGGCCACCACCTCGCCGGCGGCGACGTCGAGATCGATGCCCTTGAGCACTTCGGTGCCATTGAAGGCCTTGCGTAGATTGCGCACGGAAATCATCAGGTGTCCTGCTCGTGCCGGTTGACCCTGGCCTCCAGGCGCGCCTGGAAGTGCGCGAGGATGCTGGCCAGCGCCCAGTAGATCAGCGCGGCTGCCAGGTACATGGTGAAAATCTCGAAGGTGCGCGCGGTGATCAGCTGCGCCTGGCGGAACAGTTCCGGCACCTGGATGGTGGCGGCCAGGGCGGTGTCCTTGACCAGGGAAATGAAGCTGTTGCCCAGTGGCGGCAGGGCGGTGCGCGCGGCCTGCGGCAGGATCGCGCGATACAGCGTCTGCGTCTTGCTCATGCCGATGCTGGCGGCCGCTTCCCACTGGCCGCGGTCGATGGAGGCGATGGCGGCGCGGAGAATCTCCGAGGTGTAGGCGGCCATGTTCAGCGAGAAACCGATCAGCGCCGCCGGCAGCGGATCGAGCTGGATGCCCAGCTGTGGCAGGCCGTAGTAGATCAGAAACAGCTGTACCAGCAGCGGCGTGCCGCGGAAGAAGGAGACGTACAGGCGGGTGAGCCAGCGCAGCGGCGCTGGCCCGTACAGGCGTCCGACGGCGAGGGCGAAGCCCAGCAGCAGGCCGAAGAACATGCCGCCCAGGCTGAGTATGACCGTGTAGTAGGCGCCCTTGAGGAGAAAGGGCGCAGACTCCAGAGCCAGCTGCAGGGCGGACTCGATCATCGGGTGACGTCAGCCTTGAACCATTTTTCGGAAAGTTGCTTGAGGGTGCCGTTGGCACTCAGTTTGGCCAGCGCCTCGTCGATGGCGGCGAGCAGCGCGGGGTTGCCCTTGCGCAGGGCGATGCCGGCCTCCTGGCGGGAGAAGGCATCGCCGGCCACGGCCAGGCGACCACCGGTTTTCTCGACCATCTCGAAGGCAGCCAGACGATCCACCAGGATCGCGTCGATGCGACCGACATTGAGGTCCTGGAACTTGGTCGGGTCGTCGTCATAGGTGCGGATGTCGGCTTGCGGCACGTTGTCTTTCAGCCACTGCTCGTAGTTGGTGCCCAGGCCTACGCCGACCTTCTTGCCGGCCAGATCCTGCGCGCTCTTGATGCTGTCGCCGTCGGCCTTGCGGGTTAGCGCCTGGATGCCGGAGACGGTGTAGGGCGTGGAGAAATCGTATTTCTTCTTGCGCTCCTCGGAGATGGTCACCTGGTTAATCACCACGTCCAGGCGCTTGGACTCCAGCGCGGCGAGGATGCCGTCCCACTTGGTCGGCTGGAATTCGGCCTTGACGCCCAGCTCCTTGGCCAGCGCCTCGGCCAGTTCCACTTCGAAGCCGGTCAGCTTGCCGTTCTCGTCCTGGTAGTTGAAGGGCGGGTAGGTGCCCTCCAAACCGACCTTGATGGCGCCACGCGCCTTGATCTCGTCGAGCAGGTCAGCGGCAAAGCTTGCTGTGCTGAAACTGGCGCCCAGAACGAGGGCCAGACTACCGAAGAGGAAATGGCGACGCAGGGTGGAAAATGTCATGGTGACCTCGTGTCAGTGGGAAGGTGGCGCCACTCTAGGTGGAAATGTTTATTCCGTTAAATAATTAAAAATTATCTATATATTCATTTTGGTTTGTAGGCGAAGAGGGCGGGTGAGCCACCCGTGTGCAGGAACAACAGCGGGCCATTGCCGGGGAAGGCGCCTCGCCTGAGCCCATCGAGCAGCCCTGCGAAGGCTTTGCCAGTGTAGACCGGGTCGAGCAGGATCGCCTCCAGGCGCGCCAGCAGGCTGATGGCCTCGAGGCAGGCGGCATTGGCTTCGCCATAGCGCGGTGCGAAATAGCCGTCCCATAGCTCCAGGTTCAGTCCGCGCGGCACGTCAGCCTCCAGCAGTTCAGCCGTACGCTGCAGTAGACCTTCGACCTTGGGCTTTTGTGCCGCCTCGCTGCGTGAAACGGTGACGCCGATCACGCGCGTGCCGGGGCGTGAGCCTTCCAGCGCCAGGGCCAGCCCGGCATGCGTGCCGGCGCTGCCGGAGGCCAGCACCACGGCAGCGAAGTCCTGGCCGCTGGCGGCAATCTGCTCGGCCAGTTCCAGCCCACCGCGGACGTAGCCGAGTACGCCCAGGGCATTGGAGCCGCCGATCGGCACGGCATAGGGGCGCCGCCCGGCTGCACTGAGGCGCTGGCAGGCGGCCTCCAGCAACTGATCGGCGTTGTCCAGGTTGGCGACGTTTTCCACCTCGGCGCCGAACAGGTCGAGCAGCCGGCGATTGCCATTGCCCAGATAGTCGTCGCTGTGGCTGTCGATGGGGTTTTCCAGCAGAGCCAGGCAGCCCAGGCCCAGCTGCGCAGCGACAGCCGCGGTCTGGCGCACGTGGTTGGACTGGATGGCGCCGGCAGTGACCAGCACGTCGGCACCCTTGGCCTGGGCGTCGGCGGCGAGGTATTCCAGCTTGCGCGCCTTGTTGCCCCCGAGCGCCAGCGGGGTGAGGTCGTCTCGCTTGATCCAGATTTCCCGACCCAGGTGCCGGGACAGGCGCGGCAGTGGGTGCAGGGCAGTGGCCTGGGGAATCAGTGGCAGGCGCGGGAAGCGGGCGAGGGCGGCGGTGAGCATGGGAGCCTCCTGAAAACGAAGGCCGACCACTCTAGGGGCAGGAGGGCCAAGGCGACAAGCGAAAACGTTATAGTGATTTTGGGTATAAGAAAATAATAAATAAGTATTTTATGGAATAAATATTTCTTCGTACCGTCGCGCTCAGCCCGTCACATCCGCCGGGCATCTGCCAAACGCGCCGGACTGTCGATCCAGCCGGTGCCCCAGACCGAGAACAAGGAAACCATGAAGAAGACCCTGCTGTTGACCGCCCTGGCCGCTGCCCTGACCGCCTCCCTGGCCCACGCTGGCGAAAAGCTCAGCGTTGCCGCTACACCGGTGCCGCACGCCGAAATCCTCGAGCTGATCAAACCCGAGCTGGCCAAGCAGGGTGTGGATCTGGATATCAAGGTCTTCACCGACTACGTACAACCGAACCTGCAGGTGAGCCAGAAGAATCTGGATGCCAACTACTTCCAGACCAAACCCTACCTGGACACCTTCAATGCACAGCGCGGCACCGAACTGGTGATCGTGCAGGGCGTGCATGTCGAGCCCTTCGGTGCCTATTCGAGCAAGTACAAGTCCCTCGACGAGCTGCCGAACGGCGCCACCATCGCCATTCCCAACGAAGTCAGCACCAGCGGTCGTGCGCTGCTCCTGCTGCAGAAGGCCGGCCTGCTGACCCTCAAGGACCCCAACAGTGCCCAGGCGCTGCCGCGTGACATCGCCGATAACCCGCGCAACTTCAAGTTCCGCGAGCTGGAAGCGGCCACCGTGCCGCGCGTGCTGAATCAGGTCGACCTGGCGCTGATCAACACCAACTACGCGCTGGAAGCCAAACTCAATCCCAAGCGCGACGCGCTGGTGATCGAAGGTAGCGACTCGCCTTATGTCAACTACCTGGTGGCCCGCCCGGACAACCAGGACAGCGAGGCGCTGAAGAAATTGTCCGCCGCGCTGACCAGCCCGCAGGTGAAGGCATTCATCGAGAAGCGTTATGAAGGCGCGGTGCTACCGGCCTTCTGATCGAAACTGTAAGGCGGCTCTTTTTGTGTCTTGGCTGCCCACCGTTGAACACGGTAGTAAACCTGTGCAAACGGGTTTGCGTTTACGCCGAGCCGGCCTTGCCGACTCGGCGCTTTTTTCGTCGGCAGGGCCTTCTTGGGGTGAGCTTCAGGTTTTCGCCGTACGCTTGCCGCACTTCGGCTGCAGGGTGAAGGTGCGCGACGCGTCCACGGCGCCCAGATGTTCCAGGGTGCGGCGCCCGATCAGCACCGGGTAGAGCATCCTGTCGCGGTCGTTGAGCGAGAACTGCTCGTCGTAGACCTGATCGCCGATGCACATGCGCATCGACACCACGGGGCGTCGCTCGGCGCCGCCCGCTCCACGTACGCGGACGTTGCGCTCGACCCGGCGTTCGAAGGGAAGGCTCACCGGCTTGCCGGTTTTGCTGTCCTTGAGCTCGACCTTGAAGCGCACCCACTTCTCGCCATCGCGCTCGAACGCTTCCAGGTCCCTGGCGTCCAGGGACGAGGTGAGGGCACCGGTATCCAGCTTGATCTTGACCGATACCTGCTCGGGCAGGAGCAGGCCTTCTTCCACCCAGCCCAGAATCCTGGGCGTCTTGTCGGCAGCTGTCGCTCCGAAGGAAACGGCCAGGAGTATGAGAAGCAGCGCGGCGATGCGTTGAAATATCCAACAGGTCATGGTGGTGCTCTCTGGCAATGGCGGCGTGAGCGTTGCGCGGCGAGCGTCCAAGGCCTGCCAAGGCACCAGAATGGCGGCTGGCTTGACGCTTGCTGCACAATCACTCAGGCAAGCGGATCGCGACTTCGTTCGGCTGATGTCGTGATCTGGCTGGCCCTGGCTGCTGCGCTCGGTCACGCCCTCGTCCTTCATGGGCGCGGGTAGCCACGAGCAGGCAGGCGTGACAGGCCCGCACGGCTTGACCAATAATCCCGGCCTCTCTTGTCCCGCCGCCCGAGATCGTCATGAGCGCCACCCTGCCGCCCCTCGTCCTGTCCATTCAATCGCACGTCGCCTGGGGCCACGTCGGTAATGCAGCAGCGGTCTTCCCCCTGCAGCGCCTGGGCTTCGAGGTGCTGCCGGTTCACACCGTGCAGTTCTCCAATCACACCGGCTACGGCCAGTTTCGCGGCCAGGTGTTCGGTGCCGAGCATGTGCGCGAAGTGCTGCTCGGGCTGCGTGAGCGCGGCGTGCTGCCGCGCCTGGCAGCCGTGCTGTCCGGTTATCTGGGGGATGCCGATAGCGGGCGGGTGATTCTCGAGGCGGTGGGCGAGATTCGCCAGTACAACCCGGCAGTGCGCTACCTGTGCGACCCGGTGATGGGCGACATCGGCCGTGGCGTGTTCGTCAATCCGGCGATTCCCGACTTCCTGCGTGACCAGGCCATCCCCTGCGCCAACATCATCACGCCCAACCAGTTCGAGTTCGAGTTGCTCACCGGCTCGCAACCGACCAGCCTGCGCGAGGCGGTGAAGATCGCCAGGCAACTGCGTGGCCGGGGGCCGGACGTGGTGATCGTGACCAGCCTGGCGACCCCGGATATTGCCGACCACGAGCTGGGTACGCTGGCGGTGAATGGTGACGGCGCCTGGCTGGTGACTACGCCGCGCCTGGCGCTGCACCCCTTGCCCAACGGCATGGGCGATGTGTTCTCGGCTGTGCTGCTGGGGCGCCTGCTGGCCGGTCAGGCACTGCCGCAAGCGCTGGAGCTGGCCACGGCCACGCTCTATGCGCTGGTCGAGCAGACCGAGGACGGCGCCCGCGACCTGCCGCTGGTGGCTGCTCAGGAGCAGATCGTGGCCCCGGCCGCGCGCTTCGTCGCGCGCCGGATCGGCGCTGACTGAGGTAGGGCAGGGCCGATGGCCCTGGCGGGGCTTGCACGGCCGCAGCGGTAAGCACTCGGGGTTGGCCCTGCCTGCGCGTGGGATTTTCTTTTTTTCATTGAAACTGCTGCTGCCGATGAGCGCTTTTTTCATGCCGCGGCCTGCTTCAGACTAGCGCCCATTTCGCTCCATCCATTCGATCAGGAGGTTGTCCATGAGCCCCGTTTCCTTCGCGCGTCAGCGCTACACCACCAAGGCCTACGATGCCAGCCGCCAGGTGGACCAGGCGATCATCGACGAGTTGCTCGAGCTGCTGCGCCTGTCGCCGTCGTCGGTCAACTCGCAGCCCTGGCATTTCGTCGTGGCCAGCACCGCCGAGGGCAAGGCGCGTCTGGCCAAGGGCGCGCAGGGCGGCTTCGCCTACAACCAGCCGAAGATTCTCGATGCCTCGCACGTGATTCTGATCTGCGCCCGCCGCGACCTCGACGAGGCCTACCTGGCCGAGGTGCTGCAGCAGGAAGCCGAGGACGGCCGCTTCCGCGATGACGCGGCGCGCACCACCCAGCACAACACCCGCAGCAGCTATGTCGAGCTGCATCGCGGCCTTGGCGACATGCAGCACTGGACCGAGAAACAGGCCTATCTGGCGCTCGGCACCCTGCTACTGGGCGCGGCCGCCAAGGGCATCGACGCCACGCCGATGGAGGGCATCGACCGCCAGGCGCTGGACGAGGAACTGGGGCTGGCCGCTCAGGGCCTGAGCAGCGTGGTGGCCGTGGCGCTGGGCTATCGTAGCGACAGCGATTTCAATGCCGCACTGCCGAAGTCGCGCCTGCCGGCCGAGCGTGTATTGACCCGCCTCTGAGCGCGGCGCCGGCCAGCGCTTCTCCGCACGCGGCTCAAGACGTGCCCTGGCCGAGCAGTTCGTCCAGGATGTCCAGGCGGAATTGGCGCTGCAGGGTGACGGCGAAGAACTGTTCGGCGATCTCCGGAATCTCGGCGTAGAGCTGCAGCACGCCGGATTGCAGTTCGTCCTGCACCACCACCGCCGGCAGCAGCGCCATGTCGCCGGAGTCGCGGGCCAGCAGGCGCAGCATGGCCATGTCCTCGACCTCGGCGCAGATGTCCGGGCGCAGGCCCTGGCTGTCGCAGAACAGTTCGAACTGGCTGCGGATGTCGCTGCTGCGGCCCGGCACGATCAGCCGCGCCCGCTGCAGGTCGCGGTGCAGATCGAAACTGCCGCTGCGCGGCGGGCCCACCAGGCACACGCTCTGCCGGTCCAGCAGGCGGCAGCGCCAGGAGCGCTGCGCATCGCTGCTCACCGCCTGGTTGGTCAGCACCACGTCGAGCTTGTGCAGGGCCAGGCGCTCCAGCAACTCGCCCAGGCTGCCGGATTCCAGGGTGATGCGCAGCTCGTTGCGGCCCAGGAAGGGCCGCAGCAGGTTCTCCTGGAAGTTGCGCGACAGCGTGGCCACTGCGCCGATACGCAGTTGGCGGTTGGCCTGCAATGCGCCCTGCAGGGTCATCTGCAGCTCGCTGCCGAGGGCGAAGATGCTGTCGGCGTAATCCAGCACCAGTTGCCCGGCTTCGGTCAGCAGCAGGTTGCGTCCGGAGCGGATGAACAGGGGGTGGCCAAGCTGCTCCTCGAGCGCGCGGATCTGCGTCGACAGCGCCGACTGGGCGACGTGCAGCGATTGCGCGGCGCGGGTCAGGTTGCCTTCCTTGGCCACGGCCCAGAAGTAGTGCAGGTGATGGAAATTGAGGCGGCGCACGGATAGTTCTCTAAAGAAGAATGCTTGATTCTTATCAATCTATTTTAAATAAATAAAGCACTCCCCGAGACTAGCGTCATCGCTCATCTCCCGGAGATCGCTCATGCTCCCTCTATCCGCTGAACTGGTCACCTGGTTGCCCTGGCTGTATGCCGCGGCAGCGGTGCCCGTGGCGCTGTGGCCGACGCGCCTGGCTGCCAGCCTCTGGTTCCCCGGGCGCCTCGCCGCGATGGCGGGCCTGGCTCTGCTAGTGGCGGCGCTGCTGCAAGCCTGGCTGGACGACCAGCCTGCTGACCGCCTGGGGCTGGCCATGGCCAGCCTGATCAGCCTGCTGGCGCTGGTGATCGTCGAGTTCTCCGCGCGCTACCTGCAGGGTGAGCCTGGCCAGCGCCGCTACCTGCTGGCACTGCTCGGCACCCTGGCGGCGGTGGCGCTGGTGGTGGTCAGCGCCGATCTGTACTGGCTGGTGGCGGCGTGGATCGCTTCCAGCCTGTGCCTGCACCAGTTGCTGACCTTCTATCGCGACCGCCCCATGGCGCTGGTGGTGGCGCACAAGAAGTTCCTTGCCAGCCGCCTGGCCGATGTCTGCCTGATCCTGGCCAGCGTACTGCTGGCGCGCGCCGCCGGCGGTAGCGAGCTGGCGCAGATACTCGATCAGGTAACGTTGCGCCTGGAGGCTGGGGCGCTCGGCTGGGACCTGCACCTGGCGGCCGTACTGCTGGTGCTGGCGGTGATTCTCAAGTCCGCGCAGCTGCCGGTGCACGGCTGGCTGATTCAGGTGATGGAGGCGCCGACGCCGGTATCGGCGCTGCTGCATGCGGGGCTGGTCAACCTCGGCGGCTTCGTCCTGCTGCGCTTTGCGCCCCTGCTGTCGGCCGCGCCGCTGGCGCAGACGCTGCTGGTGGTGGTCGGCGGCCTGACTGCCGTGCTCGCGGCGCTGGTGATGATGACGCGCATCAGCATCAAGGTACGCCTGGCCTGGTCGACCTGCGCGCAGATGGGCTTCATGCTGCTCGAATGCGGCCTCGGTCTCTACGAGCTGGCGCTGGTGCACCTGCTGGCCCACTCGCTGTACAAGGCCCATGCCTTTCTCACGTCCGGGGAGACGGTGCTGCAGGTGCGCCATCAGGCCTTGCAGCCGCAGCGGCCGGCGCCGGGGTTGCTCTCGCTGCTGCTGGGCCTGGCGCTTGCGGGGCTGGCCATGGCACTGCTCGACCAGGCCTGGCACTACGCCGTACCGGCGCATGCACTGCCGTTGGAGGCCCTGGCCATCCTCGCGGTGGGGGTGGCGCCCTGGTGCCTGCGCCGCAGCCAGCCGGTATACGCCGCGCTGATGCTGGTGGCGCTGCTTGGCCTGTATCTGCTATGGCACCTGGCGGCAAGCTGGATTCTCGCCCCGGGGGGCGCCTCTGCTGCGGCGCCGCTGCATCTCAGCCTGTTGGCCCTGGCGCTGTTCCTGGTGCTCTACCTGCTGCAGGCCTGGATAGTCGCGCGGCCGCACAGCGCGCTGGCGCGACGTCTGTATCCGGCGGCGTTCGCCGGGTTCTTCCTCGATGAACATTTCACTCGCCTGACCTTCCGCCTGTGGCCGGTACGTCCGCCGCAGGGCAACGTCGCCGCCACCGGAGAGCGCCCATGACCGCCATCGAATACTTCGTCGCCATTGACCGCGATGTCCTGCACGGCGCCGCCGCGCGTGCCTGTGAACGTATCGCGCCGACCTGGCCGCTGGATCGTCTGATCGCCGTCAGCCCGCTGTGGGAGCGGCGCCAGCAGCGCTGGTCCGAGGTCGCCGAGCAGCTCTGGCGGCGCGCCGGCAGCCGGCTCACCCTGGCGGCCGAGGACTATCGCCAGGCCTGGGCGCAGGGGCAGATCGGCGAGCACCACTTGCACCAGGTGCTGATCGACAACCCGCATGGCTGGACGGTGGCGGATCTGCTGCAGGCGCTGCAGGCGGCAGACGAGGAGGGCCGTGGCCTGCCGCTGCTGGAGGACATGGCCGATGCCGAGATCGCGCTGCCAGGCTGGCCGACCCTGATCACCCAGCAGATCGGCCAGTGCTGCGCCGCCTGGTTCGACGAGGCGCAAGCCGACTGGCATGTCGAACGCCAGGGCGGCCTGTATCAGGCCTGGCGCAAGGCCATGCAGGACGACCGCGGCCTCAGCGTGCTCAGCGCCTGTCGCGACCTGAGTGGACGTATCGCCGAGCTGCCGTTGCAGCCGCAGGCGGCGCTGGAGGCAGCGGTGCAGCGTCTGGGGGTGACGGTCGACGAGCTGGACGAATGGTTCGACTGCCTGTTGTTGCGCAGCCTGGGCTGGGCCTCCTGGTGCGCCTATCGGCGCTGGCAGGCGCGCCAGGAGGGTGGCGACGACGCCACGCTGCTCGAGCTGCTGGCCATCCGCGCAGCCTGGGAATGGCTGGTGGACGACCGTCGGCGTGGTCCCGGCAGTCGTTGGAGCGCCTGGCGCGAGGCCTGGCAGACCGGCCGCAGCCGCCAGCCGTCGCATGCCTGGCAGGCGCTACAGCTGTGGCAGCGCGCCGAGGAGCTGGCCTGGCAGGAGCACCTGCAGCGTCTGCTGCGCCCGCGCTCGGCGCAGCCCATGGCCACGGAGCAGGTGCTGGCCAGGGTCTATTTCTGCATCGACGTGCGCTCCGAGCCGCTGCGCCGTGCCCTGGAGGAGGTTGGCCCGCAGCTGCAGACCGGTGGTTTCGCCGGATTCTTCGGTCTGCCGATCGCCTATACGCCACTCGGTACCGCAGCCACCCGGCCGCAGCTGCCGGGACTACTGGCGCCGCAGCTGAGCGCCGGCGACAGCTGCGGTGACGTGGCCTGCGACGCCCAGCTGGCCGGGCGGCGCCAGGCGCGACTGGCGCGTCAGGGGCGCTGGCGCCTGTTCGAGCGTCTGCCGGCCTCGGGTTTCACCCTGGTCGAGTCCCTCGGCCTGGGTTACGCCGCAGCACTGCTCGGGCGCACCGGGGGCTGGCTGTGCGGCCCGGCGCCGGCCGAGCGTGGCGGCCTGAAGGCCGCCGAGTGGCAGCGGCTCAGCCCGGTGCTGGCGCCGCTGGCCGCGGATGAGCGGGTGCAACTGGCTGCGCGCATTCTGCGGGCGATGGGGCTGACGCGGGATTTCCCGCCGCTGGTCCTGTTGCTCGGTCACGGCAGCCAGAGCGCCAACAACCCGCAGGCAGCCGGACTGGATTGCGGCGCCTGCTGCGGGCAGAGCGGCGAGGTCAATGCGCGGGCGCTGGCCGAGTTGCTCAATGACCCGCTGGTACGGCAGGGGCTGGCCGGGCAGGGGATCGCCATGCCGGCCGACTGCCAGGTGCTGTCGGGCCTGCACAACACCACCACCGACGAGGTGCAGGTGTTCGCCAGCCAGGCGCTGCCGACGGCCCTCGCACCGACCTGGCAGTGGCTGCGCCAGGCGCTGGATAGCGCCGGGCACAGGGTACGCCAGGCACGGGCGGCGCGCCTGGGCCTCGGTCATCTCGATGACCGACCTGAGCGCCTGCTGGCTGCGCTGCGCCGGCGCGGCCATGACTGGGCGCAGACGCGACCCGAATGGGGCCTGGCCGGCAACGCCGCCTTCATCGCGGCGCCGCGGGCGCGCAGCCGCGGCCTCGACCTGCAGGGGCGTGCCTTCCTGCACGACTACGACTGGCGGCTGGACGAGGGCGGCAAGGTGCTGGAGCTGATCATGACGGCGCCGATGGTGGTGGCGCACTGGATCAACCTGCAGTACCTCACCTCGACCACCGACAATCAACGCTTCGGCAGTGGCAACAAGGTGCTGCACAACGTGGTGGGCGGCAATATCGGGGTATTCGAGGGTAATGGTGGCGACCTGCGCATCGGCCTGGCGCGGCAGTCGCTGCATGATGGCGAGCGCTGGCTGCATCGGCCGTTGCGCCTGAGCGTGATCATCGCCGCGCCGCGCTCGATGATCGATCAGGTGATCGCCAGCCATCAGGTGGTGCGTGAGCTGGTCGAGCACGGCTGGCTGCACCTGCTACGCCTGGATGACTGCTCTGACATCCCGCTGCAGCGTCGCGATGAGCGGGGCTGGCAGCCACTGCTGAGGTACTGAGGCGGCTGCCTGCCGCAGTTGCCCTGCGCTGCAGGGCAGCCGCGGCGCGGCTTAATCCGGCAGCCTGGCGATCACCTTGATCTCGAAGTCGAAGCCGGCCAGCCAGGTCACGCCAATGGCCGTCACCGTCGGATAGGGCGCTTCGCCCCAGTAGTTGGCTGCCACCTCCCAGAGGGCTTCGAACCTGGTGTGCGGGTCGACCATGAAGATGGTGGTGTCGACCACGTCCGCGAAGCTGCACCCAGCCTCGGCGAGGATCGCGTCGAGATTGGCGAAGGTGCGCTGCACCTGGTCTTTCAGGTCCGGTTCCGGCGAGCCGTCCATGCGGCTGCCGACCTGGCCGGAGACGAACAGGAAGCCGTTGGAGCGAATCGCCGGCGAGTAGCGATGACGTTCGTACAGGGCGTGGCGTTCGGCCGGGAACACCGCATCACGTTTGTTGCTCATTGTTGCCTCCGTGGGGCCTGCGCGGCCCGCTGTTGTCGATGGCGCCACTTTAGGAGCACGGCGGGAGTGGATAAACGAGCAACTCTGGTCATGACTGTTTGTAGAATCCAAACAATCTACGGCTGAGAGAGACGAGCAATGGACCGTTTCGATGCGATGCAGGCCTTCGCCCGGGTGGTGGAAACCGGCAGTTTCACCAAGGCGGCTGCGACCCTGCACATGAGCAGGACCAGCGTGACCCAGCTGGTGCAGCAACTGGAGGCGCGGCTGCGCGTGCGCCTGCTCAACCGCACCACGCGCAAGGTCAACGTCACGGCCGATGGCGCCGCCTACTACGAACGCGTGGTGCGTCTGCTGGCGGATGTCGACGATGCCGAGACCAGCCTGTCCAGCGCCTCACTGACCCCGCGTGGCCGCCTGCGCGTGGACGTGCCCAGCCCCTTCGCGCGCATGCTGCTGATCCCGGCACTGCCGGCCTTCTACGCACGCTATCCGGAAATCCAGCTGACTCTGGGCGTGAGCGACCGCCTCGTCGACATCATCGGCGAGAACGTCGACTGCGTGGTGCGCGGCGGCGAGATTACCGATCAGTCGCTGATCGCACGGCATATCGGTGATTTGCAACTCGGTATCTATGCCACGCCGGGCTACCTGCAGCGAGCCGGAATGCCGGCGCATCCGCGCGAACTGGAAGACAGCGGCCACAGTACCGTGGGGTTTCTCTGGTCACGCACCGGCAGGGCCTTGCCCTATGCCATGCACCGTGGCGAGGAGCGTATCGAGGCGCAGGGCCGTCCGCTGCTGATCGTCGACGACGGCAACGCCTATCTGGCTGCCGGGCTGGCGGGCCTGGGCATGCTCTGGCTGCCGCATTACATGGCCAGACCGCATCTGGCCAGTGGCGAACTGCTGCGCCTGTTCGACGACTGGCAGATGACGCCGATGCCGATGTACCTGGCCTTTCCGCCGAACCGCCATGTCAGCGCCAAGCTGCGGGTGTTCATCGACTGGGTGGTGGAGCTGATGGCCGAACATGCGCCGCTGCAGGGGCATTGAGCGCGACCCCGTGGCGTGTTCGGCAGGGCGCCCGGCTGCGCCTCAGTCGCGAAAGAACACCTGGATCAGGTGATAGCCGAACTGCGTCTTCACCGGGCCGTGCACTTCCCGCAGGGGCTTCTTGAAGATCACCTGATCGACCGCCCGCACCATCTGCCCGGGACGCACTTCGCCGAGGTCGCCGCCTTTCTTGCCGGAAGGGCAGGTGGAGTGCTTGCGCGCCAGCACGTCGAAGGCTTCGCCGGCAGCGATGCGCTTTTTCAGGGCGGCCGCTTCCGCTTCGGTCTTGACCAGGATGTGGCGGGCCATTGCCTTTGCCATTGATGGGGTCCTCAATTCTGTCAGGGCGCTATTGTGCCAGCATTCGTCGCGCCAGCAGAATGGCGTCAATTTTATGGGTCGTGCCTGAATCCGCGACGCGGGCGAAACATGGCCTATGGTATTTCAATCGTGCCTTACGGAAAGCGCCGCCATGGATCTCCACGCAATGCTGAAAATCCTCTCCACTCAGGATGGCTCCGATCTGTACCTGTCCACCGGTGCGCCGCCCTGCGCCAAGTTCAATGGCGTGCTCAAGGCGCTCAGTCAGGAGCCGATGAAGGCGGGCGACGTGGCGGCCATCGCCGATTCGATCATGGATAGCGCGCAGCGCGAGGAATTCGAGCGCGAGCTGGAGATGAACCTGGCCATCTCGCTGACCGGCGTGGGGCGCTTTCGCATCAACATCTTCAAGCAGCGCAACGAGGTGTCCATCGTCGCGCGCAACATCAAGCTGGACATCCCGCGCTTCGAAGACCTCAAGCTGCCCGAAGTGCTGCTCAGCACGGTGATGGAAAAGCGCGGCCTGGTGCTGTTCGTCGGCGGCACCGGCTCGGGCAAGTCGACCTCCCTGGCGGCGCTGATCGACTACCGCAACCGCAACAGCGGCGGGCATATCATCACCATCGAAGACCCGGTGGAGTACGTGCACCGGCACAAGAAGTCGATCATCAATCAGCGCGAGGTGGGCGTGGACACCCGCAGCTTCCATGCGGCGCTGAAGAACACCCTGCGCCAGGCGCCGGACGTGATCCTGATCGGCGAGATCCGCGACCGGGAAACCATGGAGCACGCCCTGGCCTTCGCCGACACCGGGCACCTGGCAATCTCCACGCTGCATGCCAACAACGCCAACCAGGCGCTGGACCGCATCATCAACTTCTTCCCCGAAGACCGCCGTCCGCAGTTGCTCAACGACCTGGGCAACAACCTCAAGGCGTTCGTCTCCCAGCGTCTGGTCAAGACCGTCGACGGCAAGCGCCGGGCGGCGGTTGAGGTGATGCTGGGTACGCCGACGGTGCGCGACCTGATCAAGCGCAACGAGTTTTCCGAGCTCAAGGAAATCATGGAGAAATCCAAGAACCTGGGCATGCAGACTTTCGACCAGGCGCTGATCGACCTGGTGCACGAAGGCGCCATCGACGAAGAGGAGGCGGTGAAGAACGCCGACTCGGCGAACAACGTGCGCCTGAAGCTCAAGCTCTATCGCGACAACCCGGCCAATGCCAGGCCGGCACCGGCCGCGGCAGCACCGGTGGCAGCGCCCGTTGCGGCGCCCAAGGCCGCCTCGGCAGGCGATTGGGGGCTGGAGCTGAAACTCGAGGATATCGAAGAGGAGCTGCCACCGGAGGACCCGGGGCGGCAGGGCATCTAGTCGCCGGGCTGGGGTTTGGGCAGGTAGGCCTGCTGCAGGCGTTGGCTGATGCCCTCCAGCTCCAGTTCTTTGATCGCCCTGCGCAGCTGTTCGACCAGCTGCTCATCGCATTCCCTGGAGCAACCCAGGTACAGGCCGGTGCTGGCCAGCGACGGACTTCTGCGCAGGTTCCGCTCGCGGTAGGGGGAGTTACCCCAGATGTACAGTGCCTCCGGCACGCCGGTGAACCAGGCGTCGATACGTCCCAGCACGAGCAGGTGGGTCGGGTTTTCGCCCAGCTTGAGCTGCACGATCTGCTCGTCGCTGAAACCTTCGCGCTGCAGGATGCCCACCTGCGCGGTGCCCATGCCCACCCCGATGCGGCGATAACGCGCGCGGGCCCGGGCAAAATCCGCGACGGGCTCGTCGAGGCTGAAGAACGCGCGTTCGAGCTCCATGATCGGGGCGATCCAGGTGTAGAGCTGCTCTCGCTCGGGTGTGCGCGACAGGGGAATGATCAGCATGTCCTTGCCCTTGGTCACGTTGGCCTGGGCGCGCGGCCAGGGCTCCGCGACGATGCGGGTGAGCTTGCCGATGCGCGCCAGCGCCGCCAGCGTCACGTCCCCCACCATGCCGTGGCCGCCGGCGTATTGGTTCATCGCCAGCGGCGGCGCCTCCGGTATGTAGAGCCTGATAGGCTCATCGGCTGATGCAGCTCCGGCAACGAGCAAGACAAAGAGCAGGCAGAGGTGGTTGGGCACTACGAACACCCTGTTGTCACGAGTGGCAGAAGTATAGAAGGCATTCGCGCGGGGTGTTCCGGCCCTGCCTGCCACGCGCTACTCGTGTCGAACGCTGCGATTCCTTCCCTGGGCTTTCGCGGTGTAGAGGGCTTTGTCGGCTGCCGCCAGCAGGTGCTGCAGATACTCTGCGCATGGTTGCAGGCTGGCGATGCCGATGCTCACCGTGACCGATTCGTCGGCGACCTCCAGCGACCTGATCTGATCGTGCACGCGCTCGGCGATATCGCTGGCCTCATCGAGATCGGCGTCGGGCAGCCAGATCGCGAACTCTTCGCCACCGTAGCGCACCACGCCGTCGCCGCTGCGTACGCTGGCCAGAAGGCGCTGCGCCATGTCCACCAGGACGCGATCTCCCTCGGCGTGACCGAAGCGATCATTGATCTGTTTGAAATGATCGATATCGATCAGCAGGAGGCTGGCGCAAGCATGATCGCTGACGCTGCCGATCCATTGTTCGACATGCAATGACAGCGCTCTGCGATTGCCCAGTGCAGTCAGTGGATCGGTATGGCTCAGTTGCGCGAGTTGCTCGGCCTCGCTCTTGATTTCCACCGCGTAGTCGGCTAACTGCGCATATGCGCCCTGCAGTGCCAGGTTGACCTTGGCCAGTTGCGCAGCGCTTTCCTGTGCCTGCTGGCGCGCCTTGAGCAGTTCCGCCTCGAAACGCTGACGGTCTTCGGCGACGAAGAACAGCCAGATCACTTCCGCGCCTCCATCGACCTCGCTGATGCGCGCGTTGGTCATGACGGGTATGGACTGACCGCTCGCTGCTCGCAACTGCAGGTAGATCTCGCTGAACTCGCCGTTGCGCAGGAGCAACGGCCAGGCGTGAGTTTGCAGGAAGATACGGCTGGCTGGCGGAAAGAACTGATCCATTTCGGCGGCCGAGGCCGCGCCCGCCAGGCGCCTGAAGTCGCTGTTGGCGTGCTTGATCCGGCCATTGCAATCGGTCACCAGCACCGGGCCAGGCAGGCGATCAAGGTAGAACACGTGCGCGTGCTCCCTTCAGGTAGCGATGCATGGCGGCGCTCACCAGCTCGGGATGGCTCATGTGCGCGCAATGGCCGCTGACGTCCAGCGTGTTCAGGGTACTGTCCGCCAGCGCGGCATGCAGGTAGTCGGCGACTGCCGTGGGTACCAGGGCATCGCGCTGGTGGTGCAGGATCAGGCTGGGCACCGGGCACTGCTGCAGCGCTGGGCGAATGTCGGAGAAGAAGGTGGCCTGAGCGAACAGTCGGGCCATGACGGGGTCGGTCGAACAGAAACTGTCGGAGAGTTGCGTGGTGACGGCCGCATCCTCGTCGGCGGCCACCAGCGGGGCAAACTGTTGGGCCCAGCCCAGGTAGTTGTGGGCCATCAGATCCAGCAGTCCCTCCAGGTCGCTGCGTTCGAACCCACCGTGATAGTCGGGCTGCTCGTTGAGAAAACAGGGCGAGGGGCCGAGGAGAATCAGCCGAGAGAACAGCCTGGGGCGTCTGATGGCCGCGAGAATGCCGATGCTGCAACTGATCGAGTGACCCACGAAGGTCAGATCGCCCGACAGTTCGAGGGCGTCGCAAACTTCCAGAAGGTCCTCTACGTATCCGTCCAGCTGGGCATAGCGGGCAGGCTGGAAGGCACTGGCATCGGAGCGCCCACTGCCGACATAGTCAAACAGCACCTGATGCTCGTGCTGGGTGAAGGCAGGTGTGACCTTGCTCCACATTTCCTGGCTGCAACCGAAGCCGTGGCCGTAGATGAGCGTTGGCGCGTCGGCCGCTTTCGCTCGCAAGCATTGAACGTTGTTGCGCCGGATGATGTTCATGCAGCCACCTCGCCATTTGCCGAGTCTGCCTTTGTAAGAACTCGGCTGCCATGTAGACGAAAAAATGGCGTCAGTATAGTGATTTTTCCGACGGGTGGCTTTTGCTTGCAGTCAGCTCTGCAACTGCGCCAGGTCGCGATACAGCTCCAGCGCCTGCGGGTTGGCCAGGGCGTCGGTGTTCTTCACCGGGCGACCATGCACGACGTTGCGTACTGCCAGCTCGACTATCTTGCCGCTGATGGTGCGCGGGATGTCGGCGACCTGGACGATGCGCGCCGGCACGTGGCGCGGCGTGGTGTTGGCGCGGATGATCCGGCAGATTTCATCGCGCAAGGCATCATCCAGCGTCACGCCTTCGCGCAGCCGCACGAACAGCACCACGCGCACGTCGCCTTGCCAGTCCTGGCCGATGGCGACGGATTCCAGCACCTGCGGCACCTTTTCCACCTGGCGATAGATTTCCGCGGTGCCGATGCGTACACCGCCCGGATTCAGCACCGCGTCGGAGCGGCCATGTATGACCAGGCCGCCGTGCTCGGTTTCTTCGGCATAGTCGCCGTGAGCCCAAACGCCGGGGAATGTATCGAAATAGGCTGCGCGGAATTTGTCGCCGCCTGCGTCGTTCCAGAACCCAACCGGCATCGAGGGGAAGTGCCGAGCACAGACCAGCTCGCCCTTGCCGCCTTGCAGCGGCTGGCCCTGCTCGTCCCACACCTGCACGTCCATGCCCAAGCCCTTGCACTGCAGCTCGCCTGGCCAGACCGGCAGGGTCGGGTTGCCCAGGGCGAAGCAGGAAACGATATCGGTGCCACCGGAGATCGACGACAGGCACAGATCCGCCTTCACGTCGCGGTAGATGTACTCGAAGCTTTCATGGGCCAGCGGAGAGCCGGTGGAGAGGATGGTTTTGAGACTGTGCAATTTGTGGCTTTCGCGAGGCTTGACGCCGGCTTTCTCCAGCGCGGCGATGAATTTGGCGCTGGTGCCGAAGATGGAGATGACCTCGGCATCGATCAGGTCGATCAGGCGGGTGGGTTCGGGGTGGAAGGGCGAGCCGTCGTAGAGCACCAGGGTGGCACCCAGGGCCAGACCGGACACGAGCCAGTTCCACATCATCCAGCCGCAGGTGGTGTAGTAGAACAGGGTGTCGGTGGCGCCCAGGTCGGTGTGCAGGCCCAGCTCCTTGACGTGCTGCAGCAGGGTGCCGCCAACACCATGGACGATGCACTTGGGCACGCCGGTGGTGCCGCTGGAGTAGAGGATGTACAGCGGCTGGTCGAACGGCACCGGCGTGAACTGCGGCGCGCCGCCGGGTTGGTAGAGGTCCTGCCAGAGGGTCGTCAGAGCAGCGGACTTGTAATCAGTAGGGCTGGCCTCGTCGCGTGAGTAGGGCACGATAACCAGCCGCTCCAGGCTGGGCAGTTGCGGGAGGATTTCGTTCAGCTTGTCGGTCAGGTCGATTCGCTTGCCGGCATAGCGATAACCAGCAGCAGCGATCAGCACCTTGGGCTCGATCTGGCCGAAGCGGTCGATAACCCCCTGGGTGCCGAAATCCGGCGAGCAGCTCGACCAGGTCGCGCCCAGGCTGGCGGTGGCAAGCATACCCACCACCGTCTGCCAGGTGTTGGGCATGAACGCGGCGACGCGGTCGCCAAGGCCGACGCCGGCGTTACGCAGCACCCGCTGCATACCGGCGACATGCGCGGCCAGCTGTGCGTAGCTGAGCTGCTCGCGGCTGCCGTCCTCGGCAATGGCCACCAGCGCCGGATGGCCATCGCGGCGGCGCAGCAGGTGCTCGGCGAAATTCAGCGTGGCGCCGGGGAACCACTGCGCATCGGGCATCGCCGGGCCTTCGCGCAGCACGCATTCGGCGGGGCTGTGAAAACGAATCTCGAAGAAGTCGGCGATGGCCTGCCAGAAGGCGTCGCGTTGTTCGAAGCTCCAGGTGTGCAGGGCAGGGTAGTCGGCCAGCTGGAGACCGTGGCGCTGATTGACGAAACGGCGGAAGGCATCCATTCGGCTGGCGGCGATACGCTCGGCGGAAGGCGTCCACAAAGGTTGCTGCATGGTCAGTCCTCGTCGTTCTGATCCCTTGGCTTCAGCTTAGTGCGTTCGGGGCATTTGACCTTAACTCAGACGACCTTGGCTGCTATCGCACCGACCTTCTCCTGGTTCCGAAACTCTGGATAAAACGACTGAGCGATACGCTGCAATCCCTTGTAGGAGCGGCTTTAGCCGCGAAGATCGCGGATGAATCCGCTCCTAAAGCCTGTAGGGTGGATCACGCTTCGCCGATCCACCCTACGGCGCCTTATCGACTCAGCCGGGCACGCGCCACCCGCGAGCCATTGGCCTTGCCCAGCACCTCGCAGATGCGCTGGCCGGCGGCGATCAGCCCATCCATGTCGATACCTGTGTCGATGCCCAGGCCCTGCAGCAGATAAAGCACATCTTCGCTGGCGACGTTGCCGGTGGCGCCCTTGGCGTAGGGACAGCCGCCCAGACCTGCGACCGAACTGTCGAACACGCTGATGCCTTCGAGCAGGCTGGCGTAGATATTGGCCAGAGCCTGGCCGTAGGTGTCGTGGAAGTGTCCGGCCAACAGGTGGTGCGGTACGTCGCGGGCGACCGTTTCGATCAAATGCCGGGTCTTGCCGGCGGTACCGGTGCCGATGGTGTCGCCCAGAGACACTTCATAGCAGCCCATGGCATGCAGCTCGCGAGCGACGCTGGCGACCTGGGCCGGAGCGATCTCGCCGTCATAGGGGCAGCCGAGCACGCACGATACATAGCCGCGCACGCGCACGTTCGAAGCCTTGGCGGCCTCCATCAGCGGCACGAAGCGCTGCAGGCTTTCGGCGATGGAGCAGTTGATGTTCTTCTGCGAAAAGGCCTCGCTGGCGGCGGCGAACACTGCCACTTCCTCGACCTTGGCCTCGAGCGCGGCCTCGAAGCCTTTCAGGTTGGGCGTCAGGGCAGCGTAGGTGACACCCGGCTGGCGCTGGATGCCGGCGAATACCTCGGCGCTGCCGGCCATCTGCGGCACCCACTTGGGCGAGACGAAGCTGCCAACCTCGATGTAGCGCAGGCCGGCGGCGGTGAGGTCGTCGACCAGGCGCACCTTGTCGGCGACGCTGATCGGTTGCTTCTCGTTCTGCAGGCCGTCGCGCGGGCCGACTTCCACCAAGCGTACGGATTGAGGCAGGTTCATCGGGTGTCCTCGTTTTCTTGGTAGGGTGCGCCGTGCGCACCGTCTGCGGCAAGGCTGAGCTAAATCGGTGGGCTGAAGCCCACCCTACAAGGTGAAATCGCCGCCCGGCCCACCCTACGAAGATCGGCGGCGTAGGGTGGGCCGGGCGGCGATCCGCTTCAGCCCACCTTATCCAGCGCGAATGCGGTGGATCGGTGAAGCGTCATCCACCCTACGGCGCGAGCTCCACCAGCACCGCGCCTTCGCTGACCATTTCCCCTTCACGGCAATACAGCGCCTTGACCGTGCCGGCTTCGGGCGCGCGGATGCTGTGCTCCATCTTCATCGCCTCCAGCACCACCAGGGCCGCACCGGCCTCCACGGCCTGGCCCGGCTCGACCAGCACCCGGACGATGCTGCCGTTCATGGGGGCGCTGAGGCCGCCGTGCTGGGCATGGCTGGCCTCGGCGGCGGCGATGGGGTCGAAGCGCGTGACGGCATGCAGTTCGCCTTGCCACTGCAAGTAAAGCGTGTCGCCACGGCGAATGGCGCGCAGACGCTGGCGCGTGCCGTCGATGTCCACCAGCAGCGCTTCGCCGTGCAGGCGGGCCTGGTTGCTCGCGCGCACCTTGCGGTTTTCACCTTGGCAGCTCAGATGCAATTCGATTTCTGCGGCACTGCCGGAGCGCCAGCCGCTGCGGGCGGCCCAGGGTGAATGCGGGTCGTCGTCGCGCTCTAGCGGCGTCTCGCTCTGCGCCCAGGCATCGGCGGCCAGTTGCCAGAAGGTATCCGGCAATTCGCCGGGTGCGGGCAGCAACTGCTGCTGATGACGCGGGATAAAGCCCGTGTCCAGTTCGCACGCGGCGAACGCCGGGTGGGCGAGGATGCGGCGCAGGAACGCCAGGTTGGTCTTCACGCCACCGACCAGGGTGTCGTCGAGCATGGCCAGCAGGCGCAGGCGTGCCTGCTCGCGGTTCTCGCCCCAGGCGATCAGCTTGCCCAGCATGGGGTCGTAGAAGGGCGAGACGCTGTCGCCCTCGGCCACGCCGCTGTCGATACGCCGCCCGTCGCCATTGCCGGCTTCACGGTACAGCGCCAGGGTGCCGGTAGCGGGAAGGAAGTCATGATCCGGGTCTTCGGCGTACAGGCGCACCTCGATGGCGTGGCCATTCAGCGGCACTTGCGCTTGGCTGATCGGCAGCGCCTCGCCACGGGCGACACGAATCTGCCAGGCCACCAGATCGAGCCCGGTGATGGCCTCGGTAACCGGATGCTCCACCTGTAGACGGGTGTTCATTTCCATGAAGAAGAAGTCGCCACGCTCGTCCAGCAGGAATTCCACGGTGCCGGCGCCGACATAGCCGATGGCCTGCGCCGCCTTGACCGCCGCCTCGCCCATGGCGCGGCGCAGCTCGGGGCTAAGGCCCGGTGCCGGTGCTTCTTCGACCACCTTCTGGTGGCGACGCTGGATCGAGCAGTCGCGTTCGTTGAGGTACAGGCAGTTGCCGTGCTGGTCGGCGAACACCTGGATCTCCACGTGGCGCGGCTTGAGTACGTATTTCTCCACCAGCATGCGCGAGTCGCCGAAGGCCGATTGCGCTTCGCGCTGCGCGGATTCCAGCGTCTCGGCGAGCTGCGTTTCGGATTCGGCCACCTTCATGCCCTTGCCACCGCCGCCAGCGGCAGCCTTGAGCAGCACCGGGTAGCCGATGCGCGCGGCTGCCTCGCGGAAGGTGTCGTAGTCCTGCGCTTGGCCGTGGTAACCGGGCACCAGCGGCACACCGGCGGCTTCCATCAGCGATTTGGCCGCCGACTTGCTGCCCATGGCTTCGATGGCCGAGGCGGGCGGGCCGAGAAAGATCAGCCCGGCTTCTTCACAGGCGCGGGCGAAACCGGCGTTCTCCGAGAGAAAACCGTAGCCGGGGTGGATGGCCTGGGCGCCGCTGGCCTTGGCGGCGGCGATGATCCTGTCGACCAGCAGGTAGCTTTCGCCGGGTTTGGCGCCGCCCAGGTTAACCGCCATGTCGGCTTCACGCACATGCCGTGCGCCGGCATCGATGGCGCTGTGCACGGCGACAGTGCGAATGCCCATGGCCTTGGCCGTGCGCATCACGCGGCAGGCGATTTCGCCACGGTTGGCGACCAGCAGGGTGTCGATCATGGTCATTGCTCCTGCCAGGAAGGTTGGCGTTTTTCCAGGAAGGCGCGCAGGCCTTCCTGGCCCTCGGCGCTGACGCGCAGACGGGCGATGGCGTTCTCGGTATAGCGGCGCAGGGCGGGGGTCAGCTCGCCGCTGCCGACTTCGCGCAGCAGGTCCTTGCTGGCGCGCATCGCTTGTGGGCTGTTTTGCAGCAGGTTGGCGACCCAGGCCTCGACCTGGCTTTCCAGGTCAGCGGCTGGGTAGCATTCGGCGAGCAGACCCAGTTCGCGGGCACGCTTGCCGTCAAAACGCTCGGCGGTGAGCGCGTAGCGTTTGGCGGCGCGTTCGCCGATGGCCTGCACGACAAAGGGGCTGATCACCGCAGGAGCCAGGCCGATGCGCACTTCGGATAGGGAAAACAGCGCGTCCTCGGCGCCGATGGCCATGTCGCAGCAACTGGCCAGGCCCACCGCACCACCGAAGGCTGCGCCCTGGACGACGGCCAGGGTGGGGATCTTCAGGCCGTGCAGGTTGTACATCAGCTCCGCCAGCTCGCGGGCATCACTCAAGTTGGCGTTGTAATCCAGGGTGGCCGCGTGCTGCATCCAGGCCAGATCGGCGCCGGCGGAGAAGTGCTTGCCACGCCCGCGCAGCAGGAGGAAACGCAGGCTCTTGTCCTCACCCACGGCATCGAGGGCGAGGATCAGCTCGCGGATCATCTCGGCGTTGAAGGCGTTGTTCTTTTCAGCGCGGTTCAGCCATAGGGTGGCGAAGCCGCGCGGGTCTTTCTCAAGCTGTACGGTGGTGAAGTTGGTCATGGTCGATCCTGTAGGGTGCGCTGTGCGCACCAATTGCCGAGGTTGTGGTGCGCACGGCGCACCCTACGGCGCGTTTTACATACGGAACACCCCGAAACGGGTCGGCTCGATGGGGGCGTTGAGGCTGGCGGACAGGGCCAGGGCCAGCACGTCGCGGGTCTGCGCCGGGTCGATCACGCCGTCGTCCCACAGCCGGGCGCTGGAGTAGAAGGCGTGTGCCTGCTGCTCGTACTGCTCGACGATGGGCTGCTTGAGGCGCTGTTCGTCCTCGTCCGAATAGTGCTGACCGGCGCGTTCGGCCTGTTCGCGCTTGACCTGTACCAGCACCCCCGCGGCCTGCTGCGCGCCCATCACGCCGATGCGCGCGTTGGGCCACATCCACAGAAAGCGTGGGTCGTAGGCGCGGCCGCACATACCGTAGTTGCCGGCGCCAAAGCTGCCGCCGATGATCACGGTGAACTTCGGCACCTGGGCGCAGGCCACGGCGGTGACCAGCTTGGCGCCGTGCTTGGCGATGCCGCCCTCTTCATATTTTTTTCCGACCATAAAGCCGGTGATGTTCTGCAAGAACAGCAGCGGAATGCCGCGCTGGCAGGCCAGTTCGACGAAGTGCGCGCCTTTCTGCGCTGATTCCGCAAACAAGATGCCGTTATTCGCCAGGATCGCCACCGGGTAGCCATTGATGCGGGCGAAGCCGCACACCAGGGTGGTGCCGAACAGCGCCTTGAATTCATCCAGTTGCGAGTCATCGACGATCCGTGCGATCACCTCGCGTACGTCGAACGGCTGCTTGGCATCGGCCGGGATCACCCCGTACAGCTCCTCGGCCGGGTAGCGCGGGGCGATGGGCGCGCGGCAGTCGAGCTGGCCGAGCTTGCGCCAGTTCAAATTGCTGATGCAGCGCCGGGCCAGGGCCAGGGCATGTTCGTCGTCCTCGGCGTAGTGGTCGGCCACGCCGCTGGTCTTGCAGTGCACCTCGGCGCCGCCCAGTTCTTCAGCTGTCACCACTTCGCCGGTAGCCGCCTTCACCAGCGGTGGGCCGGCGAGGAAGATGGTGGCCTGTTCGCGCACCATGATGGTTTCGTCACTCATGGCTGGCACATAGGCGCCACCGGCGGTGCAGGACCCCATCACCACGGCGATCTGCGGGATGCCCATGGCGCTCATATTGGCCTGGTTGAAGAAGATCCGGCCGAAGTGCTCGCGATCCGGGAACACCTCGTCCTGACGCGGCAGGTTGGCGCCGCCGGAGTCCACCAGGTAGATGCACGGCAGGCGGTTTTCGCGGGCGATGGCTTGGGCACGCAGGTGCTTCTTCACCGTCAGCGGGTAGTAGCTGCCACCTTTTACTGTGGCGTCGTTGGCCACGATCATGCACTCGACACCTTCCACGCGACCGATACCGGCGATCACTCCGGCGGCCGGTACGTCCTCGCCGTACACCTCATGGGCGGCGAGCTGGCCGATCTCGAGAAAGGGCGAGCCGGCATCGAGCAGGCGGTTGATGCGTTCGCGCGGCAGCAGCTTGCCACGCGAGGTGTGGCGCTCCTGCGCCTTGGCGCCACCGCCTTCATGGACGCGGGCGAGCAGGGCGCGCAGCTCGTCCACCTGGGCAAGCATGGCCGCCTGGTTGGCGGCGAACTCAGGGGCGCGGGTGTTGATCTGGGTATGCAGGATGGTCATGGTCGCTTCCTGTAGGGTGCGCCGTGCGCACCATGCCGTTGTCTGCGGTGCGCACGGCGCACCCTACGGTGTTATTTCGTTTCGTTGAACAGCTCGCGGCCGATCAGCATGCGGCGGATTTCGCTGGTGCCGGCGCCGATCTCGTAAAGCTTGGCATCGCGCAGCAGGCGCCCGGCCGGGTACTCGTTGGTGTAGCCGTTGCCGCCCAGCAGCTGGATGGTATCCAGGGCCATCCTGGTGGCCATCTCGGCGGTGTAGAGGATCACCGCGGCGGCGTCCTTGCGTGACTCCTCGCCGCGGTCGCAGGCGCGGGCGACGTTGTACAGGTAGGACTTGGAGGCGTTCATGCCGGCGTACATGTCGGCCAGCTTGCCCTGCACCAGCTGGAATTCGCCGATGGACTGTTTGAACTGCTGGCGCTCGTGCACGTAGGGCAGCACCACGTCCATGCAGGCGCTCATGATCCCGGTAGGGCCGCCGGAGAGCACGGTGCGCTCGTAGTCCAGGCCGCTCATCAGCACGCGCACGCCGCCACCCTCGATGCCGAGGATATTCTCCTCGGGCACTTCGCAGTCCTCGAACAGCAGTTCGCAGGTGTTGGAGCCGCGCATGCCCAGCTTGTCCAGCTTCTGGTGGCGGGAGAACCCCTTGAAGTCGCGCTCGACGATAAAGGCGGTCATGCCGCGCGAGCCGGCGTTGATGTCGGTCTTGGCGTAGATCACGTAGGTGTGGGCATCCGGGCCGTTGGTGATCCACATCTTGTTGCCGTTGAGGATGTAGCGGTCGCCGCGCTTCTCCGCACGCAGCTTCATCGACACCACGTCGGAGCCGGCATTGGGCTCGCTCATGGCCAGGGCGCCGATATGTTCGCCGGAGCACAGCTTGGGCAGGTACCTGTGCTTCTGCGCCTCGCTGCCGTTCTTGTGGATCTGGTTGACGCACAGGTTGGAGTGGGCGCCGTAGGACAGGCCCACCGAGGCCGAGGCGCGGCTGATTTCTTCCATGGCCAGCACATGCGCCAGGTAGCCCATGTCGGTGCCGCCGTACTCTTCCTTGACCGTCATGCCGAGCAGGCCCATGTCGCCGAACTTGCGCCACATGTCCATGGGGAATTCGTTGTCACGGTCGATCTGTGCGGCGCGCGGCGCCAGCTCGGCCTGGGCGAACTGGTGCACCGAGTCGCGCAGCATGTCGAGGGTTTCGCCGAGGCCGAAGTTGAGGGTGGGGTAGCTCATGGGGTCACCTGCGATTGTTCTTGTAGTGGGGGCGATTAGGCGGTCGTTTCAGCCAGGGCTGCCAGGCAGCGTTCCTCGGCGGTATCCAGTTCCAGTTGCATCTGTTCGATGTCCAGCAACTGCTGCTCGAGCTGGGCGCGGCGTGCGGCGATCTTGTCCATG